>ENA-OPDD01002079-OPDD01002079.1-human-gut-metagenome-genome-assembly--contig:-NODE-2079-length-12708-cov-4.965463_pt1 | contig 12708 bp, 19 predicted proteins | sample MGYA00241574_ERZ501499 | MGnify/ENA primary metagenome ERZ501499 (study PRJEB25962, sample SAMEA2042576) | human gut metagenome | biome: human gut; feature: human-associated habitat; material: faeces...
TCATCCAATATACCGAATTTTTATTTTTTCCGTATTTTTTTGCGGATTTCTGCACGAAAAACAGCACCCATTACTGGATGCTGTAAGTTTTCTTGTGCAGTTTTTTCTTGATATCGCATACCTGCCATCGTTTCATACTTCCATCAGTGTTCAGAAACAACTTTGCCAGCATTTCTGCATATGCTTTTGTCATTATGCCGTAGAATGGAATGATATATTCATCATATACAACCATTACATGCTTCCCTGCTTTGATTTCTTTTTTGATATAGTTCTCTCCTTTCCACGGAACAGGTAAAGGTTTTGAATTTTCTTCCAACAATTTGATTCTCAGCTTCATTGCCTTAATGTCTGTCGTATAAGTGATTTTTCCATTGAATTCCAAATCACAAGTTTTGACCGCATCCTCATCATCTGCAGCTATTTTCTTTCGAGAGATTTTTAATTCTTTGGACGAAATCTTCGCAAACTCTTCATAACAGGAAAAATCCACATCAGAAAAATTCGTCATCACCTTATATTCGTTGTCAATTATCTCTTTTTTGATTTCATCAGGAACATGTTTAAAAAATTCCTTCACAAAATCTAAGAGTGAAATTTCGTCCTTATGCGAAAACTCATCAAGTGCTTTCATCGCATTATCATAATCAGCCCTCAGTCTTGCTGCTCCTTCTTTTGTCGTTCTGGATACAGGAGAAAGATATTTTTCTCTTGCTTCATAAGCTGTTTTCAGCACAGTCTTCACATCATCTGGAACCTCATTCTCATCAACGTGAACCACATCAGGACTATCGGCAGGCCTGATTGTCAGGCTGCATTCTCCTGTCTGCAAATATTCGTTGCATTCAGTAGCAATCTTATTTTTGATTTCAACTCCATATTGGTCCAACTCATACTCGTCTTTCAAAATTACAAACTGCATATTTAATTCCCCTTTCTTTGTATACAAAATTTATATTTACAATTACAATATGCCGGATTTTTCAACACACAAAAAAAACCGGCCGCATCTCTGCAGCCGGCAAATCAGGCATTATCTTGCAAATTTCTTTGCAAGTTCTTTTGCGTATTCTTTTGTCATGTCGTCTTCAATAGCAATCTCATACACTCCGGAATACCAGGTTGAGAACTTGTCTCCTGTCCACATGTAACTGTTAATAGGCATAGATACCGGGAGCAGTTTTTCGTTCTTTTTGATGTCTTTTTTATATGCTTCCATCTCTTCAGCCTCATCACACATCATCCAGTTGCCGTCATACTCTTCATAAGCATACGGAATGTTCTTGTTGTATTTATACACAATCACATTTCTGATGATATAGATATGGCTGTCATCGTATCCAAGATTATACGGAGTGCTTCCAGCAGAATATCCATACTGCTTCATTGCATTTTTCACCCTGTCAGGCAGTGCTTCGTAGAAAGCATCAACAAACTCATCTCTGCTGATTATACCTTTTGCATCACGCAGTTCTTTCATTATTGCGCATTCATCTTTCTCAAGTTCATTCAGCTGCTGACTGATTTCTTTAAGGAATTTAGTACGCTTGTCTTCTACCTTTTTTCTTGCTGTATGGTTTTTTGCAAGGTGTTCCAATGCCGTCCGGAGAGCCGGAGGTACATTTCTGGTGTTTTTGCAGTTCTCCGGAGACGGGGATAAATGCTTTACGCCAAGTTCGTCAATATACAGGTTATCTTCCACCTGTACCGCATATACAGTTTTTTCATACACATTTAATTTGATTATTTTTGCCATTATTTTTTCTTCCTTTCTTGTTTTGTATTTGTATATACAATATGCCGGATTTTGCAGACAGCAAAAAAAAAAGAGACGACTAAGTCGTCTCTTTATCTAGCTTTAGCGCAGAAACCCCCATCCGACGTCAGTCGGGTGGGGTTTGTTCAAAGCTTACTGCAACAATATCTACTAGCCCTGCAAGTCTTTCAATACAATATTCGGCAATATGTACGTATACGAGCCGTTGCTTTTTCTTGGTTTTGGTTATTTTTGTTAACGCATATACCTTGTCGAGAAAATCATATGTTTCATCTGGGTTGACGGTGGCTCCATCAACGTATTTTTTTACCTCTTCTTTTTCAATCTTGTATTTTTCTGCAAGATACTGAACAACTGCTTCTACCGCCTCGTTGTTAGATTTGACAAAACCTTTCAGCTGGATATATTTTTGCATTTTTGTATCTCCTTTCTTTGTTTTGTTTAGCTACAATATGCAGGATTTTCGCCTACAAAAAAATCCGGCTGTAGTCATACAGCCGGCAATAATCAGTTCTTGTACACAAATCCATCAGTTAACTTTGCGACAATTTCTTTCGCATATTCTTTTGTCAGTTTCTTTTCCAGCTTGATTTTGTATGCTGAAACACACTGCAATCCATCTTCCTTATCGTAATACAATTTGGAGATATACTCCGCATTAATCGGCAGCGATTTTGCATATGCCTTAACCATACGCTGATATTTCAGGTATTCTGCAGCGTTTTCATACATCTCCCAGTCTCCGCCTTCTTCGCAATGCATAAACGGCCAAGATTCAAGCCCACATTTTCTGAGGCTTATACCCCTGACATTTAAGATATACATGACATTTTCATCAACGCCTTCTCCAGGAAGTGCAGTGTCGCACCAGAAATCTTTGTCTACCATCTCGTCAAATAATCCTTCCAGGAGTTCATTACCAACCTCTTCCGCAAAATCGGCAATGGACATTCTTCCCTGCAGGTTTCTGATGACAGATTCTGCTCTTTTGATTTCCTTTTTTGAGGCTGCGATTTTCGTATCAATTGCACGCTTCTGCTCTTCCAGCCCTGCAATGCCATCATATAATGATGACAAATACTTAAAAGTATGTTTTTCTTCTTCAGAGACATCATCTGCATCAGAAATCAAGTCAGAATCAATATTTTTGTATGTTACGCCGTCCGCATCAACATATTCATTTTTCCCAATCTCTACTGCTGCAACAGACTTTGCCTTTGTTAACTGAATGTTTACGATTTTTTTATCGCTCATTTTTTTAATTTCCTTTCTTATTTTATTTTTTTTGTTACATTTACAATATGCAGGATTTTTGACGGCAAAAAAACGCAGAAACAAATAATCAGCCAGCAGGCAATTACATTTTTCAGAACATATATTCTGCCTACCGAAATTTTTACAAAAATTTGGCTTAAAACATATACAAAACGGCAAAAATGTAATATACTTCTTAACAAAAAAGGAGGATTTAATAATGCCAAAAATCAAAGTAATTCGTCCTACAGAAGAAATCAAAAAAGAATTAGCCGAGCTTGAGGAAAACATTCAGACAGCTGCCGCATCTATCAAGGAGATGAAAACAACCAGAAGAACGTTAAGAAAAGAACTTGAACTTGCACAGGCAAAAGAATCCGAAGAAAAACAGGCTGAGGAAATTAAAGAACTTACAGAGCTGATGAAAGAAAAAGGCGTTACAGTAGAATATCTGAAAAGCCTTATGCAGTAAGAGCCGCGGCGCTTCGCGCCGCAGCTCTCTTTTTTCTTTTTTCTTCTTTTTATTTCTCTGAATTTCCAGAATCTCCTGAGCCAGTTGCATCCGCAGCATTCTCATCTTCGTCCAGACTTACAATCGCATTGCTGCCAGTGACTTTCGGGAGTTTTCCATCCCATTTTTCAATCTTCTGATAATTAATTAACGCATCGGAAATACTGTCGGCCAGCTCTTTATTTGCATTAGCCTGCGCTTCAGCTTCAATTCTCATTTTTTCAGCTTTTGCCTCGGCTTTTTTGATTTCTACAGTCTTATCCGCTTCAGCTTTTTTAATCGCCGTTTTGTTCTCAATCTCCTGCCTTGCAGCAGTCTGCTGAGCGATAGATTTCTGCTGGATTGCCGCATTGTATTCGTCTTCAAAGTCCATGTTCTCAATGATGACCTGATACAGCGTTATCGCATCTTTTCCGTATTTTGTATTAAGCACTGCTTCCAGTTTCTTCTGCGTCAGCGGCTCAATCTTTCCTCGGTTAGTTACGTCTTCAGGCGCTAACTCAGCCATCGCTGCCTTCATTGCAGAAGCAACCATGCTTCCCTTAATCAGATTGTCCGTATCGGTTACATTTGCACACAACCACGCAGATTTTTCAGGCGAAATACTGTATGTTACGGTGACGTTCTCACCATATACCGGCGTCTTGTCTGAAGTTTCACCCCAGATTTTCCCCTCACATCTTCTATCCTGCTGTTTATTACTGATTGTCTGAATATGCTGAACAAACGGCACAGAAATATGAATCCCTGTTGTTAATTCTTTTTCTGATATTTTTCCAAATGTTGATTTAACCCCGGTATACCCGGTCGGGATTACACTGATACTGTTAGCCCCGATTCCAATGACGCATACTGCAACAACTGCGTATTTCGCATATCTCCACATGGCACTTTCACCATCTTTTTCTCTTTTCTTCCAAAATCTCACTTCTCATCAACCTCCCCGAAGCCTGTCGCATTATATTTATTTTTAAGCATTTCTCTTGCTTCTTCTTTTTCATTCACAAAGCAGTCCCAAATGTTCTTTGCACATTCAGCATCCTGACCAGCCCGGTCAAGCAAATCCCACAGGCTTTCAAATGTGATTGAGAACTCCACTCTTCCGCTTGCCGGGTAATATACTTCAAGTGTTACCGGCAGCAGATGGTCATCGTTGATTCCAACGTTATACCCTTTCTCTTCCCGCAGTTCAACGCCAAGGGCTTCACATGCAATATCTTTCGGGTTCTGTAACATTACGTTCATCACTTTCCCGACAGGAGTTTTATCATCATCAAAATCCATCTTTAGGCCAATCCCTTCAAATGTATCAAGCATTGTATTTACCTGCTTAATCATACCGATTGCCTTAACATAGATATTCTGGCGATGCCGTGTTTTGTTTATTTTGACATCTTCTTTTTTTTGCTCTATTTTTTCTTCTTTTTTAGGAATCCTTGCCTTTTCTTCCATCTTTTTTACCTCCTTTTTAGGTCTTGCCGATGTTTCTTCATCATTATTTTTAAGGTCGAACAACTGGAACATACACTTTCCCTCTTTTCTTTTTTTCTCACATACAATATGCAGAATTTTTTATGGAAAGAGATTTTTTTTGCGGGTTTTTTATTGTCTGCGGGCTGGCGCTGCAAAGCCGGAAAATTTTACATATTTTTGCATTACAGTTTTTATTTTTTTCAGCATATTAAATATATACAAAAAGGAGGTTATGCCGATGCAGAGAAAAGACGATTCAAACAAACGTATTGCCGAACTCCAAAAGATGAGGCGCAGTGACTACGCAAAAACATGGATTGGACGGCGAAGAATCAAGATAGAGATAGAAAAGATTAAAAAAACGATGCGATAGTATAGCCAAATCTAATCATCAGGAGGAAAAACTATGGAAAATTATCAGATTAGAAGTAAAGTACATCCAAAACAGCGCGTGGCTGTTCTTTTGAAAGAAGATTATGAAAACGGTAATCTTACATACGGAACCGTTGACGAGATTTTAACAAAAACAGATACGCATTACCGCGGTATCAAGGTAAGAATCAAACCAGAAAATGAGACAGAAGAAGAAAAAGAAATCAGAAAGACAAATCCTGATTACCGTCTAGTCGGCAGGATAAAAGTGTTTCTGCCGAAGGTGAAGTAATGGCAGGCTATATTTGGAGACCAAAATATTACAGAAGCCCGAAAGAAATTCCTGTTCCTGTCCAGAAAAATACAACGGCGGCATCTTTCTATCATGGAGCTGACCCGGTCACTTACGACAATTTTAACAAGCGGAAATCTTTGAAAAAAGACATGCTGCTATCGCCCGCTCACAGATGGAAAATGCGTGAATTGCCATACTAAGCCATACTAACAGGAAAGGAGAAGACAATGTCAGAAGGTTATATCTACATAATGACAAACCCATGTTTGCACGACATGGTCAAGATTGGCTATGCCTCCGATGTGGAGGCTCGCCGAAAGCAGTTAAGCACTACTGCCCTACCTTTTGAGTACGAAATATATGCAACATACGAGACATCAGGGCAGCTGGAGGATAAGAAGCTGCACGAGCTTATAGACACACTGAACCCAAAGCTGCGTCTTGCCAAGAACCGGGAATTTTTTGCTATGTCAGCAGAAAAAGCTTATCGATTGCTTGAGGCCATCGCCATCATATCAGGTAGCGCAGATAAGCTAAAGCGCGTAGCTCCGATACAGGGTGAGACCGCGTCAGGAAGCTCAAGAAGGCAAACTCACAGCTCCGGCAGCAGCGGGCGGAAAAGACCGGCGATTAATTTCCAAAAATGCGGCATACCGGTTGGGGCAGAGCTTGTGTTTATTGACGACGACTCCGTCAGGGTGACGGTCGTGGACGCTGAAAAGAGCAAAGTGGAGTACAACGGCGAAACCACTTCTCTTTCGCCGCTTGCTGAAAAGCTCCGAAACGTATCAGCAATTCAGGGCGCGTCTGTCTTTACATACAATGGGAAGAAAATTACGGATATTGCGGAGGAAACGCAATGGAAAAAGGAAGACACCTTATCAGAAACAGAGGCAAACGACTTATCGTAAGCCAGAATAAGCCAAAAATTTCGGTTTCGCATTGACAGTGTATTTTGTCAGTGCTATACTACAACAGCAATGCATATCACCATTCCTGGTCGAGCAGCCAGGACAACAGAAAAGGCGCTTTTGGCGTCTTTTTTGTTTTTCTTTTCCCTTATTGTATGATATACTGAATGAATGTATCCGCAATTTGTTAACAGATGCTACATTTTGCATATTGAATATACATAACAAACAAGAAAGGGGAATGCAAAATGCAGGACAAAAAATTTACAGAAAGGCTGAAACAGCGCCTCACAATTGAATTTCAGAACCAGGACCGCAGTGGAGCATACGGCTTTACACAGCGCAGCATGGCTTACAACTCCAATAAGATTGAGGGAAGCACGTTAACAGAAAGGCAAACCGCATCATTGTTTGATACCGGCACTTTTTTCTCAGACGATGAAGATACAATATTCAGAGCAAAAGATGTTGAGGAAATGAACGGTCATTTTAAGATGTTTAACTACATGATGAAGCACACAGGCGAACCGCTTACTGCCGATATTATCAAAGGTATGCATAAAAACCTCAAGGAAGGAGTTTTTGAAGACCAGGCGAACGGATATGCGGTCGGAGACTGGAAAAAGCGTGCAAACCTCGTCGGCGATATCACCACTGCTCTTCCACAGGAAGTACCGGCAAAAATTGAAGCTTTGCTTGCCGAATATATCGGCAAAAAGAAAGTTGAGCTACGAGATATTGCAAAATTCCATGCAGTCTTTGAAAATATTCACCCGTTCCAGGATGGAAATGGCCGCGTCGGACGTATGATTCTGCTGAAACAATGTCTTGATGCAGACATTACGCCTGTAATCATCAGAGACGAGAACAAAATTAAGTATTACCGGTATCTCAGTGCAGCGCAGAATAAACACGATTACGCACCGCTTATTGATTTTTTTGAATCAGAGCAAAAATGGTATCAGGAAAAGGTAATACCGATGATTTTTGATTACGATGAATTGCAGTAAGAAAGGAGAATGTAATATGGCAAAAGAAGAAGAATTTTACACAGATTGCAATTACGAACTTTTTACGGATAACGACAATGATGACGAACCAGCCACAATGAGTGAATGCTCTCTGTTCTTGGTACAGCACATGATTGATGATGAATTTGTTGCTTCGTTAATGACTCCACAGCGTCTTATTGACTATATCAACATGGACGATTGTCACGGCGAGAGTTATGAGATTTTCGACTGTATGTCAGAATTCGGCAAAGTTAAGCCACTCAGATACAAAGGCTGGCAGCCAAGAGGTCTGATTGAGGTTGTAGACGAGACCGGCAAAGTTGTTCTTCGTGGATATGGCGAAGACCACTAATTTTTTCTGAATCTTATCCAGCACACACAAACAGGCCGATTAATCGGCCTGTTGTTTTGTTTTTCTATTTATTTTTTCCTTTATCTTTTTGTTTTTTCACTTATTTTTTTATTTATTTTTTTTGCTCTTTTTTTTTCAGTCTTCCTACAAACCCTTCTCTTGATTCGCCAGGAATTTCAGTATCCAGAAAAGTGCAGTTTCTGATGCCATCATACACCTCTTCTTCCGACATGGAATTGATTTCAGCCGGGCATTCCTCCGGATGTTCTTTCCAGCGTTTTTTGTGTTGCTCTATGATACCGCGAGCTATGCTCGCGTGTACCAGCACGACGTGCGTGCGAAGCAGACGAAAGTCTGCGATGCTGAGTGGACGAGGCTTCCAGCTCCCCGTACACTTTTACAACCATTATGTCCGACAGACAACTTGAAAAGTTGGCCGCGGTTTCACCGTCCATCGATAATGTGATGCAGCGCAATATTACTGATTGACAAATTCATATATCCTCTTATTTCTTTTTTTTACAATTTCCTTTTGTATTTCAATATTTTTTAAATACTCTTTTGCAGTTTGCGGAACAGGATATTTTTTTGTGAAATTTCCATTTGTATCAAAATAATCCGGCATAAAGCGAATTACATTTCCGTCTTTATCAATGAAATCCTGTAAAAAAAAGAACTCAATATATCCATTAAAATCTACAAACAATTTAAAAAAGCTCTCACTTCGCTTAATTGTTTTCCAAAGAGGGTTAAATGCATAATTATCATTTTCTGGTTGTTCATAATATCTTTTAATACATTCCAATGTTAAATCCCAACGGTCAGCAATCATTGGATTTGTCCCTCTATCCTGATTCATACTTCCGCGAAGCTTTGGAAAGATAATCATTCCTCCGATGGTATATGTAGAACAAAGAGATTCTTCCACAAATTGGCGATAGTTGTCTGTTTGCTTTTCTACTTGTTGAATAACAGTTTTGCATTTAATATACCGATGGCTAGTCGTCATTGAATCCGATGCAAACCTCATCCCATTCCAGATAAGATAATCTGATTTCTTTCCCTTTTCCAGCTTCATCATCTGACCATTTGGCAGCTTTCGGCTCCACAAAGCTTGATGATAATTCCTAAGTGTCGCGCTTGCACTATCCGGGTCTGCATAATGTGGTGATGCACCTAATCCATCGCGATTCTCCCAGAAATTATCCCAAAATCCATCTGAATCATCTATAAAACATTTCGTTATATCTATTTTTTTTATTTCCATTTTTTTTCTCCTTATCTATACAGCTGAAACTTCCTGCTTATCTCATGTGCCACATCATCAGGCAGCGGCCTGAATCCAATACATGTCAGTGTTCTTCCAACACCATTTTCATCAATCTCTTCCGGTTCCAACTCCGTCAGGCAATTGTCCTTAATCAGGAAGAAATCCTTCCCCTCTTCCATCCCAAGCTCTTCCGCTATATTTTTCGCCTTCAGCAGCTGGTTCTTATTTCTTGCTTCGCATATCGTTTTTGTAAAAATCCCACAAATCCAATTATTGTAAGTCTCCGCGTCCATTTTTATATCAAACACATATTCGCCATCTTCAATTCTTTTTATTTTATTTTTATTACCTTTCGCATCTCTGAGCGGCGCTGTCAGAAACGCCATGGACGCATGAGATACCTGTGCCGCCAGTTTTCCAGCGGACATATTTAAGTCTTTTCTTGCAATTATTAATTGCCGCATATGTTTTTGCCTCCATTTTTAATTATTGCTTTTGGTTTTTACAAGCCTGTTTTTACTATAATTTTCGATTTGTATTATCTGTCAGAGAAATCATCTAATTGGTTTTCATTGCATATAGTCTTAAGCGTGCGTCCAATTCTTGATATTATATTTTGTTTTTCTGGAAATGGATGTTTGAATATAGATTCTGGTTCTATATCAATTTTTTTTAAAAAACTAGCTTCTTCTATTCTTTTGGGATGCAAATATAGCTCAAGACAAGCCATTTTCATATCAAAATCTACTGTCTTCGTAGTCTCGTCCATTTCCTTTTTTATTTCTTCCCATCCAGATTTACATAATAATCGAGACACTTTATCTTTATTTTTTGATGAGATTTCGTATACACGTCTTGTTTTCAATGAATCTGTAAATTGTTCGCCAAACTTATTATCCACTTCGTTTAAAGACACATACTTGCCTCTTTCAGGCATCATAAGAATATAGCGCTCGCGCGTAAAATGCCTATACTCTAAGTTGATTCTATCATTCACATAATTAAGCACAACCTTTTCCGCCGCTGGTATCTCACATGTTTCATACAAAAAAGAATATGATTTATTAATTCCAAATTGCTCTGCATCTATTTCAAATGGCATGTCCAAATAGTTCATATTATAATAATTATAATTTGCTGATGCCAAAGAAGTGCAATTTAATAGAACTTTTTCATCAAATGTTTTATTGCAATTTTCATAAGAAAGCAACTTACACTTTAGGTGTCTCGATTCGTGAAAAAGAGTATCTAGTGCCGCGACAAAATTCCCGTCTTTTATGTACAATGTTTTATCTCCAAGTTTATTAACAAACGCATCATTAAGGTTATTTATTCCTACAACTATTTGACAATTACCATTGTGATTATAGTTGCAATATCCTTGTATAGTAGATAGCTTTTCTGTAAACTTAATCGAAACTGTATGATTTGATAACTTTTCATATTCCGATTTAATCTCATTTGCTGCTTCTAATAAAATTTCCAAGGCATCATCATATGTAAATTTTAATATTGCGGTATTACTTACTTTCGTCTTCGCTATCATTTTTTAATCTCTCTATAAATTCTTCTTTTGTTTCACCAGGAATTCCTGTATCAAGAAATGTACAATTCATTATGCCATCAGTTATTTCCTCAATTGACATTGAATTCACTTCAGCTGGGCATTCTTCCGGATGTTCTTTCCATCTTTTCTTGTGTTGTTTGATTTGTTCTCGCAGCCTTTCGTTTATCATATCTTTATCCTCCTTTCTTTTATATTTGTCATGTGCACATCCATTTTTGCAGCCTCTTCTGGATGTTTATCAATCCATTCTTTCATTTTTTTAAATTTTTCATTATCATTTTTAGTCCTTAAAATTTCCACTATCTGCTCCTCCTGTTTTTTTTCATAATGTATTTCAAAGCCCCCATTGGTTCGGCTCCTTTTTGGCTCTTTTTTGTTCACGTTCCTTCTTTCCCGCTCTCAAAAATGCTTCATGCACAAATAATCTTGAGATAAAATAACTGTGATCATCATCCGTTTCAAACTCCGGTTTCGGCGATCCGTTTTCTTCAAGTGTTCTAAGAATCTTACCAAATCCAGTATTTCGTCCTTCTGTCAAATGTAATTCTTTCAAAATATCTCCAATACGCCGGTTTCTATATCTGCGATTTGATACCTTATATCGTTTTAAGCCTTCCTTTGTAACCGAACGATCCGGTCCTGGAAAACTTACAATTTCAATCATTTCCTTTTCGACCCTTACTTCTATCGGTTCCCGGATATCATACGCACGATGATAAACTACATTTGCAAGTGCTTCTTCCAATGTTGCATATGGATAATTGTATACCCCATATGTTTCTACTTTATCCGCACGCTTAACAATTTTCTTAAGATTTTTGATACTATAATATTAATACCCTTTCCAGCCATTCATACACAACAGTAAATAACCGATTTCCCCTGCCATTCCTCCTGCAACAATATAGAACGCTTTCCGATTTTTCCAGATTTTTTCCCATGTTCCGTAGCTTATCTGTTGCATATATAGGATAAATCCTTGGTGTTCTGCCATCCAAAGTTTTCCCTGCTGCCATATCAGTACAACCCCACTCAAAAGAGAACCTGCCAGCCCGAGAATCCACTGCCATATTTTTTCCATAATTTTTTCTCTCTGTTCCTGCTGTTTTTCCAGTGCTTCTGTGTTCTGCACAGAAATTCCGGGAAGGGACAGTGTATCGATAACTTTTTCTGCGACAGCTTCATTCACCACCTGAATCCGATAGTGATAAGCTTCCTGATCAGTATGATTTTCTCCCTGTAAGATATCGGTATCTGCAACGCTTTCTCTATTTTCCGTATCCGACATTGCTATTTCTTCATATTTTTCTATATCCGCATATACAAAAACCTGATGTTCTTCTTGTTTTTCTTCCGGGATGTTGATTCCATATACCCTTACTTTTTCCCCATTGATTTCTACAATCTGATACAATAAATCTTCTGGCACATATCCCTGAATTCCATGTTTTTCTGCATCTTTCAGCTGTTTTATTATACTCTCATCTACGACTGCCCATGCCATGGAAGAATGTTTTCCCTGACTGTACGCCTTCGGAAAATGTGTCTGCAAATATTCCTGATCCGTTCCTGTCAGAGTGATTTCCGCTTCATATCCATTCCATTCAAGCCGCTGTGTACTCTCTTCCCACACAGTTACCGCCTGTACTCCTTCCATATTTCGCAAAATCCCCAGCTGTTCCTGATATTCCTGTGGAATCTCGCACCGAATTCCCACGGCGGTCTTTTTCTGTTCATTCATGATTTTTCCGCAAACAACCAGAGCATTCAGGCAAAAAAATACGCTACTCCAGAACAGACAGATTATGATTGCATCTTTTCTCCGTATAATTTTTCCCGTATACCAGAATATTTCTTTTCTATTCATAAAACTGTCCCTGTTTCCTTCTGCGAATCCAGCCAGGAAGAACTAC
>ENA-OPDD01002080-OPDD01002080.1-human-gut-metagenome-genome-assembly--contig:-NODE-2080-length-12707-cov-2.235773_pt1 | contig 12707 bp, 9 predicted proteins | sample MGYA00241574_ERZ501499 | MGnify/ENA primary metagenome ERZ501499 (study PRJEB25962, sample SAMEA2042576) | human gut metagenome | biome: human gut; feature: human-associated habitat; material: faeces...
AGGGTCATGTGAGGGAACAGGTTAAACTGCTGGAACACCATTCCCATTTTCTGACGGATCTTCTGGATATCACATTTTGGATCGGTGATGTTTTCTCCCTCAAACCAGATTTCTCCCTGAGTCGGTGTTTCCAGAAGATTCAGGCAGCGCAGGAAGGTCGATTTTCCCGAACCGGATGGGCCGATTACAACCACCTTTTCTCCTTTGTTAATGGTCTCGCTGATTCCTTTGAGAACATGGGTATTTTCGTCAAAACTTTTACACAGATTTTTAGTGGTGATCACTTGCTGCCAGTCTCCTTTCAAACATTCCAAGCAGTTTGGTCAGGCCTAAAACGATAATCAGATAGATGCCCGCGGCAATGAACAGCGGAGGCAGAACATCCCATGTTCTGGAACCGATGTACTGTGCTGCCTTGGTCACGTCGGTAACGGCAATCGCACCTGCAACAGCGGTCTCTTTGATCAGGGTAATAAACTCATTACCCAACGCCGGCAGGATGTTTTTGATCGCCTGTGGAAGAATAATCGACTTCATAATGGTTCCCTGACTGAGACCCAAGCTCTGGCCTGCCTCAAACTGACCTCTGTCAATCGACTCGATTCCGGCACGGATAATTTCCGAAACATAAGCACCGGAGTTAATACCGAAGCAGGTGATTGCGGCATAGATTTCCATATTGCGGGCAGTAAAAATCAGGTTTGCGATAATAAAGATCTGAAGATAAACCGGGGTAGCTCTGATTACTGTTACATAAAGTTTGCACACCTTATCCAAAAAACGAATAACAGGATTTTTGCTTCCCTTTGCAACATATTTCACCACTGCCACCAGCACACCCAGCAGCACACCCAGCAGTACCGCAAACAGCGAGATAATCAGCGTATTTTTAATACCCTCCAGATAAGCTGTATAGCGGGCATCAGCAAAAAATGCGTCGTAGTAACGCTGTCCCAGATTGAGAATGTAATCCAAAATTGCACCGTTCCTTTCTTTATCCTGATAAAGTATCTCAAAACATGACGCAACAGCAGACACTACACTGCGCCTGCTGTTGCACTGATTTTATTCTGTTTCTTATTCTGCGGTTGCGTGATTTGCAGTAAATTCTTCGATCTTGCCGTCTGCGATCAGCTGATCGATTACCTCATTAATCTGATCAAGCAGTTCCTGATTGCCTTTTTTCACTGCAATTGCATACTGGTCAACGAACAGTGGGTTTTCTTCGTCCAGAATCTTCAGTTCTGGGTTTGCTGCTACCAGTTCCTGTGCTGGATACAGGTCCATAACGATTGCATCAATCTTGTTGTTTTTGAGGTCCTCAGCAGCCTGAACAAATTTGGTATAACGTTTTACCTCTGCATCCGGATAATTATCGGTTACCCAGATATCTGCAATATTGCCCTGCTGAACACCGATTACCTTGTCAGCAATCTCTTCGTTTGTATTGACAGTACCTACACTTGCATTAACAACTACAACGTCGCTGGAATCAACATAGTTGTGGGAGAAGTCCATTACCTTCTGACGCTCTTCATCAACCGAAACGGCTGCTGCAACAAAGTCTACCTGACCCTGCTGTACTGCATTGAGTGCTCCGTCAAAGTCCATGTTTTTGATTACCAGCTCTTTGCCCATTGCATCTGCAATTGCAATGTCCATATCAACACCGACTACTTCGTCACCGGACATATACTCATATGGTGCAAAACCAGCCTCGGTACCAACATACAGTTTGTTGTCGTCGGATGTTGCTTCTGCGGATGTGTTCTCGCTGCCTCCGCATGCGCCCAGGGAAAGAACCATAGCTGCGCACAGAACAGCTGCAAATAATTTTTTCATTTTGTTTTCCTCCTTAAAATACTCTCTCTTTTCTATCGCTCGATATATTAATTCCAAAAGCTTACCGCTTATCCTTTGCGGTTTTGATCGATGTTCTTTATTATACTGAATATTTTTGCAATTTCAAGAGGTTTTTTGAAAAAATATTCATTGCAGCTCTTTTTTGTTCGTTTTGCATAAATTATAACAAATCGTGGATATTTTATACCAACTTTTGACGATCGTTATTCCTCTTATCCGCTTATTTATCCGCATTGTTTTTTATTTGTCTTTGTTTTCTATTCCATTATTCCAAAAGATATTCAATGCTTTACAGAAATAAAGTATTGGATAACTTATGTATATTTATTCGTTTATATCGAGGTTTAGCCCCATTTTTATACAAAGTTCTTGCATATCCGGCAAAAGCGGACAATCCACCCTGATTTCTTCCCTGCTCACCGGTTGAGGAAATGCAATATGCCTGCAGTGCAGTGCCTGACGGGAAATCAGTTCACTTTTTCTTCCGTACAGTTCATCCCCCAAAACCGGACACCCAAGATAAGCCATGTGCACTCGGATCTGATGGGTTCGTCCGGTTTCCAGCACAAAGTCAACCAGACTTAAATTTCCTCTTTGCGCCAGTACCCGATAATTGGTGACGGCGCGCTGTCCATCATCTGCGACGATACGCCGCATTTCCTCTGGAAATTCTCTCCGAATCGGTGCATCCACTCTTCCCTCCATCTGCGGAGGGATTCCATCCAGAATCGCCTGATAAGTCTTGTGAAAATTATTGGTAACGGTGGCTGCTGCAAACCGATTTTTAGCAACCAACACTGCTCCGCTGGTATCCCGGTCCAGACGGTTGAGTGGACGATACATCAAATCCATTCCCAACTTATCACAGTGCGCAGCAAAAACATTTGCCAAGGTATCCGCAGCATGTCCGCAGGATTGATGGCAGGGCATATCTGCAGGCTTGTTAAAAACGATTAAATCGTGGTCTTCATAAACGATCTGAACCTGACGGTTGGAACGAATGAAATGCTCCACGCCATGTTCTTCACTGTCCAGAAAGGTAATTTCCAGCACATCTCCAGGGTGAAGCAGATCGATGGTTCGGGTGTGTGCCCCGTTTAAATACATTCCTCTATCATAGTGCTTTAGCTTTACGATGGTGCGGCTGGAATAGCCATGTACCTTCTTCAGGTATCGCTCGACGTTCATTCCGTCATATTCCGGTGTAATTTCATATCTGAGTGTTCTCATCCCATTCTCCTCTTAACACAAAAATCAGGGGCAGGTGCCCCTGATTTTTTCTGCTATTGTTTTTTTACATTTCCTGGACATTTTCGCTGGTAAATTCCGGCATTTCAATTTCAATGTCTTCGTTACGGTTTTCGATCAAACTGTGGATCTCCATGCTCAATGCACAGGTTTCCGGAATGTCCGTAGTTTCGGTCACTCCCAACGCTTCCACCAGACCTTTGAGTGCAAATTCCATATCCATCTTCATGGTCTGGTCATTAATCACTCCGTTTTCAATCAGCATATCGCAGTTGATTCCCGAAATTTTAAGAGAATTGAACAACTGTTTTTCCATTTCAACAACTGCAGCAATCTGCTGTTCGATCAGAGCATCCAGCTGATCCTGACTCATTGTTTCCGGATCGAGCTGCATACTTTCCATCATCGCATTGACCTGTTCCTTGACGCTTGCGCGCATCTGTTCCTCCATTGCTGGAATTACATCGTCAATCATCATGCTGCTCATGCTCTGCTGCATACCTTCCAGCTGTTCCTGCGGCATGGTAAAGCTCACACGGAGCCCTTTTTCTTCTTCGGCAAAGGCAAAATCTTCTGCTGCTTTTGCACCTTCTATATAAAGATCAACCATTTCGTCCTGCCCTAAGGTGAGTAGTTTCTGGTAATCCATCATTGCGGTTGGAGACTGTATTTTGATGTACTGTTCACTCGATGGATCTTTGGTATAGCTAAAACCATCCAGCTGATAAACCTCACTGTCAATCGGCATTCCCATAATCGTGCCGCTTATCTTCATTGCCATGGTCTGCATCTGGTCTTTTACTGCTCCATCGATTGCAAGTTCCATCGGGATGGAATCTTCGCCCAGAGTAACCTGTGCATTCATCTGTGCAGAAATTTTGCCGCTGTTCATCTCGTATCCGGCATTCAGTGCTTCTCCCATCTGCTCAATCGCTTTTTCCTTGTTCATGCCGCATCCGGTAAGCAGGGTCAAAAGCATTACCATCGACAAAACTACCGCTGTTATTTTCTTTGTTTTCATACTCACGCCTCCTTCTAGATTGTTATCCTTTCGATTTTTATTATACTGCATTTTCCGATTCATGTAAATAATAAGCTGCCCGAATTTTGCATGTTCGGACAGCTTTTGTAAGCCAAAGCTATTTCATGTTTTTATAGTACAGAACGCGCAGACCTTTGAGCAGAAGATTTGGGTCATGTGTAATTTTGTGTTTGCAGTATGGAACTACATTTTTTGCCAGACCGCCGGTTGCAACGACTGCTAGCTCTCTGCCCATTTCCTCCTGAATTCGATCAATCATTCCGTCAATCATCGAAGCAGTTCCATAAATCATACCGCTGTCCATTGCATCGGTAGTATTTTTTGCGATAACACTCTTTGGAGGAATCAGATCGATGTGCGGAAGCAGGGAAGCCTTGCTGGAAAGCGCTTCCAACGAGAGACGCAAACCCGGCATGATTGCTCCACCGATAAACTCTTCTTTTTCGTTGATAACCGACATGGTGGTCGCTGTTCCCATATCCACCACCATCAGCGGAAGCTGGTAATCGTGAATCGCTGCTACAGTATCTGCGACGCGGTCTGCACCCAAAGATGTCGGATTATCCAGCTTGATATTGAGTCCTGTCTTAAGTCCCGGACCAACAACCAGCGGCTTTTTGCCAGTAATGGTGCGCAGTGCCATCTTCATCACACTGGTCAGCGGCGGAACTACCGAGGAGATAATCGAACCTTCCATCTCCTTTGCACTGTACCCATACAGGTGCAGGATCTGGTGGATTTCCACCGCATACTGCTCTTCTGTTCGGCGGACATCGGTTGCTACCCTTGCGGTAAACTCGATGCTGTCATTTTCAAATCCGCCAATCACGATGTTGCTGTTTCCAATATCGATGGCTAAAATCATTTGGGATTCCCCACTTTCTTCTCTATCTCAAAACAAAACTTATTTCTTTATAAACTTGAGCAGAACCTTGCCCACTGCGGTGGTGATCAGCGCCGCTACAATCGCCTCCGGAATACCGTTGGTTGCAATGACAGCAAGAATAGTCTTATAGATCATGTCCGCTGCAACGCCCTTTGCGCTGCCCCAGCTTTCTCCAAAAAAGATGTAGATCAGGTTCATAACCAGAATGGTATTGACCATCGAACCGATAAATCCGGCAATTCCAAGTGCAATAGAATCTCTCTTGCTTAGTTTCCTGATTCCCTGATACACAAAGTACGGAACGACTCCTACCAGAATGCGGGGTACAAAACAGATAACCAGACTCCAGAAGTTTCCGTGCGCGTCACCGAGCGAGTAAAATGGTGTAAACACAAAGGAGGTAAGGTTCGGTGTAATGGTATTTACCATAAAGCTGGTCAAACCAAATAGTCCGCCTAAGACAGCACCTGACTTCCATCCAAGTAAAATCGAGCCTAAAATGACGGGGATGTGGATAGTAGTTGCCTTGATGACGCCCAGCGGGATATATCCCAGTGGCGTTAAGGACAGTACCACAATGATTCCCGAGAACAGTGCCAGTTTTACCATGTCCTGTGTTTTTCTGCTTGCTTGATTCATATTCAATTCTTCCTTTCGCTGTTGTTCTCCCACTGGATGCTGGAAAAGCTCCGAGAGATACAATGCAAATATTTTTAAAACAGCTAAATTATATAGTATCTGTTCTGCAATTGCAAGTAGAGTTAACAGAATTTCTGCACCAAAAAAGGAACAGGATTGCTGCTCCTTTTGGGGAATTTTATTTTGCCTTTGTGCCGTTCTGCTCCTGAATGTAAGCTATTGCTGCTTCTTTTACTTCATCGCATCCCTCTTTGATTCCTTCAATCGTTTTCTTCACCTCGATGTCAGGAGAAACACCAATTCTCTGAGTCTGACCACCGTCTGGTGTATAAATGCCACACGCAGTATACATTACCATGTTTCCTCCGGGGATTGGCAGTATCAGACAATAGCCGTCCGCTCCAACGGTATTTTCACCCATCAGTGTTACCTTTTCTCCATTTTGAACCAGCATCGCAGCAAACTCTGAAGCACTCTGGCTGTGTTCATCAATTAAAACAACGACTTCTTTATCATAAAGATACGCTGCCCGGGATTTTCTGTTAAAATTATAAACCGGTTCTTTCAAAAATGTACCCGGAACCGCTTCAGAAATTGTTGCAGTGAGCAAACCAACCTCAGCTTCTTCAAAGAGATATATCGGCAAATAAAATTGGCTGTTAGCAGGGTACTGCCGATAGTCTACAATCAATCCATCGGTATCTTTTAAAGCATTCATCGCTTCTATCCATTTTACTTCGTTAGCGTGAGTAGCACCCGCCTGAAGATCCATAAAATCAGGATTGATTACCCCGATATTACCCTCAATGATTTCGTATGGTTTTGGTTCTCCATCCTCGTTATTAACGCCGTATCTTGACCAAAGGAATTCCATATTTTCATCTAAATTGAGAGTAAATGTCATCTCTTTTTTATCGCGTATAACCGTAATCTCTGGTGTTTTACTATGAGAAGAAAATAACCATAATTGAAGAACATTTTCTATTTTTTCATCTGTTGGAACGCCGAGATATCTTTTACAATGCTCTATCCTATCCTTAATATCAACACCATCTATTTTTCGTACAATGTCTCCAGCCTGAAACGGGGAGGATTCGTCAAAGGTTTGAACAATCACGATCTCTCCTTCAGCAAAAACAAATTCCACATCGTCAATGAGATATTCGCCAAATTCTTTCTTTAAAAAATCTCCATTCCAAAAAGAAACATGAGCGTCCTGTAATTTTGCCATCAATGCTGCTATTGTGAGGTCATAACTTTGCTGATCACTTTCTGCCAACATCTGTGGAATAAATTCTGGCAACAAATCTTCCCAATCCTCGTCCAAAATATCAAGATACGGACAATAATACTCAAGCGCATTCCAAACACGGAATAATCCAAGTAAACGATAATTTTCATCGCTGTAATCCATATCCTCATACAACTTTTCATTGTAAAACATTGCAGGTTCAAAAAGACCTGTATAATACCCTCTGCTAAAATCGATGGGCGCTCTAAATCGATTGATATCAGGAAGTGGCTTTGTCAAAGGTTCCATATTTGCTGAAAGTTCCTCACCAAGATATTTTTTATCGAATATCCAGCTTGTATCTGCAATTACTACTTTATCTTCTTCCTTTGCTGATGACCATTGAGCAGCAGGAGTATCTGTTTCATATTCGATTTCACCTAAGGATAACAACCATTCATTGAGAATTTTGTTTGTTGCCTCACTATTCTCTGCCTGCCGTACTTGAGGAATCAAAGCAATCAATTCTGTATCCCAGTCTTTTTCTCCCGTTAAGAAAACAGGGTGAGTATACTTGACATATCCCCAGACTTTGCAGAGCTTTTCCAGATTCTGCACTTCCTGCGAATATTCTTTTTTCTCATTTCCTACTGGTGCACAGGAAGTCAACAATATACAAATACACAATAACATCGCCACTAATCTTACTATTTTCTTCACAACAACGCCTCCTTTTATGACGTTATTTTATTTTGCATTCTGCTCCTGAATATAAGCAATAGCAGCTTCCTTTAGCTCATCTCTACCTTCTTTGATTCCCTCAACTGTTGGATACACTTCTATATCAGGCGAAAGGCCAATTCGTTGGGTCTGGCCCATCTCTGGGGTATAAATGCCGCAACTGCTAAACCAAAGTAAATTACCATTTGGAAGCGGCAGCTCTGTAATATCTCCGTCTGTTCCAAGAGAATTATTTCCCAGCACAACCACATTATCTCCAGTGCGCAGATCCATAATACTAAATTCTGTATTGCTTATGCTCGATTCATCCATCAATACTACAACCGGCTTTTCATAATAAAAACTTGCCGGAATAACTCCCATAGATACCATTTCCTGTTTTATAAAAGTGCCGGGAACAGACTGAGAAGGAACCGTCATGATATTATATACCGTTCCAACCTTTTGGAGATACGTCGACAGAAATGAGTGCATACTCGTATCAGACGGATATTGTCTAAGGTCAATAATCAATCCATCCGTATCTCGAAGATCTTCCATCACCTGTCGAACTACCGTTCCAGTATCCCCCGTCGACAGCGAATCAGGATTGATAAGCCCGATATTTCCGTCCAAAATCTCATGAGATTTTTCCCTTTTTCTCGCCATGCGCGTATATTCTGTCGTTCCTTTTACAGAGTATGTTTCTTCCTTTCCATCTCGCAGAACAGTGATTTCCATCTCTTCATCCTTTGATCTGAGCAGATATACACCTAATGGATTGTTGAGCTTTTCATCGTTGGGAACTGAGACGTACTTCTTTCTATTTTCTTCTATCTCCTTAATATCGGTTCCATCCAACTTCAAAATGACATCTCCTGCCTGCAATGGGCAATCCCCGCATAAATCGCTGACAACCCACTGTCCTTCTTCTGTTCGCAGCATATTGACTGGAGCTAAATATTCACCCACAACAGCTTTTAATGGCTGACTATTTATAAATCTAACATGTACATCGTGCAGGTGTGCTGTCATTTCGCAAATGGTCAACTCAAAGCTTTGCACATCACTTGCTTCCAATATCTTCGGAATAAATTCGTTCAGCAGGTCGTACCAGCTTTCATCCATGATATCAAGATATGGAAAATAATATTCAATTGCGTTCCACACACGGAACAATCCCAACAGCCGTTCTTCTTCTGTTTGATAGGAACAACCCGCATCTGTATTTTCCATTTTAAAATTAGGCACACCTTGTCCTGTGCTGAATTTTACTGGAGCTTTGCTGCGGTCAATTTTAGGAACCGGACCCATTTTTTGCATATCCGCCGATAATGCTTCTCCCAGGTAGGCTTCATCTAAAATCCAGTTAGTATCTGCCTGTACGACCGCTTCGCTTTCGATCGGTTTCGATCCAGGTCTGCTGGTGCCGTAATCAATCTCCCCCAAACCCACAAACCACTCATGGAGGATATCATTTACCTCATCTGATTTTGCCTCGGACACAACCGGGATAAGATTTAACAACTCTTCGTCCCAATCTTTTTCTCCAAACAGAAAAGCAGGGTGATTATACTTTGTGTAGCCCCACACCTTGCAGAGTTTTTCCAGATTCTCTATTTTTTGAGAATTCACTGTATTTCCGTTACTGTCTACGCTTTGTCCTACTGGTGTACAAGAAGTAAACAACATACAAATGCACAACAACGCCGCTACTAATCTGGCTATTTTCTTCATAACAACGCCTCCTCTTATGACGTCATCTTATTTTGCATTCTGCTCCCGAATGTAAGCAACTGCTGCTTCTTCGAGTTCGTCTCTCCCCTCTTTGACACCTTCAATGGTAGAATGCACTTCGATGTCAGGGGTAAGTCCAATGCGCTGCACCTGCTCCATATTCGGGCCATAGACACCAAAACAGGTAAATCCAAACTCTCTTTTTTCTCCTTGACTAGTTTGATCTGGAAGCAGAATCGTTTTTCTATCACCATCAGAACCTATGGTATTTTCTCCCAGAAGAATTACATTTTCATTGGTCTGATAAATCATTGCTATGTATTCCCCAAAACTCCATGTCCCTTCATCAATGATAACAACAACTGGCTTCTCACTATATTCTCCCTTGTGCTCTGAAATCGTGTTCATCCCCATTGTCTGATCACGATATAGGTACGCCCCCGGATAATAGGTCATTGGATCTCCCCACTGCATCGGTACCTTTCCAACTCCCTTCGACAGGTACCTTTGCATCAATAAAGCAGCATTATAATGTGGGTACACTCTTAAATCCAAAATAAGACCATCGGTCTCTGCCATCTTGTCCATCGTTTCATTGATGTTTTCTTCTGTGAGCGTTCCCATCTGAATATATCCAATATTTTCTTCCAAAATTTTGCTGGTAATTATTTTTTTCTTGGACGCAATTTCTCGAATCTGTCCGTAAACTTCTTGTCTTGTATAGCCTTTTACTTCAAATGTCTGCTCTTTCCCATCTCTTAAAACAATAATTTCCATCATCTGTTCGTGGGAAGTCAGCAAATAATCATTTAAAACCATACTTCTTACTTTTTCGTCTGTAGAAGTAGAGACATACTTCTGACGTTCTTTGATGACTTCCCAAATTTCCTGTCCATTAAACTTGCGTATTGAGTCTCCTATTTGCAGCTGACAATCTTCCGAAAAAATATCAACTACTACAGGATAACCTTCTATCATCATCAAATTAACCGGAATCAAATATTCTCCAAGCTCTTCTGTGATAGATTCTGTGTCTGTAAATGATACATGAGGATCTCTAAGTTTGGCAGTCATCGAAGCCAAGATCAAATCATAGCTGTGTCGATCATTGGCATTAAGCATCTGAGAAATATATTCTAGCAGTAAATCATGCCAGTTTTCATCCATTAAATCCAAATAAGGGAAATAATATTCGACTGCATTCCATACCCGAAATAACCCAAGCAAACGATCATTTAAATCACCATAATCAAAATCAGGATAATTTTTCTCATTAAACTGAAGCATTCCATTGCTGCCATTGTTCTTAACCGGAGGAGTCGATTCTCCTTTTACTGTTGGAAGTATTTCAATTTGCTGCAAGGCTGCTGACAGTTTTTCACCAAGATAATTATTGTCTTTGCTCCAACTAATGTCTGCTTGAATATCGATTTTATCAGGGTCCTGGTTTTTCCAAGACTGATGATTTCTGGTTTCTCCAAAATCTGCCTGACCCAAAGATTCAAACCAGTCATACAGAATCTGATTGGTTTCCTTATCAGTCTTAGCTTCTTGCACTTGAGGAATCAGCGCGAGTAATTCCTCATCCCAGTCTTTTTCCCCAGTATAAAACGCTGGATGTCGATACTTAGAATATCCCCACACCAAACAGAGTTTCTCTAAATTCTGCACTTCTTGAGAATATTCTGAAGTCTCCGCTGTCTTATCTTCTACTCCTGCTGGCGCACAGGAGGTAAACAACATACAAATGCACAACAATACCGCTACTACTCTGCTTGTTTTCTTCATAACAACGCCTCCTCTTATGACGTTATTTTGCATTCTGCTCCTGAATGTAGGTAACTGCCGCTTCTTTGAGCTCATCTCTACCCTCTTTGATTCCTTCGATGGTAGGATGTACCTCGATGTCAGGGGTAAGTCCGATACGCTGAGTTTGGCCACCGTCCGGGGTATAGATACCCTGGCTGGTAAACATCATATTCATTCCACCTGGTAAAGGCAGATACGCGATATCACCATCTGAACCGACTGAATTTTCTCCCATCACCGTGACATTTTCTCCATTTCGAATGGACATAATCAGATACTCTGGCTGACTCTGTGTCTTTTCATTCATCAGAACGACAACTGGTTTCTCGTACAAAGGAACTTTTGAATCTTTCGCTCTTCCAATTGTCTTCTTTTCCCCTAAGAACGTTCCCGGATAATTTCCGTATGGAGAAGCATAAATCAAAAATGGTTTTACTCCATCTACCAGATACTCTGCGAGAAATGGGATGATATTATACCCTGGATACTGGCGTAAATCAATCACCAAGCCATCTGTCGATTCCAGCTTACTCATAACCAACGGGAGCGTTCCGTCTTGTAGTGCTGCCGGATTCAACAGCCCAATATTCCCGTCCAGAATCTCATACGGTTGTTCTGCTGTTTCCATCATCGGGTGATATTCCATCTCTCCGGTTACTTTCAGAACCTGCTCTTTTCCATCTCTCAAAACGGTCAGTTCCATATTTTTATTGTTGGAACGAAGAAGAAAGTGCCCAATCTGATTGATAAATTTATCCTCTGTTGTAACCGAAATATATTCCATCCTATCAGCAAGCACATCCTTAATATCCTTGCCATCTAGTTCTTTAATTACATCCCCTACCCGAAGAGGACAATTATCTTTTAAAACTTTGGAAACAACAATCTCATTTTCCGCCTGCAAAATCTCCACCGGAACCCCATAAATACCAGTTTCAAGGACTACATATTTCGAGTTATATAAAGCAATGTGTGCATCCTGCAGCTTTGTACTCAATGATGCTATAGTCAGTTCATAGCTCCTTTGGTCGTCCCCTTCCAGCATTCTGGCAATATATTCTGGCAGAAGCTCATGCCAGTTATAATCCAAAATATCCAAATAAGGATAGTTATATTCCATCGCATTCCACAGGCGGAACAGACCAAGTAAGCGATAACCCTGATCTTTATAATTCATATCCTCATAAAACGGTTCATTAGAAAAATCCGGTGTCTTTTTATCAAATTTTACTGGTGCCTTGCTGCGATTGACTCCTGGAAGCTGTCCAAACTGGGACAAATCTTCTGCCAATTCTGCTCCCAAATACTCTTCACTAATCCAGCTGGTGTCTGCCTGCACAAATTTTATAGCATCTTCTGGGATTTTTCCTTTTCTATTAGTGCCATAATCAACCTCTCCCAAAGATACAAACCACTCATGGAGAATGTCATTTACCTCATTTGCTTTTGTCTCGGACACAACCGGGATAAGGTTTAACAGTTCTTCGTCCCAGTCCTTTTCCCCGAGCAGAAAAGCAGGGTGATTATACTTG
>ENA-OPDD01002089-OPDD01002089.1-human-gut-metagenome-genome-assembly--contig:-NODE-2089-length-12681-cov-3.693490_pt1 | contig 12681 bp, 22 predicted proteins | sample MGYA00241574_ERZ501499 | MGnify/ENA primary metagenome ERZ501499 (study PRJEB25962, sample SAMEA2042576) | human gut metagenome | biome: human gut; feature: human-associated habitat; material: faeces...
TGCCTTTTCTTTCCTCTGTTTCTCTTTCTGATACTCGACCGCCTCTGTGCAGTTACATGTCATTGTTGCCTGTTCCTCTGCCTGTGGTTGCGTCAGTTCCTTGTCGGTCTCAATCTGTACCATCTGACCGCAAAACCTGCATTGTGCTGTTTTCACGATGTTTCCCATGTGCTTTCCTCCTTTTTACTCGATAAATTGTTCAGCTTTGAATCTGTCTCCCATATCCATAAAATAATTGTATAAAAAATCTTTCTGATGTTTTGTCAGTGCTTTCATGTTTGTCACTATATATCCGGCATATCCGGACGGATTGTGAATCAGACAATATCCTTTGACCTCCGAAAGAAAATCACGCATGAGGTGTCCGATTTCATTGTCTCCGGATTCTTTCACCCATTTCCAATACTCATCCGTAAACCCTTTTCTTTCGCATATCTGTTCCGCTGATTCTTCATGCGTTCCGAACGGTGATTCCGTGAAAACGCCTGTCGGAGACAACCACCCGAACTCTTTCGTTTCGGTTTTCTTCTGTTCCTGCTCTTTTTGTGCTTGATTTGGCATTATCCCGTTCTCAAAATCATTGAGGTGTTTTCTGAATTTTTCCATGTTTAACTCTCTCGCTGTGATTCCCTCATAATTCAACGGTTCGCCGTTTTCTCCGTTCTTCAGCATGAGCATCCTGCATGTTCCCCATTCCATTTCCGAAAATCCCAGTTCGTAACATTCCATCACATAATACATTCCGATTCTCAAATCCGGATTTCTCTGCACCTCTATCATGTCAATAAAGTTTTTGTTTCCCAGTGCATCCCATACAATGTGAAAATAATATGCAAAACCTTTTTCAAAGGACTTGCATTTTCCCGAACTGTCAAGTGTGATGCAGGTATCGCACCCGCCTCCGCTTATGTGGTATTTGCAGGAGACGTTGTTGCAGGTGATTTTCCTCTTTCCCACATTTACCCCTCCATTTCCTTGAGTAACTCATGCACCACACATCTGTAATCTTGAGACACAATTCCTCTCTTTGAAAATTTCGGGAGTGGAATCATCGCCGTTGTTGATTTTTCTGCAACGATTGAACGTCGAATCGGTGTGACGAACATGTCAAATCCGGATTCTGTTTTCAACCATTCCTCCACCTCAAGAGAGGTCTTGTTTTTCTGTCGCATTGTCATGAGTGCCTTGATTCTCAAGTCCGGATTGATGTCTCTCAAATCCTCAATCTGCTCCTCAAGGTTCTGCAATGCCTCGATTTCATATCCTCCGACCTTTACCGGAGCGATAATGAGTTCTGCTGCAATCAGAATATTGATGACTACCATGTCAAGCAGTCGACCACAATCACAAATGCAATAGTCGTATGCGTCAGATACCTCCTCCAACGCCTCACGCATCCTTGTGACTTGATTGTCCTCTGACTTGAGCAGCAGATTCATGTCGGTTTTCATGAGATAGCCATTCGCCGGAATGATGTCAATGTGCGAATAGTCAGTCGGTCGAATCAAATCGCCTGTTTTATATGTACCTCCGACACATTCATGTTTCTCAAGCAGTTCACTCATGCCGATTCCGTCCGGTTCATATACCCCGAACGTCTTTGATGTGTCTCCCTGCGGGTCTCCATCTAACACAAGCACTCTCTTTTCCTGTTCCTCACCTAACATATAGGCGATTGAATCGGATGTCGTTGTTTTCCCGATTCCTCCTTTTGGTGACATTACTGCAATAATTTTCATGTCTTTTCCTCCTGTTATTGTCCTGTTATAGATAAATTGTGTAATACAGTTTCATTTGCAATTCTTGAAATCTAAAATCCGGCGTTTCGTCCGGTTTTAACGGTGACATGAGATTCAATTCTTTCCATTTGCGATGTGTAATCTCCGGAACTGCTCTGAATCTTATGACCTTGTCATTTTTGTATTGCTCATATAGTTTGCAATTTGTATGACCGACCTCCGGTGCAAATAATGCAAGATACCCGACAAATATTTCCTCGTCGCCTTTGAATATCCGGAGCATGTTTGCACTCTCCAATGTGTCAATCAATTCCTCAAGCGTCATGACCTGCCTCCCTTGACTTTCCCATCCTTGAGGATGCTGTTGTTCGGGATGCTCATTGTTATATTTCTTAATGCCTCTCTGTTTTCCAATGGTATGACAATTTCAATATCTCCCATTTTGTGATTCATCAATTTGCAGTATTCCTCAATAACCTTAACCGCCTCCTCTGCTGAATAGCAGGTTGCGACGAAATGTCCTGCTGCTGCCATGTCTGCAAGGAACTCTTTTTGTGTGTCCTGCTGCCTGTTGTTGCCGTATTTCATTTCGATAAACAATCCGCAGTAAATCCCTTTCGGATATGGGAGACACAAATCAGAAACTCCCGCCTTGACACCCATCTGCTTGAATTTGACTGCCTCCTGCTTGTTTCTGCTGCCTCCGTTCGGTACATGGAACAACCATCTCAATTCCGGATAACGGTTCATGTTCCAATTCGCCCACGACACGACATTGATTTGCTCTGTGTCCTCACTTCTCATTGCATATTTCATGTTCATTTGCCTTTGCCCTCCTGTCTGCATGTGTCATAATATTCGCAGAACAAACAAATGTGTCTGCAATCCTTGACCTTGAACATCCATGTGAACCGTTGCAGCTTGTACCGCAGTATGTACCCGATTTGTGCAATGTACGGATGTTTCTGTCTGTATGTTTTTCATTTGTCCTGCTCCTCCATTTCTAAAATCATAAAAGCATGTATGAAAATGCTCTTGTGTTTCCTGCCGAACTGGTCTTTTGCCGGAGGCACTTCATGCATGTTCTCAATCGTTCTCTTTGCCTCCCACCATCGGCGTGTCTTTCCCTCTCTCGGAATCGGCTTGAAATACACCTTGACCGTGCTTTTCGTGATTGCAAACTGTTCTTTGCTGATTTGCAGGATGTCATCGAATCCCGCTGCCTTGACTGCTGCCTCGGCTTTTCTGAAATACCTGTCTTTTGATTCCGGTCGCCAGTCAAAACTCATTTCCCGACCACCTCCTCAATCTCTTTCATTCTCTGCATGATTGCACTGTTGTATGAATAGACATACACGCCATTGCTCCACAAATGTTCCCTCGCACCCTTTTCACCGTAGTTGTACGCTGCAAGTGCATCCTGCACCGTGCCGTATTTCTTGAGCAGGTACGACAGGAAATCAATCCCGACCCTCACATTTTGATATGGGTTCATGAGGTCGGTGCAGTTCAACCGTTTCATCCGGTCAGTGTGCCATTTCTCATATATCTGCATATATCCCTTTGACTGCCCGCCGTCTCCGACCTTGTCAAATTCATATCCGGATTCATGCTCAATGATTGCCAGTACAAGGGCATAGGGAACGTCATTTTGCTTGCATAGACATCTTGTGTATATCTGCATTTTTTCCGGAAAATAGCCTTTATCCGCATACTGTTCCGGTAACTTATAAAGCACGAACCCCTCAAGGTCATCGCTCCCCCAGTCCTCGGACATACCATCGAAAACCTTGTATTTGCTTTCGGTCTCCTCTGCTGTCTGCACGATTGTTTCCGGATTCTGTATCACTTCCGCATGTGTCGTCTCCGGCTGCTCCTCCTCGGTCTGCTCCGGTTCTTTGATATTCACTATCATCAAGCACAACACCGTCATCAATACCGCAATCATTGTCAAATGGAACGCATCACGTCGTCCTGCATGTCTTGCCCGTCTTTTCCGTCTTTTCACTTTGTAGCCTCCTTTTCCTCATTCGTGCATGTATATAAAACATGCAGTTAAAATCGTTATAGTACACATTTGCGTTCGTGAAATCCATGTCCGGATACCACTTTTTTAATATCTCCGGTATTGAATCCCTGTCTTTGACCATACCATCAACAAATGACCCTATTTTTTTATAGCTGCCTCCTGCTGCCGGACGTTTGGAGTGTACGACCTTGATTCGTGGGTCTCTCAATCCCTGTGAACTGTTCCATCTCTTTTCCGACGGAACACGGTTCTTTTCTTCAACGATGTAATTCGCCATACCGGACAAACCGTTTTCGTCTGTCTGCAACCTGCGAACCTCATTCCTGCTTGACTGTTTCCAACAGGATTCAACTGTCTCCATGTCCAAAGCACCATCCATGACAATGTGATGATGCCATCTGATTTCTGCATCCGGATTGTATGCGGTCACATAGACATATTTTGCATTCGGGAGACCTCTCTTTTTCCTCTGATAGTTGATGCGTCGGATGTACTTTTGCACATTCTTGATTGCTGCATCAACATCCCCGTCCGGCGGGAGATGTGCGTCATCATAGGTCAATGTCATCCAAATATCACGGTCACTGAAATTCTCGTTGATTAACCTCTCAACGTATTTCCTTGCGTTCTTGTCATTCAGATTCTTTTGAGCCTTGTTGTTGTCTTTCTTGATTGTCCTCCCCTCCGTAGGTACTTCATCCATACTCCGGAACTGTGGATATATCTCAATTTCAAACTGGTCTCCTGCTGTTATCTCTTTCAGTGCATATATAACTTTCTTTCGATGTTGGAACAGGTTCTCAATGAACCATTCATGCATGTCCTCCATCGCCTTGTTATATGCTGCCTCATAATCATACGGGATAAACTGCATCCCTCTTTTTCTTGCCATCTGACACATGCCTCCTGTTATGTTTTCGTAGACTTGTTATTATCTATTACAAGGACGATAAAAGTTCCGAAAACCCTTGATTTTATAGACCTTTTCGGTCTCTTTTCAAGTTGCTTTTTTGTGTCAGATTTGCTATAATATTTCTAGTGAATTTCAAGTCTGACACGACTTGCACCGGACATCTGCTCGCAACGGATGTCCTTTTTCTTTACTCAAAATCATAGTCGAATATTCTCTCGTCTCCGGAGAGAACAATGTCTCCGTGTTTTATGTATGCCTTGCATTTGAAAAATGTCTCTGAATGGTCGTGTGATTCCTCAACCTCCTTTTCGTCAAGTTCCAACTCAATGACGCTCATTTGTCTCATTCCTCTAATCACAAGAAACTTGCAAGCGTCAATCGGGTCTTTGCACATATAGACAACGCCATCCCACGACTTTTTGAGAACGCCCTCGGCGTATATCTTCATCATTGTTTCTTTTGGTGCTGCATGATAAAATCTCATTTTCTCACTCCTTTGCTGTTGTCTTTTATACGGTCGCAACTGCAAGTTCTCTTTTCTTGTCGCATCTTCCTCCTCTGCTCTTATCACAAGGACGACCACTGCAATGGTTGTCCTTTTTCTTTGCTCTCATGCTCCTGCTATGTACTGCCCCGCCGTTATGACGGGGCGTTTTCATTAAACGGCTGCAACCGCCTCTTTCTGTTCCCATCTGCGACGCTCCTCGACTTTTCCTGCTGCCTTGCCCTCTGCGTATGCAGACATGACCATGATTGCCATTGATTTTCCCTCAAGGTCGGAAATATTCATGAATCTTTCTGCCATGTTCTCGATTGCCGTCTTTTTCTCGTTTCTCGTCATGATTCAACACCTCCTCTGTTGATAGTGTTTTATGTGATTTCCTGCACTGGTGGTTCTCTCGGTCTCTGCATCCCGTCCACCTGCTTTCCGGCTATGTCTACCGTGTTATGACTTTTCACCTTAAAAAATCATTGAAAACCTGTTGACCAACCGTGAACCTTTTAGCAAGTCCACCCGCTGCCATGTTTCCCACGGTATCGCTGAACGATGTCTTTCGGCTTGCCATCGTCAGAGCGTCGGTCGCCATCCGGACGCTGACGGGGCGACTGTTGCCCCGTTTCGGCTTTAATAAAATGAATCTCTCTGCATTTCGTCGTCGACTTCTTTCGGTATCGGAATAGGTTCAAAATCATCGTTTTTTCCATCCCAATAATCAAATAACTCTTGTATGTACTGATTCAACTCCTCTACTCTGCTCATTTCCGTTCCTCCTGTTCTTGCTTGTCCTGTTGCATCTCCTGCCATATAATAAATGTGCGACCATTCCAAAATGACAGGAGGTGACAACATGGCGGTTCATCATGACACTTTCAAAAGTGCGATTGCAAGTGCGTTTGAAAATAGCGACATCAAATTTTCAAAAGTTTCTGATTTATCAAAAGAAGAATTTGAACGTCTTCTCGCATCAGCTATCAAGGCATGTGTTGAAACACAAGATTTTGCACAACACATTCGCACTTTGAAATGATTTTCTCGGAGGAGTGTTTCACCACTCCTCCACAATCTTTCCTATTTCTTCCGCTGCCTTTTTGACAACCTCTGAAATCTGCTTGATTTGCTCCGGTTCGGGGTCTCCCTCGAATTCCGCTCTCACTCTAATCTCTTGGTGTTCGGAAACCTCCGTTTTGTAGAAAATGAGTTTTTCAATCGCCCCAGTTCCCCGTGTTCTTACGTTTGAAATTTCATGTTTTGGCATTTCTTTTCACCTCCCTGTTGTTCTTTGTAAGAACAGTATAATTCCCTCAGAGAACATTGTCAACACTTTTTTGTTCTTTCAAAGAACTTTTTTATTGATTTTTGTCTCGTTGGGTGTTATGCTTTAGAAAACAGAGGAGGTGATTCAGTATGACGCAAGGCGAACGAATCAGAGAAGTCCGAAAAGCTCTCGGTCTCACTCTTGAGAAATTCGGTGAGAAAATAGGAATGAAAAAGAACTCTGTCAGTCAGCTTGAGAATGGAAAAAACTCCGTGACTGAACAGGTCGTCAAGGCGATTTGTCGTGAGTATAATGTTGATTATATGTGGTTAACCACCGGAGACGGTGAGATGTTCATTGACACGGACGATGATTTCATCGAACGCATTGACCGCATCATGGCGGGTGAGGATGAGGCACGAAAAAGCCTTTTCAAATTCATGCTTGAGTTGAGTGACGAGGACATCGCTGCACTCGACCGCTTAATGAAAAAGGCGATTGAGTTCACACAAAATAATAAAGAAAAAGACTGACAGCCTTTTCAACTGTCAGCCTCATGGGTGTACAGATACGCCACGAATTTATATATCCTCTTTAGGATGCGTTCGTTTTGTATCTTCCCGACTATTTCAACAATAGCCTCTTTGTAATTCAAGGGGAACACCCCCTTTCCGATTACAGTGTATCATATATTTCCATCATTGTGGAAATATCGAGGTTGATTTCCATAATCGTGGAAATCGTTCCTCCTGCTGCCGGAATCCCGCTGCAATGTGATACAATTATTTGTATTCGGATTCAAACAGGTCGGTGATTTTCACGCCTAATGCAATCGCTATCATTTCAAGCTGAAATAATGTCGGCGACACCTTGCCGTTTTCGATGTTGTTTATCGTAGATTTTCCGATTCCGGATTTCTTCGATAACTCCATCAATGTGAACCCCTTTGAGGTTCTCATTTCCCAAACGAGAATTTTCATCCTGCTCACCTCCTTTCTCAAGGAAAGTGTACAGAACGAAATTTCCGCACTGATTTGATGTCGTTATCGAATTTTTGTAATAAAAAAAAGAGCAGCCTCCACGCCAATGGAAACCGCTCTTTAGATAACATATACCTCCGTATAAGCACGGTGATAAAATGTCACCCCACAAGTCTCATTTTATCATAAAACCGTGCTTGTGCATAGGTTTTATTTTTATACATTTTTTTGAATGGAGTTGATAAAATGCGACGTAAAACAACCGCTCCTGTTGAGAAAATCCTGCTCCGTGTGGCAATCTATATCCGTGTTTCGACCGACAAACAGGTCAAGGACGGAGATTCCATGCGTGACCAATTAGCGACAGGGCAAAAATACATAGACAGTCATGAGAATATGATTCTCGTTGACACATACATTGATGACGGAATCTCCGGACAGAAATTGAAACGAGACGACTTTCAACGCCTCATTGATGATGTCCGTGCAGGTAGAATTGACCTCATTATTTTCACACGTCTTGACCGTTGGTTCAGAAACCTCCGTCATTATCTGAACACGCAGGACATTCTTGACAAGCACGGTGTTTCATGGACTGCCATTGAGCAGCCTTATTTTGACACCTCAACCCCTCACGGTCGTGCTTTCGTTAATAACTCAATGATATGGGCAGAACTTGAGGCTCAAAACGATTCCGACCGAATCCTCGGCGTGTTCGATGACAAGGTTGACAACGGAGAGGTTCTTTCCGGCTCAACCCCTCTCGGATATGCGATTGTAAATAAACACCTTGTACCGGATGACGACGCTCCAACCGCCGTTGCCATCTTCCAATACTACCGCAAGACCGGAAACTTGAGCATGACACTCCGGTACATGGAGAGTGAGTTCGGACTTGTCCGTTCTGCTGCCAGTCTCAAAAATATGCTCACAAATACAAAATATATCGGTGAGTTTCGTGACAATAAAAATTATTGTCCTGCTATTATCGACCGTGACCTTTTCTTTGATGTGCAGAGACTTCTCAAAATCAACATCAAGAGCGGGAAAAAGCACGATTATATTTTCAGTGGTCTCGTTGTCTGCGATGACTGCGACCATATCATGAGCGGATGTCAGCAACGTGCAGGAGGTCGTGTCCGTGCCGACGGAACACGAATCGTATATAAATACAGTGTGTACCGCTGCCGACAGGGTGTGAACCTGCACCGCTGCCCGAACCGAAAACTTGTATTTGAGACAACCCTTGAAAAGATGCTCCTCGAACGCATCCGTCCGGAACTGGAAAACTATATTGCAGAATACGAGGTTGCAAATCTTCCGGCATTGCGTACCGATGCCAAACGCCGGAGTGTTGAGGGAAAAATGCAGAAATTGAAAGACCTATATTTGAACGACCTCATAACAATGGACGAGTTCAAACTTGATAGAGAAAAACTGCTGATGCAGCTTGAGAAAATAAATGCAGAGGATTCCCGACCTGTCAAGGATTTATCGTATTTGAAAAACTTTTTGAAAATGGATTTTGAAAGTGTGTATGATTCTTTGTCTATACCGGAGAAGCGTGAATTGTGGCGTTCCATTGTCAAGGAAATCCGTGTTGACCATGACAAAAACATTCATATTATTTTTTTGTGATTGTTATACTACTAACTGAACCCCTCCGGTTGGCTCATCTGCCATAATTATTTCAGGCTGTTTAACAAGTGCTCTTGCAATTGCAACTCTCTGTTTCTGACCGCCTGATAATTCATTAGGTTTTCTATCACCAAAGCCTTCCAAATCAACCTGTTTCAAAATACTGTTGATTTCTTCATCTGTAGCCTTCTTTCCCTGAAGCTCAATTGCCAAAGCAATATTAGCTCCTACTGAAAATTCTTCTAATACATTGTATTCCTGAAAAATAAATCCTACATATGTATTACGATATGAATCAAAATGACTCTGTTTAAAGTCTTTAGATGAAACTCCCTTAATAATAATTTCACCTTCATCATATTTATCAAGTCCACCTAAAAGGTTTAATAATGTAGATTTACCACTACCTGATTTTCCTAAAAGAAAAACCAAACCCTTTTCAGGGAACTTAATAGACACGTCATTTAAGGCTGTTACAGACACACCCTTTTTGGTCTTATAAACCTTTTTCAAATTTCTTGTCTCTAGCATAGTTTTCTCCCCTACTCTCTATTTTGTTTTCATTGTACTATTGCAACTAGTACAATTAATACAATTCAAGTTATATCATACGGATTGTATTAAGTCAACACATTTTTTTATCAACTTTGAGGTCAAAAAAAGAGACTGTACCATTTTAGTACAATCTCTTCTAATTTCATTCTTTATTTTTCTTTGCTTATTTTCACTATAAGCAACCACTCCAATATTACCAGAACCACAAAAGTTTCTAGTACTCATTGGCACCTGCGTTTTCGTTCTTAACGATTTTTACAATTCTACTTGTTCCAAGTCTGTCAGCGCCAAGCTCAATGAACTTTTCTGCGTCTTCTAATGAACTGATTCCACCTGCTGCCTTAATCTTTGTTCCGTTAGAAATATTGTCTGCAAAAATTTTTACAACATGGAATGTTGCTCCCTCTGTTGAGAAACCTGTTGAAGTCTTAATGAAATCTGCCTTTGACATTGATACTACATTAGTAACCTTAGCGATTTCTTCATCAGTTAATAAACAAGTTTCAACGATTACCTTAAGTAATCTGCCGTCACAAGCTTCTTTTATCTTGTTGATTTCGCAGAAAATGTCATCCCATCTTCCTTCTTTAGCCCATCCAATATTAATAACCATATCGATTTCCGCTGCGCCTTCTTTAACTGCCTGTGCTGCTTCTGCACATTTGATTTCTGTAGTATTGTATCCATTAGGGAAACCAATAACTGTACAGATTGCAATCTTGCCGTCCACATAATCAGCAGCCTGTTTTACAAATGATGGTGGAATACAAACTGATGCTGTTTCATATTTGATTCCGTCATCACAAATCTCCTTAATCTGCTCCCAAGTAGATTCAGGTTTTAATAATGTATGATCTACCTTGCTTAAAATTTCTTTAATTTCCATTATAATTCCTCCGTCTAAAAAATCTTTGATTCCCGTTCAAAAATTTAATTCCCGCTTTTTTAATTATAACAAAAATATCAATATTATCAATTAATATCACGTCTAATTTTAAACATGTTTCTGCACCGGCTTTAATAATCACTTTGTAATTTTAACTGTTTTCTTTGAACTATACACTCCATAAACTTTCGTTCCAGATACTTTTTTATAAGCTCTCATTCTGAAATAATATTTCTTTTTATTTTTAAGTTTTGTAATTGTTTTTGTTTTCAAAGAAGACTTGGCTGTTGTTGTCTTTGCCTTCTTAAAAGACTTATTTATGCCATACTGGATTTCGTAACCGGATATTCCCGATACCTTTTTCCAACCCAATTTGACTTTTTTGCCTTTAATGTTGGTTGCCTTTGTAAGACTTACTTTCTTTGGAACTATTTTAAATATTTTTGTAATCGTGCCACTATAATTGCCTTTAAAAACAATCTTTACAGTGCCATTTCCAACCTTTTTGTTAGATGAATATATTATATTATAATTCTGAGTTGAAATTACCTGCCCGTTGCTGTCTTTTACTGTAACTGTAGGTTTAAAGGCTTTTCCTGTATATTCATATTTTGTTTTTGAAATTGTTATCTGACTAATTTTTGCTATGTCTGTTGTTTTAATGTGACCACAGGTTTTACATTTATATGTAGCTTTTCCATTTATTGTGGTTGTTGATTTTGACACTAATTGATAAAATTCATACTGATGTCCTGTAATACTGCAAGGTCTTGAAAGCAAAATATTAACATCAATTCCACTTCCCACGCCATCTACCGTGCCTGACTCAGTATATTGCCAAATATCATATTCTTTGTTGTACTCACTTGTGTTATTATATCTTGCAACCCATTTTCCCCAATTATCAAATCTTGAATCAGTAAGTCTATTGGTCCACCAATAATAGTTAGAATAAACACCAACCTTATAGCCGGCATTTTTTACAATATTGCAAAAAATTTCAGCCATATCCCCATACTGCTTAGTAGTCATTTCAACCTGAGATTTGTCCTCTATATCGTAATAAACAGGCATTGTAGGTTTAGCTCCGGCTTCTTCAATCATTCTAAGAACGTGTTCTGCCTCACTTCTAGCCATATCTTCTAAAGTCTTTTCTTTGTCATTGCCAACTGCATATGAATACAAATAAACTCCATATTGAATACCATTGTCCTCACAACCTTTTACATTCTGCACAAACTTTATGTCATCCTGATTTCTTTCATCATTTCCATATCCACATCTAAGCAAAGCAAAACTAATCCCTGCCGCCTTAACCTTTGCCCAATCAATGTCACCGTTGTGATAACTTACATCAATTCCTTTAGCTATTGCACCTTTTATTTCATTGCCATTTCCATCATAAAAAATTCCATTGGCTGATGACCATGGTGTAGCACCGCTTACCTGAACAGAAAAAGTGCAAATGCAAAGCCCTATAACTACTGCTTTTTTAACAATATTCCTAAATTGACTCATTTTTCACCTCCGTGCTTCTAACACACTATTTTCCCAATTTCTACATATTTTTTTAGAATCATACTAACATAATTATTTGTAGCCAATTATAACACAAAAAAATCCCCATGCCAACACTAAGTCAATATGGGGATTTCTTTATTTTGTTAAGATGTTATCCTTCAATAGCAATGAACTTTTCTTTTTCTTCGATTGGTTCTTTGTTCTTAGGTATTTCGAAGGTTAAAATACCATTCTCATACTTTGGATGAACCTGTTCTGCTGTAACATGTTCACCAACATAAAAGCTTCTGCTCATACTTCCTGCATAACGTTCACGTCTTACATACTTACCTTCCTTGTCCTTCTCATCCTTGTCAAGACCTTTGGCTGCATTAATTGTTAATGTACCATTTTCAAGTTTAATCTTGATTTCGTCCTTCTTAAATCCCGGAAGATCAACTGCAACCTGATATCCGTCATCAGTTTCCTTAACATCGGTTTTCATTAGGTTCTTTGCATGTTTTCCATACAATTCCTTGTCTACATCAGGTAATGTAGGGAATGAAAAATCGTCCATAAAATCATCAAATAAGTTTTCTCCAAAAATACTAGGCATCATCATAAGTCATATCTCCTTCCAAATGATAAAAAATATATTATTTGCACGTTCGGAGAATTCCGAGG
>ENA-OPDD01002097-OPDD01002097.1-human-gut-metagenome-genome-assembly--contig:-NODE-2097-length-12662-cov-1.930356_pt1 | contig 12662 bp, 12 predicted proteins | sample MGYA00241574_ERZ501499 | MGnify/ENA primary metagenome ERZ501499 (study PRJEB25962, sample SAMEA2042576) | human gut metagenome | biome: human gut; feature: human-associated habitat; material: faeces...
CTCAATCTGTCTCGGAATAAATTTAAAACAGCTTCTTATTTTGTATTCTCGAAAAGAGCTCTTAATATTTATGGAACATATGGTATCGTATTATACCGACTGGGCTATCTTCTCATCTATCTTAGCTATTTTTTCATCGAGAGAGAGGGCTGCGTCGAGCCAAAAAATGGAGAATCCCCGACGCTCCATACCCCGGAACCATGTCATTTGCCGTTTGGCGAATTGGTGAATCGCTATTTCGAGCAATGAAACCATTTGATCGTATGAGGTGCGCCCGATGAGGTACTCGGTAATATATTTGTATTCGAGCCCGTAGTAAATGAGAGATTCGGGATCGATGCCGCTGTCGAGCAAACCTTGAACTTCGGCCACCATGCCTTGTTCGAGACGATTGCGCAGACGTTGCGAAATTTTGGCGCGTCGGTTTTCCCTATCTATGTTCACTCCGATAATCAAAGCGTTTTTTACCGGATTAGGAATAAGTTTTTCGGGCTCTTGCCGAGAATAATATTCGGCTATTTCAATGGCGCGGATCGCTCGCTTACAAGTATCGGTATCTGTTTGGTTGTGTAGAGTCTTGTAGTTTTTGAGTATTTCTTCCAATTCGGATAGTGATTTTTCAGCAAGTTTTTCACGCAGGGCCTTGTTTTCGGGTACGGGAGGTAACGAGTACCCTTTGAGTACGGCTTCTATGTACAGACCTGTACCCCCGCAAAGAATGGGCGTTTTACCCCGCTTGATAATATCTGCGTAAGCGGTGTTGTAATCCCGAATATATTCAAATAGATTATATTTATATCCGGGTGGGCAAATATCGATTAGATGATAGGGAATAGCGTGTCCTTCATAGGTGTATTCGGATAAGTCTTTACCTGTACCGATATCCATTGAACGATATATCTGACGGGAATCCGCACTGATAATTTCGGTGTCGAGGTGGGCGGCCAGCGCCACCGCCAAAGATGTTTTACCGGAAGCGGTGGGACCCAATATGGTGATTAAATCAAGCATCGCAGCAATTTGATGAGGAACATTTTTTACCTAAAATTTTTCGAATCCATTTGTCTATACGGTATAAAAGGCGGTCGTCGTTGTGCCGGCTTACGTAAAGCCAAACCGGGTCATCTAATTCGATATCCAGCAAATCGATTCTGTGTAATGTAAAGGACGGCTTATATCCTCTTATCGGATATCTCCTTTTTCCATTGCTGTAATAGGTACGGGCCGTATTGACAATCGTATAGAAACGGGCATAGATTTCTTTAAATAGAGGATAAAGCCTATTGCTATGGAATAATCTTGTTATTTCTTCTAAGGTGTACCAGCGGCCGTTATATCTGTTTAGTTTATTTTGATCCTTGTCCGAGATAAATAATACGTAATGTCCGACCCTTCGCCAAGAATCTTCGGCGATAGCCGATGATATGTGGCGTAAATCGGGTTTTTCTATTTGAAGTTCTTCGCGTATGATTTGCCGGGCTTTTTGTTCCTCTTCTTCTTGCGTCGTACAATAGTCTGTATAACGATGTATAGGAATATCGAACCCTTTGCCGCTATTGAATTCTATTTCATCTCCTTTGTTTTCGATTAAGTAGATTTTTTCTTGACCTATGACCATAATACGAATTACCGTGAAAAAGTAATCCATATCGGGATTATTCGTTTTGTCGTTGATATAACGTTTACATTTTTTCTCGTGACTTTCGATAAGTTGTTGGATCAGCAGACGGCGAATAATTTCGAAGATAATGATAGCTATACTTAACCCCAGAGGAAAATAGAAGTAAAAATAATTCCCGGCACGGCTTTGCCTTTCCACGCCAAAAGCAAAGAGTATCCATGATAACATAGTTACTAATATAGAGCCTATTAGAATTAAGCGTACGATATAATGAGTTTCATAGCGGCTGAAATCTCCCAGTAAATGCCGTTCTCGAATCCCTCCTCGTTTCAAGATACACTGATAACAGAATGGGGGGTGTATATTCCGATGTTCGAACAGATATAATATGACAACCATGCAGGGAGCCCAAAAAAGTACGATAGGGATATTATAATACCCGAAAAGGAGCAAGAATGCTTTTGTTATTCCTCCAAATATCATAGACCACCCTGTTATCCACCCTATTATTCCACATCCTTTAAAAAAATGTATGTAAAGCCGGGAGAATATAGTCCATATAATACCGGCGATAATCGATGTCAGGACAATGACATTTTCTTTAAGCGATGGGGCTAGTCCCCATACGAGAATAGCAGGCACCAATCCCAAAGAATAGATGGTAGACCAACTTATTTTGTTACTTTTTTTCTTTTCCATAGGGTTGGGATGCTATTCCTTTTATTTCAGTTTATCGAGGAAAAAGTTACATACTTTGATATACAGATGATGACGGGTGTTGCAACCTCGTATATGGTGGTCTTTATTGGTATATATTTGAGTATCGAATTGTATTCCTGCTTCGATTAAAGCAGCGGAATATTGTAATGTGTTAAGATAATGAACATTATCGTCTGCTGTCCCCGATATAATCAACAAATCTCCTTTTAATTTTTCGGCATGAGTAATGGGGGCGGATTGTTCGTATCCCTCGTTGTTTTCATTCGGCGTACGCATAAAGCGCTCGGCGTAAATCGTATCGTAATAACGCCAGTCGGTTACCGGAGCGATAGCCACTCCGGCTTGATAAGTACCGTTGCTTGTGGACATGGCCATAAGAGTTTCGTACCCACCGTAACTCCAACCATATATACCTATGTGTTTGTCGTCTACATAGGGTAGGGTCCGCATGTATTCCGCTCCCGCTACTTGGTCTTCGGTTTCGAGTTTCCCTAATTGCATATATACAGAGGTTTCGTATGCCCGACTGCGTCCGCCGGTTCCTCTCCCATCGACGCAGGCGACGATAAACCCTTTGCTGACTAAGTAGTATTCCCAGTCTATTGTCCATTTATCCAGAACCGATTGGGAACCCGGGCCACTGTATTGCGACATGACTACCGGATAGCGTTTCGAGGGGTCGAAATTCGTGGGTTTCAAAATATAACCGTTCATTTGATCGCCTGCGTGATTGGGGCAGGTAAAAAATTCTTTGCGTGGCAAATCGGTTTGGGCGATTCGTGCTTTTAGCGTAGCATTGTCTTCCAGTGTGCGTATTACTTTCCCTTTGGCATCGCATACGGTTACGAGCAAAGGTTCATTGCTGTTGCTGTATTTGTTGATAAAATAAGTACACGAGGGATTGAACGAAGCCTGATTTGTCCCGATTCGTTCCGATAATTTGGTTTCTATCCCTTTTTCATTTATTTTGTAAATGGCTTTGTAAAGAGGACCTTCTTGATTCGATTCGTAAAAATAAGAGCGACTTTTTTCATCATAACCCAAAAATGCTGAAACATTCCATTCGCCTTTGGTGATTTGTTTAGCTAATGTTCCATTGTAATTGTATCGGAAAAGGTGTTGATAACCGCTACGACTGCTGGCAATCACGAAGAAATCGGGATAGAACGAGATATTGTCTAATATAGATTCTTCGATCCAAGCTTTGTCTGTTTCTCTCAATAGCAGTTTGCTGATTCCCGATTTAGGATTGACAGAGTATATATCCATTTCGTTTTGTGTGCGGTTTAGCGTGACTACCGCGAGTCTGTTCGGATCGGTCGTAAATTTGATTCGAGGTATGTAACTGTCTGATGATATAGGCAGTTTCATCGTTTTTAAGGCTCGTGTTTCGACGGTATAAGAGAGTACCGATACTTGTGAATTGGTCTCGCCTGCTACCGGATATTTGTAAGTGAATCTTCCCGGATATAGGGTGTATTCCGGGTATGTGGGACAGTAACCTTCGTAGAGAGAGAAAGAATATTCGGGAACATGGCTTTCATCGAATCTCACAAAAGCTAATGTAGCATCGTCCGGTGACCATTGCAGGGTAGAAGTAAGAGCGAATTCTTCTTCGTAAACCCAATCGGGAATCCCATTGATGATTTTGTTTCGCTCTCCGTCGCGGGTGACGGCTACTTCTGTACCGTAATCGAGTTTTTTGATAAAGATGTTGTTATCTCTTACAAAAGCGACCATTCGGCCGTTAGGAGAGTATACGGCAGCTTGTTGTTTCCCTCCGTCGGAAAGCGGTTTCAATAGGTTCCTGCGTATCTCGAACGTGTAATAAGTAGCTTTGAATGAGCGTCGGTAAATAGGTTCCGAGTCGGCATAAATTAATAGATGTTTTTCATCGGGGCTGAGAGAAAAACCGTCGAATTGTTCCAAATTGCATTCTCTGGCAGTTTTTACGTCAAAGAGGGTATCGACTTCGTGTCCCGTCCGGTATTCACATTTTACGATACGTGTATTCCCGTTTGTCGCTGTGAAATAATGAACGCCATCGGCTGATGGATAAACCTCTGCTATATCTTTGGACTGAAATTTCCCGGAAGTAATATCTTCCAATGTAATAGCTTTTACTTGAAACGTGAAAATAAAAATCAAAGAAAGGAAAATGAGAAATACTTTTTTCATTGTTGTATAGTGATAAATCTATTGTTACATAAGTGATGAACAGTTTCGACACTAAATTTTATTCATTAGATACAAATGTAATAAAGGTTGATAGCGGTTACAAATAAGTTGCTCGGTTTTAATGTCGAGACGTATATTTTATTAGGAATCAAAAGTAGGAAAAAATATGGATAAAAAATTATATATATAATATATTAACTATATCGAGCCGAAAATTCCGTTTGCCTCTGCGCTCGCCTTTCGCTATCTTTGTAAATACGAAGATAGGATGCGGTTCGGCATAGCCAAGTCGGGAATGTGATTTCCGTTTGTCTCTGCGCTCGCCTTTCGCTATCTTTGTAAATTATACGTCTATGATTCATATAACATAGATAAATGGAAATCATCGGAATTTAATGAGATATGAGAACTGGTATAGTTTATATGGTGGCAACGGTTTTGTGTATTTTCGTAACCTCTTGTTTTACAGGAGTCGAGAGTACAAAGAAAATAACTATGCCCGATACAGGCGAAATTGCGGCACAGAGTCCCGAAGATCGTTTTATAGAGTCTTATTTCGTTCAACAAGGGTGCGATACGTGGCGCATAGGAAAGCCGTTTTATTATACCGATGAAAAACTTTCGTTCGTTTTCAGACCGGAAAAGCCTACTTTCCCGGATAGTATCTCTTTGAAGGGGAAAATTTTCACGTATGCCGGAAGTATAGAAGAAAGTCCTTTCGGCGGGGACGACAAAGTTGTCTTGTTATTCGATTGCGAAGGTCATAAGTTTCGCTATGAAACAGGGAAGACCCGGGAGGAGATCGGTCGGTTAAAATATACACCATTGATACCTCCGTTCATCGATATCGATGATTTAAATATGGCTCGCTCTCTTTTGAAAGACAGAGTTCTGTATATAAAAACGCCTATGTGGTACAATGAAAAATCGGAAGCGATAGAGGGGCGAAAGTTGATACCTGTCCGAGTTGTGGATATTCGTCCGGGAAATAACGTGTTGCCGGTCGAAGTTTGGTTCGAGGACGATAAAGGAAATCAAGCGGGAGTTTTCATGTCATTGCTTTCTTCGTCCCGCTCCCAATATATCACGTTCGACCGCTTGTTTTCTTTCGAGAATCCGCGTTTGCAGTACAAGGAAATACAGGACGATGCTTGGGAGCAAATTACGTTGGGAAAAGTAAAAACGGGTATGACGAAGGCCGAATGTAAACTTTCGTTGGGCAATCCGAACGAGGTGAAGAAGATTCCCACATACAGCGGATTGAGAGAGCAGTGGATATACAACTCGGGAGCGTATCTGTTTTTTGTCGATGATTTGTTGGCCGATTATAGGTTGTGATATGATTAAGATAGAGGAGAATTATTTTATAAAGGACAGGCATACATTCCACATGCCCGTTTATACCAAGTGGTTTGTAGAGTATGAAACGGTCGAGGAGCTGGTGACGTTGTTGCAGTCCGATTTATTGCGGGAACATACTTTTTTCCCGATAGGAGGGGGAAGCAATTTGCTTTTTGTAAAAGAAATGTACAATGGCGTATTGTTGCATTCTGCCATACAGGGCATGGCTGTGTCTGAGGAGACCGATACCGAGGTGCTTGTGGAAATAGGAGCAGGTGTCGTGTGGGACGACTTCGTCGCTTGGACGGTCTCTAACGGTTGGGGGGGAGCCGAGAATTTGTCGTATATACCGGGCGAAGTGGGAGCGAGCGCTATTCAAAACATAGGAGCTTACGGCGTGGAGGTGAAAGATATTATCCATGAAGTAAAAGCGGTAGATGTCGAGACTTGCGAATCCCGTACCTTTCGAAATGCAGAGTGTAGGTATGGTTACAGAAGCAGTGTTTTCAAGCACGATTGGAAGGGTAGATATATCGTTACATCGGTAGTGTACAGATTGCAAAAATCGCCCGAGCTACATTTGGATTATGGAAATCTGCGGGCTTCATTGCCCGGCGATGACATTTCTATCGCTGATGTCCGTAAAGCTGTCATAGAAATCAGGCGGTCGAAATTGCCGGAACCCGATGAATATGGCAGTGCCGGTAGTTTTTTCATGAATCCTGTAATTTCTACGGAACAATATGAGAAGCTGAAATCGTCTTATCCCGATATGCCTCATTACGTCGTAGACGATATGCATGTTAAGGTCCCTGCCGGTTGGCTTATCGATCGTTGCGGCTGGAAAGGAAAAAGTTTCGGCGGTGCGGCGGTTTATGAGAAGCAGTGCTTGGTATTGATAAATAAAAACAATGCAAAGCCCAACGATGTGGTTGCTCTCGCGGAAATGATTCGTAAATCGGTATCGGACACTTATGGTATCGTTATCAATCCTGAGGTTAATTATATTGAATGAGTATGATGCAGGTTACTTTCTTAGGGACAGGAACTTCAACCGGAATACCGCAAATCGGTTGTACGTGTTCGGTATGTACTTCTACCGATCCGAGGGACAGTCGGTTGAGAACCTCGGCCATAGTTGAGATAGAGGGTAAGAACATATTGATCGATTGTGGCCCCGATTTTCGTCAGCAAATGTTGCGATTCCATATTAAACGAATCGATGCGGTATTGGTTACTCATATACATTATGACCATACCGGAGGGATAGACGATTTGCGTCCTTTCGGGGAAAACGGTACTGTTCCTATTTATTTGGAGCCTTCGGTCGCCGAGGGAATACGAAACAGGTTGCCTTATTGTTTTGCCGATCATCGCTATCCGGGAGTTCCCAATATTTGTTTGCAGGAGATAGGTCTGTCACCGTTTTTAATAGAGGGAATAGAAATTGTCCCATAAGGGTGATGCATTATAAATTGCCTATCTTGGGGTATCGTATAGGACGGTTTGCTTATATAACGGATGCTCTTACTATTCCTGAATCGGAATATGAGAAGTTAAAAGATATAGATGTATTGGTCGTAAATGCTTTGCGGAAAAAGCCCCATCTTTCGCATCAAACGTTAGCCGATGCGTTGCGAATCATCGATAGAGTGGGGCCGCGGGAAGCCTACTTGGTTCACATGAGTCATCATATGGGATTGACTTCGGAGGTAGAAAAAGAATTGTCTGCCCATGTGCATTTCGCATACGATGGTTTGGTTATCGACAGCTTGTGATTATTTTGAACCATCTTCTTTATAGCTTGTTTTAGCTATAAGAATAAAAAACAATTTGATTATGGCAAAAACAATTCAAACTGCTATCGAAGCCGGTTCTCGTATGGCTCCCGCGAAATTCTATATAAAGATTACGCCGGACGGCCCTTATTTGCTTTATGGTAATCCTCCTATGGATCAAGAGATTATAGTTCCTAATGACGAAGGTTCTTCTTGGACCTATCGTAAGGGTAACCATTTTAGTACGACAGAGGAGCCTACGGCTTTATGCCGATGCGGAGCATCCAAGAACAAGCCTTATTGCGATGGTTCCCATCATCACACGGACTGGGACCCGAAAGAGACGGCCTCTCATAAGCCTTTATTGGAAGATGCCGAAGAATATATAGGGCCAACTATGGTGCTCGCTGATAATGGAGAATATTGCGCTTTCGCTCGTTTTTGCGATGCCTACGGTAGAATTTGGAATTTGGTACAAACGGCCGAATCCCAAGAAGAACGTGACTTAGTCATTCATGAAGCCGAGCATTGTCCAGCCGGCCGTTTGGTTGTTTGGGATAAAGAAACAGGCGAGATTTTTGAACCTCCATTTGATCCGGCAATAGGATTGATCGAAGACCCTGTGGTTAAAGTCAGCGGCCCCATTTGGGTAAAAGGAGGAATTCGTATAGAAAGTTCGGACGGAAGCAGTTATGAGATAAGAAACAGGGTTACCTTGTGTCGGTGCGGACAATCGCAAAACAAGCCTTTTTGCGACGGGACACATGTGTCGGCTAAATGGCATGACAAATTACCGATGGAGCAGGAAGCAGAAGTAGAATAAGACGATATATGATTTTAGGAGATTTGAGTGACACGAAGCGGGTAGAGGCTTTGCATCCCTTGCTGGGGAAACTTTTCAGTTATATTAAAGAGCATGATTTTCTTTCCGATTCGATTGGGCGTATCGAATTGGACGGTGATCGAGTTTTCATCAACAACGATTATCCGATATTACGTTCTCAATCGGAACAGGTTGTAGAGGTACATCGACGTTACCTCGATGTGCATGTCCCTCTTGATGCTCCTGAAATAGTGGGGTGGAAGCCTCTGTGCGATTTGAAGGAGGTGCAGCAAACGTATTCCGAGGAGAAAGATTGTGCCTTTTATTCCGATAGGCCGTCGACTTATTTCACTGTGTATCCCGGTCAGTTTCTGATTGTATTTCCAGAGGACGGCCATGCTCCTATTATCGGGGAGGGTAGACTGCGCAAAATTTGTGCTAAAATAAAGTTGTGATCGGGTATCGATTGAGAATCGATAAATATTTTTATTCGTATTATTTACAAAGGCAAATAATATATATATATGACAATACCCTAAATCTCGTGGTAACAAAATTTAGGGTATTGTCGTATATGGTTACTTTTATAAATTATCCTTTATTACTTTGCAAGGATTTCCGACTGCTATGCAATTGGCGGGTATAGATTTGGTGACGACACTTCCCGCTCCGATTGTCGTACCGTCTCCTATGGTTACGCCGGGTAGGATTATACTGCCACCTCCAATCCAAACGTTTTTCCCGATGTTCACCGGTTTGGTGAGAGATTTCCAAAAACTGCTGTTTTCGCCCAAACGTTCCTGGGGTGCGGTGTGATGGAAGACTGTATAGATATGTACACCCGGACCTATTCCCGAATAATCGCCGATAGTGATGGTATTACAATCCAAAAATACGCAGTTCATATTTATTTCCACATTTCGTCCGATATGTATATTCTTTCCGTAGTCCACGAAGAAGGGAGCTGAAATCCAAACATTTTCTCCTCTTGACCCAATTAAATCGTCTAATAATGAGGATAGTTTTTCTATATCGTCAGATGGGGTATCGTTATATTCTTTTTGTAATTGCTTTGCTTTATGCCATCTGTTGATTAATTCCGTGTCACCGCAATCATAGGGCTCTCCGGCAAGCATTTTCTCTTTTTCTGTTTTCATAATCTTAAATTATTCTCATGGTCTAACAAATATACGAAAAACGGATTGAAATTTTAATATCTCAATCCGTTTTTATGATTCACATCAAGAAGTTTCTAATCTTGTTTTTTTGCTTTCATGCTCGATATGGTTAAAAAGGCAATGAGCAGCAAATACATGATCAATCCGACAGTTTGCAGAGTCGCCTCGTTCAAATTATGGGTATACTCGAATCCTGCAAACTTCATTCCCGCACTGACGACTCCCATGAGCGCACCGCCGGCAATGAATCCCGAAGCCAATAATGTGCCTTTATCTAAACGGGCTTTGTTCAGAGCGGTATCTTTCGAACGGCTGCCTACATACCAACTGATAAGCCCTCCGATGACCAAAGGTGTATTTAGTTCCAACGGAATGAACATACCCAAAGCGAACGCCAAAGCCGGGACATTCAGCCATGTCAGCAGAACGGCAAGAATAGCACCGATTCCATAGAGCATCCACGGTGCGCCTTGCCCCATCATGGGGGGCTCGATAACTGCCGCCATAGCATTGGCCTGAGGTGCTACCAACGCGTTTTCCCCGGAGAATCCGTACGATTTGTTCAAAATGAGGATAACACCTCCTACGGTTGCGGCAGAGACGAGTGTACCGAGGAATTTCCAAGTCTCTTGTTTGCGAGGAGTAGAGCCTATCCAGTAACCTATTTTCAAGTCGGTAATGAATCCACCGGCCATCGAGAGCGCCGTACAGACCACACCTCCAATAACCAACGCGGCAACCATTCCGCTTGTCCCTTTAAGTCCGACCGCCACAAGGATAACCGATGCTAAAATCAGTGTCATCAGTGTCATTCCCGAAACGGGGTTCGTTCCCACGATGGCGATAGCATTTGCCGCTACGGTGGTGAACAGGAATGAAATTCCGGCGACTACCAAGAAAGCGACCGTTGCTTGCATGAAATTATTGATAACTCCCAAATAGAAGAACAGGAATGTGATAATCAAGGCGAATACGGCAGCCGAGATGATGAATTTCATAGAGAGGTCTCGTTGTGTGCGGGGGGCTTGATCCTCTATCGCTCCCTTATTTTTCCCCGAAAATTCTTTTGTAGCCAGTCCTACGGCTCCTTTAATGATACCCCAAGAGCGGATAATACCTATCACTCCCGCCATAGCTATACCGCCGATACCTATGTACCGGCCGTAATCGGTAAATATCTGTTCGGGAGCCGCCGCAGCTAATTCGCTACCGGGTATGCTGCCCAGCAGAGGAATGATGACGAACCAAACGAAAAGAGAGCCGGAACAAATAATCAAGCAGTATTTCAAGCCGACAATGTATCCGAGTCCTAACACGGCTGCGCCTGTGTTCACTTTAAATACCATTTTTGCGTGGTTGGCGATCTCTGTTCCCCACGGTAAAATGCGGGTGGTAAGCACTTCGCTCCACCAGCCGAACGTCGAGAGGCAAAAATCGTACAGACCACCTACCAATCCAGCCAGAATCAAAGGCTTGGCTTGGTTACCGGCTTTTTCTCCCGAAACAAGTACCTGAGTCGTAGCCGTAGCTTCGGGGAAGGGGTATTTCCCATGCATATCCGAAACGAAATATTTGCGGAACGGAATGAGAAACAAGATACCCAATATACCACCTAGCAGTGAACTCATGAATACTTCCATAAAGTTCACGGTCAGTTCGGGGTATTTGGCTTGTAAAATGTATAAAGCCGGCAAAGTGAAGATAGCACCGGCGACAATCACTCCTGAACAAGCACCGATGGATTGGATAATTACATTCTCACCCAATGCGTTTTTCCGTTTAGCGGCTCCCGATAGTCCTACGGCTATTATGGCGATAGGTATGGCGGCTTCGAATACTTGGCCGACTTTCAAACCTAAAAATGCTGCGGCGGCCGAGAAGATAACAGCCATGACAATACCCCATGAGACTGACCATGCATTGACTTCGGGATAGACTTTTTCAGGTGAAAGAATGGGTTTGTACTCTTCGCCCGGTTTTAATTCCCGAAATGCGTTTTCGGGCAAATCGACAGGTTGTTTTTCGTTTGTTTCCATATTATATTTTTATTTTTTGTGTATTGCTTTTTCTTAAAAACGTGGCAAGTTAATAAAAAATGCAAATATAGCCGATAACTTAGGCGGCGTTTTTGATAATTATATTACAAAATGAAAATTTATGCGAGGAAGAAAGTGAAAAAACTTGTACATTTGTTACGGTATAAACACTGAGAAGATGAAAGAAATATTGGATTATTTGTCCCGATTGAGAGAAAACAACAATAGAGAATGGTTTCAAGCTCATAAGGAAGAGTATGATCGGTTGCGTCCTTTGTTTGTTGAGAAAATCCAAGAACTTATACAGCAAATATCGCAGTTCGACGAAGATATCGTGGGGTTGGAGGCTAAGAATTGTATGTATCGCATTTATCGTGATATTCGTTTCTCGCCGGATAAAACTCCGTATAAATCGTATATGTCCGCTTATATAGCAAAGGGTGGCCGTAAAAGTTTGCGAGCCGGGTATTATTTCCATTTCGAACCGGGAAATTGTCTGTTGAGCGGGGGCGTTTGGTGTCCGGAACCCAAATTGTTGAAAGCTCTGCGCCAAGCGGTTTACGATAATTATGACGAATTGAAAGATATTGTGGAAAACAAGGAGTTTAAATCGTTGTATCGGGACTGGGTAGGAGAAACATTGAAAATCGTTCCCCGACCGTTTCCACGGGATTGCGAACAAGCCGCATGGCTTAAACGAAAAGATTATGTGGTGGTGAATGTGAAGCCTGATGATTTTTTCGGTTCACCCGATTGGATCGAAAAAGCGGCTCATGATTTTCACATCATGAAACCGCTGAACGATTTTCTCAATTATACGGTCGATGAAGTTTACGATTTATAGGAAAATAGGAAGGGGAGAGGAATTGTCTGACTAAGAAGCTGTTTTAAATTTATTGAGAAATAATATTATCATTGCAGGCAGGTATGTTTTCCGGCCATATTGAGCCCCTGTCTCGGAATAAATTTAAAACAGCTTCTAAATAT
>ENA-OPDD01002098-OPDD01002098.1-human-gut-metagenome-genome-assembly--contig:-NODE-2098-length-12660-cov-3.570805_pt1 | contig 12660 bp, 8 predicted proteins | sample MGYA00241574_ERZ501499 | MGnify/ENA primary metagenome ERZ501499 (study PRJEB25962, sample SAMEA2042576) | human gut metagenome | biome: human gut; feature: human-associated habitat; material: faeces...
CGGCCCCAAAACACAGGGCCGCCCGCCGCTTTCGCGTTTTATTCACAATTTTTTTCGTCAGTATCGGTATCCGGCACGCACTTTTCCGCCGCGCGTTTTCCTGCGGCCAAAAGTTTTATAAGGCCCTCCGGCACAGGTGCGCCCATGGCTGCGGCATTCTCGGCAATACTGCCAAGCTCGGTAAAAATGTACCATACCAGCACCACCGGCAAAATCAGCACGGTGTATTGTATGCCCAATACGGGCAGGTTTTCCACCGCCACGCCCAGCACGCCGTCGGCCATGGCGGCTACAATCACTACAACCACCATCCCGGCCTTGTGCCAGATGCCTGCGCGCGCCACAGCGCTTGACCACTCGCCTTTGGACGCCGCAGCCGCGCTGCCACTGATCCAGTCGATCACCATGCACACAGCCCAGGCCAGCACCAGCCACCCCAGCCAGCCAAAGGCCGCCGAAAACGCCGCGCACAGCGCCGTCACCGCCGCCTTGATCCACAAAAACATATTTTGCTCTTCCATTTTTTCTACCCCTCCACGATCCTGATCCCGTATTCTTCCGCCGCCAGGTGCTCCATGCGGCACCCGCGCGCCGTTTCCCAGCCGGGCGCAAAAATCACCGCGTCCGCTTCGGCCAGCTTCCCCAGCGCCCGCGCCAACAGGGCCAGCGGCGTGGCATCGGTGTCGTCAAACAGGGTGTCCAGCACCGCGATCTCGTCCTCCTGCAGCGCCACCGCCGCGTCGGCCACCAGCGTTTTGCGCTCCCGCACAATGTCGGCCATCCTGCGCCCGCGCATCGGCTGGCTGATAAACAGCTTTGTCATGCCTGTTCCCTCCTTCTTATGCTGCCGTACTGGCGGCCTTGTCCGCGGCCCCCAGCTCGGTCAGCTTGTCCATCAGCGCCTTGGCGTCCCCGGCGCTCACCGGGCCAATGCGCAGGTTCTGCTTTGTGTGCGCCGCGTCGGCGTACTCGGCGCTGTACAGGCCCAGCCCCACCAGGCCCAGCGCCAGCGCCAGGCTGTACACGCTCATGGCCTCAGCGTTCGTCAGGCCGTTGGCCTGCACCGTTTGCAGGGCATTCGCGGCGGGTTCGGCATCCGCCGGGCGGGCAACGCTGGTATAGCTGCCCAGGTGCCTGCGCACCGCCGCGCTGGCGGGCGTAAAGTCAGCGTCCAGCCAGTTCAGCGGGTTCACCCGCCTGCCCTTGTACAGCACCTCAAAATGCAGGTGCGCGCCGTAGCAGTTGCCGCTTGCGCCGCTGTACCCGATCAGCTGGCCCTCCGTTACCGCGTCGCCCAGCTCCACAACACGCTTCAGCAGGTGCGCGTACCGCGTTTGCAGCTTTTTCCCGTTGTAATCGGCATGGCGCAGCCGCACCATGTTGCCGTAACTCTGCATCCCCGTGCAGGTCTTGCCGTCCCAGGTCTGCGCCTGGTCTACCGTGCCGTCCTCGGCGGCATACACCGGCCGCACGCAACTGGTGCCGCTCTGGGTGCGCAGGTCAATGGCATTGTGTGCCGCGCCGCTGGTGTACGTCCAGCCGGCCGTGATGACGTGCTGTGCCAGCGGCCAGGCCAGCAGTACATCGCCGTTTTGTAATCTCATTGGGGTTACACCTCCGTTGTCGTTCAGACATTTTATACTTTAACAAACACCACATTGATTTTGTACCTGTATCCGGCAGGGATAGCTTCTTTTGCTTTTATCATTAGTGCGCCGGTTGAGATATGAGTTGCTTCAAGTATATATTGTTCCCCGTCGCTGCTTCTGATGGCGATGAAATCCCCATCGTCGTCATTCTGGCTCCCGTATCTGGTGTGAATTGATTTTGGCACCCCTTCCACATAAAAAAGTGTTGTGCGTGCTGCAATAGCCGTGCCGCTGGTACTATCTCCGGTCTTAAATGTTATACTTAAAAATCCCAGTTTTCCTACTGTATAGCAATAGCACTTGTCCTTTCCGATGCCGTTCGGTATAGTTATGCCTTTTGCAATGTTTGAAAAGGTTATTTCGTGATCTTCTCCAATCGGTATTCCCAGCGCCGTAATGTCGCTCTTGGTCACAGCCGTCGCCGCGCTCACATGGCCGGTGCTGTCCACCGTCACCTTGTACAGCCCGCTGGCCCTTGCCGTGTAGCTGGGGTGGGTGTAGTTGTTGGCGTTTTCGGCAATGCCGTCCAGCTTCGTTTTGTCCGCCGCGCTCATCAGGCCGTTTGTGCTTTGCGTTGCCACATCGCTCGGCTTTGCTTCAATGGCACTTTTGGCTGCCGCTTCTGCGCTGGCTGCCGCCGCCTCCGCCTTGCTTACGGCGGTTTGGCTGGCTGTTTCCGCGGCGGCCCTGTCTGCCGCTGCGGCTGTCGCGCTGGTTTTGGCCTGCCCGGCATAGTATTCGGCGTTGTCCGCATCCTCTCCGGTTCGGGTCCCTGTTCCGCCCGCCGCCCAGCTTTCGGCGCGCACCGCTGCGTTCCCTGCGCTTTTGGCGTCCGCGTCTGCCTGCACGGCACTCTGGGCGGCCTGCACGGCATAGGCCTGTGCCTGCCGCCTGTCGTCGCCGCTGTCCAGCCCGCAGCCCAAAACCTCGCTCAGCGGGTCCGGCACACTGCTGGTCAATCCGTCTGCTTGTGTTGCCATATCATATACCTCTTGTTACAATCGCGTTGATCGCCGTCAGTCCACTCGGCAGGCCAGTCAGTTTTCCGTTGCTGATGCTTAGGCTCAAACTGGTACTGCTTGGGCTGCCATATATAGCGCCCTTGTGGTACTTGTCGCCCTCAAACGCGACCAGGCTCGTAGTCTGCTGGCCCCAGCCGCCGGAACTGGTCATGGTGCCGTAGCCCCAGATCTTGATTGCCCCGTCAGTGCGCTTAAAACTCACGCTGGGGTTGATGGTCGTGACGGCGTATGCCTCAACGTTGTTATTGCTTTCGGCAGGCTCCGCAGTACCGGTAACTTTGGCCCCCTGCACATAGGCAGTTTTGCCTTTAGCAATATCCGCTGCCGTTGCCGTAGCGTCGCCGGTATCAGCATCGTTGGTGTTGGTACCGGTGAGCTTCAGCCCGGCTTTGCTGGTAAATGTTTTGCCGGAAGTCACGTCCGCAGCGGTAGCGTCGCCAAAATTAGAGAGCATAGCCTGAGCTCTTACACGGGCTCCGTTTTTAATGAGCATGCCATTTTTGCCAGGGTCTAAGTAGTAATAGATGTAACTTGTGTTGTCGGACGTCACCTCAAAGCACGCCCAATAGCACGTTTCTCCATCGGTGTAGGTATCAACTGTACCAGTGACTTTGGCTCCCTGTACATATGCCGTCTTGCCTTTAGCAATATCACTCGCTGTCGCCGTAGCATCGCTGGTATCCACCCCCGTGTCGATCTGCTCCACCAGCGCGGCGTACCCGTCCAGCGTTGTGTCATCCGGCACCGTTACGCCCTTGGCGGTGATCGCCGTGGCAAGGTCGCTTTTCGCCCCGCTTAAGCGGCTGATCTGCGTTCTAATGTTCGTGTCCGCCATGCGCTTCTCCTTTCAGCAGCATCAGATCGCCGCCAGCGCGTCGTAAATATCATCCGTCAGGCTCACGGTGCCGCCGCTCGTGTACCCCGCGGGCACAGCCACGCTCAGGGTCGTCAGGCCGTCAATGGTCAGGCTGGTGGCCCCGTTGTTGGCCATGGTGCCCGTCACCTGGCTGCCGTTCACCCAGGCTTTTTTGCCGCTCAGGATGTTGGCTGCGCTCGCCGCGTCGGTCGTGCTCTCCGTCGTGTCCACATACAGCGCGGGAATGGCCGCCACGCTCACGCTGGAAAGCACCTTGCCGCTGGTCGGGGTCACGGTCTGGGCGCTCTTGGTGGGCGTCACGCTCTTGCTCTCTTTGGTAATGCTCACCTTGCCGCTGCCGCTGTGGTAGCCCTTGGCGATGGTGTAGCTGGTGGTCGTGGTGTCCAGCGTCTTGGTCACAGCGCCGTTGTTGGCCATCGTGCCGGTCAGGGTCTTGCCGGTGCTGTCCACCACGATCTTGCCGGACAGCACATCCGCCGCCGTCGCCGTCACGCTGCTCACGTCCTGATAGTTGGACGGGATGGCGGCCACCGTCACATCGGACAGGCCATAATAGCCGCTGTCCGGCGTCACGCTCTGCTGGCTCTTGGTCGGCGTCACCTTCTTGCTTTGCAGGTTGTAATTGCCGCCGCCGGAAACGCCGGAAACCGTGCCGCTGCCGTTGTGGTAGCCCTTTGGAATGGTGTAGGTGTCGCCCTCCTGCACCGTCGCGCTCACTGCGCCCTGGTTGGTGATTCCGCTGATGGCGGTGGCCAGCGCGTCCAGGTTGGCCGTGCTCTCCGCCATGCCCAGCTCCACCAGCTTGGTGCGTATGGTGTTGCGGTCGTTCTGGATGCGGGTGATCTCGGTCGCAATGTTGGTCTGTGTCGTGTCTGGCATGTTCTATCCTCCTCAAATGGTGCCCAGAAGCACCGCGATGTTGCCCACCTCCACCGCCACGGCGGCGCTGGTCACGGGCAGGGTATTGTCGGTTTCCACGGCGTCGGCGCAGTCCACGCACAAAGCGCCGCTCTCCCATTTCAGGCCGTGGCCAATGCTCAGGCTTCCGCCGGTCTGCACGGCGCCGGTTTTCAAACTCAGGCTCACCGCCTCGCCGCCGCTCAGGCTCATCTGCACGGTTTCGCTGCTGTTCAGCAAACTCAGCTTCATGTGATCACCCCGCCCAGCAGTATCCGCTCCACCGGCAGCGCCACAATGTTGCTGGCCAGCACCGCGCCGGTCGTTGTCACGGCGCGCAGCTGTATTTCCACGTTGCCGCCCTCCTCAAATTTTAAGGTTTCTTCCTGTGTCAGCGTCACCGTCAGGGTCTTGGCGTCATTGTCGGCGGTAATGCTGTCCTCCCGCCGGGTCACTTCCCTCCCGTATCCCTGCCGGAACGTCAAATACAGGCTCACCAGCGTTCCCGGCTCTATGTCCAGCTCAAACACCAGCGTCGGGGTCGTTCCCTGGGTCATACCATACCCTCCTTGCCGGGCTGTTTTTTCGGCTTTTGCGCCGGTGCGCCCGCTTCTGCCTTTATTTTGCCATGCCGCCGTATCCGGGCGCGCCCCCACTTGTCCCGTAAAATTCAAAACGCCCCCGGTTGCCGCTCTCACACGGCCCGCCGGGGGCATCTTTATGCGTTATTGGTTCAGGAGCTTCATTCCCATTTCTTAAAATCGTCCGCCTCGTACACCGTCAGCCCGTCCACCTTCAGCCTGCACAGCATCTCGGCGATCTCCTGCCGCCCGGCCGTGTCCGCCGCCTGGTATCTCGGCTTCATCTCTTTTGTTATGGCGCTGCGGATCGCTGTGCGCAGTTCCTTGGCGTCCCTGGCGCTGTCCAGCACGCTGTCATATTCCTCGCGGGTCAGGGTCCCGGCCTCCATCATCCGGCTTGCCTGCGCCGCCGCTTCCTCGTCGGCCCGCTCCAGCTGCCGTACCCTCTCGTCGATCATCTCCTGCACCGCGTCTGCGTCCGCCGTGTCCAGCGCCGCCGTAATGTCGGCGCTGCCCACCGTCACGCCCCAGCCGGTCACGGTGTCCAAATCGTACACCCGCTCCCCGCCGTATTCCAGCCCCATCAGGGCGTCCAGCATCTCGGCGCGTTCCTCGCTGTCCGCCTGCTGGTACGCCTTGCTGTACAGCTTCGTCACGGTGCTGCGGGCGGCGGTCACGGCGTCGGCGGGGTCGGTGCCGCTCTTTACCTTGGCATCCACCTGCCCGGCAAACAGCCGGCTCGCCTTGTCAGCGTCGCCGCCGTCCAGCGCCAGGGCAATGCGGTTCAGGTCCTTGTCCATCCCCAGCGGGTCGTCGGCGCCGGCAAGGCCGGTCAGCGTGTCGTATACGCCCTTCACGTCGCGCAGGGCTGCGCTCACCGCCACGCCGGTAACATTGCTCACCGCGTTGGCCGTGCGGTACAGCACCTGGTACAGGCTCGTTGTTTTGCCCGTCAGGTACTTGTTCCACACACTCACCGCGTCCATCACGTCGCCGATCCACTCCACGTCGTTGCGCTTTATGGTATAGGTCGCGTTCCCGTCCGCGCGCTCGGTGATGTACCCGATCACATCCTGCAAAAGCGGCAGGTTCCCCGGCAAATTCACCCCGTCCGCAAAGTTTTCCAGCACGTTCTGGGCATATACCTTGGCCAGGCTCGCCGCCGTCAGGCGTTCGTCGTCGTCCTCGTCGTCGCCGCGCGGGTGCCGCAGGGTGTCCACGGCGGCCATCGCCGTTGCCACATAGGTAACGCCCACACGGGCAAACCTTGCCCGCGCGGCCTTGTCCTTCGGGTTCTGCGCCAGGTTCACCGCCGCTTGGGCCACCATGGCATAACTTTTAATGGGTTCCGCCATAAAGTTTGTCAGCACCTTCGTCCACACATCTGTGCTCCGCATGATCTGGCTGCGGTGCAGCACGCTGTCCACCACCTGCGTCTTGTCCACAATCTCGCTCAGCCGCGCGGCGCACTGCCGGTTAAATTCTTCGCTGTCATATTCAAGCTCCGGGTGCTTGTCCAGCGTTTCCAGCTCGCAGGCGTTCCACAAGGCGCCCCAGGTGGTTTTGTCGCCCCACTCCGCCATCGCGGTGCTGGCGCTCCGCACCCGCTCAAGCGCCGTTTCCTCGTCCAGCGCCATGGCGCGCACGTCCTTGCCCAGGTTGGTTTCAAAATATCCCTGGCTTTTCCACCAGGCAATGGCGCAGTATTTTTCGGCTTTCGCCATGCCGCCCTCAAAGGTCTGGCCCTTGGCCCTGGCCGCCAGCCCTTTGCCCAGGTTGGCCGCGCCGCGCCCCAAAGCGCCCCGCAGGTATTTGGGCGCGATCTCCGCCCCCGCGCGGAAGTACGCCGTCGGCTGCTGCACCGCCACGCGCAGGTTCGCGCCCACCTTGGCAACCTTCCAGTTGCGCGTCACGGTGTTCATCAGGCGCTCGCCGCCGCTGGCGGTTTCGGCGCGGCCCTGGCCGTTAATGTCCCGCATCAGCGTTTCAAAATAGTCCTTGCCCTTGCGCCCCAGCAGGTTGTCAATGCCCTCCTTCACACTCACGGCGCTTTCCGGTGCGCGCCAGTTGTACCACTTCATCATGTCGCTTAACGGGATGCACCACCCGTAATAGGTCGCCATCTCCGTCGTGTGCCCAAAAAACGTGTCAAAGGCGTCGCCCACCACCAGCGGGTTGTTGGCGCCCTTCACCAGCGCCTTGGTCATGCCGGCGTTTTTAATGCCGTTCAGCCCGGCCTGCCTGCTGCTGGCTGCCGTTGTGGCGGTAAAGTCGTTGCTGCTGCTCATCGGCCAGTAGTGCGTTTCGGTAAATTTGTCGTACCCGTACAGCGTGTTGCTCACCTCGTTGCCCCACGCCGCCGCGGTCGTGCTCAGGTATTCCTGCATGGCGCGTGCCGTCTGCACCTGCTCGGTCGTCAGGCTGCCGGTAATCTCCGCCAGCTGCCCCGGCGTCAGCTTCACCCGCCGCCCCGGCTTGCCCTTGGCGTCCTTCAGCTGGATGCCGCCGATCATCAAATGCTCCTTCGCCGCCGCGCGCTGGCTCAGGCAGTACAGCTCCATGGCCTGCCCCGGTGTCAGCTCCAGCACGGTGTCCGCCATGCTGGCCGCGTCGGTCACGGTAAATTTGCGCTTTTCGGCCTTGCGCCCCGTCCACTTGTCCACGTCCGTTTTGTCTTTCAGCAGGGCCTGCGTCCACTCCACCGTTTCGCGCAGCTTCCACGCCCGCTTGTCAAACCCTTCGCGTATGGGCCGGTACATCTGCTCTGCCGTGTCGCCCAGGGCGGCAAAATACCGCCCTGCGTCCATCATATCCACGCCAAGCAGCTGCCCCAGGGCGTCGCCCGCCGTGGTGTCGGCGGCGGCCTTCACCGCCTTGCCCAACAGGTTGTTTTTGTTCTTTACCTGTTGCTTTTCCCGCGCGGCCATCTCGGCCACACTCGCGTCGCCCGCGGCGGCAATGGTTTCCCTGCTGCCCTCGGCCAGCAGCTTGTTGGCCTGCGTGATGCTCTTGGTCATGCTTTTCAAAATCACATCCAGCTGCCGCATCTGCTCGCCGCTGAACTGCCCAATCCCCGTCTTTCCGCCGGTCTGCTGCAACAGCGTGTCAATGTATCCCGGCAGGCTGGGGTCAAAATCGGCATAGTCGCCCGCGCCTGCGCCCATGTGTTCCAGCGCCTCGGCGTCCTTGGCCATCAGGGCAATGTCCTTCATGGTTTCCTGCCACCGCTGCGCCGTCGCCGTGCCCGCGTTGCTGGTGTTCCAGTCAAACAGGTTCAGCACGTTCAGCACGGCGGTGCGCATCTTCTTGGGCACATGTTTGGTGTCCGTCGGCTCCCGCAGCCAGGCCGCCAGGGCGCGCACCTGCTTCTGGGCACTGTCCCGGCTTTTGCGGTACAAAAGCCCGTCGTTGCGCCGTTGCATCCGCGTGGCAAACTCCGCCTGCTGGCGCACCAGCTTTTTGTCCCGCGTCTGCACCCATTTCAGCTTTTGCATCCGCTCCCGCATCACGGCGTCGTCCTTGGCGTTCTGTGCCTTCTGCTTGTAAACCTCCAGCATGGCGTCAAACCGCTCTTTCCGGTTGGCGTATGCCTGGTCGTACAGGGCCTTCATCTCGGCCTGCGCGTCCCGCCGCCCCTTGCGGTACTCGGCGCGCGCGGCCTTCTGCGCGTCCTGCGCCGCGCGGTCTGCCATGGTGCGGCGTGTCGGGCTGTTCAGGTATCCCTCCACCGCCTCGTTGGCCAGGTCAAGCGCCAGTGTTTCCATGTCCATGCCATACGGGTTCTCCACCACCGGCACGCTTGCCTCATACACCCCCAGCACCGCGTCGGTAAATGCGGTAATGTCGGTGTTCTCCGCGTCAAAGGTTCCCGGCCAGCTCTCGGCCAGCTCGGCCTGCATCGTGTCCCAGTTTCCGGCCCCGTCGGTCAGCCGCACGTTCAGCCGGCCAAACAGCGCCTTGCGCACGTTGCCCCACTGCCGCCCGTTTTTGCCGTCGCCGTAGGCGTTCATCAGCTCGGCAAACTCCGCGCTGTCCCGGCGCACCTCCAGCGTCGTGCCGCGCAGGGTTTCGCGCAGCGGTTTATAGTATTCCCGCAGCTCGGTGTTTTTCTGCTCGCTCTCGTTCAGCACCCCGCGCATCACGTCGGTCAGGGCGTCCATCGCGTCGGCGTTCAGCGTCGGCTCGCCGTTGCCTTCCACGTTAAACACCCGCCACAAATCGCCGCTCAGCCTGTCCACGCCGTACTTGCTGCCCGTCAGCTTCAAAATGCGCTGGGCAATGCCCCGCGCGCTCGCCCGGCTTACGCTGTGCCCGCCCGATGCCTTAAACTCCTGCCGCAGCACCTCCATCTGCTGTTCCATGTACAGGTTTTTCTGCGCCAGCTCCCGGTTCTGCGCCCGCAGGTCGTCATAGTCCGCCTCCGTCGGGGCGCTGTACCGCAGTCCTTCGCCAAAGCCAGCCGTTGTTTCCGTGTCCATGCCAAAGGCATATTTTACATTCGCAGATAAATTTTCGCCCAGTTCCTCCTTGACGCTGCCCAAAAAATCTTCTATACTGATGTTGGAACCGTACAGAGCAACGGCATTCGTGCTGACCTCTCGCCCCTTGAGGGATTCGGTTCCATTTTTAATTTGTCTGCCTGTATGGGCGTACAGGCTTCCCCGCAAGGGTTCCATGCTGTCGGCATCCAGCACCTTCTGGCCGTCCTCGTACATATTTACAACAAAGCGGACCCCCATCAGGCTGCCGTCGCTCATGCGTGCCGCCCCAAGGTACAAATCACTTCGCACCTCCTTGCCGCGCGCTTCCAGCTCGTTCACCTTTACGGCGTTCTCCAAAATCGGCCCGATCTGCCCCACATACGGGGCATTTTTTTGTATCTGGGCCGCGTTCAAAAGCCCGTGCCGCAGCCCAGCCCTCGTCACAACAATGGTATCTCCCGTGTATCGGTTTACCACGCTCCCGCTGTTTTTGCCCGGTATGCGCTGCGTGCTCGCCAGGCCCGCATCCAAAATTTCCTTTACGGGCTTGTCGGCCAGGTCGTTTTCCTCCACCTCGGTGATCTCCATATCCGGCAGTTCCCGCAGGGTTTCAAAGCTCACCTGTTCTTCGCCCGTTTTCCTTCTCTGCGGGTGTTTCTCGGCGTCTACCTTCTTGCTGTACCGGAACCGGTTCAGTTCGCTTTGCTCCGGCAGGCTGCCTGTGCGGTAATATGTTTCCAGGTCGCGCACCACTTCGCTGCCGCGCACCCGGCCTTCGTACCAGCGCGTCGCGGCAGTGCTGCCGTCTTTGCGGCTGATGTCCAGGTTAAACCCATGCTTTGCCGCGCCCAGCGTGTCGGCCATCTCGGCAATGGCCGCCTTCTGCGCGTCGCTCACCTCGGTTTCGGCGCTCACGTCCACGCCGGGGCTTTCCGCCATCACCCGCACATTGCCTTCGGCAATAAAGGCATTCAGGTAATCCGTCTGTTCTGCCCCGCGCGCAAGCTCCGCCGGGCCGTAAACGCTTTGGATGTCGCGGTGGTCAAGGTCGCGTACGCTCTTGTCGCTCCCTCCGCTGAAATCCAGCATTCGCCCGTCCGGCAAAATGTACCCGGCGCTCTCAAACCACTTTGTGGTGCCGTAGGTGTCCGCTGCCTGTTCCCGGTGGTAATCCTCCCGGCTCATGCCGCTTTCCCGCACCTCGGCGTCGTACTCGGCCTGCTGGGCCTGCTTTTTCTGCCATGCCTTGTCCTGCTCCTGCTCGCGGGCCTGTTTGATCACTTCCTGTGCCAGGACGCGCTGTTCCAGCAGCGCGTCCTGCTCGGCCTTAAACCGGTTTTCCGCCGCCTTGTATTCCAGGTATTCCTGGCTCTGTTTCCACTGCACCGCGTCCCCGGCGCGCTTGTGCTGCATCAGGCGGGCCAAAAACCGCCCATGTTCGGCCTCGTCCTGCTGCCGCCACGCTTTTTCCCTCGCCCAGCTGTCCTTCAGGGCGCGTTCCGCTTCGCGGTACTCCGCCTGCGCTTTTTCCAGTTCTTCCTGTGTCACCGCGCCGCTGATCTTCTCACTGTACTTGACATCCGCGTCCCCAAGCTGTATACTGCGAATAAGACCAAAACTGGTTCCGTCCAAAGGCACGCGGTTGCCGCGGACTTGGAACCACTCTTTGGTCTTATTTTCATTCCCAAAAATTTCCGTAAACGGTACGCCCTTAATCTTGACGTCCCCGTTCTCGTATGTTATACTGCCAATAACACCGGTACTGCCGGGCGCTGACGTGGCCAATTTGAAGCCGAAGGCGCTCAAGGCAGCACCGGTTTTTTCCATGTCCGGCTCCGCGTACAGCACATTGCTCTTTTCCAAAAAGCCGCGCGGGTTCACGTCCTTCGGGTAAGCGCTGCTCACCTTGTTAAAGTCCTGCAAGCCCAGCTTTCGGTCTGTGCCGGTTCCCGGCGCAAGGTCCATCACGCACAGCACGGGCGCTCCGTTTGCATCTGTCACATTCCCCACAACCACAATGCGGCTGTTCTTCCTGGTGCCGGGCCGCATACTCTGGCCCTGGCTTTCCAGTACCAGCACCGGGTTTTCCAGCATGGCGGGTATCTGCTTCACCATATCCAGCGTCATGTTGGGGTGGTCGCGCAGTATTTTCCGTATCTTTCCGCTAAGCATCACAATGCTTCTGTCGGCCACGCCAATGCTTTTCAGCGCTTCGCCGGTGGTGCCCAGCGTAAAAGTTTTTCTTTCCTCCCTTCCTCCGTCGTTCCACTCGTCAAGCTCCCGTGCAAATTCCGGGTTAATGCTGTACTTCACGCCCTCGCTTGCCGCGGGGGCGTTTTTTGTATCGCTGTCCGCCTGTCCGGCGGCCTCCAGGCGCGCGCGGGCGTTCCGGCGCGCGGTTTCCAGCTCGGCCAGGGCCTCGTCGCACACGGCGCGCGCTTTCTCGGCGTTCTCGGCGCGCTCGGCAAGCCGCCGCCCGTCTGCGGCGCCCAGCGTCGCGTCGCCGCCGCGCAAAAGGCTGCGGATGCTGCCCACGATCTTGTCCAGCATCTCGCGCAAAGCCTGCAAAACGCTGCGCTTCTCCTCCCGCGTCGTTTCGCTGTCCTCGCTCACATATTCCACAAACGCGCGGGTGTTCTCCTCGCTGCTCATAATGCCGGCAAACAGGTCGCGGGCATACTCGTCCGCCGCCTGCGTCCTGTCGCCGTAGCTGCTCTCGTACCGGCCAATGTGCTGCTGCACGCCGCCCAGCCCGTATTCGCTTGCCGCAAACGCCATCGTCCGCGCGCGCAGCCTGGCCCAGCCCTCCGGGTTCTCGCCCTCCATCCAGTGGGTCAGCTCGTGCTGCACCGTCTGGTAGGCGTTGGCGCTGTTTTCGCCCACGGTCAGGGCTGCCGCACCGGCGGCCCAGTACCCGTTCACCTCCCGCCGTGGTCGGCGGTCAGCTGGCGTACCACGTCCACATTCATGCCAAACTTTTCCGCCACGCCCTGCAAAACGGCATCCGGCACCTGCGCGCTGCCGGCCGGCACGCCGTCATAGCGCACCTCCGGTTCCGTCACGGCGGCGGCAGGCTGCTGCACCGTCAGGGCGCTGGCGGCGTTGCGCCCCAGGCTGTACGCGGTGTACAGCGCCGCGTCGTCCTGCACCACG
>ENA-OPDD01002104-OPDD01002104.1-human-gut-metagenome-genome-assembly--contig:-NODE-2104-length-12644-cov-2.456669_pt1 | contig 12644 bp, 7 predicted proteins | sample MGYA00241574_ERZ501499 | MGnify/ENA primary metagenome ERZ501499 (study PRJEB25962, sample SAMEA2042576) | human gut metagenome | biome: human gut; feature: human-associated habitat; material: faeces...
CCCGTGGGTTACAAATACTTTCTTCGGTTTCTCTTCAAAGGCTTTCGCCCAGTCCAGTAATCCATTCACGTCCGCATGACCGCTGATTCCGGGCATTCTGCGGATATGGGCTGCCACATGCACAGATTCTCCGAACAGTTTTACATCTGTCGCCCCCTCGATCAGTGCCCTTCCGAGAGTTCCCACTGCCTGATATCCTACAAAGCAAATGGTACATTCTTTACGCCAGAGATTGTGCTTCAGATGATGGCGGATACGTCCCGCATCACACATACCGGAAGCGGAAATGATGACCTTGGGGGTCTCGTCAAAATTGATGGCCTTGGATTCCTCACTGGTGATGGACAGCTTCAATCCCGAAAATGCAATGGGGTTGATGCCCTCTTTCACATATTCCATAGCCTCGTCATCAAAGCACTCATAACGATTCTCCTGAAATATACCGGTGGCCTCCACCGCCATGGGACTGTCCACATACACCGGGAAATCCTCATGTCCTTTGACCAGACGTCCCACCTTGATTTTCCGCAGGAAATACAGGATCTCCTGAGTACGGCCCACCGCAAAGGAAGGAATCACCACATTACCGCCACGATCCAGTGTCTCCTGCAGTACCTTTGTCAATTCCGCCACATAGTCTAGTTTGTCCTTGGGATGCATCCTGTCACCGTAGGTAGACTCCATGACCACATAATCCGCTTCTTTTGTGGGTGTGGGATCCTTCAACAGCGGCTGATGCTTGTTGCCGATATCGCCGGAAAATACGATCTTCTTCGTATTGCCGTCCTCTGTCAGCCAGACTTCGATGCTGGCAGACCCCAGCAGATGTCCGATGTCCGTGAAACGGATCTTCACGCCCTCGCACACTTCTACGATCGTATTGTAATGACAGGGAACCAGTCTGCGGATCACGCCGTCCGCATCCTCCATGGTATACAACGGTTCCACCACTGCATTGTTGGCAGAACGTTTTGCCTTGCGGTTCTTCCACTCTGCCTCAGCACTCTGGATATGCGCACAGTCACGTAGCATGATGCTGCACAGATCCGCCGTGGCATCCGTGGCATAGATCTGGCCTCTGAATCCTCTGGCATATAGAAGTGGCAGAAGTCCCGAATGATCCACATGGGCATGCGTCAGAAAGACATAATCGATCATGGATTCCGCCACCGGCAGCGGAACATTCTCAAATACATTGATGCCCTGCTCCATACCATAATCCACCAGAATATGCTTTCCGGCTACCTCAAGATAATGGCAGCTTCCTGTTACTTCATGGTCTGCCCCCACAAACACAAGTTTCATAGATTTACCTCCCGTTTTGTTAGTTTATTTTAAAGCATTGGCTGTTTCGTAGAACTGATAATAGATCCCTTTTTGTTCCATGAGCTGGTCGTGATTGCCTTCCTCCACAATGCCGTCATCCGTCAGCACCAGGATCCTGTCGGAATTGCGGATACTGGAAAGTCTGTGGGCGATAGTCAGAGTAGTACGCCCCTCCGACAATTCTCCCAGAGATTTTGCCACGGCAAACTCACTCTCATTGTCCAGTGCGGAAGTGGCCTCATCCAGAATGATGATGGGTGGATTTTTCAGAAATACTCTGGCAATACTGATCCGCTGTTTCTGTCCGCCGGACAGCTTTACACCCCGTTCTCCCACATAAGTATCATAACCGTCCTTCAGTCCCATGATGAATTCATGAGCCCCGGCACGCTTTGCCGCATTGATCACATCTTCTTTCGAAGCCCCGGGACGTCCATAAGCGATATTTTCATAGATCGTACCGGAGAAAAGATACACATCCTGCTGTACGATACCGATATTGCCCCGCAGACTCTTTAACGTAAAATGCTTAATGTCCTGGCCGTCCAACAGGATCCTGCCTTCTGAGACATCATAAAATCTCGGGATCAGATTGCACAGCGTTGTCTTACCACCACCGGAAGGACCGACGATGGCCACCTTTTCTCCCGCGTGGATCTGCAGGTTCAGATCGGTGAATACCTTGTTATGGTCATCCGGATATTCAAAGCTTACTTTTTCAAAAGAGATTTCTCCCTTCGGGTCCTTCAGTTCTATGGCATCTGGCTCATCGAAGATCTCGATATCCGCATCCACGATCTGTAAAAAGCGCTCGATACCGGTCATGCCCCGCTGGAACTGTTCGGCAAATTCGATGATACGCCGGATTGTTGCGATCAGGGTGGATACATACAGCATATATGCCACCAGGTCACCAGCGGCGATCCGTCCGTTTACCATAAAAATACCGCCTGCCACCAATACCACCAGATACATCAATCCGTCAAACAGCTTCACTGTGGTATTGAATGCCGCCATGTAACGGTAGGTCAGCTTCTTAATATCCAGAAAAGTGCCGTTATCTTTCTCAAACTTGACATTTTCCACCTCTTCATTGGTAAATGCCTTGACCACCTTATGGCCCAGCAGACTGTCCTCGATCCGGGCGTTCAGCTCTCCGATCTGGTTACGCTGCTTGCGAAAGGCACTTCGCATCCGGAAATTCAGGATCATGCACACACCGCACATCAGCGGCACGCACAGAAAGATCATCAATGTCAGCGGCAGATTGATATTTGCCAGAATGATAAAAGAGATTACGGTCTTGATTCCGGCGATGAAAAATTCTTCTGGGCAATGATGGGCGAATTCCGTCACATCAAACAGATCATTGGTGATCCGCCCCATGATCTGACCGACTTTAGTATTGTTATAATAAGTATTGGACAGCTTCTGCAAATGGTTGTATGCATCTCTGCGCATGTCCGTCTCGATCTTCGCGCCCATGACGTGTCCCATATCGGACATATAGTAACTGGCGATGCAATCCACGATACGAAGTCCGAAATACAGAACTCCCAGTGAAAGTATGGTCTTCACCGACAGGGACGCAAGATCCCGCAGCCCTTCATTGGTAATGTAGCGCATAATTAACGGCAACACCAGTTCACAGACCGTGGTCAGTGCTGCACAGAACAGATCCATCCACAAGGTAAAACGGTATTTTTTAAAATAAGGTGCAAACCTGCGAAACAATTCGCGGGTGGAATATTGCTTGTTATCCATTGTTGTGTTCCTTTTATTTTGGTTGCAGAGCTATAGGTATTATCCTTCTCCCACATAGAAGCGTACTTTTCCTTTTTGCTCATTTTTCTGGTCATAAAGTGTTTTGTCCGCAGCCGACAGGAAATCCCACACTCGGTTTGGTTCCTTCGGAATAGCACAGACACCACCCACGGAAATCGTAAGCCAGGGTTCCACAGAAGAGTCTTCATTGGGAATCTCACATTCCCGGATGCCCATACATAGCTGTCTTGCATGTTCCTCTGCATACTCCCTGTCACGTCCCGTCATGACCACCAGGAATTCATCTCCGCCGTAACGCGCCACATAGTCCTCCGGAAAACATTTTTTCAGAGTATCCGCTACCGCGCAGATTCCTTCATCTCCCCTTCCATGTCCATAGCGATCATTCAACTGTTTGAAATGGTCAATATCCAGGAACAGAATGCCCAGTTCCTTCTCATTCAGAAGACAGTCTTCAAACACATCCTCCAGATAACGATTCAGGCTTCTCTTATTATAGAGTCCGGTCAGTTCGTCATGATCCGCCTGATACAACAGCCGGTTTCTCTTGCGTTCCTGTTCCTTCTGCTCCTCTTCTGCTGTCTGTAATCGTTTTCTGAGTTCCATCATATACATGACCTGACTGTTTTCTGTCAGTTCCCAGCTGTCCTTTAGATGGAAAAAGGTATCCGCGCTCTGTTTGAATTCTTCCGGAGTCATCCTGGAACTGCAATAACGCATCCGCAGAGACAAAAGCTGCAATAGCAGACTCTTGTTCTGTTCAATGGCAGCCTTTGGTTCCAGACAGTTCAATACTTCCTCTATCTGTTCCGGTTTGCCTATCTTTTCCACATATTGCAGCAGATTCTGAATACTGTCGTATTCGGAAGAGACCTGTGTCATATCCTCTAATGCCATTACCGCTGTACGTACATGCTCTTCTGCCTTCTTCCGGTCTCCGTTTCGCTCCGCCAGATGAGCCAGAAATACATTGACACCCAGCCTTGTCTCACGTATGACCTCCTCGCTCTGCCCGGTCTCTTCCAGTTTACACAGTACCTTTTCCGCCTCGTCATCCATATGCAGATGCAGCAGGCAGCATCCGTACTCTGCCAGCATTTTCCGGAAATTGATCCTGCTGTATGTACTGTTGTCATCCGCCTGTTCAAATTCGCGGATACATTCCGCATGGCACTGCACAGCTCTTTCATAAGCTCCTATGAGATAATACGCATCCGACATATTGCTCAGTACAATGCTGTGCACCATCTTATCATCGTATTTTTCCGTATAATCCAATGCTTTATCGTACTGTTCCATGGCCAGCGACAGGTTGTTCTGCATATGTGCCACAATACCGATCATATTGTACACTCTGGCTACATGATGCTCCAGATCCGTTCCCAGAAGACACCTGACGCTCTCATCCAGATAATGCAGGCAGCCCTCCTGATTCCCTGTTGTCAGTTGATAAAAGGCAGCAAAATAGCAGATCCATCCGTGGATTCCCTTATCATCCTGTTCTGTCACAGAGGTAAGTGCCTGCTCCAGAGTCTCCCAGGTAAAAGGAATTCCGTCTGTCATCTGCTGATTCAGGCGTTCTGCTGTCTCTAACATTTGCTGTCTCGTTGCGCTCATATCTATATCCATACCGTCCTGTTATTCTATGTCAATTCCGCAAATCACGGTTCGCCGGTTCCTATGCCCAGCCCGGTGGGCATAATCTATTTTACTTATTATTGTATTATTTTATATCGCAGTACGCAAGTTTTTTTCCTGAATAAAATGTTTCCCAATCTCCCGCAAAAATGTTAAAATGGAGTTATATTTCGTAAGCTAGTACAAAAAGGCATGGTTATTTCTATGGAAAATATAACAGTTAATAAAGAGTTTCATGAACTGCATTTTGACAGCATCCAGGCTTTACGCGGTCTGGCTGCTCTTTTTGTGGTATTTCAGCATGTCCGTTTTCTGAACTTCGGAGCTTTCGGTGTGGACATCTTTTTTTGTATCAGCGGATTCATGATCATGTTTACCACGGAAAAAAGTACCAAATATTTCTTCCGCAAACGCCTGGTCCGGATTCTTCCGCTTTACTACCTGATGACACTGGGCACCTATCTGTCGCTGTTGTTGTTTCCTTCCATGTTCCAACAGACCAGACACGATTTTTCCTATCTGGTCAAAAGTCTGCTGTTTATTCCTTTTGATATCGGCAGCGGAGCGATCCAGCCTTTGGTACGGATCGGCTGGACCATTAACTGTGAAATGCTGTTCTATCTGCTGTTTTTCATTGCCTTTCACATCAGCATGAAATACCGCGGTCTGATCTGCAGCGCATTTCTGGCGATTCTGGTGGGAATGGTACAGATATTTGCTCCGGCGATCTCATCCTGGCAGTCTCCGATAGGTAATGTACTTTCTCCTTTCCTCATTTTTTACGGAGATCCTGTCATGCTGGAATTTCTCTTCGGAATTCTGGCTTACTATCTGCTGCGGTATTTGTATCGCAGGCATACCCTTCATCCGGTTTCGCGGACAGTAAGCCTCGTATCCGCGGTATGTATCCCGGTAATCTTTTGTCTGCTTGCTTACTTTACGCCCCGGATCAATGTGATTGGGTTCCTCAGGCTTCCCCAGTGGGGGCTCCCGGCTCTGCTATTGTTAATCCTTGCTTTTCTCGCAGGCCTGCAGCTTTCCATGCCCCGCTTTTTTGTGCAGTTGGGAAATATCAGCTATTCCCTGTATCTGGTACACTACTATCCGGTTATGTTTCTGGACCGTGTGGTATTTGACTTTTCCACCCTATCCGTATTATCTGTTGTCGGACTGATCGTAAGCGTTGTAATAAGCATTGTTCTGGCTTATCTGTGCTGGATCCTGGTAGAGCGGAAATTCACCGGATGGCTGCGTAGAATACTGCTGCGTTAATTGTATATACAATTTGTAAAAAAGATGCACACTTTTTTTATTGACATTTCCGGAGCCCTATAGTATATTATAACTTGTCCGTAAGATATGCGCGAGTGGCTCAGCGGTGGAGCACCTCCTTGCCAAGGAGGGGGTCGCGGGTTCGATCCCCGTCTCGCGCTTCTTAAAACCCTTGATTTTTCAAGGGTTTTTCTGTTTTATGTTGTATTTCATGTTGCATCATCACCTGTGTTGTAAAGAAAGTGCGGAGTCCCTGAAGGTCTCCGCCTTTAATTTTTTCATTTTTTATCCCTTTCTCGTGAATTTTTCTCTTTCAACCCCGGTCTCTCTTTGAGGTAACTTTTTTTCCGGGCGCCGGTTCGCTTTTTTCGTTATCTTTTTATCCGGTTGTACCTTTGCCGCTGGCTGTACAGCCGGATCATCTGCTTTCCTGTCTTGTACAGTATCAGTCTTTTCATCATTTCTCATAGCCTGCGTGGTGGGTCTCGCCTGCTGTGTAGGTTTCTCCGGTTCTTCTGCCCCAGCTTCTTCTGCAGCGTATTCCGGTTGCTGTATTTACTCTCTTATTCTTTCAGTGTGGTGAATGACTTGTTGTGTTTTGACCTTTTCAGGTGTTTCTGCATTTATTCTAGGCCTTTGCTGCCTGATTGTCGGCCTCCTGTTATCTTCTCTTTCATCCTCCCTGTTTTCCTGCAAATTATCATGTCTGGTTGTTTCAAGCGGCATCTGCACTTCCAACGGTTGCTGGTTCTGCATCCCGGCGTGTACGGATTGCTCGTTTCCATCCGGTGTTTTAACGTTTAAGGTAATTTCTTTTCTGTCCTCTTCCTTTTTGTCTCCTAAGACCGGACGTTCCACGGCACCGTTGTCCCGTATATTATCATGCAGATTGTCTCCGACAGCATCTACTACCATGGCAAGCTGGTTAAGATTCCGTACCAGATCTTCTGATATCATGCGTATAGATTCACTGTCTCTCTTTTCTTCCTGTGAGGGCTGCCCTGACGATGCTCTCCGCTGTCCGGTATCACTGTTTTTAGGATCCATGTCAAACGATTCTCTGATAGATCCCGCTGCACTCCTTTTTTTCACCCTGCTTTGTGTAGCTTTTGGTGATGTCTCTTCCTGCGTTTCCGTTTCCTGATTTTTCAGAAAGGGATTCACTGTCCAGGACACCGGAACATTCTTATCCTCGACCCAGGATGCCACACCTTCTCCCGCACTAGCCGCTTTACCGCCGATCCACTGTGCCTTACCAGCAGTCCACTTTGCTGCGCTTTTGATTTCTTTTGCTGCCTTCGGCGCATCCGCATATACGTTGCCTGAAAGCCGCATCCGGTTACGCAGATATCTGGGATTGGATACTCCCCGCTGCACCGTTGACATTGCCATTAACAGCTTATTCCGGTTCAGGAAGAGAGCGATTGCTATTGCGATCTGAATCGTTAGTGCAATTAGCCATCCAAACCCTACGGATCTCGACCATTCAAATACAAGTTCGTCAAATTTTATTAAAATTCCGATGATCATTGACAAAACCAATATACTTATCTGGGTCTCCAGAATCTTTCGAAGCCATCCGCCTATCAGTCCGTCATATCCTGGAAAAAGTGATACAATAAGAATTAAAGGCGCCATAAACAGATATACAATGGAAAGGAGCTGAAAAACCAGCTGTATCAACACTATAATGATGTATATACCACATTTCATAATGCAGGGGATGAGGTACAGAAATGCAAATCCAAGTCGTTCTGTAGCCCTATCCACGGAAAAGCTGCCGCTTCCATCAGCAGCTACCGTTTCTTTTCTCTCTGTTGCATCTGGTTTGTACGATAAGATACCAAGCACCTGATCATCACTTGCCGTATAACCGAACTCCATGGTCAGCCAGGGCTGATGCACCATATTGTTCCAGAGGATACCGGCAGCCTCTCCGGAAAAAGCATTAATATTATCTGAATAGCCATTCGCTGAATTCACTCCTACCAGTATTTCCAGACTAATTTCCTTTGTTATGTTGTTACCCATCGACAGCATAGTATCCGACATTGTGACAACCAAGATTGATAACATTACAATCGCTATTACCTTTACGATCTGCCCCAACGCTCCCGCAAGATCCTGGCGTACCATTCTCCCGATCAGCACGCAGAAGGCGGCGGCACATCCCATCAAAAAGAGGGGCTGGAAAATACTGTCATTCAGTGCCTGTTGTATTACAGATACCTGGGATCCAAACAGATCCACCAAATTGAGGTTGAAACTGACATAAAATACAACAATCATAAGATACGCCAAAATTCTTTCCACGAAAAAGAAGAATCTCGCCAAAGCATTCAGTCCTTCCATCGTCTTACCGGCCAGATACTCTCCTATTCCATCCGACAGCTCTACCTCCGCAATATCCAGGGAATAATTATCCCGGTATGCGGATCCCAGATATTTTGCATTGCCAGACAGATTATTAAATTCCTGTACCTCTCCGATTGCACTGGAGGACGCCGCTACTGGCTGCACCGGGAGTAGCAGACCAGCTAGGAAAGCTATCATACAAATTACATATTTGATCTTATATTTCATAATTGCTAATCCTCCCGAAAAGCAAAATTAGGTCTTCGAAAATACCGGAAATTACAACCTTTCATTGCCGGTGAAAAATGTCCTCCCGTAACCGGATTATAATCGTTACTGCCACGCAGCCGTGATATACCGACACGCCCATTGGGTAAATCCTCTGTGCCGTAGGCTCTTCCTGCGCAATGAATAAAATATTTTGCCCCGTTGTACTCCCCGATATAAATGCCTACATGGTTGATTTTACCCTTTCCCAGCTTTGCAGGATCCTGTAAAAAAGCTAGGTCACCGATCTGCAGATCCTCCATGGATATCGGAGCAGTAGCATACCATTGCAATGCCGTACCCGACATGGCTACTCCATCCGGCACTCCACCACCGCTGACACCGGTGCCAAAGCACTGTATGTATACCCAGTCTACAAAACCGCTGCAGTCAAGCGGGCCTTTCGGCGATCCCTGAGAGGGAGACTTGCCTCCCATAAGATAAGGATGGCCAAGCAGGGATGCTGCTACCTGTGTCAGTTCCTGTCTGGTCACATCCCCGACTACAAGCTCTGGCAGTTCGATTTCATCAAACCCATAAACATAGCCATATACCTGTGCCAGATACTGACTGTTATGCATGCTGAGAACTGTATCGCTGTTTTTATCCGTCAGGCCAATACGCTTTTTTAAAATTTCTTCATATGCTTCATTTACAGACAATGCCGGAAGATAGTCCGTATCCTCGTCCTGATCTTCTTCTCTTTTTTCCTGCAGGGCATTTAATACGTCCTGTATGGTTTTTCCAGCAAACCAGGATTCCGTTATATCCAGATATTCACAAATTCCGTCTGTTCCTGCATAAATTTTCTGATCCACATCCCGCCATCGTGTCACCTGATATTTCTGTCCGTTTTCCGTAATTTCTTCTTCATAGGCCTCCTGTTCTGTCACTGTGAGGATGCAGAACTGCAGCGACGTGATCAGCGGTTCTCTCTCCTCTATCCGCTGGCCCAGCTGCTCCGCAAGCAGCACATCCGCCATAAGAGCTATATCCCAGGGCACACCCGTTTCAGAACAGATGGCCTGATAAGCTGCCGCTGTCTCATCATCTGCCGGGATGTACAGGCTGGACTCAGCCCCTCCATCCATGCATACCACAAAGAGTAAAAGCAACAGTAAAATACCGGAAAACATCGTTCCAAACAACAACGTTATTTTGAAAAGGAACGCTTTTTTCATACAGACTCCTTTTTCAAAAGTTCTTCCATGTCAAACTCAAAATTCAGTTCATCCTCCATTGTTTCCGTTTGATTTTCTTCCACTTTTTTCTCCGACTGCCTGCTTTCTTCTGTCTCCGTCTGATCTATCTGTTCTGCTTCCTGTTCCTCTTCCTGCCCCTTCGCCTTCGGAGTGGTAGAAAAGAGATCTATGATATCTTGGAATACGGCATCAAAACGCAGTATTCCTATATGCCTGTCAAGATCCTGGAAAAGACATTCCCCATTTTTCAGATTCTTCAAAACCTCCTTGTTCTCCTGCGTAGCTTCCAGATCCATGTATTCACACATCCGTTCCGCTTCCCCGTCTGTCGTTGTCTGGAAACAGAATTTATAGGATATGGTATTCTTGATTCCTTCACTGGGAATATCCGTAACGGAATGTCCATTAAAGATACACCCTGTATAAAGAGATCTGCCCATACGGGATAAGTAATCAAACAGTTTGACTCCCTCTGCAGTCTTTCCCAGCATCCAGGATTCATCGAACAGGACTACACTGAACACATCCCTTTTTTCCAGGGCAAATTTCTTGGCAAAGTGGGATGCCACAGCCATCAATACAAGAGACTGCAGTTCTTCGCTTGTATAATTATCCTTCGGTGTGCTGGGGCTTGGCATTTTCAGATTTTCAATCTGTAAAATATTCAGCCGGTTCTTCAAAGTGATCGCATCTTCTGAACCATCCCCGAATAACAGTCTGGACATTCCTGTCTCTGCCTGCAGTCCCAGACGCCTTGCAAGATATCTGGCCCTTTCCGACAGTTCATCTTCCCTGGGAAATTCCTTCAAAATTGCAATCAGTTTTTTCATAGATGGAACATCTTCATCGCGCATGATACGCTGTGCTTCCAGTATAGCGGTATATTCTTCGGACGCCGGCGCTATACGCAGCAGTTCCGATATCACATTGATCGCCAGCTCATCAGCTTCATCCCGGTTATCCAGATACATATTATAGGGATCCAGTTTGCCCTGATTCGTTCTGTCCGGGGATAGCGTTACCAGAGAAATCTGCCCCTGCAGAAGCGGGAACTGCTCTACCCAGTGGCTTCTCTCTCCTTTCGGGTCAAAGATCAGACCATAGCCACCATACAGAACCGTCAGAAACAACAGCAGGTTTGCATTAAATGATTTACCAACTCCCAGATTACCATAAAAAGTCGCGGATGCAGATTTGTTTAGCAGGCATGCCCTGCCCAGATCCAGAAATACCTGTTTTCCTTCTGCGCCGGTTGTCCCTATGTAAGGGCCTACATGGTCTCCCAGCTCATGTGTAGCTCCTATGATTCCGCTGCCCAGCGTGACTGGCGTTAATGGCATGGTATAATCCCCTGTCAGTACTCCCATTCCGGGAATACACTGCATGAAAAGCTTCAGTTGATCTGCCAGCGGACGCTCTATGCCAAAAGCAAAATCTTCATAAATGCCACGTACTGTTACCGCCTTTTTCTCCATTTCTTCCAGATTGTCTGCTGAAATGCCAATCGTGACTACCGTTTCCAGCAACGGATATCTCTGGCTTTTTAATTCAGCTTCCAGGATATCTGCATATTCTTTTCCATCTGCCAGATCATCCGGGATGTCTCCACCCGCCCCAGCAATATGCTCCATCTGACTGTCTATCTCCATCTTTTTGGATTCAACTTTACGAATCGCTTCCCGATAGTCCTTGGTTTTGATGTGAATACAGACCTCCGCCTGCACATTCATCTGCTGCAGCATATACAGCCACTCATTTCCCGGGTGCTCCAGTACTTCCGGAATATGGGTAAACACAAGAAAAGTCTGATAAGAAACTCTGTTCTTATCATGTACTACCTTCAAATATCTTTTTTCCTGATGGATGCTCCCGGAGAAAAGACTTACAATATCCTTACTGTAAGGATGCAGTATCTTTTCCCCATTTTGTGTCTCGTCCTGGTCTGCCACCGGATTCCAGATATGTTTATCCCTGTCCGCATAGAATAAATGATTTCCGGATATTCCCCGGAAACTCCCCCGCCGGATCAGCCACTGTAACTCCAGACCATCTACCGGCACGAGCTGTAGTTTTTTATTCTGCGAATAAAACCATTTATCAGCCATGTCTGCACAATGTGTCAGCCGGGTTTCCAGTATGTCCCTGGTGTCTAATGCCATGAAGGTATTAATGGCATTTACCGGATCCTTAATGAAATACTGAAAACCCTGCTTCAAATCCGATAAAAGTTCATATTCCCCGCTGTCCGACAATTTCACCACAATGTAGGAGGAATAGTCATTTGCATCTCCCTGATTTCTGGTACTCTTGGCCAGATATTTTTCTGTTTCATTCAGGTGAAAAAGTGCCCCCTCATAAAGCGGATCTTTTTTATCCAGGTGATGCCTCAGAGACTCGAACTGCCCCTGTATATCCTGTTCGATGGGCAGCATAAGTATCTGTGCTTCTGACAGGATTCCGCTGAGGAAACGTGCCGTTTTGTGCAGTATCTTAATTTTTGCATCATCGTCCAGAAAGTCATAATCAAAACCACTCAGCTTATATACCGCCCATGCACTCTTATCCTGGTTAAAAATTATATTTTTTGTAAAAAACGAAATGGGACACTGATACATCCTTTTCCTCCATTATTCCAGCCTTCTGCCGCAATTCCAGTTGATTCTTACTGTCACTCCATGGTCTCTGCAGATTCGGAACCGCTCGATGCATTCCTTTCTGGTAAACAGGAACCGCAGATAGCCGCAAAAATATTTCACCGGATTTTTTCCATCCAGTTTTACTTTCATGAGATATTTTACC
>ENA-OPDD01002107-OPDD01002107.1-human-gut-metagenome-genome-assembly--contig:-NODE-2107-length-12620-cov-1.277278_pt1 | contig 12620 bp, 7 predicted proteins | sample MGYA00241574_ERZ501499 | MGnify/ENA primary metagenome ERZ501499 (study PRJEB25962, sample SAMEA2042576) | human gut metagenome | biome: human gut; feature: human-associated habitat; material: faeces...
AATATGCTTCCATGTGGCTGGAAGCCAATAAAGAAATGCCGGAACATGACTGGTGGGGCTGGGGAGAAGAAAATCTGAAGAAGATGGCTCAAGGCATTGAAGGTATTTATGAGTCGACTGTAGCCGATTGGGGTACGATGTTCGTTGGTAATGCCAATCGCCTGGATGAATTGTTTGCCCGCCGTTATTCTTACCAGCATAACTTGAGTGTAGCAGGTTCTACGGATAAATCCGATTACCGCATTTCATTAGCTTATGCTGATAACCAGGCTAATCTGGCTACAGCCTATGACGGACAGAAACAGTTGAACTTGCGCTTGAACTACGGAATCAAATTGACTGATTGGTTCAAACTGGAGACTTTAGCCAGTATGATTAAAACAAATACCGAAACACCCACACATGGTATCGACCGTACACTTTACGGAAATGATGCTCCGTTTTTTCCGGCTAAGAATCCCTATGGACAATGGTATGCCAACTTTGGTAATGTGGGCGACCGCAATGCGGCGGCAGCTACAACAGATGGAGGACGTGACGAGAGGGAAAAACTGACTACCCGTGTCGATTTCAAAGCATTGGTGGATATTTGGAAAGGAATCACTTTCGAGGGTACTGCTTCATTTCAAAATGAGGAATATCGCAGAGAACGCTATTCGCTTCCGGTACAGTGTTACAATTGGTTCGGCGAGCAGACGGCGAAGTTAGTATATGAAACAACACAAACCCTTAGTACTCCGCAAGATGTGATGAACTTTAAAGATTCTCATCAGCCGGGATATTTGGTACAGGCAAATAATGCCCGGTATCAGTACTATTCAGGGTTATTGAAATATAAGCGTACATTTGCCGAAGTACATAATATAGATGCTATGTTCGGTATCAGTGCCGAGAAGTGGGTAAATAAAAAAGTCGTTACCGCCCGTGAGAAGTTTGAGGATGCCGGAATTTACGATTTGAATTTGGCTACGGGTACACAGGGTAACGGTGGAGGAAAGACTCATAATGGTACCTATTCATATATTGCCCGTTTGAATTATAACTATGCGGAAAAATATATGGTTGAATTGATGGGGCGTCGTGACGGAAATTCCAAGTTTGCTCCCGGTTATCGTTTTAAGAGCTTCGGTTCCGTTTCTTTGGGCTGGGCGTTCTCGGAAGAACAATTTGTAGAATTTTTAAAACCTGTTCTTTCTTTTGGTAAGTTGCGTTTAAGTTACGGTAGTTCGGGTAATGATGTCGGGCTGGGTGATTACGATTATGTGTCTACTGTCTCTCTTGGAACAGCCGGTTTTGGAACTATACCTGCTAATCAAGTATCTTCAGGTTTTGGCGGTTTAATTTCTTATGACCGTACTTGGGAGAAAGTTTCACAAAAAAACTTCGGTATCGATCTTAACTTTTTCGATAATCGTTTGAAAGCTACATTCGATTATTTTATAAAAGATAATACCGGTATGTTGGTAAATGTCACATATCCGGGTGTTTTAGGAGGTAAAGCTCCTAAAACGAATAGTGGTCATTTGAATGTAAAAGGTTGGGAATTCACTATTGGATGGCGCGATCAGATTAAAGACTTTTCTTACTATGCCAACTTTAATATTGGTGATACAAAGAGTCTGTTGAAAGAGATGGAAGGAGCAGATTCTTATGGGGCTGGTTGGAATGCAGCCGTGAATGGGTATCCGTTGAATTCGTACTTTCTTTATCGCACAGATGGTTACTTTAAAGATCAGGCAGAAGTAGACCGCTATTATGCACTCTATGGAGAGGGTAAAGAAGATCTGACTGGTGTAGGAGCAGGAAGTGCAAGCCGGTTGCGTCCAGGTGATACCAAACGTTTGGATTTGAATGGTGATTATAAGATTTCCGGTGCAGGGAATGAGAATAGCGATTTGCAATATCTCGGTGACTCCAATCCACATTTTGTTTTCGGTTTCACACTGGGAGGATCATGGAAAGGTATTGATGTGAACGCAATGTTCCAAGGTGTCGGCAAGCAGTATGTTATCCGTAATGACTGGATGGCTTATCCTTTTCAAACACGTACTGCCAATCAGAACCCGACATATTTGGGAAAGACATGGACAGAGAGCAATCCGAATGCTGAATTCCCTCGCTTGACTACCAATGCGAATCTCGCACGCTGGAATTATCAGAATAACGACTTTATGATGCAGAATAACCGCTATATCCGTTTGAAAACATTAATAGTCGGCTACACATTGCCGCAGATATGGACTCGCAAGGTGAAACTGGAAAAAGTGCGTGTTTACTTCTCTGGTAATGATTTATGGGAAGCTACCAGTATTCGAGACGGTTTCGACCCGGAAATGGGAGCAGCCTCCAACAACAGTGGATACCCGTTTGCACGTACTTGGTCGTTCGGTCTGAACATCACTTTATAGTAGCTATGGAAAATTAAATACAGAATAGAAGATATGAAAAAGATAACGAACTATATATTAATTTGCACCTGCGCATTGGGATTTTCTTCATGCGTGAATACGTTCCTTGACTTGGAACCACTGGATGCCAAGACAGATGTGATTTATTTCAAAACCCCGGAGCATTTCCGTGAATATGCTAACGGGCTTTACGGGCAATTATTGGGATGGCAGTCTTCCTATGGAAGTATATTCGATCACATGGATGCGGCATCTGATCTTTCTACTTGTTTCAGATATTCGTATGGTGTGGGGACCGGTGTGATGGGAGTTCCTAATGACGATAGCCGTTGGGGTAATTGCTATGGTAATATTCGTGCCACTAATCACATGTTTGAAAGAGCTGTTTCTTCCTATACAGGTAATTTGGCGGATATTAAAAAAGAATTAGCCGAAGGTCATTTTTTCCGTGCCTATAACTATTTTTACTTATTGAAGTTTTTTGGTGGAGTGCCTGTCGTTACGAAGGTTCTCGACGTGACTTCACCGGAGCTATATGGAAAACGTAACAGCCGTTATGAAGTTATCAACTTGATTCTCTCCGATTTGGATGAGGCTATTGCAGGGTTGCCGTTGGAACAGAATATAACCTCTGCCGACAAAGGTAAAATCAGCAAACAGGCTGCACAGGCATTTAAGGCTCGCGTGTTACTTTATGAAGCTACCTGGCGTAAGTACAATGGTACTTCTACTGATTTTGAAGGTTCTGCCGGTCCGGCTTCCGATCAGGTAAATGCTTTTCTGGAAGAATCCGTTCAATTATCCGAAACAGTGATGGGAGATGCTGCTTATTCCCTTTGGAATTATAACAATGTAGCAGCTATGAGAAATATGAGCAATCGTTACCTGTTTAATATTGAAGAAGAAGCTAGTAATCCTGCCGGTGCCGGAAGAGCGACGAACAAGGAATTTATCATCGCTTCTGTATATAGTCAGGAAACGCGTAAAGGACAGGTTGATTTGAATCAGGTGATTTATACGGATATGCGTCCCAGCCGGAAATTGATTGATATGTTTTTATGCACTGACGGGCTTCCGGTTAGTATGTCTGATAAGTTCCAGGGATATAAGAATCCGGGGGACGAATTTCAGAATCGTGATTTCCGTTTGACTTCTTATGTAGGTTCATATGCTACGAGCCTGACAGTTGAGAACTGTGGGTATGGTGTTTCCAAGTTTGCTATTACCGATATTCAACGCCAAAGTAAAGATGAATCGGCCAATTATCCGGTACTTCGGTTGGCAGAAGTATACTTGAATTATGCTGAAGCTGTGATGGAACGCTATGGTGAAATATCAGATGACCAGTTGAATAAGTCGATAAATAAAATCCGTGCCCGTGCGGGAATTGCCAACCTAACAAATGCATTGGCAAAGCGAATTCAGGAAGGAGTGCCGGCAAATGCGAGTAAGACAGTCAATCAGGTAATGCTGGATGAGATCCGCCGTGAACGTGCTTTGGAACTCTATATGGAAGGTTTCCGTTGTGACGACCTGAAACGTTGGGGCATTGCGGAGAAGAATCTGAATGAGTCTCGTTGCGGTGCGGTAGTAGGTAATGCCAGCTATCCGACGGCATTTATAGACGAAAACGGGAACGCTACCAGTGCTTTCAATCCGGCTATCTTTACGAAGGGGACGGAAGAAGTGGAAACAGGTAAAGGCAAATTACCTTGTGTAGTGCTCCTCAAATCATCCGACTGTGCATTTACTAAGGGAGATTATTTGTGGGCGATTCCAAGAAATCAAATCAACCTGAATTCAAATCTGGTACAAAATCCGGGATATTAATCATTCAATCGTTTAACGTATAATACCATAGATTATATGAAGTTTTTATTCAAATATACATTTCACTTGGTAATACTTGCTTGTGTTTCCGCACTTTTCTCCGGTTGTGAGCAAGACCCCAAGTATAGAGTTTATGATTATCCTGTGCCAGTAGTGGAGAGCATTTATCCTACGGACGGATATGTCACTACACAGGTAGTTATTACGGGAACCAATTTGGTGACCGTGCTGAAGCAGTGAAAGTTTTCTTCGGTGAAGCCCAATCCAATAAAGTGCTCGATTGCAAAAATAACCGTTTGGTAGTGGAAGTGCCGGAAACTGCAGTAACAGGCAATCTGTCTTTACAGATTTATAATAAAAAGGTGGAGAATATCGGTCATTATACAGTACTGCCTACACCACGTGTCATTACAGTGACTTCTGATAGTGAAGACGGTGAAGGGGTAGCCGATACGGGAGACAAGGTCACTATAACAGGTGAGAACTTTGGTACGGATCCATCTGATATTTCTGTTAGTTTCAATGGAACGCCGGCCGAATTTGAGCTGGTGGATGAGTCTACTATTGTTGCGACAACTCCTGCAGATTATAAGACAGGTAATGTGACTGTAACTATTCATGGATATACAATGACAGGTAGTGCAATGTTTAATCCTAACTCAAAGGGTGATGTGACAGTGCTTTACCTTCAAAACTACAAGCAGCCGTTTGCCAAGGCAAATGATGAAAATTGGAAGAATGGTGAATGGTGGACTCCGGCAGTATGGAATCAGAATAAGGCATCTTTCAATGCAAAAAACAATACTACTGTTACCGGAATGCAGTATAAAGCAGCAGAGGGCTTCACATTAGCGTTCCAGAATGGATGGGATAAAGAAGCTTATACGAATGGGAAAATGTGGCAGGTTGCTACGCTCCGTCCTGGTAAATACAGACTGGAAGTTACTTATGCCTATACGATGGTAGTAAGTGATGCGGGGAATTTTATTTCTGCATTGATGGCCAAAGGAAATAGTGAGAGTGATATACCGAATGTAGCTGATATTGAGCAATTAAATGGAGTTTGTGCGATCTATGACAAAGCTGGAACAAATGATGACTCGGGTGTTTTGGTAACCCCTTCATTTGAAGTGACGGAGACAACGGATGTTGTCATTGGATTCCTGACTTCTCTGGCTAAAGGTAATTCATACTTTAAGGTGACAGAATTGAAATTGATTCTTGAATGATGTGGAAAAAGAAAAAAGAGTAATTCATCGTGATAATATAATTAAGATTATGAAGAAAATATATAACTATCTGTTTCCCGTTTTTCTCTCGCTTTTCGCATTAGCTGCTTGTGACGAGGATAACGAAGAAATTGTTTCAATGAGTTACACTGATCCTGTGGCGACTGTAACAAAGATAGATCCCGTAGAAGGATATGTTGGGAATGAGTTTACCGTAAGTGGCAGTGATTTTGGTATCATAACAGAAGATGTGAAAGTATTTATCGGTTCCCAGGAGGCAGTAGTAGTCTCCTGCGCCGATGATGCTATCCTTGCGAAAGTGCCGGAATCGGCAACAAACGGAAAGATAACCGTTGAGGTTTTCGGGCAACGTGTGGAGACTGATCTAGTTTATCGTGTACTTGGTAAGCCGGGTGTCAGCGTAGTGAAACCTTCTTATGGTTTTCCGGGTGCCAGTATCGTTTTCGAAGGACAAGAATTTGTTTCTTCTAAAACACTGTATACTTTGACTTTCGGGACTTCCACAGACAAGGCAGAGATTGTGGGTACACCTACTGATACCGAATTTACGGCCAAAATTCCCGAGACAGCTGTCAGTGGAGTTATGACACTTATTATGGCAGAACAAACGATTGATTTGGCTTCTTATCCTTTCACTGTGTTGAAGCATGCAACGCTTGATACTCCTAAGGAAGACGAACCGGTTCCATCAGGTTTTGCTGGCAGTAAATTTGCAATAACAGGAACCAATCTTGTGCAAGAATTGCTGGATAAGTCTGTTGAAGGGTTGGAGCCTTTGAAAGTAACTTTCTTTAAAGCTGGCGGAGAACCTGTAGAAGCTGCAATAGATACAGATAATTTGACGGATAAGAGTATTCCACTCACTGTACCTGCTTCGTTGGAAGCCGGAGATTATACAATTACTGTCATTACTCCGTTTGAAACTATCGGGACACAGTTGAAATATACGGTATTACCGATGCCGACAGTAACAGGCATTTCAACGAAAGCCGGATATATTAATGCGGAAGTAACGATCATTGGTCAGAACTTTGGTACGAAAGCTGAAAATATTCAGGTCTTTTTCGGAGAAACAGTTTGTGATAAAGTGACACTGAATGATAAAGGTAATATCGTAGTGAATGTTCCCAAAGGAGTTTCATCTGAAGCTCCGGTGAAGATTAAACTGATAATTCAGGGTAAGGAAATAGAGATGGGCGAATCAGGCACATTTGAGGTTTGGGCAACTCCGGAAATCACTTCTGTTGAAACACCGTATATTTATCCTTATGGTACATTAGTAAAAGCCGGACAGGAAATAACATTTACAGGAAAAGGTTTTGGAACGGATGAGAATTCTGTTACAGTTACTTTTGAGGGAATATCCGTACCCGTTACGGTTAAAGAGATTACTACGACTTCTATTACTGTAACGGTTCCGCAAGGTTTCAATGGTGGAAAAGTAACAATGGTGTTTGAAGGTATTGCACAACCCGTAGAGAGTGATATATTGCAACCTCTGCCGGTGGATGGAGATATTTCTCAATATGTACTCATGAACTATAAACAGCCTTTTGAATATGTAAAAGAAGGTGGAGATAAAGGATTCCATAAAAAAGGAGAGTGGGCAAAAGCTGCTTATTGGATAGTTCAGAACTCTAACTTGACTGCTGGTGAAGGAGGTGCTGCTGTTGATTTGGCATTTAAAACGAAATATGGTGATGGAAGTGATGCAGGTTTGGCTTTACAAACAGATTGGGGATTTGACAATCCTAAAAATGATGGTAAGGTATATCAGACTTCTCATCTTCAAAAAGGAAAATATAAGTTGACGGCACACGTTTATGAATATGACGGCAGAGGTTTTACCGGTTATGTTGCGGTTTGTAAAGGTAACGAGATGGCAAATACGAGTGATATACCAAGTAAGAGTCTGGCAAACGCTTCTATTTCGGGTACGGGTGATGTAGTAGTTGATATTCTTGTTGAAGAGCCTACCGATGTTGTCATTGGTTTTGTATGTACGATTACAGTAAAACAAGGACGGGCTAAGATAGATAATTTCAAATTAGAGTTAGTAGAGCAATAAACTATAATTGGGTGCACCGTAATCAATGGTAGATATGGTGTACCATTAAACCAAAAATATGATGAAAAAGATATATTATATAACCGCAGTATTTGCTACCCTGTTTTTGGTAGGATGTGGGGACGGCATTGACCTTCCGGGTGTCAATGTGGAAACTGATTTGAATAAAATTCCTCTTCCTGATAATAATGTAAATTTGGAACAGGTTGAACTTAAACCGTCAACGGAACCCATGCTGCATGAAGGGTTGCATACGGAGGAAGACTTCCAGCGTATCCGGGATAAAAAAGCTGCCGGAGAAGAGCCTTGGGTTAGCGCTTATCAATTATTAGTAGAAAGCCAGTTTTCGCAGAAGACGGCAGATACTTATCCTACGGAATGGATTAAACGTGGAGTTTCCGGTGATGAAAATTATATGAATGCAGCCAGAGGGGCCACTATTGCATATCAGCAGGCGCTTCGTTGGAAGATTGAGCAAGATGATGAATATGCGGCAAAAGCAGTGGAGAATCTGAATAAGTGGGTACAGACTTGTGTAGGTGTAACAGGTAATACGAATTTATCGCTTGCTGCAGGACTTTATGGTTATGAATTTGCTATTGCCGGTGAATTATTGAGGGATTATGGAGGATGGGATCGTGCGGACTTCGCAGCTTTCCAGAATTGGTTGCTTAAAGTGTTCTATCCTGCTAATGATGATTTCCTGAAACGTCATCACGATACGAATGCGTTACATTATTGGGCTAACTGGTGTCTTTGTAATATAGCGGCTAAAATGGCTATCGGCATTGTAACCGATCGTCGCGATATTTATAATGAAGGTATCGCCCATTTGCAGACAGGTGATACAAACGGACGTTTACGTCGTGCTATCTATCACGATTATGCACCGGACTATAACTTTGCTCAATGGCAGGAAAGTGGACGTGACCAAGGACACACGTTGATGTGTGTTGGATTGATGGGAATTATCTGTCAGTTGGCATGGAGCCAGGGAGACGATTTCTTTGCTTATGATGATAATCTCTTCCTACGGGCCTGCGAATATGCCGCTTGTTGTAATTACACTAATGAGACTGTACCATATACTACTTATATATGGCAAAAACAGAGTCAATGGGGATATCCGATTCCGGAAGAACAAACAACACTTGGTGGCGGTAAATGGATCAAACGTGCGATATGGGCGTTGCCTTACTATCATTACAAAGGGATAAAAAACATCTCGGATGATAATCTCAAATATACTAAGATTGCTACCGAATATGTAGGAATAGAAGGCGGCGGCGGTTATTATGATGCTAACTCTGGTGGGTATGATGTACTTGGACTCGGTACATTGATGTATGCACAATAAATGAATAATTCAAAATGAATAGATTGATACGAATAGCGCTTACATTTTTACTTGTAATGACTTCAGGAGTTATACAGGCAGAAATTGTCATCTATCCGGTGCCACAAGGCATCTACTATGCCCGCCACAATGACGATTATACAGTAAAAGTACGGCAAGTGGGTGAAAAAGATTGGGTAGACCTTTATGAATATAATGTAAAGGTGGATATGGATACCAAGTCGGATGCAACCATGGTACAGTTTGATTTTTCCGGTAAAGTGGAAGTGCTGGTGCAAAAGAATAACGGGGAACTCCGTTCAGCAGTAGTGCGTCCACTATCTAAAGGAATTCAGCCGGAGATAGACGGAAATTTTCTGCTGTTCACATTGGATAAACCACAAAAACTCTCTGTAGAGTTCAACGGTGACCGTTTGAATAATCTGCATGTGTTTGCCAATCCGATCATTGAGAATGTGCCTGATAAGAATGATCCGAATGTGATGTATTTTGAGTCCGGTATACACGAACCCACAGATGTGGCAGGCAAATGCTTCCGTATTCCTTCCAACACGACTGTCTATCTGGAAGGTGGAGCGGTGCTGAAAGGTTGCCTGACTTGCGACAGTGTAGAGAATGTAAAGATTCTCGGACACGGTATGTTGCTTGAACCGCAGCAGGGAATATCGGTGGCATACTCCAAGAATGTACTGATTGATGGAATTACAGTTGTCAACTCCCGTCACTATACAGTTTCCGGTGGACAATCACAGGGAATTACTATCAAGAATCTGAAATCATTCAGTTATCAGGGTTGGAGTGACGGATTGGATTTTATGTCTTGCTCGGATGTCGTGATTGATGATGTTTTTCTTCGTAATTCAGACGACTGTATAGCCATCTATACGCATCGTTGGAATTATTATGGAGATTCTCGTAATATCCGTGTACTTAATTCTACACTATGGGCGGATATTGCTCACCCTATCAATGTCGGTACGCATGGAAATACGAAAACAGGAGATGAGGTTTTAGAAGATATATTGTTCAAGAATATCGATATCTTGGAACATGATGAGGACGATCGTGATTATCAAGGCTGCATGACTATTAATGTAGGAGATCACAATCTGGCACAAAACATCACTTTTGAGGATATTCGTGTGGAACATATCCAGGAAGGACAGTTATTTCATCTTCGGGTGATGTATAACCAAAAATACAATACAGGTCCCGGCAGAGGTGTCAGAAACATAACGTTCCGTAACATTTCATGTACCGGAAAATATATCAATCCTTCTTTGATGGAAGGTTATGATAAGAATAGGAAGGTTGAGAATATTTTGTTTGAGAACATAATGTTGAACGGCAAACGGATCGCCTCTTTGGAAGAACTGAATATAGATAAAAAAGATTTTGTAGGGAAGATACAGATAAAGTAGCTAACAAATAAAAGATTGTGTTGATTTTACCCTCACCTTTACTCTCACCCTCGAAAGCACGATGAATAAAGGGATATAAGAAAAAGGTGAGAGTGTGAGAGTAAGTCTAATAAAACTATTGTGTATAGCGTTTTTAATTAAATGGAAGATGCGACAAAAAACAGTTTTTCGTGCTTTTTGCCGCATCTATTTTATAGAAAGAGGAATAAACTTATCGTAAAGGAGTGAATGAACCTATATAAATACGTTCTATTTTTAGGGAAGTGGCATTCGTTCCGAATAACCCTGTCACTTCTGATTTATAATCTTCCGTCACATCTTCCACTAACCAATAAGGAATCGGGCCAAGGTCTCGTGTGGTGATACTCTTTGAAGTATCGGGACGTTCGGGAAGTTTAAATTTGCAGTCATACTCTTTACCATTGATTGTAATTTGGAATGTAGTGCCTGACTCTGATGTGGAGCGGGAGAAGCTTCCTTCTATTTTCGGAGCATTATCTTTACTAGTAACAATTGTCACTTTACCACTACTTTTTTGGTCATAAGAGAAAGCTATTCCTCCTGTAGCTTGTATACCCGCTTCATCCTTTATCTTTTTTTTGACCGCTTCTAGTTTTTCTTTTTGTTGTTCATTCAACAGACTTTCATCTATTCCTGTGATTCTTGCTTCCACAGAATTCACTGAGAAAGATTGTTTGCCGTTAACGACCTTTAGCCCTATTTTTATGACTCTTCCATCAGCGTCTTTTACCATCAATGACGTGCTGCCCAGTTTTATAGAGCTGATCTGAATGTCATTGTTTTTGTCTATATAAGCTGTTGCTATTTGCCCATCGGCTATTTCTGCTGTATAAGGAGCTACGCCACCCTTAATTCCCAACTTTGTTCCTCCTGTGATTGACAAACTGGCTTCACTAATAGGAGGTTCCGGGTCGAGCATCACTTCCCAGTATTCAAACAGGTAAAAATCGTCAGCTTCGTCGCTGCATGAATAAAATACAGGAAGGGAGCATAATAGAATAAATAGTAGACAGAGCTTCGCCATTTTTGCTTTCATAATATTCTTCTTTTTTATTTCTTCACAAAAGTAAAGCTCCTTTCCTGTATTTCAAAGTATATTGATGAAAAATAAGACTAAAACTTTATCTTATGTTGTTTCTCATCATCCACCACAGCCATCATTCCTTCTACTTGTGCTAAAGCCAGCATACGTCCGTGGAAAGAATAACCGGCATTGTAGTCTTTATCCTCATCTCCGAGCATCATTCGTCCATGATCTACGCGCATGGGAAGTCCTGGATTCTCTTTCTCGAAAATGCGGATGAGATCAATCAGATGTCCTCTTCCTGATAGATGAGAACTTTCGATGAAGTTTCCACCCGGCATGGTCTCTGTACTGCGTAGATGAACGAAATGGGTTCTTCCTGCAAACTTCTTTGCCAATTCACGAGTATCATTATGTGCGCCTGCGCTAAGAGAACCTGCACAGAAAGTCAGCCCATTATGCGGATTGTCTACGGCATTCAGGAACCAGGCTATATCTTCTTCATTGGTGACAATACGGGGTAGGCCGAGAACCTGGAATGGAGGATCATCCGGGTGTACGCACATGTTGATACCATATTCATCGCATACAGGCATAATTGCAGAAAGGAAGTAACACATATTCTCTCGTAAAGCGTCCCGGTCTATGTCTTTATATAAACCTAACAGACGTTTGAATATAGCAACCGGGTTTTTATCTCCTTCTTTGATATTACCGTTCACAAATCCTTGTGTCTTGACGATAATAGTATCAATCAAATTATCCTTTTCGGTCTCTGTAATCACTTTGTCCAGTTCGGCAACTTTATGCAGTTCTTCTTCTGTATAGTCTTTTTCAGCTCCTTCACGTTCCAGTATTTTGATGTCGAAGTAAGCGAAACGAATACGGTCGTAGTAAAGCGAACTGGTACCGTCCGGCCAAGGGTACTGTAAATCCGTACGTATCCAGTCGATTACCGGCATAAAGTTGTAACAGACTGTTTTCACTCCGCATTTACCCAGGTTGGCAAGACTTACTTTATAATTTTCAATCAACTGTTCACGTTCCGTACCCGCATACTTGATTGCCTCACAAACCGGAAGGCTTTCCACGACCGACCAGCGCAACCCATACAATTCAATATACGATTTTAAATCGTTGATGGCTTCTACTGTCCAAATCTCTCCGTTCGGTACCTCGTGTAATGCAGTGACGATTCCTTCAACACCTATCTGACGGAGCATCGGCAAGGTGATTTTATC
>ENA-OPDD01002109-OPDD01002109.1-human-gut-metagenome-genome-assembly--contig:-NODE-2109-length-12612-cov-2.489050_pt1 | contig 12612 bp, 14 predicted proteins | sample MGYA00241574_ERZ501499 | MGnify/ENA primary metagenome ERZ501499 (study PRJEB25962, sample SAMEA2042576) | human gut metagenome | biome: human gut; feature: human-associated habitat; material: faeces...
TGCATGCACCCTTCTGGTAGATACCTATGATGTATTGAAATCCGGTGTACCGAATGCGATCCGTGTATTTGAAGAAATGCGCGAAGAAGGTATTCCACTTACCAAATATGGAATCCGTATCGACAGCGGTGACCTTGCTTATCTTTCCAAAGAAGCATACAAAATGCTGGCTGCTGCCGGATTTGACGATGCGATCATCTCCGCATCCAGCGATCTGGACGAATACCTGATCAATAGTCTGATGAATCAGGGGGCCAAGATCACTTCATGGGGTGTCGGCACAAACCTGATCACCTCCAAAGACTGCCCATCCTTCGGCGGTGTTTACAAACTGGCCTGCATTATCGATGAAAACGGCACAGAAATACCGAAGATCAAAGTCTCCGAGAATGTTGAGAAAGTCACAAATCCGGGCAACAAGAAAATTCTTCGTATCTATGACAAAGCCAGCGGAAAGATCAAAGCCGATCTGATCACCCTGGAAGATGAGGTCTTCACAGAAGATCAGCCGCTGACTCTGTTCGATCCGCTGGCCACATGGAAGCGTACCCGACTGGAAGCCGGCACTTATACGATTCGTGAACTGCTTGTTCCGATATTCAAAAACGGTCAGTGTGTCTATGAATCTCCGTCTGTTATGGACATTCAGGCTTACTGCACACAGGAAAAGGCCACTCTCTGGGATGAATCCAAACGACTCATCAATCCCCAGGAAGTCTATGTGGACCTTTCCCGCAAGCTGTACGACCTGAAGAACCGGTTGTTAGACGACGCTCACACTATCAAAGATTAGCCGCAGAATTTGTTTGCGCATACACTTTTGCCAAACCGCCTGTATCGGACAGGAGATAGCTCTTGTCCGATGGTACTAACGACAGATATCGAAGATAAATTCCGCAACCTGATCCATAGCATCATAAGCAGTTTTAAAAGGTGACATCTGGAAAACATGCCACATTCCCTTGTACTCTTCAAGACGTACTGGGACATGGTATTTTTCCAGATTTTTTTTGAGCAATAATGAATCTGACAAAAGCAGTTCGTTGCTCCCCACCTGGATATAAGTTGGCGGGAAACCCGTGAAATTGCCGAAAAGCGGGGAAATCAACGGATTCTTCAAATCCTGTCCTGAAGCATAGGCCGCAATGGCATTGTCCAGATATTCCCGGTTCAGGATTGGGTCCACGTCCACCTTTGTCTCATAAGACTTGCCGCTTCCTGTCAGGTCTGTCCACGGTGAAAAAAGAATCAGTCCCCTTGGCAAAATTCGTTTCTGCTCTTTCAGCTTCAGGACAAGGGACAGGGCCAGATTGCCTCCGGCAGAATCCCCGGCTACAATGACATCCCTGGCACCATAACCCAGATGCATCAGATAATCCCACACTGCCATGGCATCCTCCGTGGCTGAGGGATAAGGATGTTCCGGCGCCAGCCGATAGTCAAAGCTCAGCACATCCATGGAAGTGGTACTCGACAATTTGTTGGTAATGCTTCTGGCATAATGAAAACTGCCTGTATTGTAACCGCCGCCATGACAATAGAAAATCACAAACTTCCGCATATGGCTGCGCTTCACACTGACCCATTCCGACGGAATCTCCCCCACCTGAAAAGGCTCATAATTCAACTCTCTATGCTTCAACAGGGCGCTGATATTCTCCTGGGACGCCCGGACTCTCTCAAGGTCATCACTCTCCACAAGGGTATGCATTCTTTTAATGGCTTTCATCAGCCCCTGATTGGATTTTTCACTTATCGCCATTCACTTTCTCCTTCCCGCTCTATATGCAAAACATTTAATTCCTGTACATCTATACGTATTTGCTCTTGCTATTGATGATGAGTAACATTATAATAAAAATTATGAAAACAATCAATAAATCTGAGAATCATTCCGAAAAAAAACAGCATAAAACATGGTATAAACTGGATTTATCCGCCAATGTCTACCCGACCCTTCAGCGCCGGAACTTCTCCAACGTGTTCCGTCTGTCGGTTGTTTTAAAGGAGGACATCGACCCTGACACACTGCAGAGGGCTGTGGATCTGACATTGCCGAGATTTCCGGCCTTCAAAGTTGCCCTTCATAAGGGTATTTTCTGGCGGTATCTGGAACCCAATGACCATCCCGGTCCCTTTGTGATGCCGGATATCATTAATCCCTGCATGCCAATGTTGTTTAAATCTAACAACAGATATTTAATCCGAATTTACTATTACAGATGCCGGATTTCGCTGGAAGTCTTTCACTCTCTTTCCGACGGCAGCGGTGCCCTGAAACTGCTGAAAACCATCACAGCCGTTTATCTCCGTCTGAAAGGGCATGAGATTTCCAACACCTGCGGCGTTCTGGATATCAACGAACCGCCTCGGCCGGAGGAAATGGAGGATGCCTATATCAAATATGCTTCCTCCAGAGTCAAACGCCCCCGCAGTCAGGGCAAAGCCTACCGCATCCGCGGCCACAGGGAGCCCTTTTACACACTGAATATCATCCATGGCCTGCTGTCTGTACAGGAAGTCCTGCAGAAAGCCCGCAGTTATCATGTGACCCTGACGGAATATTTGAATGCGGTACTTCTGTATGCTTTATTAGAAAAACAAAAAGCGGACCATGTTTTCAGGGAACATCCCGTGGCACTGGCGCTTCCCGTGAATCTGCGCAATATTTTTCCATCAGACACATTGCGGAATTTTATTGCCATGGTTTACCCTTCTGTGGACCCGCGCATGGGGGACTATACCTTTGAGGAAATCATCACCCATGTCCACAACTACATGCGTTTTTACATTAATGACAAGTTTCTAAATGCCGACATTACCACCAACGCCTCTACCCAGCAGAGCCCGCTGATCCGTATTGTGCCGCTTTTTGTCAAAGATATCGTTGTGAAACAGTTTTATATCCGTGTGCAGGACAAACAGTCCACCGCCGGTCTGACGAATCTGGGTGTCATTGATGTGCCGAAAGAAATGCGTGAATTTGTCGATTATTTTGACGTATTGATGGGACAACCTTTCTCCCTGAGAACCAATTGCGCTGTAGGAAGTTTCGGCGATACCCTGAGCATCAACTTTACAAGTACTATTATCGAAACCGACGTGGAACGCTTTTTCTTTAGGAAATTAGTCCAAGAAGGCCTGCATGTCAAAATTGAAACCAACCGTGATATGAACAGGAGTGAATTTTAATGTCATATTGTGTCAACTGCGGTGTGGAACTGGACAAAACCTGCTCCGTCTGCCCGCTGTGTAATACCAAGGTTATCAATCCCAACCAACCGGTGGATACCGTTTCACCAAAGCCCTATCCTGTAGACAAAGGCTATGTGGATTCAGGCATCCGCAAGGAAACCGCCATTCTCATGGCCGTCTGTCTGGCCGCAACAGCAGTTGTCTGCGGACTTTTGAACCTTTTTTTTATCACATTTTCCCACTGGTCCTTCTATGTCATCGGCACCTGTATCGTCCTGTGGATTTTCTGCCTGCCGATTTTCTTTCCGACCAAGGCTGTCTTTCGAATCACGTTGCTTCTGGACGGTCTGGGCATCGCCATGTACTTCGGCATCATTGCCTGGCTCCATCCCGGCAACGGCTGGTACACAGCTATCGCCCTGCCCCTGATTATTCTGGGCACACTGGCAGTTTTCTTCTTCGCCATCAGTATGGGCCATCCAAGAAGCTCTATACTTTCCCAGGCTGTCATCCTCGTGGCAGAAATCGGCATTTACTCTGTCTGTGTAGAACTGCTGACGCGCCGTTATTACGCCGTGCCAATGGCTCTTTCCTGGTCCGCCATTGTCCTCACCTGCGCTATTATCATCGACGTGACACTGGTGACTATCCTGCTGCGAAGCCGGTTGAGGGAGGAAGTCCGGAGAAGGATGCATATATAAAAATACGCACATACAATTACGCGTTCAAAAACGTCAAAAAACAATCGTAAATTTTTACGATTGTTTTTTGATTCATCAAATTCCCTTCGATTTTACAGCCCGGATAAATCTACTTTATATATAAATCCCTCAGGTTCTCTTTCACGTTGATAAAACATCACCCTGATAATACCCGATTCCGTTTCCACAATATATAATACAAATTTCTCCTTCGTTGGCCCTCTCTGCTGCTTGCTCCAACAGCATTTTCCCTATATAATCTTCACCAATAAAATAAACATTTTCCGCACCACTTAGCTTATGAAGATAATTTTTCATCGCTTCTTTATCCATATAATCAACCGCATGCAGACTAGCTTCTTTAAAAATATCTGGTTTATGGAAATGCCATATAATATCTTTTCGCTTCTTTGAATGACTTAATTCCCACTCAATTCTTTCCTGCTTACTTTTTATGATATAGTTTTGAACAATTTCTTTTTCTGTTTCAACTACATATTCCATAAAATATGCATCCCCTTCACTCTCAGTAACAAATGCTCCTTCAGAATTTTACCTTTGGCATCCTCACACTCTCCGGCAGCCAGCTTTTCACCAATGCATACGTCTCTTCTGTACATTCACATCCTACCGTTCCGGAAAATATAAAATCACTCAGACATTTCTTCTTTTTCTTAAAAGACATGACAAAATCTACACCGGCCTCATTTTTTCTCGTTGTTCCAAATTCCACTTCATAGTACTCATCCCAGTTGAAATGAACTGTCCATATTTTAAAGTTAAAAAAAGTAATGGTAACTCCCGTTTCATCTATAACATATGATACTGAAAATCTCAAATAAATATACAACACAACCAAATACATAAACCCGATTCCTATAACAGTCTCACAAATTCCTGTTCCTTCCCTGCATAACAGAATGCCAAAAAAAACACAAACTATAAATAACCCAATAAAAGACCAACAAAATCCCTTATTTGAATATTGCTCCGGCAAACCGCCTCTTATTTCTTTCACGACTTTCTTCCCCCTGGCATGACCAAATCTTTTTGAGGCAGCAGCCAATTCTGCTGACTCTTAATTATATAAACCTTTCTGTCCCTTCTACCCGCATAAATACTGCTTTTGTGTCAGACAATGTAATACACATTACAAATTTCGTACAGAATATAAAACGTATCTCTATTGTGCTCCTTTTTTCCAAGCACTAATACTCTGTTTTTTTCTTCTCCTGTATCTATCATCCTGACAACCGCAAAAACTTTTCTTCCCCGCCGAAACACGCTCTCTATCCGGCATTTTCCTACTTGTTTGGGATAAGGTTCATCCTCTGGCCCCAACAAGTATTTTAAATTATACCTGTTCAATAATTTATATCTGGCAATAAAACTTTTTCTTTTCAATATACCTGCACTCAAAAGACTTAATCCTACATAAAGTGTGATATAAGCTCCGCCAAGCCAATATGTCATCTGTATATCTATAAAAAGCATTACAAAAGCCGATATAGAATAGATGATAAATCCATATACTTTGATTGTTTCACAGTAATACATTTCTTTAGGTATACCTTTATAAGATAACTTATTTAGTTTCTTATATAAAAATCTAAACTTTTTCGGCTTTACACAATCCTGAACGGGATAGTCTTCTATTACTTCCAGATAAATGTGTTCATTTCCCTTTTCATATGACATTTGAAATAATATAAGAGACATAACCCACAATAAAACCGATATGCAGCCTTTTGACATTAGAAAAAATATTGCTGCAATTTCTAAAACAAATAATATATTCTGCATACTTCATCCTTTACCATTACACTTACAGTATCTTACATGTCCTTTAATATTCAAGAGACAGTTTTAGGCTCATTCCCTTCCGCTGTCTCTTTCATTATACCATCTCATTCCTCTATCCTGAACAGGTTAAAACCCTTTTCAAGCCACTTTCTCGACATAATCAAGGCATATCCATCCCTGCCCTGATTTCAGTTTTCTCCATCGGCTTTTCTCTCCGGCTGCATTGACAATTCCCGTTGCTTCTTCTGCAATGGTAAATACCCCCTTGCCTGTAAATCCCACAGCCTTTGAATAAATTGTAGGTGCCTGCCGGATGTTCAGATCGTCAACAGAAACTCTTACCAGATATGCTGTCTTTTTATTTAATATCGTACCATCTTTCGAAGTGTTTTGATTCGTCTGATGACTGTTATTATTCAGGCTATTCTGACTGCCATGCCCACTTTGGTTTGCTGACTGGTTTTTATTCCCAATACCAAAATATTCTGCTATTGCAGCCGCCTTGGCCTCCGCTATAGCTTTTAAGTTTTCCTGTTTCGACAGGAAAATACATTCCTTGGGATTATCATGAAAGCCATGCTCAACAATGTAATCATAACGAACCGGGCCATTTTTCGCCTGTCCCTGTGAAGCTGCTCCAGATACTGCCCCGCGGATAACCCCATACCAGTCTGCACCGTTGCTCTGGGTCTTTGTCACGACTCCCCTGTTATAAGTAATGCCTGTGGATGGCTTCATGACTTTGACAATGGCATCGATCATTTTCTCTGCCAGTTTTTCTGATCCCGGAAGATGTGCCGAACGAACCACCGTCACACCGCAGGCTTTTCCATTGAATGCATCCGTATGGTTGCTCTCAAACAAAACATTGGCATATCCGTTCCCCTTTTTCACTGCCATCTGTCCGCGCTCATAAAGCCCCGGGTCCTGATTCCGTTCTCTTGTCAGGATAACATCAATCCCTCTCTTTTCCAGGGCTGTCTTTTCATAAAGACTCAAATCATAAACAGCCTTGCTTTCATAATAACCTTTCACGGCTCCGGCATTATAGGTATTCCCCGTATGTCCCGGGTCAATGACGACTAACAGCTTTTTATTTTCTGACATTTTCTCCACCTCCTGCCTTCATTTTATTCAGCACACTATTATTAGTATTCGCTTCATTGGTGTTCGCCTCGCCTGCTTCATATATCTTATCACTTATACCATTGTCCATTGGCAGCTCTGATGTCATATTGGCAAGAAAATCTCTCAGCCAGCTTTCGACCTTCTTCGGCACCGGCAGGCCGCACAGAACCATGTTTTTCAATACAGATAAACATTCACAGGCTGTAAACAACAGACAGAAGAATTCGCACATCCCCAGTTTCTGAACACCCAGATCATGCACATATTCCTCAGGTACAAAAGCCAACAGATTCACATGAATCAGTAAGTCCGCCAGCATCAAAATCCCTACACTGACAACCATGGCCACCTTTCTGATAGCTCCGTCGATACCCACAGAACTGTTGAACTGTCGAAACTTGATGGCCCGAAGAACACCCAGCAGTGTATCCGCGCAGATAGCCAGCATCAGGATTTCTATAAAAATGTTATTTGAAAACTGTAACATTAAATCTCTCATCTTTCGTTAATCTCCTTTCCTCTTAATTTTTCATTTGTATATTTTCAGTTTATTTTTCTTGTGGTAAGGGAATGCCCCGCAAGAATGCGGGGCATTGGAAACCAAATAATTCATAAAAAACTATTATAATACAGGATGCTTTTGAAATTAGCCCTCTTCTTTATGATAACCTTCTATTTCTACTCCCCATAAATCCATGTAGTGAAGGAAAAGCTCTTTATCGACTGGGTAATTCTCCGGTTCTCTCTGTGATTCAAACCATATCTGCTTCATAGTTGGTTTCTTTTTTGTTTTCTCCAAATACATTGTCCAGTCAATAATTCCTTTCTCAGGCTGTAGTTCTTCTAAATCCGCATCAATTCCACCTGGATAAAAGTTAACATAAAATGCACTCCAAGGTCTTCTGTAGCAACAGTACGTCTTCGGCGGCATCCATTTTGGCTTTTTTACCTTTTTCAATGAAAATAAAATTCCTTCGTCATATCCCTGCTTCAAGCTTCTTGGCGTACTATACATCATATCTTTGTAGTTTTCATACCTTTTCACCTTTAACTCATCCCATTTATAAAACCGATGGATTTTCCAAAGTCTTACCATACATCCTTCTTTATTCATCACCAGCTCATGGCAAAATGTAATGTATGCACTTAGTATTGTTAAAAGAAATACAACGGGAAATACACCCCCTATTAAAATTATACTTATGGACAAACTTTTCACTCTGCTAATACAATAGACATCATGCCACATAATTCCCAGTAAAACCAATGCTATAATTATAACCCATGCAACCATTCCATGTGTATCCTGATCACTATATATTTTTAATTGTACGTTCTCCTCTTCCGAATACCCTCCAGATCTATCCATCCTTTTTTCCTCCTATTGTTCTGCTTCTTTTTCATAGATTTTACCTTACATACTGCAATCTGTATTACAGAAGCTATCGCACAAGCTTGAATATTAACCTTATTTTTTTTCGAAGCATGGATCGAACCATTATAGGCTTTACTTGCCGCTGCTGACATAAGATTATACCCAAAATCACAGGTTGCACCGATTGCTGCAGAAGCCCCTAGTTTAATTTCTACCTTTGTGGCTGTTTTTATTAAAGAACTGCCTGTCAAAAATGTTGATAAACTTCCTGTACTTCCTACTGTACATATTGCTGCCATTCATGTTCAATTCTGTTGTGATATACACATCCGCACTGACAAATCTGCAGATCTCCGGCTGATAATAGCGGCTCTTCAGATAGTACATCCCCGTCTCTTCATCATAATAGTACCCCTTAAATCTGTACGGGTTGTCCTTTCCAAGACTTGCTGCCAGACTACCTGTAATATTAAGCATATTACCCCAACTGTCATAAAAATAGTTTACTACAGCCGTACCATTGGCGTCAACCAGTCCCGTAATCGTCATCAGGCCGTTACGGATATAATAGTAATCCGCGCCCTTATAACGGATGGCCATCAGCTGGCCGCTGCCGTCATACAGGTAATGCTGCCATACGCCATTCTTCTTCTCCGACAGGACACTGCCGCCCGCTGTCAGGTATTCCGTTGTAGTGCCGTTCACTTTCTTGGATGTTCGGATGCCCGATGCGTCATAGGTATAGACAGCCTCCAGGCCGTCACCTGTCACTTTCTCAAGCAGGCTTCCTTTTGTCCAGCTGTAGGTATATTTCCCGTCATTCAGTAGGTTGCCGTTGGCATCATAGGTGAAGTTCCTTGTCTTCCCGTCCATTGTAACCGATGCCAGCTGGTCTTTCCATGTGCTGCCATAGGCAAAAGTTTTAAGGACAATCCCTGTTCCTTCTGGTCCGCCCTCTGCCCCTGCCGGGTAACTGCGCACTTCCGTCAGGTTGCCGCCGGCATCGTACTGATAGCCGAGATACAGCTTCTTATCCGGGTCATATTCACGGGTCAGCTGTCCCTGGGCATCATAGGTATAAGTATGGCTGTCTGCACTGCCGTTTTCTGTGGCTTTAGACACATTGCCCCAGGCATCATAAGCATACTCCCATGTGCCGCTGCCGTTTTTCACGGTTTTTACACGCCCGGTCTGCCCACCGTCCGAAGCAGTCTCATAGATATAGGTTGTGGTATGCTTGCCGCCATTTCTCTTAATGGATGAAAGTCTTCCCAGCTTGTCAAAGATCTTTTCTATCTTTGCACTGCCGCAGATCACAGTTGTTTCACGACTGTCCGCATCATAACCTCTTGTGACAGTCCTTACGTCATCAGGTGTGGTCTGGACTTCCTTTACCAGGCAGTCATTGGCATCATAAATGTTTAAGGGTGTCAGGCACCAATGGTATTGCTAATCATATTTTCGATAAAAAAGTACCCATTACCAGTTTACTATGGTATCATCTTTCTCATCAATCAACTAATCACTATCAATAACTTTCAGGCAGTTCTGATGTCATATTCGCAAGGAACTCCCTAAGCCATTTCTCGACTTTTTTCGGCACCGGCAAATCGCACAGCACCATGTTCTTTAGTACCGACAAAGCTTCACAGGCTGTAAACAGCAAACAAAAGAATTCGCACATCCCAAGTTTCTGAATCCCCATATACTGAATGTATTCTTCCGGTATAAAAGCCAACAGATTCACGTGGATCAATAAATCTGCCAGCATCAGAATTCCGACACACACAATCATTGCTACTTTTCTGATTGCTCCGTCAATGCCGACTGAACTGTTAAACTGATGGAACTTGATCGCACGAAGCACACCAAGTAATGTATCCGCACAGATTGTCAGCATTAAAAGCTCTATAAAAACATTATTTGAAAACTGCTGCATAAGCACTCTCATCATTCGTCCACCCCCTTATTACTTATTTATGTATTTTCAATATCAATAGATGCCCCGCCCGGAAAGCGGGGCATCGGGAACAATGCTTTATCTTTCAAGCATAAGATCAAATACCTATTAGAAAATTTTTTTCCATGGTGGTCTTCCCAGTTCATCCCCTTCTAGCTCTACATGCCACTCTTGCAGTTTTTCTGAAAGCACATTCTCATCTATACATCTAACGAAACTGCCATCCTCTTTCGGTTTTATCATCTCTTTTGCAACTGGTATCTCAATTAACAAATTGGGATTAATAAATTGATACATTGCTGGCAGAATACCCTGACCTTGTATATATTTATATTTCGAGAAAATAACCGCTTTTCCAAATCCGCCATATCCTGTATAACAATTGACACGTTTAGTGGCAAATTCATCCCAACTATAATACTTTTTATTTTTCTTTTTCTCCACAATTACTCCGTCTTTACCTAAGATCAGTATATAATTGATGATAACGCTCCATCTGAAAAAATATAACCCCATTGCAATACAATACCAAAAGAGTATATCTACATCTACTATCACTGAAACAATTCCGCCTAAAGCCGAAATAAGAATACCACCTCTGTAAGCTTCTATCTCCTCTTGACTTTGTTTAATTATAATCATATCCAATTTATCTTCCATACAGCATTGTCCCCTTTAACCATACTTTATCGAATTTTATTCCATCTTGTATACAATCGACCACGATACGTATATTTCAATACCCGGTAAATATGGTTTCTTCTTCGCTCTACCTTTTCCGATACTTTTCTTGGTTTCATAGACATCATATAAGCATTTTTTGTCTTATATTTTTTACTTGAAGACGTCTTCAATCAGAGAAGCTTCCAGACTGGCACCACTTCGGTATATAACGGTGCCTGTAAAAATGCCATTTGCAATAGATGCCCCGCCCAGAAAGCGGGGCATCTGGAACAATGCTTTCTCTTTCAATCATAAGCTCGAACACTTGCTAAAGGAATTCTTTCCATGGTGGTGTTTCCTCTGATCTACCTTCTATATCAACTCCCCATAAATCCATATAATGAAAGAAAAGTTCTTTATCGACTGGATATAGTTCCCATTCTCTTTTTCTCTGATATTCTGTATTAAAATTCAGAATATCCAAAAAATTAATTTCTAACTTATCCTCCACTTTTTTCCAATCTTCTCGAAGTCCATATGGGTAAAAATTTACAAAAAAGGTACTCCAAGGTTTTTTACTTCTGCAATAATTTCTTGGCAACATATTAGATTTTTTATTTACTTGCTTATGTGAAAAGAAAACTCCAGCTTTATATGGATTCGTATGACTCCATCTTACCCCACTGTATTTCATACCATCATAATCTTCTACTCTTTTTATCGCCAACTCATTCCAAGTATAGAATTTATGAAATATTAAAAAGGTGACCTTGCATCCATCTTTCCGCATTACTAATGTTCTACCGAAAGCACACCCATAAAAAAACATTCCTTTCACCGCTATATAAGTCACTATAATCGTCGATATAATTATTACTGCAAGCCTCTTGGCATCATCGCCATATGCTTTATTAGAAAAATAAATTATATCTTGAAAATAAAGACTTCCTAATATTATGGCTCCATATACTCCCAATACACATATAGGCAGCCAGATACTTTTCTCACTTTGAATGATTAATTGTATGTTCTTCTCTTCTGAATTCCCCTTAAATCTATCCAACCACGTTTCCTCCTGTTAGATGTTTTTCTTCTTGACATAATGGCTTTACGAACAGCTATTTGAATAGCAGAGCGAATTGCATATGCCTGAATTGAAATCCTTTGTTTTTTCTGCTTTTTTGATGTATGATTCGAATTACTAACTGCCTTCGTAGCCGCTGATGAACTAAGATTCACCCCAAAATCACAAGTCATTCCTATCACCGCTGATGTAGCAATCGAAACATCCGCTTTTAACATTGAAGCTATGCTACCTGTACTACCAAGAGTTCCTGCAACAGATATCGCCGTTGTTGCCAAAGCAGTATCTATATCCTCTCCTTTTATAGCTGCTGCTCCCAAATTATATACACCGCTAGTCACCGCTACCCCTACCTGTGCTTGCCAACCAAGCGCTCCTACCGCACCTGTTACGGCCGCCATTGCAGCGTCTTTTAGTGTATACTCCTCACCTAAAATTCCTGCAACAATTGCAGTTGTTGCAACGTTGACCACCGCACCAACCAACATTTCTGTCCCTTTTTCTGCCAAAAAAGCGCCAGCTATTGCCAGAATGGCAAAGCTGCCATCTGAATCCATCAACATAACAGGATTATTCTTACAGTAACTGTACATATTGCTGCCATTCGTATTCAGTTCTGTTGCAATATACACATCCGCACTGATAAACCTGCAGATCTCCGGCTGATAATAGCGGCTCTTCAGATAGTACATCCCCGTCTCTT
>ENA-OPDD01002113-OPDD01002113.1-human-gut-metagenome-genome-assembly--contig:-NODE-2113-length-12602-cov-3.675540_pt1 | contig 12602 bp, 21 predicted proteins | sample MGYA00241574_ERZ501499 | MGnify/ENA primary metagenome ERZ501499 (study PRJEB25962, sample SAMEA2042576) | human gut metagenome | biome: human gut; feature: human-associated habitat; material: faeces...
TTGCAAACATCAAGCTTTATGTCGGCTGCATCATTCCAGGAAACTACTAAAGTTTTGAACGAAGCGGCAATTAACGGTAAAGTTGATAAACTGGAAGGTATGAAGGAAAACGTTATCTGCGGTCACTTGATACCTGCCGGAACTGGTCAGCGTGAATACGAAAAGATTATTGTTGGCTCAAAAGAAGAGTATGACAGAATTTTGGCAAATCGTAAGAACGTGCTTGATTATAGTGAAGTAGAATAATACTTTAATCTTATACATATAAGGAGCTGTGTCATGAAGAATGGCACAGCTCCTTTTGTATTTATATCAATCATAAATCGAAAATCTCAACTTATATTTCCCCTTTAATAGCTTCGTTGAATTTGCCAAAAAGTGAAATTGGCTATTGAAATTTTTACTTAACTGTTCGGATGATTCAACTTTTTCCCTACATTTGTGGCGTTAATATAAAAATTGAAATGTAAAAACTAAGTTATTATGGAAAACGAAAACAAAAATAATCAGCTTCAGATAGAGCTGAAAGAAGAAGTTGCTCAAGGAACTTATGCTAATCTTGCTATAATTACTCATTCTACTTCTGAGTTTATTGTAGATTTTGTTCGTATTATGCCGGGCTTGCCAAAGGCTGGAGTACAATCGCGTATTGTGATGACTCCTGAACATGCAAAACGATTGATGTATGCATTGCAGGATAATGTTGCAAAGTACGAGCATAATTTTGGCCCAATACGTATGCCAGAAGAACAGGGAAACGGTAGTAAAACCTTTGTCCCTCCATTGAGTGATTTTAAGGGAGAAGCTTAAAAAAATATAAAAACATAGCTTTATGGCCCATTTCCCGACTTTTTTCGGGAAATGGGCTTTTTTTATTTTAAAACAGTTTGTCTATTAAAAAGTTATTTGTAATTTTGCAGCCCGAAATGTATAGTTTCGACTAGGATTGGAAAAACAATAAACAATATATATAATAATTAAAATCAAAACAAAATGCCTACTATTCAACAGTTAGTAAGAAAAGGAAGAACGGTTTTGGTTGAGAAGAGTAAATCACCTGCATTGGACTCATGCCCTCAGAGACGTGGCGTTTGTGTACGTGTTTATACTACAACTCCGAAAAAGCCGAACTCAGCAATGCGTAAAGTTGCTCGTGTGCGTTTGACAAACTCTAAGGAAGTGAACTCTTATATTCCGGGAGAAGGACACAACTTGCAGGAACACTCAATCGTATTGGTTCGTGGTGGTCGTGTGAAAGACCTTCCAGGTGTACGTTATCATATTGTTCGTGGAACATTGGATACAGCAGGTGTTGCTGGTCGTACACAGAGACGTTCTAAATATGGTGCTAAGCGCCCGAAACCAGGACAGGCTCCAGCAGGAAAGGGTAAGAAATAATTCGTAGCTGAGTACAATCCTTAGTAAAAAACTTTATTAATTCGTTTTGGTTTGTTGGAAAAGCTTTAAGGTTGAGTAAATGCTTCAGAGGAGGCGTTGAAGAAAACAGAGATGCAGCCCCAAACTAAACATTATTATCAAACAAAATGAGAAAAGCAAAACCAAAAAAACGTGTGATCCTTCCGGATCCAGTATTTAATGATCAGAAGGTTTCTAAATTCGTAAATCACTTGATGTATGATGGGAAAAAGAATACATCTTATGAGATCTTCTATGCAGCACTGGAAACAGTGAAAACAAAACTTCCTAATGAAGAAAAATCATCTTTGGAAATTTGGAAGAAAGCTTTGGATAATGTAACTCCTCAGATTGAAGTAAAGTCTCGTCGTGTAGGTGGCGCTACTTTCCAGGTTCCTACTGAAATTCGTCCTGATCGTAAAGAGTCAATCTCAATGAAAAATTTGATTCTTTTCGCTCGTAAACGTGGTGGTAAATCAATGGCAGATAAACTGGCGGCTGAGATTATTGACGCTTTTAACGAACAGGGTGGCGCTTACAAGCGTAAAGAAGATATGCACCGTATGGCTGAAGCTAACCGTGCATTCGCTCACTTTAGATTCTAATCAAGTAATAATTAATAAGTAAAGGACGAAAATGGCTAAACATGATTTGCATTTGACCCGCAATATCGGTATCATGGCTCACATCGATGCCGGTAAGACAACGACTTCAGAACGTATTTTGTTCTACACTGGCTTGACTCACAAAATTGGTGAGGTGCATGATGGTGCAGCAACAATGGACTGGATGGAGCAGGAGCAGGAACGTGGTATCACTATTACTTCAGCTGCTACCACTACTTACTGGAACTATGCAGGTAATAAGTATAAAATTAACTTGATTGACACTCCGGGACACGTAGACTTTACTGCTGAGGTTGAACGTTCATTGCGTGTATTGGATGGCGCTGTTGCTGCATATTGTGCAGTTGGTGGTGTTGAACCGCAGTCTGAAACTGTATGGCGTCAGGCTGATAAGTATAATGTTCCTCGTATCGGTTACGTTAATAAAATGGACCGTTCTGGTGCAGACTTCTTTGAAGTTGTACGTCAGATGAAGGATGTTTTAGGTGCTAATCCATGTCCGGTAGTTATCCCTATTGGTTCTGAAGAAAACTTTAAGGGTGTAGTTGACTTGGTTAAGATGAAAGCTATCTTGTGGCACGATGAAACAATGGGTGCTGATTATGATGTAGAAGAAATTCCTGCAAACTTGGTTGATGAAGCACAGGAATGGAGAGACAAGATGCTTGAAAAGGTTGCTGAGTTCGACGAAGCTTTGATGGAAAAGTATTTTGATGATCCTTCTACAATTACAGAGGAAGAAGTAATGCGTGCTTTGCGTGCAGGTACTTTGAAGATGGAAATCGTTCCGATGTTGTGTGGATCTTCATTTAAGAACAAAGGTGTACAGACACTGCTTGACTATGTATGTGCATTCTTGCCTTCTCCACTGGATACTCCGAACATCGTTGGTACTAACCCGAGCACAGGTGCTGAAGAAGACCGTAAACCGGATGAAGACGAAAAGACTTCAGCTTTGGCATTTAAGATTGCTACTGACCCGTATGTAGGTCGTTTGACTTTCTTCCGTGTATATTCTGGTAAGGTTGAAGCAGGTTCTTATATCTTCAACTCTCGTTCAGGAAAGAAAGAACGCGTTTCACGTTTGTTCCAGATGCACTCAAATAAACAGAATCCTGTTGAAGTAATTAGTGCTGGTGATATTGGTGCTGGTGTAGGTTTCAAGGATATTCGTACTGGTGATACATTGTGTGATGAAACAGCTCCGATCGTTCTTGAATCTATGGACTTCCCAGAACCTGTAATCGGTATCGCAGTAGAGCCTAAGACTCAGAAAGACTTGGATAAATTGTCTAACGGTTTGGCTAAGTTGGCTGAAGAAGACCCGACATTTACAGTAAAAACTGATGAACAGACAGGTCAGACAGTTATCTCTGGTATGGGTGAGCTTCACTTGGATATCATTATCGATCGTTTGAAACGTGAATTCAAAGTAGAATGTAACCAGGGTCGTCCTCAGGTTAACTACAAGGAAGCTATTACTAAGACTGTTGAATTGCGTGAAGTTTATAAGAAGCAGTCTGGTGGTCGTGGTAAGTTTGCTGATATCATTGTGACAATCGGTCCGGTTGATGAAGACTTCAAACAAGGTGGATTGCAATTTATCGATGAAGTTAAAGGTGGTAATGTGCCTAAGGAATTTATCCCTTCTGTACAGAAAGGTTTCCAGACTGCTATGAAGAATGGTGTGTTGGCAGGATTCCCTCTTGACTCATTGAAGGTTGTATTGAAAGATGGTTCATTCCACCCGGTTGACTCTGACCAGTTGTCTTTCGAAATCTGTGCTATTCAGGCTTATAAGAATGCTTGCGCTAAGGCAGGTCCTGTATTAATGGAACCTATCATGAAGTTGGAAGTTGTTACTCCTGAAGAAAACATGGGTGACGTTATCGGTGACTTGAATAAGCGTCGTGGTCAGGTTGAAGGAATGGAAACTAGCCGTTCTGGTGCTCGTATCGTGAAGGCTATGGTTCCGCTGGCAGAAATGTTTGGTTACGTAACAGCTTTGCGTACTATCACTTCTGGTCGTGCAACTTCTTCAATGACTTATGATCACCATGCTCAGGTATCAAGCTCTATCGCTAAGACTGTATTGGAAGAAGTTAAAGGTCGCGTAGATTTGGTATAATCAGAAATAACTTGAAGCTGATGAGGGCTAGCGAATGACTCTTAGCCCTCATGCTTCACCTTAAAAATAATAATTAATTAACTATTACTAATGAGTCAGAAAATTAGAATTAAACTGAAATCTTACGATCACAATTTGGTAGACAAGTCTGCTGAGAAGATTGTGAGAACTGTGAAGGCTACAGGCGCTATTGTTAGCGGTCCTATTCCATTGCCAACTCACAAACGTGTGTTTACTGTAAACCGTTCAACTTTTGTTAATAAAAAGTCTCGTGAACAGTTTGAATTGTCTTCTTATAAAAGACTGATCGACATCTATAGCTCAACTGCTAAGACAGTAGATGCTTTGATGAAATTGGAATTACCAAGTGGAGTAGAAGTAGAAATTAAAGTTTAATAAATTTAAAAATTAACTGAAATGCCAGGATTATTAGGAAAGAAAATCGGAATGACATCCGTTTTCAGTGCTGATGGTAAAAATGTACCATGCACTGTTATCGAAGCTGGTCCTTGTGTAGTTACTCAGATTAAGAGTGTCGAAAAAGATGGCTATGCAGCTGTTCAGGTAGGTTTCCAGGACAAAAAGGAAAAACATACAACTAAACCGTTGATGGGGCACTTTAAAAAAGCTGGTGTAACTCCGAAGAGACACTTGGCCGAGTTCAAAGATTTTGAAACAGAATTGAATTTGGGAGACACTATTACAGTGGAATTATTCAATGATGCAGCTTATGTTGACGTTGTTGGTACTTCTAAAGGTAAGGGCTTCCAAGGTGTAGTTAAAAGACATGGATTTGGTGGGGTAGGTCAGACTACTCATGGTCAGCACAACCGCGCTCGTAAGCCGGGTTCTATCGGTGCTTGTTCTTACCCTGCAAAAGTATTCAAAGGAATGCGCATGGGTGGTCAAATGGGTGGTGACAGAGTAACTACTCACAACTTACAGGTATTAAAGGTAATTCCTGAACACAACTTGCTTTTGATCAAAGGTTCTGTTCCGGGTTGCAAAGGTTCAATCGTAATAATTGAGAAATAATGGAAGTTAACGTATTAAATATTAAAGGTGAAGACACCGGAAGAAAGGTTACGTTAAGCGAATCAATCTTCGGAATTGAACCCAATGATCACGCTATCTATCTGGATGTTAAACAGTTTATGGCTAATCAACGTCAGGGAACTCACAAATCTAAGGAAAGAAGCGAAATCAGCGGTTCTACTCGTAAATTAGGTCGTCAGAAAGGTGGAGGTGGTGCACGTCGTGGTGATATCAACTCTCCATTGTTGGTTGGTGGTGCTCGTGTATTTGGTCCAAAGCCACGTGATTATTGGTTCAAATTGAACAAGAAAGTAAAGACTTTGGCTCGTAAGTCTGCTTTGGCATATAAGGCTCAGGCTAACAATATCGTAGTAGTAGAAGACTTCACTTTTGAAGCTCCTAAGACTAAAGAATTCGTAAATGTTGTGAATAATCTTAAAGTAGCTGGTAAAAAGCTGCTTATGGTTTTGCCGGAAGCAAATAAAAACGTATATTTGTCTGCTCGTAACTTAGAGCGTACAAATCTTGCAATTGCTTCTGCGCTGAATACTTACTCAGTATTGAACGCAGAAACTCTTGTTGTTACAGAGAGCGCATTGAAAGCTATCGAGGAAACCTTAGTTAAATAATTAAAGGAGGCTGAAGTAATATGGGAATGATTATTAAACCGTTGGTTACAGAAAAAATGACGGCAATATCTGAAAAGTTCAACCGCTTTGGATTTATTGTTCGTCCTGAAGCTAACAAATTAGAAATTAAGAGCGAAATCGAGGCTTTGTATAACGTAACTGTTGTTGATGTGAATACTATCCGTTACGCAGGAAAGAACAAGAGCCGTTATACTAAATCAGGTCTTATCAATGGACGTACTAATGCTTATAAAAAAGCTATCGTTACATTGAAAGAAGGTGATACTATTGATTTTTATAGCAATATTTAAATAAAAGATGGCAGTACGTAAATTTAAGCCCACAACACCGGGGCAGAGACACAAAATTATTGGTACTTTTGAAGAAATTACTGCATCGGTACCAGAAAAATCTCTTGTATATGGAAAGCGTTCTACTGGTGGTCGTAACCATGTAGGTAAAATGACAATGCGCTATATCGGTGGCGGTCATAAGAGAAAATTCCGTATTATTGATTTCAAGAGAAATAAAGACGGTGTTCCAGCAGTTGTTAAAACAATTGAATACGATCCGAATCGTTCGGCTCGTATCGCTTTGTTGTTTTATGCTGATGGTGAAAAAAGATATATTATTGCTCCTAATGGATTGCAAGTTGGTAGCACTTTGATGTCTGGAGCGAATGCGGCGCCTGAGATTGGTAACGCACTTCCTCTCGAAAACATCCCTGTCGGTACTGTAATTCATAATATTGAATTGCGTCCGGGACAAGGTGCAGCTTTGGTAAGATCGGCTGGTAATTTTGCTCAGTTGACTTCAAGAGAAGGTAAGTATTGTGTAATCAAATTGCCTTCAGGTGAAGTAAGACAAATACTTAGTGCTTGTAAAGCTACTATTGGTAGCGTAGGTAACTCTGATCATGGATTGGAAAGCTCTGGTAAGGCAGGTCGTTCTCGTTGGCAGGGACGTCGTCCTCGTAACCGTGGTGTTGTTATGAACCCGGTTGATCACCCGATGGGTGGTGGTGAAGGACGTGCTTCAGGAGGTCATCCAAGATCACGTACAGGCTTGTATGCTAAGGGCTTGAAGACAAGAGCTCCTAAGAAACAGTCTTCTAAGTATATTATCGAGAGAAGAAAGTAATAACTGATTAATTGAGTAAATTATGAGTCGTTCATTAAAAAAAGGTCCATATATTAACGTTAAACTTGAAAAGAAAGTGCTTGCTATGAATGAAAGCGGCAAGAAATCAGTTGTTAAGACATGGGCTAGAGCTTCAATGATTTCGCCTGATTTTGTAGGGCATACAATTGCAGTTCATAACGGAAACAAATTTATTCCTGTTTACGTTACTGAAAACATGGTTGGTCATAAGTTGGGAGAGTTTGCTCCAACTCGTACTTTCCGTGGTCATGCAGGTAACAAGAAAAAATAACAGGACACACTTATTGAAATAATAAAGTAATAAATAATGGGAGCAAGAAAAAAAATATCGGCTGAAAAAAGAAAAGAAGCCCTTAAGACCATGTATTTTGCAAAATTGCAAAATGTGCCTACTTCTCCGCGTAAAATGCGTCTCGTGGCTGACATGATTCGTGGTATGGAAGTGAACCGTGCATTGGGTGTCTTGAAGTTTTCTTCTAAAGAAGCTTCTGCAAGAGTGGAAAAGCTATTGCGCTCTGCTATTGCTAACTGGGAACAGAAAAACGAACGTAAAGCAGAAGACGGTGAATTATTTGTAACAAAGATTTATGTTGATGGTGGTGCAATGCTGAAAAGAATGCGTCCGGCTCCACAGGGAAGAGGTTACAGAATTCGCAAACGTTCAAATCACGTGACTTTGTTCGTTGATTCTAAGAATACTAATGATAATCAAAATTAAAACTAGATGGGACAGAAAGTTAATCCGATAAGCAACCGTTTAGGAATTATCAGAGGATGGGATTCTAATTGGTACGGTGGCAATGATTATGGTGATGCTTTGTTGGAAGACAGCAAAATCCGTAAATATTTGAATGCCAGACTTGCAAAAGCCAGCGTTTCAAGAATTGTTATAGAACGTACACTGAAATTGGTGACAATCACAGTTTGTACAGCGCGTCCAGGTATTATCATTGGTAAAGGTGGTCAGGAAGTTGACAAGCTGAAAGAAGAGTTGAAGAAAATCACAGACAAAGATATTCAGATCAATATCTTTGAAGTGAAGAGACCTGAATTAGATGCTGTTATCGTAGCTAACAACATCGCTCGTCAGGTAGAAGGTAAGATTGCCTATCGCCGTGCCATTAAAATGGCTATCGCAAATACAATGCGTATGGGTGCTGAAGGTATCAAAATTCAGATTTCAGGACGTTTGAATGGAGCTGAAATGGCTCGTTCTGAAATGTATAAAGAAGGAAGAACTCCGTTGCATACTTTCCGTGCAGATATCGACTACTGTCATGCTGAAGCTTTGACTAAGGTTGGTTTGCTGGGTATCAAAGTATGGATTTGCCGTGGTGAAGTGTATGGCAAGAAGGAATTAGCACCGAACTTTACTCAGACTAAAGAGAACGGTCGCGGTGGAAATGGCAACAACAACGGTGGTAAGAACTTCAAAAGAAAGAAAAACAATCGCTAACGGATTTGAATTTTAGGAATTATGTTACAACCGAAAAAGACAAAATTCAGAAGACAGCAGAAGGGCAGTCAGAAAGGAAATGCTCAAAGAGGAAACCAATTGGCTTTTGGCTCATTTGGAATTAAATCTTTGGAGACTAAATGGATTACAGGTAGACAAATTGAAGCTGCACGTATTGCGGTAACAAGATATATGCAACGTCAAGGACAGATTTGGATCCGTATTTTCCCGGACAAACCTATTACTCGTAAACCTGCTGATGTACGTATGGGTAAAGGTAAAGGTTCTCCCGAAGGATTTGTAGCTCCTGTAACTCCGGGTCGTATTTTGATCGAAGTAGAAGGAGTTTCTTTTGATGTAGCTAAAGAAGCTTTGCGCCTTGCAGCACAGAAACTTCCTGTTACAACTAAGTTTATTGTTAGACGTGATTACGACGCAAGTCAAAATGCTTAATTGATATGAAGATTGCAGAAATTAGAGAAATAGCTACCAATGAATTGGCAGAAAGAATTGAAGCTGAAGTAGCCAATTACAATCAGATGGTTTTAAATCATTCTATCTCTCCGCTGGATAATCCTGCACAGATTAAGAAATTACGCAGAACAATCGCGCGTATGAAAGCAGAATTGCGTCAGAGAGAACTTAACAAATAATAATGGTCCTCATGGAAGCTAGAAATTTAAGAAAAGAAAGAACTGGTGTTGTAGTTAGCAATAAAATGGATAAGACCATTACTGTTGCTGCTAAGTTTAAGGAAAAACACCCTATTTATGGTAAATTCGTTTCTAAAACGAAGAAATTCCATGCTCATGACGAAAAGAATGAATGCCAAATCGGAGATACTGTTCGTATTATGGAAACTCGTCCTTTGAGCAAAACTAAGAGATGGAGATTGATTGAAATTATCGAAAGAGCTAAGTAATTATGATACAAGCAGAATCCAGACTTACAGTATGTGACAACAGTGGTGCTAAAGAAGCTCTTTGTATCCGCGTATTAGGCGGTACAAAGAGACGTTATGCCTCTGTTGGGGATGTTATTGTAGTTTCAATAAAGAGTGTTATCCCCTCAAGTGATATTAAAAAAGGTGCAGTATCTAAGGCCTTGATCGTACGTACAAAGAAAGAAATTCGTCGTGCTGACGGTTCTTATATTCGTTTTGATGACAATGCTTGCGTATTGCTGAATAACGCAGGTGAAATTAGAGGAAGTCGTATTTTTGGCCCGGTTGCGAGAGAATTGCGTAATGCAAATATGAAAGTTGTTTCACTTGCACCTGAAGTACTTTAATTTTGTAAAAGATTTAAGTAATGAGTAAATTACATATTAAAAAAGGCGATACAGTTTACGTAAACTCTGGTGAAGACAAGGGTAAAACTGGCCGCGTGTTGAAAGTTCTTGTTAAAGAAGGACGTGCACTGGTTGAAGGTATCAACATGGTATCAAAGAGCACTAAACCTAATGCAAAGAATCCTCAGGGTGGTATTGTGAAGCAGGAAGCACCTATTCACATCTCTAACCTGAATCCGGTTGATCCTAAGACAGGTAAACCGACACGTGTTGGTAGAAGAGAAAGTTCTGATGGAAGAACATTTGTTCGTTATGCTAAAAAATCAGGAGAGGAGATTAAATAATGAGTAATACTGCTAGCCTTAAGAAAGAATATGCAGAGCGCATTGCGCCTGCATTGAAGAATCAGTTCCAGTATTCTTCATCTATGCAAATTCCCGTACTTAAGAAGATTGTTATCAATCAGGGCTTGGGTATGGCTGTTGCAGACAAGAAGATTATTGAAGTTGCTATTAATGAGTTAACAGCAATTACTGGTCAGAAAGCTGTAGCAACAGTTTCACGTAAAGATATCGCTAACTTTAAGTTGCGTAAAAAAATGCCTATTGGTGTAATGGTAACTTTGCGTCGTGAAAGAATGTATGAGTTCCTTGAAAAACTGGTTCGTGTTGCTTTGCCACGTATCCGTGACTTTAAAGGTATCGAAAGCAAGTTTGATGGACGAGGTAACTATACATTGGGTATTCAGGAACAAATCATTTTCCCTGAAATAAATATCGATAGTATTACTAAAATTCTCGGAATGAATATTACCTTTGTAACTTCTGCTCCGACAGACGAAGAAGGTTATGCCTTGTTAAAGGAATTTGGTTTACCGTTTAAAAACTCAAAAAAAGATTAATATATTATGGCAAAAGAATCAATGAAGGCTCGTGAAGTAAAAAGAGCCAAACTTGTAGCCAAATATGCTGAAAAACGTGCTGCGTTGAAGAAGATTGTTAATTCAGGTGACCCTGCTGAAGCTTTTGAAGCTGCTCAGAAATTACAGGCTCTTCCTAAGAATTCTAATCCTATTCGTTTGCATAACCGTTGTAAATTGACTGGTCGTCCTAAAGGTTATATTCGTCAGTTCGGAATTTCAAGAATTCAGTTCCGCGAAATGGCTTCTAATGGATTGATTCCGGGCGTTAAGAAAGCAAGCTGGTAATTCTTTTTATTTTTAAATATTGTCAGGGTGGTCCTGATTAATTTAATTAATTATTTATATGACAGATCCAATCGCAGATTATCTCACCAGATTGAGAAATGCAATTAGTGCAAAGCACAGAGTAGTAGAAGTGCCTGCCTCAAATTTGAAAAAGGAAATCACTAAGATTCTTTTCGAAAAAGGCTACATTCTGAACTACAAATTCGTAGAAGATGGTCCTCAAGGAACTATCAAGGTGGCTTTGAAGTATGACACAGTAAACAAAGTAAACGCAATCAAGAAGTTGATTAGAGTTTCTTCTCCGGGTTTGCGTCAGTATACTGGTTACAAAGACATGCCGAGAGTTATTAATGGTTTAGGTATTGCTATAATATCTACTTCCAAAGGTGTAATGACTAACAAAGAAGCTGCTGAACTGAAAATTGGTGGTGAAGTTCTTTGTTACGTATATTAATAGGAGGATAAGCAATGTCAAGAATAGGAAAATTACCCATTAGTATTCCCGCTGGAGTAACAGTTACTCTGAAGGATGATGTGGTTACCGTAAAGGGACCCAAAGGCGAAATGAGCCAATATGTGAATCCTGCTATCAATGTTGCCATTGAAGACGGACACGTAACTTTAACAGAAAACGATAAAGAAATGCTTGATAACCCGAAGCAAAAACATGCTTTCCACGGTTTGTATCGTTCTTTGGTTCACAACATGGTTGTGGGCGTATCTGAAGGATACAAGAAAGAACTGGAACTTGTTGGTGTAGGTTATCGTGCTTCTAACCAAGGTAACATCATTGAGCTTGCTTTAGGTTATACACACAATATTTTCATTCAATTACCTGCTGAGGTAAAAGTTGAAACTAAGTCTGAAAGAAATAAGAATCCTCTTATTATATTGGAATCGTGTGACAAACAATTGCTTGGTCAAGTTTGCTCTAAAATACGTTCTTTCCGTAAGCCTGAACCATACAAGGGTAAAGGTATTAAGTTTGTTGGCGAAGTAATTCGTAGAAAGTCTGGTAAATCAGCCGGCGCTAAGTAATTCATATAAAATTAGATTATTATGACAACAAAAATAGAAAGACGAGTTAAGATCAAATATAGAGTACGCAATAAAATTTCAGGTACTACTGAATGTCCGCGTATGAGTGTATTTAGAAGTAACAAGCAAATCTATGTTCAGATTATCGATGACTTGTCCGGTAATCGTGTGTTCCTGGCCAACTTGTTGTTGGTTGGTTTGCTGTGCATTTTTTTCTGACAGGTATACAATATTGTCTTCTACCTTGTACGAAATGCTTGTTCCGCTCAGAAGAGAGTTGAGGACTTGTTCTAAAGAAGCGTCTTTTACATTCACTGCCTCTACTTGGGTGGCAGATAACTTGTCGTTATAAAAGAATTGATACTTAGACTGGGACTGTATCTGTTTAATAACAGTTCCTAAGTTTGTGCGTGTAGTTGATAATGTCAACTGTGCGGTAGCCCATTGTAATGGGATTGCCATGAAAATTAAAACCAATAAAGCTCGAAGTAAGTTCGACTTTTGAATAGAATGATTGCTTTCCATACATTTAATTTAATGGTTGTATAAAAATTATTGAACTAATAAAAGAAGTCTTATTTTCTTCTTTTATAAATAAAACAATGCTAACGCAATA
>ENA-OPDD01002114-OPDD01002114.1-human-gut-metagenome-genome-assembly--contig:-NODE-2114-length-12588-cov-3.758238_pt1 | contig 12588 bp, 12 predicted proteins | sample MGYA00241574_ERZ501499 | MGnify/ENA primary metagenome ERZ501499 (study PRJEB25962, sample SAMEA2042576) | human gut metagenome | biome: human gut; feature: human-associated habitat; material: faeces...
CCTTGCTCCGAGGCCACAAATATAGGTTATTTTATTTACTGAGAGCTGTCTTTGGAAGTTGAAGAACAGTCAGAATTTATGTTTTGGGCGAATTGATAAGAAAAGTATGAAAAATATATATTCAAATATTTGAATATATATTTTAGGACGAAAATAATAAGTGAAATACACTGGTTTTAAGATGAAAAAAATCAAGGTAAAGAGTTTTTGACTTTAATGCTGGAATAAATTTTTGCCTTCTTGACATATTATTTTTAAAGAGGTAAGCTAGTTATAAAATAATAGATAATATATTATCTAAAATAGCTTAAAAACGGAGATTTTAGATAATATATTATCTGAAAAATGAGGATAAATATAAAAATATGAATAAGATTGAGCACAAACAAGATTGAGTATAGAATAGTGGAGCGAGAAAAGGAGATACATTGATGGAGGCGTTGGTTTGGGAAACGGCGGAAGAACTTGATATGAAGCTGGCGCAGAGGGTGCGGAATATTAGGCGGAGGAGAAAGATTTCGCAGGAGGAACTTTCTCGTATGAGTGGGGTGAGTTATGGTTCTGTGAAGAGGTTTGAGGCTACGGGGAAGATTTCATTGTTGTCGCTTACGAAGCTGGCGATGGCGTTGGATATGGCAGATGAACTTCGTGAGTTATTTACACAGGTTCCATATCGGAATATTCAGGAGGTTATTGATGAAAGAAAACGGAACACTACAAGTTTTATATGATGGAAAAGTAGTTGGAAATCTGGCGTTAATGGCAGGAAGAAAGATTGCATTTGAGTACAGTGAGGAATGGCTGGAAACAGGATTTTCTATTAGTCCTTTTTCTTTGCCGTTAAAGGAGCAGGTTTTTATACCAACAAAAGAGTATTTCGGCGGTTTATTTGGTGTTTTTGGGGATAGTCTTCCTGATGGGTGGGGTAATTTATTATTGAATCGTATGTTGCGGAAAAAAGGAATGAAGCCAGAAGAAATGACAATGCTGAATCGTTTGGCGATTGTGGGACAGTATGGAATGGGAGCATTGACGTATCGGCCGGAGGAACATTTTTCTTTTGAGCCGCAGGGATATGATTTAGATGATTTAGCATTACAGTGCCAGAAGATATTGAATACAGAGTATTCAGAAAAATTGGATGAGTTGTATCTGCTGGGAGGAACCAGTGGAGGTGCCAGACCTAAGATTATGACGGAAATTGATGGAGAAGACTGGATTATAAAGTTCCCAGCTCATGTAGACGGTCAGGATGCAGGAGGGATGGAGTATGAGTATGCTTTATGTGCGAAAGCGTGTGGAATTGATATGACGGAAGTGCGGCTTTTTCCATCAAAGAAATGCAAAGGCTATTTTGGTATTAAGCGTTTTGACAGAGAAAGAATAGTAGATGGAATAGGAACAAAAGTAAAAGCAGGAAATAAGAAAAAGAGGATTCATATGTTAACAGCAGCGGCATTGTTGGAGCTGGATTTTGAACAGCCGAGCCTGGATTATCATAGCCTTATGAAATTGACTAAGATTTTGACGAGAGATAATGAAGCTGATGTAAGAGAGATGTTTCGCAGAATGTGCTTTAATGTGTTTGCACATAATAGGGATGATCATTCTAAGAATTTCACATATTTGTACGATGAAATGAAAAAGGGATGGCGATTGAGTCCTGCGTATGACCTTACTTTCAGCAATACTTATTATGGAGAGCATACCACAATGGTAGATGGTAATGGAAGAAGTCCAGGGAAAAAGGAACTGCTGGCGGTGGGGATGCAGGCAGGTCTGGAAAAAAGCTGGTGCGAGGAAGTAATAGAAAAGATGAAAAATACGGTGGAAGAACGGTTGGAAAGATATTTATAGAGGTGGAAGTATAGTAACAATATTTAAATAGCGTATAAGAGTATCTGGAAAAAAGAATGTGACAGCCTATCTTAAGTAAAACTTAAAAATACTTAAGATAGGCTCTTTTTTTCTTTTTTCATGCCGAAATAAGGTATAATAAAATAATAAAAAATGTTTTACAAAAAAGATTCTTATTAGTATTTTTTTGTATAGAGGTTTTTATAAATCAAATAAGAAAATTCAGTAAGTGTATTGCTGGTGTATCAAATATGAAATGCAGCAATAAATACTGAGATTGGAAGATGTTTAAGAAATTATTTTAGAAAGGCAGATAGATTTGGAAGAGAATAGTTCAAGTATTTTAGTTGTGGATGATAATCCGGAGATTCGGGAGATTATACAGGTATTGCTCGGTGGTGAAGGGTATCTGGTAGAGACAGCGGGAAATGGCGTTAAGGCATTGGAGATGTTGGAAAACAGGGAGTATGATCTGATTATTCTTGATATCATGATGCCGGGAATGGATGGATACCAGACATGCCGGAAGATGCGGGAAGAGAGTAATGCGCCGATTTTATTTTTGAGTGCGAGAACGAAGGACAGTGATAAGACATTAGGATTTTCGAGTGGCGGGGATGATTATCTGGCGAAGCCTTTTTCTTATAATGAGCTAATTAGCAGAGCGAAGGCGCTGATTCGCAGGTATCAGGTTTATAAAGGAAAGGCGGAGAAAGTAGAGACACCAAAGAATTTTTCCTGCAAGAATCTGGTTGTGGCTGAGGAGACAAAAAGTGTATATTCTGATGGGCAGTTATTGGAGCTTACAGATACAGAATATGCGATATTGCTGTTGCTTTTGAAAAATAGAAGGCAGGTCTTTTCGACAGAGCGGCTTTATGAAGCAGTATGGAAAGAGAATTTCTATTATGGAGCGGAGAATACGGTCATGGTGCATATTCGAAATCTTCGAAGAAAGGTAGAAAGAGATTCTAAGAATCCGATGATTATAAAGACCTCCTGGGGAAAGGGGTATTACTGTGATTAAAAAGGTACAGACAAAGGCGAAAGGATGGAAGATTCATACGCAGTTGATGGTTCTTATTCTTTTGACGGGGCTGGCAAGCATTTTATTGTTTGAAGTTTTGTGGCTGAATAAGTGGGATATTTACGAGTATGTTCAGCAGGTTCCGGGGCTTCGGGATATGTCACAGGATGAAGAATTTTGGGAGAAACTGCGGACAGAAGCTGCCAATTATAATATTCCGTCTTCTGAAGATGATAAGGAGGGAATTAAAAAGATACAGCCATTTCTTAGTCAGGGAGACAAATATACGGGCATTTATATTTATAACTTAAAAGAGGGAACCTATGTAGCAGGAAAGTTTCCGAGCGTGTTAAATAATGCGGCATTTAGTACATTTTTTGATATGGGTTATCAGCTTACCGGTGGATAAGGTGAGGAGACATATGAGTTCCCGATGAAGTTTAAAAATGGATACGCAACGGTAATGGTGTGGTTTTATCATAGAGTGCGATTTATTTATCCATATTGTATTTTTTGTTTGACAGTCAGCATCGGATTGTTCTTCGGAGTGATTTTATTTTTCATAAAAAAGAAAATGAATATGGTTGCCTCGTTGAAGGATGAAATTTTGCGAATGGCAGCAGGTAATCTCCGAGACAGCGTGCCGGAGATGGGTCAGGACGAGATTGGAATTATCGCAGAAGAACTGGATAATCTGCGGACAGCTCTGCAGGATACTTTGGTTCGTGAAAAGGAAAGCCGCAGGGCAAATCAGGACTTGATTACAGCGATGTCCCATGACTTGAGAACGCCTTTGACAATTTTAAATGGATATTTGGAAGTACTTCGATTAAACCGAAACCCGGAAATGCATGAGGAATATCTGAATCGCTGTCTGCAAAAGACAAGTGACATCCGGGAAATGACGGACAGAATGTTTGAATATGCACTGGTATTTGAGGAGGTAGATGATCCGAAAGTCAAGGAAATACCAATAGAATATTTTAGAGATTGCATTAATGAACATAGTGACTTTATCAAGCTTGCAGGATTTCAGCCGGAGCTTGATTATACGAATGTAGAAAGATGGATTACTGGTGATAAAGGAATGATAAAAAGAATATTCAGTAATCTTTTTTCAAATATTCTGAAGTATGGAGATAAGTCGGTTCCAGTAAATATAAAAGGCTGTTTTACAAAGACAACGTATATACTTACAATGTCGAACGGTATTAAGCAGCAAAGTACAGGAGTGGAAAGTAATCATATCGGTTTAATGAGTGTGGAAAAAATGATGCAGCAGCTTGGGGGAAAGAGTTCATTTTCGGAGGAAAATGGATTGTTTTCTGTGAGATTGGAGTTTCATTTGACCGCATATGGAAGAGTTGACAGACCAGAGACTTACTCAGGAAATAATGCAGGAATTATTTAAGGGAAAATCAGTTCTGACTCAAAATAAAAAGCCTTGAGAGAAAATCAAGAAGATTTCACAAAATGTTCACAATTTTTTAGCACTCAACACTTGACGTGGCTAATAATAGGTGTTATATTACAGCTAGAACAAAGGAGAGGACATAAAGAGATAAGAAAAAGAGTTCCAAACCAAAGTTCAGAAAAATCATTTCAACATAGTCGAAAGAAAGATGCTTCCGATTTGCTGAAGACAGTAAAAGAGTTTGAAAGGAGCAATGACTTATGATGATGCCTAGTATTTTTGGAGAGAATTTATTTGATGATTTTGATAGCTGGTTTAGTGACCCGGTTGAAAAGAGATTTTTCGGTAAGAAGAATCCATTGTATGGAAAACATGCAAAGAACCTTATGAAGACAGATGTAAGAGAGACAAAGAATAGTTACGAAGTAGACGTTGATCTTCCAGGATTTAAGAAAGATGAGATTAAGCTGGAACTTGACAATGGATATCTTACCATTTCTGCTGCAAAAGGTTTAGATAAAGATGAGACTGACAAAGAAACCGGTAAGTATATCCGCCGTGAACGTTACGCAGGTAATTTATCAAGAAGCTTCTACATTGGAGATGTAAAGCAGGAAGATGTGAAAGCTGCATTTAAGAATGGTATTTTAAGTATCAGCGTTCCGAAAGAAGATAAGAAAGCAAAAGAAGAGAAGAAATATATTACAATCGGTGAATAATTCCTTAACGTTTATTGAGAATCGAATAAAAAACTTGAAAATAAAGTTTAATAAAACAACAGATGACCGAAAGGAACTCTGATGAAATATAAGTGAACAGGTTAATAATACAGGTGAGGATTTTAAAGCAGAATTAGTAATGAAATTAGTAGCTTGAATAATAGATTAAAATATAATTTTTTAAAATTGATTATTTAAGAATCCGTTATTTAGGATTTTATTTGAAGGGAGAAATGACTTATGATGATGCCTAGTATTTTTGGAAATAATTTTGTAGATGATGTATTTGATGATATGTTCCCATTCGCAGGAAATTATACAACTGCTAACTATGATTTGATGAAGACTGATGTAAAAGACGCTGGTGACCATTACGAACTTGAGATGGAAATGCCGGGAGTTGAAAAAGAGAACATCAAAGCAGAACTGAAAGATGGTTACCTGACTGTTACCGCACAGCAGAATACTAACAAAGATGAGAAAGATAAACAGGGTAACTACATCCGTAGAGAAAGATATAGCGGAAGCTGCCAGAGAAGCTTCTATGTTGGTGAAGGTGTAAAACAGGAAGATTTGAAGGCTGCATTTAATAATGGAATTTTAACGGTAGCAGTTCCAAAAGAAGTGCAGAAACCAGTGGAAGAAAAACAGTATATTACTATTGAATAGTGATTTTTTAAAATAGACAGACGAAAATAGAACCCTCATACCGTCCTATCTGTGACTTTCGTTGCGATGTGTTGAATAGTCGCCCCTATACTCGCATCCAACACTTGCTCCCAGTCCACAGATAAGACGATATGGGGGTTTTATTTTTTGCTTTTTCATAAATTTGAAATCACTATTCAAGGTTGGTGGATTTGAGGGTGTCTGTCTATTTAATGAGTCGAATCAGCAATCTTTTGGAAAAGAGTTCTTACCGGATGTTTTAATTTGGTTTTTAAGGTGGATATATTTTCATTTTGCAATTCGATAGCTTTTTCTAATTCAAGGATATGTTGTTGCATATCTTCATTTTCTTTTCTTAAAGAAATAGTAGTGTTGCCGAGGACACGGATAATATCCTCGCACATATGTCTGGAATCCCATTCCCATTTTTTTATGTTTTTGAAATTCGTTTTAAATAAATCTTCGGAGCAGTTAAAATATTTTTCCATGATTCTACGGTTGCTGGCACGATAGTTTTCCATGAAGGCAGAAGCTTCTTCGGGAGTGAACATTCCCAGTTTTTCTGTATCGGGGTCTTCCGATGAAACTTCAGAGAGCATATGATAAAAGAAAGAAAAATCTTTTTTGGTAGCGTTAGGGATGCTGTTAAAGATTCGCTGCATTTCATTAGAGTTACCGCTCAAACGAGGGTTACGTTCAAAGGTGGTGATTGTATAATCATCTGTCAGGGAAAGACTAAGTGTGCTTAAAAAATCATCATAAATAGACCCATTTTTAAAATATTTTTTACCATAGCGGCGGACAATGATATTTTCGGAGCCTAATTCAGAAGCGATTTCATTTAAACCTTCTTCATAATCTAAATAAATAGCTGGAGGAGTGGTATTAATGAATTCCTCCCATGACATAGAACGGAAACGCTGTTTGGATTTCTTTATTTTTTGATTCCACATGGAATTTAAAGCGGCATCTTGTCTTCGGAGATACACAATGATTTTTATTTTAAATGCACTTTTAAGAGATTCTTTTCTTAAAATTTCCCACAAATCTTTTTTGAAAAAATGTGTACTGTGCCAGATGCTTTCATCGGAAAGAAGAATGTTATTATATTTAGAAAACATATAGATAATATGATCCATATTGAAACGAAAAATTCTGTGTTCGTCTAAAGTATTGATTTTTCCATTGGAATCATACTGATGGGCAATAAGAAAATGTCCGTTGCGATATGGATTGACATCTTTATATTTTTGTTCAAAAATAGGAAAATATATTCCGTTTTTTGAGAGTATTTCTTTATTTTCATTGCAAAAATATTGGATAGAAGTGGTGGCTGTTTTGGGACAGCCGATGTGTATGTATAATGTTTTCATGTTATCCTCTTTTCATTCTTTTTTTATTTATTTTGCAACGCTATTCAGAATCCTATATAATAGAAAACTATATGTTAAAATCTATAATTTCAATTACTCTTGGCTTTGACGAATTATGTCTAATATATCTATTCTTTTGATAGAAGTGCTGTAGTTGGCAAGTGGATTCTGAATAGCTGTTCATAATTTTTAACACGGAGAGGATACCGTAGAAACATTAAAATAAGATTAAAGATTTTAGAACGTGTTTAAGCAAGAGTCAGTCTTATGGTACAGCTTCCTTTTGCAAGAGAGAATGAATCTTTTGCGTGGATGACTGGAAAGTTTGGGCGATTAATTCAATTATTGAGAACTTTTATCTGAAGGAAGGCTAAGTGTAAAAATAGAACCCACTCCCAGTTCACTTTGCACACGAATTGTTCCTTTATGCAGTTCTATAATCTTATGTACGAGAGATAGCCCCAACCCAAATCCTTCTGTATTGCGAGATTTATCAGCTCGATAGAATCGGTCATAAATGTGTTTTTTTGTTTCTTCACTCATACCACAGCCATAATCTTTTACTTCAAAAAAAACATAGTCTTTTTCTTTCCATAATTTAAGTTTGATAGAAGATTTATTTTTGCTGTATTTCATTGCGTTGTTTATAATATTTTTCACGGCGATAGCCATAAGGCCTACATTCATATAAATGGATATATCATCAAGATTAGAATAAATCGTTATCTGTTTTTTAAACTGAAGTGGTTCCATGTCACAAACGGATTCAATGAGTGTTTTAAAGTTACTATACTCAAAATCATCTTTTATGCGTCCTTGCTCAAGACGGGAAAGTTGAAGAAGTTGTGAGATGATTTCAGTTGTTTTCGTATTTTGACGTTCAATTACGGTTAAAGATTCCGTATAATCATCTATGTTTTTTCCATATTTTTTTAAATACTGACATTCAGCAGATACAATGGCAGAAGGGGTTCGGAGTTCATGAGCAACATCAGAAGTAAACTGCTGTTGTTGTTGAAATAAATCTTCTAATCCGTCCATCATTCGGTTGTTTGCCTGAATCATAGCATCTAATTCCTTAAAAGGAGTGGTATATTCTATACGTTTAGCCAGATCACCATCAGTCCCAATCTTATCGGCAGTATCCTTGATTTTTTTCATAGGTATAGTCAGCTGGGAAGAAACAATACCAATAAGTAAAAAGCCGATAAAAGCAATTACAAAAGTAAATGTATAGGAAATGTATTTCATTGTTTTATATTGGCTGTCAAAATCAGATGCCTTTCCGATATTTCTTACAATAACAAGGACTCTTTTATTTGTTATTGTATCTTTTTTTAAGTATGGGCGATCGTAAATATAGTAATAATCGGAAGAACATTTTACTTTTTGAAAATGCCACTGATTAACAGGGATATTTTTTAATTTTTTATCTGGATAGTGACCACGGAAAAAATCTCCCTGACTGTCTAAAATAATTTTTTGTACATGATCTTCCTCAAAAATAAAATTTTTATTCACGAATATTTTTCCATTTTGTATATCAATATTGAGAAAATCATAGTGTGTTTCTTTCCTGATTTGCCGTCGGATGTCAAAATAAATGGTTTTATTTGAGAAGTATGAAATAAAAAGAATCATAATAGCCGCCATGATAAAAATAATAGCGGAAAAACATATAGAAATATAATGAGTAATAGCAATTTTTTTATTTTGTTTCATGATTTCTCCTCTATTTCTGATAAAATAAATGTGCATTAATCAGGCTCAGTTAACATATATCCGATTCCACGAACTGTCTGAATGAGTTTTACATCAAAATCATCATCAATTTTTTTGCGGAGATACCGAATGTACACATCGATAATGTTAGATTCACCCTCAAAATCAAGTCCCCACGCATTGGATTCAATCTGTAAGCGGGAAAGAGCGATGTTTTTATTTCTTACCATGTATTCTAAAATAGCGTATTCCTTTGGGGAGAGTTCAATATCTGTGCCTGCTCGTGTTACCGATTTTTTATCCGTATCTATAAGTAGATCAGCACATTCGTAGGTAGTTCCGTGTTCCTGTGGGCTACGCTTTATGATAACACGAAGTCTTGCGAGAACCTCCTCAAAAGAAAATGGTTTTACAACGTAATCATCGGCACCGAAATCAAGACCAGTTACAATATCCTCTGTCTGGTCACGGGCAGTCAGAAACATAACTGGTGTTTCAATTTTCTGACTGCGAATCTCTTTTAAAACTTCAAATCCATCTTTACCAGGAAGCATGGCATCCAGCAAAATAGCATCATAACTTTCTTCTGTAATATAATAGACAGCATCATTGCCGTTAAAGCAGGAATCAACAATGTATCCTTCTGCCTGAAGATGCTTTGCAATAATGTGATTTAAGTCTGGTTCATCTTCAACTACAAGAATTTTCATAAGTTTTTCCTTTCTTAATTTTAATGAATTACTATGATTTAATCATAACAGATTTCTTGAAAATAAAGAAATAATATCATAAGAATATTAAAAAAAGATTAAAGGTAGAAATTTGTACATAACATGCAATTTGTATGTAAAATTCTTGTAATACATGAAACGCTATGTTAGAATAATTAAATTAGAAAATTATGAGGAAATCTCAGGTAATTCAATTGCTGAGGATTTTACATTTAAAGAGATGTACTATCAGAGAATTTCGGCACTTGTTTTGTCGATTGATTCTCTGAAAATATATAGGAATTTAAAGGAGGTTTAGGAAAGCGATGAAGGGATTGTTTATCATTAATCCATCTTCTGGAAGACAGAATTTTATTGACAAGATTAAGGAGATAGCAGGAATGCTGGTCATTGACCAGATATGCAATACTATTGATGTTTTCTATACAGAAAAGCAGGACGATGCTCTGAATAAAGCGGCAGCTCTGGAAAAGGGACAGTATGACTTTGTAGTTGCTGTTGGAGGAGACGGAACGCTTAATGAGGTGATTAATGGTGTTGTACTTAGCCAGAGTAACACTCCGGTTGCAGTTATTTCGGCAGGAACGGTTAATGACTTTGCAACTTATCTGAATCTTCCACAGACACCGAAGGAATTCTGTGATATGATAGCAGATTTTAAGCTTAAAAAGGTAGATGTCGGTAAAGTTAATGAAAAATATTTCATTAACGTAGTAGCGGCGGGTCTTTTATCTGATACTGGATTTAAAGTATCAAAAGATAAAAAGGCAGTAATGGGTAAACTGGCGTATTATTTAGAAGGAGCGGCAGAACTTCCAAAGCAGTTCGGAAAGAGCTGGAAGATGAAGTTTATCACAGACAATAAGACGGTAGAAGAAGAGATTCTGTTATTTATGGTTGCAAACTCACAGAGCGTAGGAGGTTTCCGTGAGATTGCGCCATTGGCATCTGTTTCAGATGGATTATTTGATATTATCATTATAAAGAAAATGGACATTTTCCAGATGCTTCCGCTTATGCTTTCTATTCTGCAGGGTGATCATGTAAATCATCCATCTGTGGAGTATATCCAGACAAAGAAGCTGCATATTGAGAATCTGTCTGGGGAAGAAGTCAAAGTAGACTACGATGGAGAGGAACTGCCAGAGGGATTCCCAGTGGATATCAGTATAATACCGCAAGCAATAAATATTGTGGTTCCTAAGTAAATTTGGGATTGCTGCAGGCAAGGTAGACACCCACAGAAAGAGAAATAACCTATATTTGTGACTTTCGTCGCTGCAGGTTGAATGTTCGCTTAACCGCTCGCATCCAACCTTTGCTCCCAGGCCACAAATATAGGTTATTTCTCTTTCTGCGAGCTGTTTGTTGGCTGTTGGAGAATCTGTAGCTGGATTACTATAAGAATTAGAATTTGATTAGGAATCAGGGAGAAATTTGCGGAGGCGTCGGGAGGTAGTGATTTTAAAATCTTAATAGTAGATATCAGCTTTAATCCCCCTCACCAACACACTTTATAAAGCAGATCAAAATTGCTTTGGGGAAATTATGAATTCCAATTTCTGATTTTACTCCAGCGGCCACAGTCAGAAACCTTGTCTCCCAATACTTCCTATTTTTGACCTGGGAGCTGCGAGAAGATATCTGATGTTAGAAAAGTCTCTCCTTAAAATAATTGATTTTGCGACTTTGTGTTTTTTACAACTGAGTCAAAATCAATTATTTTAAGGAGAGACTTTTCATAGAAGACTATTACTCGCAACGACGAAAGTCACAAATAGGCAGTATGGGCGGACAAGGTTTCGTCAACTTCGCTAGCGGAAAATCCGAAGTTAAAAAATAATTGTTGCAAAGAATTCCTTTCTGCTTTATAATAAGCAAGAATATTAATTCGTTGCGATGAGAGAAGCTACGGTATGAATGTTTTTCAGAGAGCTGATGGTTGGTGAGAATCAGCAGGCGGAAGTACCTTTCCACTTTTTGAGCATTGATGAAAGTCAAAGGCTGGTATCCTTTAACGTACTAATGAGTGGCTGTTATGGCTTTATATGTTTATACATTTTGATATATTTAGATATAATGTATTCTGGTATGATTTGATATGTGTCAGATATATTTAAATAATATAGATGTATTTGAATATGTTAGCAAGGACAGCAATTTGGGTGGCAACACGGAATTCTTCGTCCCATGAGTGAGGGTAGAAGGGTTCTTTTTTTATTTGTAACTATATTAAAGCAAAATATTAATAGTTTTTGATAGTTATGTCGATATTAATATTTAAATGAAACCCAGAATATTTTCTAACGTATTTTCGAAATCTTAGCCGCAAAAGTAAGAGGGAAAGACTTCGGGAATATTCTAACAAAACAGGAGGATATTGATAATGTTAGATTTAAAATTTGTCAGAGAAAATCCAGAGGTTGTAAAACAGAACATCCGTAATAAGTTCCAGGATGAGAAGCTTCCTTTAGTAGATGAAGTAATTGAGTTAGATGCACAGAGAAGAGCAACTCAGCAGGAAGCAGATGATTTAAGATCAAACAGAAAGAAGATTTCTAAACAGATTGGTGCGTTAATGGCACAGGGCAAAAAAGAGGAAGCTGATGCTGTAAAAGAGCAGGTTACGAAGAATGCAGAACGCCTGGCAGAACTTGAAAAATTAGAAGCAGAACTTGGGGAAAAAGTGAAGAAAATTATGATGATTATTTAGATCAATATCATATCGAATCTTTAGTTAAAAAATATTCTGATTATGTACATTATCCAATTAAAATGGATGTGACAACATCTAAGAAAAAAGAAGATAGTGATGAATATGAAGATGTTGTTGAAAATAAAACATTAAATTCAATGGTTCCTTTATGGAAAAGAAATAAAAAAGATATTAAAGATGAAGAATATAATGAATTCTATAAAGAACCATTATCACATTTAGCACATGAACTTTTACATACAACATATAGTTCAAAAAAACATATGCTAGGTCTTGATAACAACGAAGAAATATCTTCAGATGAAATTATATAATTTATAAAACATAATATTTTTTTAGTAAGCTGTCTTAAATTTACAT
>ENA-OPDD01002115-OPDD01002115.1-human-gut-metagenome-genome-assembly--contig:-NODE-2115-length-12587-cov-3.044606_pt1 | contig 12587 bp, 14 predicted proteins | sample MGYA00241574_ERZ501499 | MGnify/ENA primary metagenome ERZ501499 (study PRJEB25962, sample SAMEA2042576) | human gut metagenome | biome: human gut; feature: human-associated habitat; material: faeces...
CCCCCGTTACTTTCTTCCGTGAGCCTGCCAGCGGGTGAAGAAAGTAACAAAGAAGCCTTTTGTCTTCCCTATAATGGAAACAGCCCGCCGATGCTTCCCGGCGGGCTGTCTGCCCAATATTTACGCTTTGCGTATCATTAAACGAATATCACAGCTACAAATCCTCACAGTGAATAAATTTTACACTAAGTATGCACACGGTTTCTTCTTCCTCGATGTCGTATTTCCAAGTCCGCTTATTGACAAGCATTTCCGTGTCGTTGTCAAACCATTCCATAACGGGCATATCTTCTTCTTCGTCCACCCATTTGAAAACCTGATTGGACGGTATTTTCCACAATTCAGCCCTGTCACGTGCGGAAATGCAGTCCTTATCCACGATAATGATGTCACCTACTGCCGGAACCGTATCTGTTTCCAACGTGGTTTCTATATACCACGAGATACCTTTTATATCCAATTCTATTTTTACCATGTCATTTTATTGTTAGGGGGTTATTGTTTCCGTTTCTTCTTCGCTGTTGTCATTATTAAATGATAGTGTAAGTTGCTGCATCTGTCCGAAGCTGTCGATAATATAAATGTCAATCGTCTGCTGGTCTGTCGATGCCGAGGTGTAGTAGAGCCGGAACGTTTCTTTCTCCAGCGGGTAAAGGTCATTGGGCAGGAACACCGTGCCGTTATCCATTTCCAGCTTCCCTTTGCCGTCCGGCTGGAAGTACCTTATCCGATAGGTAGTCGGCTGATAGTAACCCTCACGCACCAGTTGGCAGCGTATTTCAGCGGTTTCCCCGACTTTCAGCCTTTTGGGTACTGGCAGCGTTTCGATGCTGAACGGGTACGCCTGCTGAATATCCAAGTTGTCATTACAGGCGGTGACAAGCACGAGGGCGGCCACGATGTAGCAGCCCATGATGATTTTATACATTACATTCTTCATATACATTATTATATAGCGGTCAGTTGATAATGAATTTTACTCCCAAAGATACCTGCGTGTGGAACTTGCCTATGTCCGAGCCGAACAACGCCCGTTCCCTTGCGTTCAGCAGCAGAGCCACCCGGTCGGTCAGGTAGGCTTCCAGTTCCAGCGTGAGCGCACCGCCGTAAATGAAGCAGTCCTTATCCAGCAAGGTAGAGCCGTCCGGCAGCAGCTTTTCGCTTCGGTTGCTTGTTTCATACCCGGCGAGTGCCGACAGTCCCAGCGACAGGAAAAAGGTCTTTCGTCTGTCCGATAGGAATTTCAGGTAATAGCCGCCCTCTGCGGTAAACTGTTCTACGGGTATCTGCATATCCTTGTAGTCATACTTCTTGTGCAGGTATTCCCCGCCAATTACCCAGCGGTTGGCGTTCTTGGTGTAAACGCTGTACGCCGCCCCGATGTGGTAGGCGAAATCACTGCCAGCGTTCCAATGCACCCCGTCTGCCATGCCTGCCGTGACCTGCAAGCCTTTCATGCCCGGCAGGTATCTTTGTGCGTGTGCCTGGTTGAAATGCAGGCACAGCGCAAAGAGTATTCCGACAAATAGAAGCCGTTTCATCCCTATTTGATTTTGAGTTCGTTAATCACTTCTGCGTTCACGATGTCGGCGTTCTCCACCCGGATAACCTGATGCCGCCCGCCGTTCTTCTCGTAGAGTTCCACCAGCAGCAGCTTGTCGTCCGGTATGGTGAACTTCGGCAGGGCGTACACCGTGCGGACGGTACTTTTCCCGGCAATCTCTATCACTTCATTGTAACTTCTGACCGCATCCAGTGCTGTTTCCTGAATAGCCGTGCGTTTGGGTACTTTCTTATCGACTATCTTAAACTTGATGAAGTCGGTATCGAAAGGCACGTTGGAACTGTTCTTCGTCTGCGTGTGTACATAGAGCATCCCGTTATAGGTGTAAATCCCCTTGATTAAGAACTGTATGCCGAAACGCTTGCTACCCAAGTGGCGCACTTTCCGGTCGTTGTTCTTGTAGATGCTCTGCATTATCAGCTTCACTAATAACGGGCTTTCATTACCCAGTTCCCGGAAATAGATGTTCATGCGGTTGTGCGAGAAATCGGACGTATCTTCATTTTCCAAGAAGTCTTTCATTTCGATGTTGAGCATTTCCGGCTCACGGGCGTACTTGGCGTTGAACGAAAAGAAACTGCCGTCCTCGCAAATGACGGAGAAGTTCGTTTCGCCCGGAAAGCCCTCTGTCGTGGCTTTCACCCGGATTACGTTCTCCGCACCGTCCGCCTTGCCCGCTATGATGTGGTTGCTTCCCAAATCGACATAGCGGACGGCGGCGGGGAAGATGATATGCACCGTCTTGGCAAAGGTCACTTCCACGCCGTAGGGCGTTACCATTTGGCGGTACGGGAGTTTCCGGGTAATACCCCGGTACAAGTCGTTGCCAGCCGCATACTTCACGGTGTCAGCGGTTTGTGCGTTTGCCGCACACACGCCCAGCAAGAGGGCGAACATTACAAAAATCTGTTTCATTGCTAATTGAAATTTTAGTGGTTAAATAATTATTGTTGTTTGGCGTAAAGCATCACCTTGTACCCGGCTTTCAGCTTCACTTTCACGGTTCGGAACTTCTTGGCGAGGTAGCCGGACGTTCCTTGCAACAAGCCCCTTGTCACGTCCATAGCCACCTGCTGCCCGGCACTTTGGGCAAAGGAAATGCTTGTACCCAGCCCGCTTCCGATATTCGCCATAGCTTCGTTGAACGCTTCCTGTTCCATTGAGGACGGGACGGACAACCCCTTTTGCCCGTCCGTGTCGAACACGGCAAGTTCCACCGGGATGATGTTGCCAGCGTACTCAATCGAGGACACCAGTATGTCGAGCCGTTCGCCCTGCACCTTTGCCGTACCCGCTACAAGGGTATTTTTCGGCACGACTATGTTCCCTGCCTGCATAGGTTCGAGCAGCCGGAGTTTCACCGCCTGCCCGTCCGTCAGGGTTTGGTCTTGGTGGATGCAGGCGGCTATCGTGTTCCTGCCCATAGCGTAGCCCGTGCCTACCGCCGTGTTGAAGCCGTAGTTTCGTGGCTGGCTGTAAGCCCGGATGAAGTCGGCATCGCTCATGGGCTGCTGCAATCCCGATACGGTCGTTTCCCGGAGAGCCTGCACCGCCACCGCATCCGGCTTGCGTTCAATTCCGCCCGTTACCGGGACTTGTGCGACCTGTCCCTGCCCGCCGTTCATATACTTTGCCGCCAGCTCGTAGGACTTTTCCAAGAGTGCCATTTGGTCGTCAGCCGTAGGCATGGCGTTCTGCTGTTGTTGAAGTCGGTCTGTCAGTTCCGCCACCTGCCGCTTCAAGTCCTCTTTTTCCTCGTCCACAGGGGGCGTTTCGTAGAACGTGCTTAACTGGCGGTTGATGTCCCGGTAAGCCGCCCGTGAAGAAGCACCGCCGCCCCTTTGTGGCTTCGGATCTTCTTCCGGCATCAGGTCGATTTCCGCTTGCGGTTCTTCCGTTTCATCGTCCCCCGTGAAACCGAAGTCCTGCAAGGACTGTATCTTGTCCTGCTGTTTGCGGTTCAGCATCGCTTGTTCGTATGCCTTTTGCTTGTCGGCTATAATCCCGTCCTCTGCGGGCAGGGGTATGTCGGCGTTGAAGCCGCCCACGCTTTCCACATTCACGTCCTCTTTGCCGGAGGGGGCGAATATCAGGTACATGCACCCGGCAAAGGCAAGGAACATCAGCGGGAAGACTATCATTTTCCTGCGCTGCTGTACCTGTTGGGGTGTCAGTTCCCGTTTGGGCTTCTTTTCCTTTTCAGTCTTCCCGTCCATCTGTGGTACGGTCGTGCCGTTCTCATTCTTCTGTACTTCTTTCATATTCCGGTCTGTTTAAGGGGTTGATACTGTTGATTGTGTCATTGCCTTGCAATGGCAGTTGTCTGATATGTTCTATTTGCAGGCGTTGCCCGTCCCGTTTCCCGATGTTGTAGATTGATGAAACGGTGATGTAGATAGACAAGCCAGCAAAAAAGAAGAACATCACGAGGATAACCGCCAGCCTTTTGCCCGGCGTAATCCGTCCGCACATCCGGCGCAGGCAGTCGTCCGCCCAGTCCTGCACCTTTTCGATGTAATTTCGTTTTCTCTCCATAAGGCTATCTCTTAACGGTTTGTAAATCCTTGTTCTCGGTAATGGTAAACGCTTCGATGATGAAGCCGTGCGGGTTGTTGTCGCTCCGTGTGGCGTTGAGCAAGCGGCACGAGGTCACAAGGCTTCGCACCGTCAGGCTGCTTTCCCGGACAATCAACTGGCGGGCGTAGGTGTTCACCTTGTAGGGGTACTGGTCGAAGTCGCACTTCACGCTGTCAATCTCCACCGTCTGCGTGACGTTTCCCGAAATCACCCGGTTGTAGTAGCCCTTTTCCGCCAAGTCCTTGTAATAGTTGAAAGCGGTCTTGTCGGCAAGGAACAGCGAGCGTTTGATATTACTTTCGATAGCCCCCTTGTCGGGCGATAAGGTGAAAAACAGTTCGTGGAAACGCCGCACGTGTGATTTGGCTTCCACTGGTCTGTTCTGTGCCATGTCCTGCGAGAGTGCCAGCATCAGGCTTTTGCCGTTGTCGAGGACGTATATCTTCTGCCGCTGCTTTTCGGCGAAGCTGTACGAGTTCCACACGGCAAAGCCCGTCACCAGTGCGCACAGGCAGATGAATACCAGCGCAAAGAGCCGGATTTGCCGGAAACTCGTTTCGATGTTCGTTAATGATTTAAATTCCATATACTAAATTTTGATGTTGGTTATTTGAGTAGTTTCCCGGTTACTTTCCCGCTTGCCGCACCGACCGCAGCCCCGGCGATTGACCCAGCCCGTGCCACGTTGCGGTTATAGGCAGACGTGCCGCCAGCCGACACAATCCAGCTTGCCACCGTTGGAATGGTGAAGTAACCCACGATGCCAATAATCATAAAGATTACATACACGGTGCTGCTCCCGTCAGGGATGAAATTCGGGTCTGAAAGTTCCTGAATATCCTTTTGGAGCATCAGCGTTTGTATGCGAGCCAGCACACTGCTGAACAAGTCCGATACGGGTAGCCACAGGTAAATGGAGATATAGCGTGAAATCCACTGGGTCAGCGTGCTTTGGAAACCGTCATAGACGGAAATCGCAAACGCCAGCGGACCCAGTATCGAAAGCACAATCAGGAAGAATGTGCGCAGCGTGTCTATAATCAGCCCCGCCGCCTGAAAGAGCATTTCCAGCAATTCCCTGAACCAGTCCCGGACGGACTTCTTGATGTTATAAGCCGCCCTGTCCATGTACATACCCGTCATAGTCACCATGTCGGAGGGCGACCAGCCCAGTTCTTCCAGTTGTCTGTCAAATTCCTCGTCCGATGCGAGGTAAGCCGTTTCGGGGCTTCGCATCAGGGCTTCATATTCCAGTCGGTCTTTCTGCGCCCGGTACTCGTTCATGTCGAAAGTCTGCGTTTCCATAAGCTGGTTGCACCCTTTTACCACTGGCGACAATACCGTGTTGATAGTCCCCAACACGAAAGTTGGAAAAAACATGATACACAGCCCCAGCGCAAAGGGACGGAGTAGCGGGTACACGTCTATGGGTTCGGCACGTGCGAGCGACTGCCACACTTTGGCGGCTACATAGAACAAAGCTCCCAGCCCGGCTATCCCTTTGGCTACCCCCGTCATGTTGCCGCACAAGGGCATCATTTCATCGTACAGCACCCGCAACACTTGGTGCAGGTTGTCGAAATCCACTGCTGCTAATAACATAGGCGTACCGATTTATATGTTACCAGTAGCGTTCATCCGCCGAGCCGTAGAGAGCCAACACCCGGTCGGTGTCGTTCTTCTTCTTCGCCCGCAGGTAGGACACGGATATGTTCTTGCGGGTGTAGTAGTTCACAAGGTTGCGGTAGTTGAGCAAACTTCGATAAGCGTTGTCGATGATTGCTAACCGTTCGGCATCCGTCAGCGACATACCCGTGATGTTCACTACATTTTTCAAGTCCTGCAACACGTCCGAGCTTTCCGACATCAGTTTGGCATAGCCGAACGATATTGCGGAAAGTTCGTCAGGCGTGAAATTCGGGTCTGCCAGCATGTTTTGGAAATTGCGCACGTAGATTTCGGATATTTCCGCCACCAGTTCAATGGACTTCTTCACCTTGACACCGCCCTTAACCACGTCATGCACCGCTTTGAGCGCATCGTAATATTTTTTACCCTGCTGGAAAATCTTCTGCGCTTCCATGAAGCCGTCCAGCGTGTTCTTGGCTGTGGTGGAAGTCTGCACTATCTGCTTGGTGGTGTTGATGATACCCTGTGCCAAGTTGCCGGGGTCTGATACCACCCACTGGGCGAATGCCTTGCCGATGAAACAGCAGCATACCACCATAAGGAGAATTGTTTTCTTCATCTTTTTCTGTTTTTAGGGTTTGTAACTCGCTTGTATTCGCCGCCGGGTGAAAGGGTTATCCGGTCACGTTCCTTGTCATACGTCAGCAGTATGGCAAAGCCAGTTTCGATAAACAGTTTCCCGTCCTGTTCCGACACTTGATAGGCGGTTTCCAGTATCTTGCCCCTGATATTCGCTTTCCGGGTGACGGTGTATTTGCCGCCCGTTTCCGAGAGCGTGAAAGCCGGGTGTCCCTTGACGTGTACCCATTCACCACGCATCTTTTCCAGTTTTTTTTCCTCACTGCCAGTGCAGCCAGCCAATGACAGGCAGACGCATAGCAGCATGGGAAACAGTCTATTTGTCCGTTTCATGTTTTTTTATTTTAAGTTGTTGATAATTGGGGATTACGTTTGCTTTCCGCAAGCCGCTTGATAGCCAGTTCAAGGTTGCCGCCCAGCTTCTCGGCGAGGGCGAACAGTTCCATTTTCTCGCTTTCCTCTGTCGTGTATGTAAAATATTCTTCCAGCGAAACTTCTGTGGCGTACACTGCCGACTGCGTGCCGCCCAGCGAGAAGAAAACTTCCTTGTACTTCCGTCCGGGGTGGTTCGCCATGTTGATAGACAATATCTGCGAACGCTCCTTGTCGGTCAGTCCGAGCAGGTTTTGTATGCTGTCGAACTTGTTGAGATATTTTCGCTGGTCTAACAGGATTTTGCAGTCCGAGTTATTGATGATACTCTCTTTCACTATGGGCGAGGAAATAATATCTTCCACTTCCTGCGTTACCACAATCGCTTCCCCGAAATATTTTCTGACGGTCTTGTACAAGTATTTTATGTAGTCCGCCATGTTCGCCGATGCAATCGCTTTCCACGCTTCTTCAATTAGTATTAACTTCCTTATTCCCTTTAACTTGCGCATCTTGTTTATAAAGGCTTCCATGATGATGATAGTCGTTATCGGGAATAAAATCTTGTGGTCTTTGATATTATCCAATTCAAAGACTATGAAGCGTTTATGCAGCAAATCCAGTTCCTTGTCGGAGTTCAGCAGGTAGTCGTATTCACCGCCACGATAGTACGGTTCAAGCACGTTCAGGAAATTGTCAATGTCAAAATCCTTTTCCCTGACGTTCTTCTGTTCAAGCTGTCGGCGGTAATCATCCCGGACAAACTCATAGAACGTGTTGAAACAGGGCGTTACCGAACGGTCATTGCCTATCAGTTCGATATAGGCACTTACCGCATTGGACAACGCCACTTCTTCCGACCGCTTGGGGGCTTCATCGTCCCGCTTCCATAAAGTAAGGATAAGCGTCTTGATACTCTCTTTCTTCTCTATGTCAAATACCCCGTCTTCGACATAGAACGGGTTGAACGCTATCGGGTTCTCGTTGGTGTAGGTGAAATAAATCCCGTCCTCGCCGTGCGTGCGGTTGTGGATAAGCTGGGACAGCCCCAAGTAACTGTTACCCGTATCTACCAGCAGCACGTGCGCACCCTGCTCGTAATACTGGCGCACCATGTGGTTGGTGAAGAAAGACTTCCCGCTACCGCTCGGCCCAAGTATAAACTTGTTGCGGTTGGTGGTGATGCCTTTCTTCATGGGCAGGTCTGAAATGTCGATGTGCAGCGGCTTTCCGCTTACCCTGTCCACCATCTTGATGCCGAACGGCGACAACGAACTTTTGTAATTTGTTTCTTCGGTGAAGAAACATAGAGCCTGCCCTAAAAAAGTGTAGAAACTTTCTTCCGCCGGGAAGTCCGCTTCGTTTCCGGGTATTCCCGCCCAAAACAATGTCGGAGTGTCGGTGGTATTGTGTCGTGGTTTACATTCCATCAGTGCCAACTGGCTGCCTACATCGTTCCTGATACGCTTTAGTTCGTCCCGGTCGTCCGACCATGCCATAACATTGCAGTGGCAGCGCACAGAGATAAGCCCTTTGCTATGTGCTTCGTTTAGGTATTCTTCTATCCACTGTTTATTCACCTGATTGGCACGGGAGTAGCGGGAAAGCGAGTGCATATTCCTTGCGGTTTGCTCGAAGTTTTTCAGGTTTTCGGTGTGGTCGTCCAAAAAAATAAACTGGTTGTACACGTGATTGCAGGAGAGCAACACGCCAACGGGTGCGGCAAATGACAGGCGGCAGTCCGAACGGTCGGTGGAAAGACGCTCGTAACGGGTATCCGTACCCACGCGCCCCGGCAGGTCTTCCGTGTCCGAGAGCGTGTGCAGGCACACCCGTTTGTTGCCCACGCGCAGAACCTCGGCCCCCAGCTCGATGTCCTGAAGAGAAGTCGTCTCCGAGAGCGAGAGGGAAAAGTACCGCTCCAGCAGGCCCGGACAATCCGCCGTACCCGTGATCTCGTCCCCCGTGAGGCGGACAAGGGTCAGGAAACCCGAATCGTTCAGAATACGCTCGAACTGTTCCGCCGCCTCCAGGAATTTTGTCGCCGATTCCCGGTTTACCTCTTTGGGAATGATGTTGCCCCGGCAGAGGGTCGAGAAGTCTGAACGCATGTGCATACGCTCCCTCGTCGTTTTCGTCAGGTAGAGGAAGCAGGCGTGGGTCAGGAACGGACGCTCGTTGAAATGCCGCTCGTAACTGCGGGAGAGGAAACTCATGTCCCCCTCGCCCGTGGCCGGGCGGTAACGCTCGCGGATGAAGTCGGGTAGGTCAGGGACATTACTGCCCCTTTCCCCCCTAAGAACCGTACGTGAGAGTTTCCCCTCATACGGCTCAAGCAACTCAATGCTTTTATTTCTACATAAAAGCCGGCTCATAATCCTCTGTTTTTAACTGGTAATAACTTCTGCGGCAACCGTCATGAAGAAGAAAACTATCCATTCGGTTATTTGTCAGCTGTTTTACGACACTCCAAGAGTGTTCGTTGTCTATCGGCTCACCACAGTAGGGACAGCAGCGTTGTTGTCTCTTCCAGAGATGCAGCAGTGATTTATACCCGTTGAGCGATTGGAGCATTTTGTAGGTTTCCCTGTGTTCAAAATATTCCTTCCACTGCGGGTCGTATGGGTTTGCATCCCCTTTGATTTTTACAAACCGCTTTATTTTGGTGTCGTACAGTCGTTTCAGCACGATTATACTTTCGGGTTTTCTCTTGTTGGGAGTGACCGCGAAAGTCCATTTACGGTTGTTAATCTTGTGGAAATACTTGTCAGCAACCCAATACTTCCCCTTTTTCGGGTGTCGGCGTTGTGCCCACTGCCATAACTTTTCGAAGATCAGTTTGTCAGCTTTCCTGAAAGTCTTGGATGATACGGAGTAGCGATAGTAATTCGCCCAACCCGTTATGATCGGGTTCAGTAGTCTTATCAGGGATTCCTGTTTTGCTCCCTTATGAGCTTCGATGGTTTTCCGGATTTTGACCATAAACCTTTTCAGACTCTCTTTTGACGGTTTTATCAGAAGTTTTCCGTTATACTTGCGAATGTTGTATCCGAGAAAATCGAATCCTTTGCCGATGTGAGTTATCTTCGTTTTTTCTTCTGACAGGGTAAGCCCCCTTGCATGGAGAAACTCACGAACAATAGGCAAGATCTCGTTTTGCAACAATTCCTTCGATGCTCCGGTGATTACAAAATCATCGGCGTACCGTATAAGGTGTACCTTGTAGCTGGTATAGACGCCCTTTTTACAGTGTGTCTTAAACCGTCTTTTCAGTACCGCCTCCAATCCGTCAAGGGTCATATTGGCAAGGGTCGGCGATATGATACCGCCTTGCGGCGTGCCTTCAACCGTCGGGAATAGCTCGGAGTTGTAAACAAAACCACTGTTCAGCCATTTGCGGAGCATCACTTTATCCATCGGGATATTATTCAGCAGCCATTCGTGGCTTATGTGGTCGAAACAGCCTTTGATGTCCCCTTCAAGTATCCATTCGGGCGATACGTCTTTTGCGAGTACACAGAAGCATTGTTCCCTTGCATCGAACGTGCTTCGTTCCTTGCGGAACCCGTAGGAGTTGTTGTCGGCTGTCGTTTCAGCTACCGGCTCCAATGCCATCAGATACAGCGCCTGCATAGCCCTGTCTTTCATGGTAGGAATACCCAACGGCCGTTGTTTGCCGTTCTTTTTGCTGATATAGACCCGTTTCAACGGTTGGGGATTGTATCCCCTGCGTTTCAGTTCGCTGATTGCCTGAAACTTCGCTTTTGGGGTTTTCCATAATACACGGTCAACCCCTGCTGTCTTTTTACCTTTGTTAGAGGTCACCCGCTTTACGGCCAATGCTTTGGCGTAAAACGAATGCGTTAGCATCCACTGTAAAGCTTTCACTTTACCGTATCTGCCTTCTTTTTGAGCCTTTACAATACGTGCTTGTAGCTTTTTAACCGCAATTTCGCACCGGAGCCAGTCTATGCTGTCCCAAGCGTTCGATTTTCGGTCAGTCGATGCACACGAAATTTCTAATTCGTTCATTTGCGTTTCAACTTTAAAAAGTTCTAAAAGTTTCTTGTAAAGAGTCACCATGCGGAAGTCTGCCCGCTTTCGCGTAGGGTAACGTTGAAACCCCTATCCGCCCCATTACAGGACGGCATTCGCTTTTTCCGCATTCCTGTGCCTGCATCCCGTTCGGCCTTCCTTACGGTCGGCTTACCTGTTTTCGTAGGAGAGATACAGGTTTTCCATGTTCCGTGTAAGTGACAAAGAGAATGGGTTAGAATCTGTCATTCCGCCGGCAGCAGTGTGGTTCGTGTAACCCCAGACTGGAGAGGGTTATCCTCGCTGCACCCGTTTCCGGGCTTGAGCCTGTCAGTATCGTTTGGCTCATTCAAACTAACGACGTTTAGCGACAGTTCACATGTGTTATTCATACCATTCAAGCCAAGCTCCCGCGCCGTCTGATACTGACGACGATTGTTTTCCCCTCACGGTTCAAACTGCCCCTTTCGGGCGGGCTACCTTGTCTGGGCAGCTTAATACAATTAAGGTGCATCTGCCCATAGGCTACTGCTGACGAAACAGCAGGTTTAATCTTTGTTTTATGTCATACTCGATGACTTAAATTATTTGTTAAACAATCACTTACACGACATCATGTCGCACCCAGTCCTGCTTGTGTACCACGCTGTATTCGGGCAAGACCTTCAGGGCCTTGCACCAGGCGGCGTGGATCGCCTCGTACTCGGCGGACGTGACGGTGAACAGCTCCGGGAGTTCGACCCGATAGGCGACCGTTATGTCCGCGTCCTTGCTGATGATACAACCGCCTTCCACGGCCAGGAGCGGGAACTTGCTTTCCAGCGTGGCTGTTTTCATTACGTTTTTCATGCTTTTCTGTTTTTAATGGTTGGAGAAAACAACCGGAGGAACTTTCTCCGGCTGATGATGTAGCGGGGATGGCTGCGCAGCGCATGGAGTTTCATAAGGCCCCATTCACCGTATTTCGAATTCATCCTGAAAGTGACCCAGACCAGCACCGATGCAGAAACGACCCCGAAACCAATGCAGACCCACTGGTCGATACCTGCCATATACATGATGACGAAGATTACGAACAAAGCGAGCAATCCTCCTGCAAAGATGAACAGGTACTGGCTCTTGAGTCCCTTGAACTCCGGGCTGCGCCCAATCCCCTTGTTGACATTGAATTCCGCCATATTACAGGAAGAATGAGCGTAAGATGGTGGCTGCGACAATCAGGAAGATACACGCACCGAACCAGCTGGCGGCAGTCTTTGAGGTGTCCGGGTCGCCTGACGAGAACTTGGAATAGACTTTCACGCCTCCGATAAGGCCGATAACGGCACCGATGGCGTAAATCAGCTTGGTGCCGGGATCGAAATACGAAGTGACCATGTTGGTAGCTTCCGTAATTCCACCGATACCGTTGCCCTGGGCAAATGCCCCCATTGAAACCAGCAGCGTCATGGCTGCCAAAAAGAATCTTTTTTTCATGTGTCGAAACTTTTAATTGGTGAGACAAAAAATGATTTCGACCACGAATATATAACGCTTAATTCATTGATTTACAACACTGACGATGCGTGACATCGGGTGTCATTACGTTACATCGGAAAGGGATTTCCAAACGATATGAAAAAGAATTTTTGGCAGCCGCTTGAAATAAGGGAGAATATAAAAACGGGCACTCTCCATGAAAAAATAAAAACGCTGCAACTTGTCAGAATCAAAAAAGCGAAGTCTGAAAACCGGGCGGCTTTCAGACTTCGCTTCATGTCATGTGAACGCT
>ENA-OPDD01002121-OPDD01002121.1-human-gut-metagenome-genome-assembly--contig:-NODE-2121-length-12566-cov-2.331388_pt1 | contig 12566 bp, 14 predicted proteins | sample MGYA00241574_ERZ501499 | MGnify/ENA primary metagenome ERZ501499 (study PRJEB25962, sample SAMEA2042576) | human gut metagenome | biome: human gut; feature: human-associated habitat; material: faeces...
CTGGCATCTTCATGTTCTTCAGCCCGTATCCGATATTTTTTTCTACGGTCATATGAGGATACAGGGCATAGTTCTGGAATACCATCGCAATACCACGGTCTCTCGGTGCTGTCTCGTTCACTCTTTTGCCGTCAATATACAGATCTCCTTCTGTAATCTCTTCGAATCCGGCAATCATACGAAGTGTTGTGGATTTTCCACATCCAGACGGTCCTACAAATGCGATAAATTCTTTTTCTTCTATATCTAAGTTAAAGTCTGTCACGGAATTCTTATCGTTTCCTGCATATTTTTTACATATATTTTTAAATTCGATAAAGCTCATCTTTTAGCCCTCCTTGGAACCTGTTGATATTACACCCTCTACGATCTGTTTTGAGAAGAGTGAATAGATAATAATGACCGGAATTGTTACCATTGTGATAACTGCAAGGGTCTGTCCTGTTGTTGTGTTATCATTTGATGTAATCGCATTCAGACCAATCTGTGCAGTCAGAAGATCACTGGATGTAAATACAAGTGACGGCCACAGATAATCATTCCATACATTCAGGAATGTAAATACACTAACCGTTGCCACTACACTCTTTGACATTGGAAGAACCATAGTAAAAAAGTATTTTACCGGTCCACAGTGATCTAACTGTGCTGCCTCATATACATCATCCGGAAGTCCCAGGAATACCTGACGGAACAGGAAAATGTTAAACGGATTCACGATCATTGGAAGTACATATCCAAGCACCGTATTCAGAAGTCCAAGTTTTGCAATGATCAGGAAATGTATCGTAATGATCGTCTCCATCGGTACGATCATCAGAAGCATAATGATCAGAAGCCAGCGTTCTCTGAATGGAAAATTAATCTTAGCCAATGCATATCCTGCCAGTCCATTTACAATTACACCAAGTACGATCAATATTGCTGCATAGAACAAGGTATTACACATATATCGTACAAATCCTGTATTTGTTAATACAGATACATAATTTTCAAAGAAATTGCCGTTCAATGCCGGTGGAATGAATGCCGCCATACTGTTCATATCAGCAGTGATTGCCGCGTCTGGTTTGAATGAGTTTGCCAGCATCCAGATAACCGGGAACAGGAACAACAATGATACGATCAGAAGTACGACCGTCAGTATCCAATTATTTCTTTTTTGCTTTTTTGTTAACATTCTGATCCTCCTTATCTCTTGTTGCGATTGTCTGGATCACGGTCAGTATCATTACAAAGAATGCGAATACAATAGCCATTGTAGATGCCAGTCCAATTTCCCAGTTAACAGTACCTGTTTCATATATATCATACACAACCGTATACGTTGAATTCGATGGTCCTCCTCCGGTCATAACCATTGGCTGTACCAACATACGGAATGCTCCGATCGTAATCGTAATTAAAACGAACACACACAATGGTTTCAATTCCGGTAGGGTAATGTCCTTGAATTTCTGCCACGGTGTTGCATGGTCCATCTCGGCCGCTTCATAAAGTGCCGGATTGATTGCCTGGATTCCTCCCAGGAAGATGATCATCTGATATCCCATTCCCTGCCATGCACTCATGATCGCGATGGATGGAAGTGCCTGACTGGCACTGTTGATGAATGGCTGTGCATCAATTCCAAAGAAAGAAAGGATTGCATTCATAATTCCTTCCGGGCTGTAGATCTGGATCCACAGTGTTGACACAACAGCAAGTGACATGACCACCGGAACAAAGAATGCTACTTTGAAATACTTCTTACAATGCGTCACTTTATTAATCAGAAGTGCCAGCACAAGCGCTCCAATTCCCTGCAGCGGAACAATAATGATCACAAACTTTACGGTATTAAAAAATGCCTGTGAAAACACATCATCTTTAAAAATCTGAATATAGTTGTCCAGTCCGACAAAATGCGTCAGTCCCGGATTTAAAGCAAAGAAATCAGTAAAACTGAAAATCAATGTCAGGATCATCGGCAGGAATAAAAATATCGTAAGTAACACAAGTGCCGGTCCAAAAAACGCCATTCCCATAATGGATTCTGTTCTTTTCTTCATTATTTCATCACATAACGCTTTAATTTTGCGTTAATCCTTTCTACAGATTTATCCAGTTCTGTCTTCGCATCTTTATCGGTAAGCACCGAATTTTCCAGTACTTCCTGTACCGATGCACTAACCTGTGGATATACAGGTGTTTTTGATCTTGGATGTCCATATTTACTCAGCTGATGATATAAGGCTTTATAATTCTCATCTTCTTCAAAAATCGGACTGCTCTCAAACGCTTCATATGTAGATGGGAAACTCTTACTTTCATTCCACAGACGCTTTCCACTTTCTACACCACTCATCCACTGTACCAGCTTTGTCGCACCTCTTAATTTCTTCGTCTTTGATGATGCCGCAAATGCCCAGGAACCGGTTGGTGTATATCTTCCGCCATCCCAGTTATCGGATACTACATATGGTGCAACTCCAAGGTTTACATCCGGATAGTTATTATAGATTGTATTTACTTCCCATGCCCCGTCAAACTTAAATGCTGCTCTTCCGCTTTCGAACAGGTCTGTGATCTGTACTTTAGACATATATCCATTATCCAAAAACGATTTAAAATAATTCACTGTTTCCAGATTCTCTTTTGAATTGAATACACCGTTCACCTTCAGTCCATCTTTACTTACAAAGTCACCGCCATTTGACCAGAAAAACGGTGCATAATAATAAATCGTAGCTTCTCCTGTCGGGAAAGTCATATCCAGCGCATAACCTTTTTTCTTCTCTACTACCGGCTGTACTTTCTTTAACACCTTTGTGAATTCACTCCATGTCCATGGGTGATCTGCATCTGGAACTTCTACACCCGCTTCTGCGAGAATATCTTTGTTATAATAAAGTCCCACGCTGGATTCCATTGCTCCAAGCGCATAGAGCTTGTTATTATACGTTCCCTGCTGAATAATGGAATCCAGATACACACTCTTTTCTTCGTCTGTTAATTTTGCAAGCGGCTGGATAATTCCGTTCTCTGCATATGCCGCTATATTAGGGCCATCAACAGTAAGCACATCCGGCAGATCTCCTGACATCACGGATGCATTGATCTTATCCGAATAGCCTCCACCACTGTCATTTCGTGGAATAAATTCAATATCTGCAAAATATTTCCCATCATATTTCTTATTAAATGCATCTACAGATTTCCTGTAGCACTGTCCTTCTTCTGTGTCTTCGATTGAATGTACCCAGATAGAAAGATATTCTTCGCCTTTGTCATATCCCTTTACTTCTCCTGGTTGCGGCTGTTTATCTCCACACCCCGTCAATGCCATTGCAAAGAATGCTGCCAGCAGTACCCCTACTGTTCGTTTCTTCATAGCTTTCTCCTTTCAGATTCACGATTGCGTAACCAGTTAAGTAACCGGTTACTTTGTATGTTCATAATACTATCCATAATCTTACTTGTCAATAGATTTCAAAGAAAAAGTTACCGGTTACTTAACTAGTTATTTTTTGTTTGATTTTTTTCAATGCACTTGCTATACTGATAATATACATTATAAGGAAGAGGATTTACATGAAACAGAAAAAAGTAACTTTTGCAGATATAGCCGCTTATACAGGCTTTTCAAAAACTACCATTTCCAGATATTTTAATAATCCGGATTCTCTGACTCTTGAAAATCAGGAAAAAATCGCTCATGCACTGGATGTCCTTGGATACCAGGAAAATAAGCTCGCCAAAGTACTGGCTAATGGAAAAAGTGAATTTGTTGGAATTATCATCCCCAACCTGTATCTTCACTATTACTCTGAGATGTTAAACCAGTTACTTTCTACTTACGAAAAGTATAATTATAAATTTCTTGTATTCATTGGAAATAATAAAAAAGAGATTGAAGAAAAATATATTCATGAACTGATGGCTTATAAGATTGAGGGACTTATTGTCTTAAGCAATACCATTTCGTCTGAAGAACTTGCTTCTTATAAACTCCCGGTTGTCACGATTGAGCGGGAATGTGACCATGTCTGCAGCGTGTCTACAGACAACTATCTGGGTGGTGTTCAGGCAACCAGTTTGTTGATACGTAATAACTGTGATGTCATTTTACATATCAATTCCATATTTTCTGATACCCTCCCGACTTATGGGCGTATTCAGGGATTTGAAGATATCTGTAATGAGCATCATATTACTCACGAACTGATCCAAAGAAATATGGGAAACACTTATCAGGAAACTTCAGCTCAGCTAAAGAATATATTTAATGAAATTGAAGAGAAATATCCGGCACAAAAAAAGGGAGTCTTTCTTGCGAATGACACTTATGCCAGTATGTTCCTGAACCTGATATTCCAGAAATACGGAAAACTTCCGAAGGATTATCAGATTGTCGGATTCGATGATTCTCCTATTGCAAGCGAAGCTATCCTTCCAATCACAACCGTTGGACAGCAGATTGAGAAAATTGCACAGACTGCCATGGAGCTTCTGGTTCTCCAGATGAATGAAATGAAAAAAAGAAAACCAACTCCTTTAAAAGAGCCGGTTCATAAGCAGATTACGCCTGTATTGATCCGACGTGATACTACGGAATAATACCGGTAGTGAGCAAATGATAAATTCCCTGAAGTTTTATTATTCACTTCAGGGAATTCTTTTGACAAATTCTATATTTGGCTTTTTAATTTCTCAACCACTTTTTGAATTATGTTTATATCTTCTTCTAATTCATCTGCTATCTGTTCTGTTGATTTTCCTTTTTTCAATTTCTTCTTTATTATTTTTTCTAAGAGTATCCGCTTTCCAATTTCGATTCCATCCTGTCTTCCAATCTCGATTCCGTCCTGTCTTCCAATCTCGATTCCATCCTGTCTTCCAATCTCGATTCCATCCTGTCTTCCAGCCTCATACTCTGCTTTCCGCAGTTTCTTTTCTTCAAACTCTTTGTCATATTCATAGATGCTCACTTTGATCACCTCAGTCTTATTCTTCAATAAAAACTCTGCCAGGATTCCTTCTTCTATGCATTCGTCAACTGCTCTCGTAACTGCTTCTTCTAAAGAGACATCCTGTTTCGCCGCATATTTTCTTACTCTGGCGACATATTGTGCATATTCCTTTAATGTTCTACAATGTTCCATCAAATCTGAACTGTGGCCATCATTCACATTCAGTATAGTCACTCTTAACTCCAGATCTGGATTTTCTGTTGGATTCTCGTATGCAGAAGATAATCGGAACTCACTACGATCTTCAACTTCTTTTGTTCCATTATAAAATACTAAAAATCTTGGCGTTGGTATCTTTTGTATCACAGTTGAATATAATGATTTCCGAACCACTAATCGTTGATACTCATCCGCAATATAAAACAAATTCCTAAGTGGAATATTCGGATTATACGTTGACTGATGTTCATATAAATATAAATTCATATCCATGATAAACGCCAGATCATTTTTCATTCCCATATAAATCGCATTTTCCAATGTAACAACCTGCAACTTTTCCGGATCTGTGTACTCTCTCCCATTCACCGCATTGTACAATGATAACAAATTCTCTTTGTCATGGTACAACATTCTAAAAATTGTATCCTTGTACATCCTTTTTGCCTTTAACTGCCGGTTATTCACCTGATACTTTTGATTACGTCTTTTCTGACCCTTTCTTTTCGCCATATTCTGTTTCCTCCTGTATGCAGGAGGATGTCTTTTTACTCTTTCAGTCATCTCCTGCTTTTTTACAATTGATTGGTATGAAAGCATAGATTTCTGAAATAAAATTAGATTATAGATGGTATATGTTTATTTTTATATACCTTGGAATTTTTGAAATACGCTTTGGTATATGTTAACACACAGATAAATATTAATCAATATATTTTTCCATCTTTTATTATGACATGTAATTAAAAAACTTAACAATACGGTATTACAAGATAATATTTTTTTCTTGTTTCAATTCTGTATACAGAACTTTTTGTATCCCATGAAATATAATATAATCCCGGAATAATTTTTTGCGTATCAACATCCACTATTTGCTTTTGTGTTTCTTCATTCTTTTGATATACTATTTCTTTTTTAACTTTTGGAGCAGACCATCCAAAATATACAATATAAATACGTGTACCATTTTCACATTTATGCCGGCGTGCTGGTCCTAGCTCGTATAATTCATCAAAAGAATTTACACCCTGTCTCGTTACTAATCCATCTTTCATGAAGGCAATTGGTCCATATATATACAAAAATACGATTCCGATTATGAGCAGACATAATATTTTGATTTTATTATTCTTTAACATGCGGCACCTCCTAAAACAGAGTATATTTTTAAATAAAGCTCCTATTTTTAGATTAGAATAACATTCCTTATTTTATTTTCAATATGTAATTTAGAAATGCTCAATTTTTATAAAACTTCTACAACTCTTTCATCTTTCCAAGAATCTTCTGAATAAAATGCTTCATGACTGCATTATATAATCTCATGTTCTGCTCTTGCTTTATCTTCCTTTCTCACCAGAATTTCATATTCATATGCCTTATCCTGATCTACTCCGATACTTCCAAATTGGGATCTCTTCGTTCCTTTTCCCTGAAAAAGCCACTCTGAGTCCTGATTTCTTACTTTATGTTTGTATGGAATCTTCGCCAGATCCAGCGCATCCCGGATCTCGTTGAACCGCTTCATGTCATGTCCGATATAGATAGATTCTGTCATTAATTTCATAGGCCGATCCTCTTTTCGTAATTTCTTAATTTTGATTATACTCTATTCTTTTGGGCGATTCTATAACAACTTTCTTAATATTTCTTATCTTGATACAAGCAAAAAGCTGCCCTGTACTTCTACAGCAGCAGCCTTTCACCATTATCCTTCAGCAGCTTTTTCGTTCTGTATCTTTTCTTCCCACGTCTGCATATACTTCACCTCTGTCTTCTCACTTGCTCTAATCTGACAAACTCGTCTATGCATCTCTTGAATCCGCTTACTTTTACACTCCCCTGATACTTCATCCGTACTACGTTCCATATACTTCAACAATTCTATCAATTCTGGTGACACCAGCTCGGGATGTTTGCCCCTGGTATTCAGAAATATCCTCGTTGCTCCATCATCCAGCTTTAGTTCGGGGACTTCCTCACATCTCATCTGAAACGTGTAACGATATAACCCATATCCAAATAAGTCAAATGGCATAATCAGCACAATCAAAACTTCATTCAATAAATTGAAATCGACAACTCCCGGTGGCAACAATTTACTGTCGATGATTCCCTGATACAGCCGGCTTCTTTTCGGAAGATTATGTGTATTTTCTTTCTGTGCTTCCACTTCATATATCACATCATCTTCATCTATAGCATAGACATCCAGCCGGATCTGCCGATTATCTATAGACGTTCTCTGTTCTTTTTCTGTTTGCGGTGGATGTTTCAGATTTGTATTCTGACTATAAAAAACATAAAGCTATCAACTTTTCCAGTACCATTAATTTTTGCTTTGCTTTGTTTTTGAGCTATATCAGTAACTAGTCCATATTCTGCATTACATATGTCATCGTTATATACCCACACCAGGTCTCCAATTTTGATATCTTCAATTTTCATCTATATTCGCCCTACCTTTCAATCAACCTCTTTGTCATTTCTCAAGTATTAATTTTCGTCTATGTCAACAATTTCAATATTTTCTGTATGTGTAGATAGAAAGTATTTGATTTTTCTATTTTCAATTTTGTATTTCCAAAATTTGCAATTGACATACAATGACGGCATATGTCTATATTCTCAACAAAACAAACTCTCCAACCACAACATTTCGCAAAATCCAAACAAAATAATTAATAAAGCCTTCCGGTCTGGTTTTCAGACAGAACAAATTTCTTATATCTTTTTGCGTACTCTAACAGTGCATTTTCTTCTGCATCAATACTTTCATGCAGCGCAATGACAAAATCACTTCGGACAAACTCTCCTCTTTCATATCTACGGGTTTGATCATCCCACTCCATTAGTGTATCCTCATCGTCTTCACATGCCTCGCATAAAGCTTTTCTTTCTACTTCTGTAGTATAGTTGAACAGATATGGATATTTAACTGCAAATTCTTCTACCATATTTTCACCTACCCTTTTACAAAATGCTGCTTTCTTTTCGTAAAAACAGCAAAACCGTCTCTTTCTTAACTCTCGAAAGAACTAAATCGGGATACCGTCTCAGCGGTTTTTTGGTCATCTTGCATTCTTAAATATTATTTTCTGCACAGGAGCTTGTCTTATTTCCTCTGGCACATTATCCCACTGCAATAACTCATATTTAGTTTCGGTTGCAAAAATGCTTGACAGATATATTTTTATTGCTCCAAAGATTTACTGCATTTAATATGCTAAGCAACACTTTTTCTCGCACACTCAATAAGCTAATTTCTCGTTGTCCATAACTTCACCCTTACATTTTCATGAATACAAGCCAATGTGTCTTACTTCGTTTATTTCCTAACACTGGCTGTTGTGGGAATATTGAAAGAATTTCTTTTAATGCTATCTGTTCCTCATTCCACTTAAACACTAATGTTCCATGTTTTCTTAATACCCTCATGCACTCATTGAAGCCTTGTGTCAGGTCTTCTTTCCAGTTTGAAGATAGTTTCCCGTATTTTAAGGCTAACCATGATTTGTCGCCCGCTCTAATTAAATGCGGAGGGTCGTATATTACCATGTTAAATGTTTCATCTTTAAATGGTATATTTCGAAAATCGCCTATGATATCTGGCTTAATTTCAAGTTTTCTCCCATCGCATAATTTTTCCTCAAGCTTGCGACAATCCATAAAAACAACATCAGGGTTATTTTTATCAAAGTAGAACATCCTGCTGCCACAGCACACATCTAATATTGGCTTACACATTATTATTACCTCCCATAATTTTTTCGTACTCTTCTGATTGTCTGCTTACCTCTTCTTGTTCGAGCCATTCTGCATAAGAGCAGCCTTGCGCCTGCGCTATTTCCCATCGCTCCTGTTTCTTGCGCTCCTGTTCTTCTCTATGTCTCAAGTCTGCGAGTTCGTTATAATAGCTGTCAATTGTATTATTAAGCATTTTGAGGACATTTTCGCTTGGGGTTTTGCCGCCTTCCTGTCCAGCTTTTTTCTGCTTTTCTTCTAATTTTTCAATGAATTTGTCGCATTGGGAACTGGTTATGTAATCACACTGATACCAGGCATTGATATCATCTTCTGTATAGCATTTCTCACCTTTTACTGTCACATATACATTTGATACTTTTTCCCTCTCTCTTTCTGCCCTTTTCTCATATTTTTCCCTTATCTTTCTTAGTTCATTTACTATAGTATCAATTGCTTTAATATCTTCACTCATCTAATAACTCCTTATGCAAACCTTAATTGTCCCGTTGCTTCCTGTTTTACGCGGCAGTTAGGTGTCCTCTCTCCGACGCATAATTCTCTCAGATTCGCCCTTACTAATGCATTAGGTATCATTGGACTTACAGAGTTCCCGCACCGCTTAACCTGTTCTGTTCTTGGATATGTCTTACCAGTGTAATCATGGTCTATAATGTAATCGTCCGGGAAACCCTGGCATCCATATAGCTCTCTTGGCTCCAGCATTCGAAGTCCAATATCTACAATTTGATAATCCTCACCTTCGATTGTTACTAAGCCGAATCGATCCCGCGATGTTACTGTATCTAACGGCTCTTGAATGTCCTGTCCGGTGCCTTGTCCGTAATACTTTATCAGAAATGCCCGAACTTCCCCGAAATGTCCATCTCCGGCCGTAATGGTAGGTAAGGGTTGTCTTATGTCCTTCCCATCGCAGTGATTGTTCATCTGGATCAAATTTGCCGTGACAACGCTGTTATGATCCCACGCTGTTATTGTCGGCAGTGGATTTTCCATGCTTTCTCCGGCTCCCTTATAGCCACCATCATAATATTTATGTAAGAATGATGCAACTAATCCATACCGGTTCGATCCATCCACGGTCATGATCGGATCCTTTATTGTCTGTCCCCGGACTTCTCCCTGTGCTGTTTCGGAATGGTACTGGATCAGTGTAGGACATATTAAACAATGCTCGTTTTTACTTACTATCGTAGATAGCGGCTCCTGAATATTCTTGCTCCGGTCTTTTGTAAAACCAGTCTGTCCAATCTGAATCATGTAAGGTTCAACAATCCCATATCCATGTTTACCTGTAATTGTTGGCAATGGTTCTTTAATATCCAACGGTCTTCTGTCTCCACCATGATTACACTGAACAATAAAAGGCTCTGGATTATCCAAAACAAATTTCTTTAAGCCTCTTGCGATTCTTTCCATTGTCTTAGGTGCTAATGGTCTTACCTCTTTTATTCCATATTTCTCTTTTATCTGTTCAGATGTATCAAATATGCTGGGGCATGGTCTGCTAAAATCTATCTGTGTATATGCTCCAACATAAGGTTTTAGCAGTCCCTTTTTTACAGCTTCGCTGTCTGCTGGTGCATGTGTTGGCTCTGGCCATACGATAGGCTTCTTGTCGCATCTTGCTATCATAAAAAATCGTTTTCTCATGGTTGGCGCTCCGTAATCTGCTGCCACAAGCTCCCTGAACTGTACTTCATATCCTAAATCTTGTAGCTGTCTCACAAACTTATCGAATGTTCTGCCTTGTTTTGATTTAACAGGATGATGTCCTCTGTTTAACGGCCCCCATGTTTTAAATTCTTCGACATTTTCTAGCATTATTACTCTCGGTCTTACAAGCCCAGCCCAGCGACATGCTACCCATGCAAGACCTCTTATATTCTTATCCTTTGGCTTACCGCCTTTTGCCTTGCTGAAATGTTTACAGTCCGGAGAGAACCAGGCAAGCCCCACAGGATGCCCATTACATGCCTGCACTGGGTCTCCCTGCCATACATCTTCACAATAATGCTTTGTATTCGGATGGTTTGCTTTATGCATTGCTATAGCCTTAGGATCATGGTTAATTGCTATATCCACACTAAAGCCGGTAGCTTCTTCTATTCCGGTGGAGGCTCCGCCCCCACCAGCGAAATTATCAACTATTAATTCCCCGTTTATCATATTAGCACCTCAATCTTTCATCCGTACTTCTGATATGAAACTCAATCCCGGTCTCTTCCGTCATTTGCTCCGCTATCTCCTGCCATTGCATGTACCCACCTGAAAGACTTTCTGTATATTCAGAAAATTTATTCTTAAAATCCATAAGTCTTTTATTTCCAAACCCGAATGCATCTCGTAATGAGTAGCAGCTCATCAGCAGAATAGTGTCAAACATAGTCTGTTTTGTTTCTTCAACAAATGCTTCAACCTGCCCCTTTGATATCTTAATAGGAATATTAGTTATATTCCTGAATTCAAGCTCCTTTTCAAGTGCTTCAATCCCTTTTTCCTTTGCAATCCGTAAAGCGTAAGCCATACCTTCCCTTCTTGCAGATTCTTCCTTGTTATTTCCCATTTCCATTTACCTCTTAAATATAATTTTTCCCAAACGCATCCATCCACTCTTCATGGCTGTATAGTTGTTTGAATCTTGCTTGTCCTATGTGCCTCCTTCTTAACTATCAACCTATGTACATATGGATTTGCAGAATTAAGAAAAGACAATTTGCAGATTTTGAAAAAAATCAAGACTGGGTGTCGTCAGGAAGCAATCCATCCCGCAACCAACCTGAGTTGGATGGAGTTTTCTTGCCTATAGCTCGATAATTTTCTCTTAACCTTGTATATATGAAAATCCTGATTTTAGGACATATTTTTTTATTTTTTCAATAAAAAAAAACTGTCATTTTGACAGCTTTTCTATCCTGATTGCAATTTACACAAGAAATCTTACTATGCCATGTCCATTAGGGAGCTGTTTAAATTCTCCTTTACCACCATGCAGCATTTTTCTGGCTTCTGAATTAGTAAATCCTGTATTATCACACCAATCTTCTACAAAATCATCCCATGTCCTGTAATATGCTATTATCGGATCTGTCAGATTGTATCTTTTTCTGTGTCTTTTCAGACATATGTCGTCATTCTCCGAATAGTCCTTAAAATGGCTGAGATAATGGCTTATTGTCAGCTTATCAGACTCCTGCTCAAAATCAGCATTTTCAATGATGAACTTTTCCATTGCTTTTCTGAGTTCTTTTTTCCATCCCTTACCGAATGTGACCTTGTATGGAATAAATCTAGAACCGTCTGTATCCCAGTTCCCACTTAAGTCTCTTCTCATAAGGTATATGGCGCTGTTATCCTTGCCATCTTCAATACAGAGGTTATATTCTGCTCCGTAATCATCCATGAAGCAATATGCATAGCCCCACATATCAACATCTGTTTTATTAATGATGCCGAAATGCAGCTCAAAGCGGTTTCTTTCTAACATTAATCTCATACTGCATTCCCTCCTTATTCATTTCTGGTAATAAAAACAGATTTTGGACTGTTTATGGACACTGGTTTCAGGCTGTTAGGCTTATTAAAGCTGTAGCATCGTTTTTTCGCATACATACTTAATGCCTTAAA
>ENA-OPDD01002122-OPDD01002122.1-human-gut-metagenome-genome-assembly--contig:-NODE-2122-length-12563-cov-2.191637_pt1 | contig 12563 bp, 8 predicted proteins | sample MGYA00241574_ERZ501499 | MGnify/ENA primary metagenome ERZ501499 (study PRJEB25962, sample SAMEA2042576) | human gut metagenome | biome: human gut; feature: human-associated habitat; material: faeces...
TACCTTCGAAACCTCCCGGTTTGGTACGCGGCTTCCAGATTCCGGCACGATATATTTTTTGTCCTTTAGCAGCCAGTTGTTTGGCTGTATCCATTACTTGTTCTTCTGTTTCTGCGCTACACGGGCCGGCAATGACAATCGGTCTTTTAGCTTCAACGCCCGGTAATAAAATTGATTCGAGTTCCATATTCTTATTTGTTTTTATTCTTTTAATAACTTGTTTTTATTGAACTTATTCTGTCTCATCTTGCTGTCGTCCTCTCTTTGGAAGAGGTTAGATTCTTTTAATTCTTTCCAGAGCTTCCGCCAGCTTATTGTCCTTGCAACAAAGTGAGATACGAATATACCTTGCTCCGTTGCTGCCGAAGATAAATCCCGGAGTGATAAACACTCTTGCTTCATGCAGCACCTTTTCTGTCAGTTCCTCTACATCTTTGCAGGAAGCGGGAATCTTTCCCCAAAGGAACATTCCTACTTGTTTTTCGTCGTAGGTGCATCCCAATGTTTTCATGATCTCACCGGCGAGGTGACGACGGTTGCGGTAGTTCTCGTTATTGCCTTCATACCAGTCCGCTTCGGCCTCAAGAGCAGTTGCTGCAGCCAGTTGCATAGCACGGAACATACCACTGTCGATATTACTTTTCACTTTCAAAATCCATTCGATAAATTGAGGGTTGGAAGCAAGCATACCGATTCGCCAACCGGACATGTTGTGAGATTTGCTTAAAGAATTCATTTCGATACAAATGTCCTTAGACCCGGGGACAGCTAGTATACTCATCGGATTGTCGTTGAGAATGAAACTGTACGGGTTGTCGTTCACGATGATTATGTTGTGACGCTTCCCGAAATCCACCAGCTTGGTAAACAATTCCATAGATGCTTTGGCTCCCGTAGGCATATTGGGATAGTTGACCCACATTAACTTTATACGATCGAGCGGTAACGACTCTAATTGCTTGAAGTCGGGTTGCCAATGGTTATTTTCGTCGAGGTCGTAGGTGAAAATTTCAGCTTCGGCCAGTCGGCTGACGGAACTGTATGTGGGGTATCCCGGGTTGGGAACCAATACCCCGTCTCCGGCATTGAGAAATGCCAGACTGATGTGCAATATACCCTCTTTGGACCCTATAAGGGGTTGTATTTCTTTTTGAGGATCGAGTGTTACATTGTACCATCTGTTATACCAATCGGCGAAGGCTCGGCGTAGTTCGGGTATGCCTATGTAAGGTTGGTATCCGTGAACATCGGGGCGTTTTGCTTGCTCGCACAGTACTTGCACGGTTTCTTCCGAAGGAGGCATGTCAGGGCTTCCGATGCCCAAACTGATTACATTCTTACCTTCGGCATTCATTTGTGCCACTTCTTTCAGTTTACGGCTGAAGTAGTATTCGCTAACATTCGCCAGACGGTCTGCCGGCTGAATATTATATGGTTGATGTTCCTTCTGCATATTCTCCTAATATTTTAAGTTCTTTAGTCAATGGTGAAACGGCGTCGATAGACTGCTTGTATCTTAAATAATCATTGAAAATTACGTCTACATAGAACAGATATTCCCATTCGCGGCCTATAATCGGTAATGATTGAATCTTGGTCAGATTTATTTTATAGAAAGAAAAGATAGAGAGCACTTGCGACAGGCTTCCTTCGTTGTGGGGGAGGGAGAAGACGATATTGGCCTTGTTTACTTTCGAACGTTCACGTAAGTCATCGGCTTTCCATGGGTCGGCCACTACAAGGAAACGCGTGAAGTTGTGTTTGTTTGTTTCGATGCCTTCTTCCAATACTTTCATTCCGTATAGATCGGCGGCATATTTGGAACAGATGGCGGCATGACCTTTCAAGTTTTCCCGTTTGATGGTTTCTGCACTTCCTGCTGTATCTTCCGTTTCTACTATCTTCAGTTTCGGATGTTGCATCAGGAACTCTCGGCATTGTGCCAAGGCAACGGGGTGGGAGTTTACTTCGGTCAATGTATTCCAGTCATCGTCGGGCAGACACATGAAACTGTGCTTGATGCGTAGTTTGTGTTCTCCGATAATGGTCATTCCACTTTCGCGCAGCAACTCATAGTTATGCAACAAGCTTCCTGCAATGGTGTTCTCGATAGCAAGCATACCAATGACATTGCTATCCTGTTTCATATTCGAAAAGATTTCTTCGAATGTGGAGCAGCAGATTAGTTCGATTTCTTCACCTGGGAAGAATTTGTGGGCGGCAATGTCATGATATGAGCCCGGTACACCTTGTATTGCTATCTTTTTCATTCGCTATTGTATTATAAAAAAATCCCGCTTCTGCCGGAAGCGGGATTTCGTTGTTATTATCACATTGATTTATTCGTTGTTTAACGTATACATACAAATTCCCGCTTCACTTTGTTGCTAAAGTAAAAGTAATAAAAGAAGAAAAAGTATGTATTGTATAATGCTTTCATTTTGTTCTTATTGTTATTGAATACGCTGCAAAAGTAATATATTTCTAGCAAAAACAAATAAATAAGAAGTTTTTTTTCAATTTTTTTTTTAGACAGTGCCTGTTTGGCTCCTGCTTTCCATAATTCCCGGCATCTGTTGTAAAGCCCAATCTACTAATCCTTCTATATGTGGTATTAAGCTTTTCCCTCTTTCTGTCAGTTCATATTCTACTCGTGGCGGAACTTCGGCATATACTCTCCGGCTCACTAGTCCGTCAGTTTCCAGTGTGCGCAGGGTTACAGTCAGCATGCGTTGTGAGATATCGGCTATTGTCTTATGAATATCGCAAAATCGCATGGTTCCGTTAGCATTTAATGTGATAAGAACTAGCATAGACCACTTATCACCAAGCCTGCACAATACATTCCGTACAGGACAATTATCATCCGGATGAAAATTTTTCATTTTTTAATATTTCCTATTTCCTTGTCGTTCAACAATGGTTACCTCTATGTAAGTTCCTTATCTACAGGTGCCTTCTTGTTTTTTGGAAGAAGGATACTTATATTTGTATCACAAAAGTAATAAACTTACTAAAGATAACTATTGTTTTACTAGATAAATTTATTGTTTCACTTATAATTAGTTAAGATTATGGCAAAGAAAGTAGCTGTTTTAGCAGTAAATCCGGTGAACGGATTCGGTTTGTTCCAATATTTGGAAGCGTTTTTTGAAAATGCTATATCCTATAAGGTGTATGCAGTGGCGGAAACAAAGGAAATTAAAACAAACTCGGGTATTGAATTGGTGGCCGATGATGTGATTGCAAATCTTATAGGGCATGAGGATGATTTTGATGCTTTGGTTTTTGCCTGTGGGGATGCGGTTCCTGTATTCGCTCAAAATGCGGATAAGCCTTATAATGTGGACTTGATGTCGGTCTTGAAAGCATTTGCTGGGAAAGGAAAGATCCTGATAGGTCATTGTGCTGCAGGCCTGTTGTTTGATTTTGCTGGAATTACAGAGGGAAAGAGATTAGCTGTGCATCCTTTGGCAAAACCGGCTGTAAGTAAAGGGATGGCTACTGATGAAAAATCGGTTGTTGATGGTAATTTTTATACAGCACAAAGTGAAAACTTTGTTTGGACAATGATGCCTCAGGTAATTGAAGCCTTGAAAAAATAAGGGAATTAATGTCGCCCAATGTAGAAATTTCCTATATTTGGGCGACAATTCCTAAAAATAGAAACAATGAGATACAATTTTGATAAAGTGATAGATCGCAGCGGTACGTCTGCTGAGAAAGTAGAAGGGCTGAAGCATATTTGGGGACGTACGGATTTGATTCCTTTATGGGTGGCTGATATGGATTTTGCCACAGCTCCTTTTGTAACAGATGCTATCCGTAAACGTTGCGAAAATGAAGTTCTAGGGTATACAGGTAAACCAGATAGCTATTATAATGCGATTATAAACTGGGTAAAACAGCGTTATGATCTGGTTGTGGCCAAGGAAATGATAAATTTTGTTCCCGGCATTGTACCAGGTATCGGTATGGCTATGAATTGTTTTACTCAGAAAGGGGATAAGGTAATGATTCAACCTCCTGTTTATCATCCTTTTGCATGGGTTACTACTCGTAATGAGCGCACTTTGGTTACCAATCCGTTAAAATGGGAAAACGGCATGTATCGTATGGATTTGGATACTTTTCGTGAACAGATTAAAGGTTGTAAGCTGTTTATTTTATGTAATCCTCATAATCCGGGTGGCGTTGTGTGGACTGAAGCAGAGTTACGAGCGATAGCTGATATCTGTTATGATGAGAAAGTATTGGTCTTCTCGGATGAAATTCATGCGGATTTGACTTTACCTCCTCATACACATCGTCCTTTTGCTACTGTCAGTGAAAAGGCTCGAATGAACTCTGTTACTTTTATGTCTCCTAGCAAGGCTTTTAATATGCCGGGACTATCTGCCTCACATGCTCTTATTTTTAATGAAGATTTGCGTAAACGTTTCCGTATCTATATGGATGCCGGTGAGTTGGATATGGGACATGTCTTTGCTTTTCTTTCTGTTGAGGCTGCTTATAGTCATGGTACGGAATGGCTTGACCAATGTTTGGCATATATACAAGGAAATATAGATTTTGTAGACGATTTTTTGAAAAATCATGCACCTAAAATCAAGGCCATTCGTCCGGGGGCTTCTTATTTAGTTTGGCTGGATTGCCGTGAACTGAAGTTGAGCCAGAAAGATTTGAATGAATTCTTTGTAGATAAAGCGCATTTGGCATTGAATGACGGGGAGATGTTTGGTAAGGAAGGTATTGGCTTTATGCGTTTAAATGTGGCAAGTCCGCGTTGTATCATCGAAAAGGCGATGAAACAACTGGCGGATGCTTATCAACTATATATAAAGTGATTATTTTAAGTATTGCGTCTTGAAAATATTCACGCATAAAATGAAGATGGATAACAATAACGGTCCGAATATGACACCCATGAATCCGAATAAAGAAAGTCCGATGACTACTCCAAAAATGGTGATGAGTGGATGGGTGTCTGCCATCTTCTTTTGCAGAATAAAACGGATGAGATTATCAATGTTTGTTACAATTAATCCACAATAAAGAAGTAATCCGATGGCATGTGTCCAATCTCCTGAAAGAGCAAGATAGGCAGCTAGCGGGAACCATACCAATGCTGTTCCTACAATAGGAATGACGGTGGCAAAGCAGGTCAGGAAGCCAAACAATAGCGCGCTGGGTACATCAAATAAATAGTAACCTAATGTAGCTATTCCTCCTTGAATGACTGCTAGTAAGGGAATACCTATCGCATTACTCCTTACAATCATATTAATTTCTTTCAGTACATTTTTTTTGTTTGTATCGCTGAAAGGAAGTAACTCATAGATATATTTTTCCATTTGAATTCCGCCAATTAGCATGAAATAGAGAACAAAGACCAATACGAAAGCATTAACGGCAAAGCTACTGATACTTCCCATCAGAAACTGTCCGATGGCAGGAAGAATTGAGGCTATGGATGAAATGTTTTCCGCATTTAGTAAGTCATATCCCGTCTTGGTATGGAGCCAATCGGCAAGATTGGTTACCGTATGGATAAAACCTGTCGTATCTACGTTTACCGTCTGTAATTTATTGATCAATAACCATACGGCCAATGATAAAGGTACAAGAAAGCACATAATAGCTTCTATCAAGAGTAAAATGGCTGTAATGCTTTTTTTGAAATGCTTTTCTTGGGTAAGATAAAACATTTGTTTTCTTACCATAATGTAAATGGTGCATGCTCCTAAAATACCTCCCATGAAAGGAGACATTTTTATAAATAAAATAAGTCCTAATCCCAGTATAATGGTGATAAGGGAGTATTTCCAATATTGTTCTTTTACGCTCATGTGTTTTTTGCTTATTTTGTATATAAATAAACAATAAAACGAATTGAAATGTTCCGCTTTTAAAACGGAACATTCTTAGTCATGTTTTCATAATTATTGTATTGACCGCTAATATTAATTTCATTTTCAGGAGCCAGTTCTATTGCTTTCTTCATATCTTCCACAGATCCGTCTTTGTCTCCTTTAAGTAATTTGATACGTCCTCGTTCATGATATGCTTTGGCAAAGTTTGGATTGATTTCAATGGCTTCATCATATATAGCCAATGCTTTGTCAAAATCTTTGTTTGCCAGATATAGTTCGCCTGACAGGATATAGGCCTTTTCATTGAACGGATTGAGTGACAATACTTGATTAAAACATTCTTGTGCTTGTTCCGGTTCATTGGTGGCGGCTAGAATTTCTCCTTTCAAGAGCAAGGCTTGTTCGTCGTCGGGATTGAGGCTGAGTAACTTTTGTATATCTTCAGCAGCATCTTTTGCTTGTTTCATTTTCCAAAGTACTTCAGCGCGTAGCTGGTATGCTTCGGTATAATCTTCTTTCAATACGATAGCTTTAGTCAGCATGGCAATGGCAGTGATATCATCTTTCATGCCGATAGCTGCTTTTGCTGTCAAATAGAAAGATAGGGGGTTCTTATTATCTAAAACCAAAGCTTTTTGGCAGGCATCTTTCATATTTTCGTAATCTTCCTGCATATAGCAGATGCCAGCTAGTGAAAGGAAGGTGTTTACTTGTTCAGGATCTTTTGTAGCCATGCGGTCTAGTGTGATACGGGCGTCATCTAGTCGGTTCGCCTGTGTATAAGCAGTGGCTAGCAGGCTGAGAGTTTCTAATTCATCGTTGATGGCAACTGCCTCTTCAAAACATTTAATGGCATAAGGTAGTTTACCCATACGTTGGGCGCGGATGCCATCGTATTTTAAAATCTCGAAGTTCTTTTTATCATTTTTCTCTTTTTCGGTTTCGGGGATGTTGTTTCCGCCGAATAAGGATTTAAATAAGCCCATAATTTATAGTTGTTTTATTTGTCTATTGTTATAATAAATCGTCTGAGGTAAATTTCTTGTTCCTGATGCTGCATGTTGGTAAAACGTACTGCCTTTATTGGTTTCTGTTGTAAACTGGCAGTCAGTAGGTTCTTTTCTTGTGTAAAGTTTACTTTACTCCAATCTTTTCCATTTGCAGATATCTCAAGGCTTCCCCAAGTTGCGATTTCCGGTTTCCCGAAATCTATCTCTATATTTTCTCCGGGATAAACTTGATCCAGTTCGATAGTCAATGAACCATTACCGGGCCATTTGATAACTTCCAGCGCCGGAGAAATCTGAATGCGGTTTATCTTTACCTGTAAAGGTAAGTTCTTTATCTGACTGATATCGCTTATTAGTTTATGCGGCATATAGTCGGTTTCAGCATTCAGCAGTGTACTATATTTTTGGTTATAGCATTGCGTGACGGTGGCGAAAGTTTGATCAATCAATGGCTTGATTACCCTTCCTGCTGTCTTTATACCCGGCTGGTAAGGGTTTTGGTTGTATGTCTGGTCAATTTGAAACATTTGTTGTTGCAAGGCTTTCACGTGCTTGTATTTACGCATAAATAAAGATTGGTCATTTTTGTCGTATGCTTTGACCATTGCCAATACTTCATTTCCGGTTTCTCCCAATAGTTTGAATTGATAAAGCCAAGGCATGATTTCTACTATAATCGGATTTTTATCAGCATGGGCGACTAAAATATCACTTGATTCAATCATCTGGCTGAAGGTTTCTTGTAGAATAGAGAAATCTTTTTCAGTGTAAGTTTTATTTTTTATGTAACTTTCAGTAAAGCTTTGCGCTGTAGGTTGGAGATTTACAGATTCCTCTCGGCGATATTTATGTCCATTGGGACCCAAGTCCGAATTGTGGGCAGCAAAGAATTCCAATTCAGTGGCTGCATCGGGCAAAATGTTCATAATAGCATCTTTCCAAGTTTTTTCACTGTTATATTTTGGGGGATTCCAAGCGTATGAGGCTACACTATAAATAGCTATTTTAGAAGCCTCGGCATGTTCCATCGGATTAGTTACAAAGCCAGACATCTGATGGGCTATTTGAGTATCGTTTCCATATACTGGTCCCATGAGCAGATGATCTCTAACGTAATCGGAAACAGGAAAGTTCCACCATATATATGCCGGACGTTTAATCCGGTCGTTTATCCATTGAATACCATCTTGGGTAATATCGGAAATAACTCGGTCTCCTGTCCACATAATTTGTATGGATGGATTCAGTTTGTCTCCTAAAGTCGTAAGATATCCTTTAGCAGGGTCGGACCAACTTTTATTGTATTCCGTGGGACACATGATAAGGGGAGTTACATCTGGTTTTACTTTTACAAAATGTTCATCTATGTAGTTCAGCAGTTCTGCTTGTTTCACAGGGTTAGTACCTTCTCCTGAAATATCATCAAAGAAGACGGCAAAAGAACGGACACCGAGATGATACATCTTTTCAAATTTTGCCAATAATAGTTCACGGTCTTCCTTATTCCATTTGATGTCTTGCCCTGGATGGATGGCCCAAACAAAATCTATTTCGTTTTCTTGGGCTACTTTTACTAATTCCTGTAATTGTTTTGCTTCTTTTTCGGGGTAAGGCAAGCGCCAGTTGGGAGAACTATGGTAAGGATCATCTTTAGGACCGTATATATAGGTGTTCATTTTGTTTTCACCATAAAATTGAAGTTGGCGAAGACGGGCATTATGGCTCCAGGGAGTCCCGTAAAATCCTTCTACGACACCACGGTAGCATATGGCCGGATAGTCTTGTATCTCTATTATCGGTAATTGGTTATCTTTGAGCAATTGTTTTAAGGTTTGCAAGGCATAGTAGGTTCCACGTTCATCGTTCCCTGCCAGAATTATTTCCTTATTATTGATGGATAGATAATAACCTTCCTTTTGGTTGGGGATTTGACGAGTAAACTTGCGGATAGACTTGTCTCCTTTTTCTCCAATATAAATGCGCAAACCGGTATTGGCCGGGTGTTTTCCACCTAATAAATCTTTTAATTCTTGTACGGCATATGGATTAGCTTCAGTTTCTCCCAAGAGCTGGTAAGTTTCAGGTAAATTGATTTGTCCGCCTTGTTTGGAAACTTGTTGAGGGATGGGCTGTACATCTATGTTTTGGGCAAAGATAGTACAACCGGTAAAAAGACAAATGATTGCCAGATGCATTTTTTTCATATTCTGTTGGGGTAAAAGGTTAATAAATCAATGGCAAAGATACGATTTATACAGAAAGAATTCCATTTTTTAATTGTATTATTTCTTCGGAAAGTAGGTAGGAGAGTACCTTTTCCGCTTTTTCACGATTGCTATTCAATTGGTTCAGTAGTTCTGAAACAGGCATGGCGTTTGCCTGTAATAGCTGTTTGATTTGTTTTTCCAATTCTTGAAATTCCCCCTGTTTTATTCCTGAATGATGTTTGTTAAGGCATACATCACATTGTCCGCAGTTGTGTTCGTTCTTTTCTCCAAAATATCTGAGTAGCATTCGGCTACGACATTTATCATCGGCTGTGGCATATTCTATCATAGCCTTGATTCGGGTGGTATAGCTTTTTTTTCGGTCTTCGTATATTTCCCGAGTTAGGACAAGGCGATTCTTTTCTTGCCGTTCACGGGTATATATAATATAAGGTGTCTTTTTCCGTGGAATGTAATGTATGATATGTCTACGAGTTAGCGTCAGTAGAATTTCATAGATTCGTTGGCGGGTTAATCCGGAACGGATTACTAAGGAATCTTCGTTAATATAGGCATAATCAGTAAATAATCCTGTATAAGAACGCAAGATGATGTTTATCAGTTTCTCTGTATCTGTATCATTCTCGTGTAGTTTATAGAGTTCGTCGCGTTTCATAGTGAAAAGAATACGTGAAGCATTATCTTGCTCGTCCGTATATTCTAAATATCCGGCACGGGTCAGAATCTTTAAAGCGCTGTCTGCTTGTACGGGGAAATGTTTGAAGTTACGACAGAATTCATCCAAGTTAAAAGCAAAGGTGCAACCTATACCGTCTCCCATGGCCATTTGAAAATAGTAGTTGATATCTTCGTACACTTTTCGGATATAATCCTTGTCGGGAAATGTATCACTGATACGTTTGTTGAGAGTGGTTTTATCACTTTGGGCGTATAGCAGAACAGCATATGCTTTCTGCCCGTCACGCCCTGCTCGTCCGGCTTCTTGAAAATAGGCTTCAGGAGAATCAGGCATATCTATGTGGATAACGATACGTACATCTGGCTTGTCGATACCCATGCCGAAAGCGTTGGTTGCTACCATAGTACGGCTTTCTCCGGTGAGCCAGCTTTTTTGACGTTGATCTTTTACATCATTATTCAAACCGGCATGATAGAAAGTGGCAGTTATGCCGTTATTGACCAGTAGTTCGGCAATTTCACGTGTGCGTTTCCGGTTGCGGGTATAGACAATGGCGCAGCCGGGCACACTATTTAAAATATGTAATAGCTCTTCCTGTTTATTTTCTGTAGGACGTACAATATAAGCCAAGTTTTTTCTTTCGAAACTCATTCGGAAAACCTGACTGTTTTTTTTAAAGTTTAGTTTTGTTTGAATATCTGTTACTACTTCCGGAGTGGCAGTTGCTGTCAGTGCCAATATAGGTATGTCAGGAAGGAGTTCTCGAATTTCTGCAATTTTCAGATAAGCAGGGCGGAAATCATATCCCCATTGAGATATACAGTGTGACTCATCTACTGTGATCATACTTACCTTCATGTTCCGTAGTTTGTTACGGAATATTTCAGTATCCAGTCTTTCCGGAGAAATATAAAGGAATTTATAGTCGCCGAAGATACAGTTTTCCAATGCAACGATGATCTCTTCGCGCGTCATGCCTGAATAAATTGCTAAAGCTTTGATACCCCGGCCGCGTAAATTGCGTACTTGGTCCTTCATCAGGGCAATAAGAGGTGTGATAACTAAACATAATCCGGGTTGTGCTAAAGCTGGTACTTGGAAGGTAATGGATTTGCCACCACCGGTAGGCATCAATCCTAGCGTGTCGTGACCGTTGCCTATACTTTCAATGATTTCTTTCTGTATGCCTCGAAAGTTATCATATCCCCAATATTGTTTTAGAATTTCTTTATAGGTCATTGGAAGGAGAATAAGAAAATTATGTCAAAACCCCAATGACTTGTCATCTTATTATTCTGATAAGTATCTGATAACGTCATTAAAGTTTTGACATATTTCAAAGATAAATTTTTACCATTATTCCTCACTGGGTTTTATATCTTCTATTTGCAATTGTACTTCACCACGCTTGTGCGTATTCTCTTCAATGGTATAACAAATATCAAAAGAACGTTTGGTCTTAATATAGCGTGCTTGTGAACTTTGTCCGAAAGCGATGCCATTCATCACATTGTTTGATTTATTGTCTACCAATTCCAACTTGATATGCTCCTGATCACGACCTACTACTTTGCTGGTACCATAATCATATACATTATGTGTACAAAAGATAGGTTTGTGGTTGTCTGGTCCGAAGGGATTGAACTTTTTCAGGTCGGCATGGAACTTCGGAGTGATATCCCGGAAGTCAATTTCTGCATCAATATCTATTACAGCACTAGTCTGTTCCGGCAAAATATGTTCTGTGACATAGGTCTCAAAACGGCGGGTGAATTCTTCCACATTTTCCACTTTCATGGATAGTCCTGCAGCGTAAGTGTGTCCTCCAAAATTTTCCAACAAGTCACGACAATATTCGATAGCTTTGTAAACATCGAAACCTGATACGGAACGGGCAGAACCAGTTGCTAGATTATCTGTACGGGTTAATACAACTGCCGGGCGATAATAAATCTCTGTAAGGCGTGAAGCTACGATACCGATAACACCTTTGTGCCACGCTTCATTATAAATGACAATGGAACGCCGGTCTGCTAGTCCTTCCAAGTGGTCTACAATTTGGTTGGCCTCTTCGGTCATGGTCTTATCCAGATCTTTACGGGTTTCATTGTATTGGTTGATTTGGTTGGCTTTCTCTAATGCTGCCGAGAAGTCCTTTTCTATGAGCAATTCCACCGCTTCTTTTCCGTTCTGTATACGTCCGGATGCGTTGATGCGCGGACCTATCTTGAATACGATATCACCTACGGTAATTTCTTTTTCTGATAATCCGCATACATCAATAATAGCTTTCAGACCTACACTGGGATTGGAGTTCAACTGCTTTAAACCATGATGTGTCAGCACTCGGTTCTCTCCCATGATAGGTACGATGTCTGATGCTACACTGACAGCAACCAAATCTAATAAAGGAGTTAGTTGATGAAATTCAATGCCATTATTCAAAGCGAAAGCCTGCATGAATTTGAAGCCTACACCACACCCTGAAAGATGATCGTAAGGATACGTATTGTCTGCCCGTTTGGCATTCAGAATAGCTACGGCTGGTGGCAATATATCATCAGGTACATGGTGGTCGCAGATGATGAAATCGATACCTTTTTCTTTTGCATAAGCAATTTCCTCTACGGCTTTAATACCGCAATCTAACACAATAATAAGTTTTACACCTGTTTCACAGGCATAATCCACTCCTTTTACTGATACTCCGTAGCCCTCATTATATCGGTCGGGAATATAGTAGTCAATGTTCGAATAGAACTGCTGGAGAAAT
>ENA-OPDD01002124-OPDD01002124.1-human-gut-metagenome-genome-assembly--contig:-NODE-2124-length-12533-cov-1.422023_pt1 | contig 12533 bp, 14 predicted proteins | sample MGYA00241574_ERZ501499 | MGnify/ENA primary metagenome ERZ501499 (study PRJEB25962, sample SAMEA2042576) | human gut metagenome | biome: human gut; feature: human-associated habitat; material: faeces...
CGTAATATTTAAGCTTGATTTCCCCATAATTTTGTTTATAATAAAAGTGATTGTGTACAATCGTTTTTGACAGATGACTTTACACTCACCTTGTCAGACATCTGAATTTACGTACCCAGAAAGGAGATACTATGAAAAAAAGACTTGTATTATTGATGGCTCTCTCTCTTACCTTTGCATTCCCGGCAGCTGTTATGGCTGAGGATACCACTGCTGCAGAGGAAGCTGCTGACAGCACTGCAGAAGATGCAGATGTGAAATCCGAAGGTGTTATGACCCATGACGAATACCTTGCAGCAGCTGTTGATGACGAAGTTACCATCGAGACCTATGTACAGGCAAAACAGTCCTGGTGGGAGGACAAAGCAACCATCTATACCCAGGATAAGGACGGCGCTTACTTCATTTACAATATGCCCTGCTCCGAGGAAGAGTACGAGAAACTCGTTCCGGGAACCAAGATCAAAGTAACCGGATACAAAGCAGAGTGGTCCGGTGAGATCGAGGTTGCTGATGTAGAGTCCTTCGAGATTGAGGATGGCGAGTACATCGCAAAACCGCTGGATGTAACAGACCTTCTGGGAAAAGACGAGCTCATCGACCATCAGAACGAGCTGGTTTCCTTCAAAGGAATGACCGTTGAGGCAGCTGGCCAGGATGCAGACGGAAACGACGTTCCGTTCCTGTACAACTACGACGGTTCCGGAAGCGAGGGAGACGATCTGTACTTCAACGTTTCCTACAATGGGGAGACCTACACCTTTACCGTTGAGTCCTATCTCTGCGATAAAGATACTGACGTATACAAAGCAGTAGAGGCTCTTCAGATCGGCGATAAGATCGACATGGAAGGTTTCCTGTACTGGTATGAGGGCGTAAACCCGCACATCACTTCTGTGACTGCAGCAGAGTAAAGCCCGGACCAGGGGGACGGTGTTTTCGGACTTTTAACTGTCCCTATTGGTTCAAATAAGAGAAAAACCACCGGGAAGACGTTGAGGGGATGTCTTCTTCGGTGGTTTTTTTGCTTAAAAAAGTAGTTCCTCCAGTGTAAGGAACTTAAGGGACACGGCCATTTCTTCTTCGGAGCAGAGCGCAATCCGATACCCCTCCAGGGTAAATTCCTGAAAAAAAACAGGAAGCGTCTGCTCACCCGGGAGCACCTCAAAAGAATTTAAGGGAACGCGGATACCCTGCCCGGTAAATTTCAAATAGCTCTCTTTCCTGGCCCAGATCCTCGTAAACATTTCCGGTCCCTGCTCCCGGATCAGCGCCTGTTCCCCTTCGGTAAAGCAGCGTTCTGCGATATGAAAGCGGTCCGGCGTTTCCTTCTGGATATCGACACCTGAGGGAGAAAGTCCGTAAGCGCAGACGGCGTACATCCCACTGTGGGAAAGGTTAAAAAAGTGCTTTTCATCGGCGATAACCGGTTTTCCTCCTTTTTCCAGGGAAAGGGCGGAAAAAGACACTTTCATTTTCAAAAAGGCCCGGCGGGCCAGAAGTCCGGCGGCGAGCGTAAGACAGCGATCCTCTGCTTTTTTCTGGCGGAGGATCTTTTCTTTTCTGTGGGCCCAGAGTCCCTCGTCCGGGAGGCGATCAAAGGATTTCTGAAAAAAATTCTCATCAAGAAGAGGAGCAATGGAAAAAACTTCTAAATGCATAAGAAGACTCCCTTTCTGTAAAAAATCGATCTGATTTATTCATCATATCATAGAAAACATACGGAAAGATACTGCTTTTTTTAGAAAAATATGGTACACTGAAGCAAAAGTGAAGGCAAGAGAAATGCTATGAAAAATTGTGGAATAGACGCTATATTTATATTATCGTGGGGATTCTGATGTATTATACCTCATCGGTACAGAAAGTGGCAACAGAACAGTGTTTCAGCATTCTCGATGATTCCAGAGATCAGCTCTCCCGGATGTCCGGACGATTCCCATCATTGCCCTGACGGCCAATGCCTTCATGGAAGACGAAAAGAAATGCCTGGAAGCCGGCATGAACGCTCACCTGCCGAAACCGATGGATGTGGAGAAGCTGTGCGGGATGATTGAGCGGCTGAGGAAATGACTATGATAAAAAAACTGTTAAAAATTATTCCCATGTTATCTCTTACAGGGACGATCGTGTTAAGCATTCTATATAAAACCACTTCTCTGGAAATTTTGCTTACGTTCGCAATTACCCTGGGAACCATTACCTATCATTTTGCAATGCGGTTGTTTGTATCCTTTCTCTATCGTTCGGCGATGCATAACAGGGCGGATTACAGCAGGCGCTGGTATCAGGTGAGCAGAGCGGAGATGCGTTTCTATGAAAAGCTGGGAGTGAAGCGCTGGAAAAACAAAATGCCAACCTATGATCCCGGCACTTTTGATCCCAGGCAGCACAGCTGGGATGAGATCGCCCAGGCAACCTGCCAGGCCGAACTGGGGCATGAAACGATCGCAGTGCTGAGCTTCCTGCCGATCCTGGCAGGAAACTGGTTCGGAGCCTATCCGGTGTTTGTCATTACTTCCATTCTGTCAGCGCTGTTTGATCTGATGTTTGTAGCGATGCAGAGATATAACAGACAGAGGATTGTCAGGCTGATAAAACGGAAATCATATTGAAGATCAGGTTATGAAAGATGTCTTTTCTTATACGAAAATTCCCTTTGTGATTTTGATTGACGAGTGGGACTGCCTGTTTCGGGAATACAAACAAGATAAGGAAGCTCAGAAGGAATGTTGAGGCTTCGAGAACGTTGTTGGAGTCTCTCTGGAATAAGGATGAAAAAGCGGTGGCAGAAGGAACTGATAAAGCGACGAAAAAACATACCTGTGTGATTGAAGAGGTATATAAAAATAGTTAAAAAGGAGGAATGCATGATGTTACAGCAGGTAATGACAAAACCAGGAGAAATTATATTTCAGGAAGTGCCGGTTCCGGAAGTAAAGGATGATCAGGTGTTGGTGAAAATCAGGAACATTGGAGTCTGCGGATCGGATATTCATGTGTATCACGGAAAACATCCTTTTACGAAATATCCGGTTACGCAGGGGCATGAAGTATCCGGAGAGATCGTAAAAACAGGAAAAGCTGTCACGGAGTTTCATGAGGGCCAGAAAGTGACGATTGAACCCCAGGTTTATTGCAGCCATTGCTATCCGTGCCGTCATGGAAAATACAACCTCTGTGAAGAGCTGAAGGTGATGGGGTTCCAGACAACGGGAACCGCTTCGGAATATTTTTCTGTGGATGCATCGAAGGTAACGTTACTTCCGGAAGAGATGTCTTATGAAGAGGGCGCGATGATTGAACCGCTGGCTGTGGCCGTACATGCGGTAAAACAGATGGGTGATGTGAAAGGAATGAACATTGCCGTGATCGGTGCGGGACCGATTGGCAATCTGGTTGCCCAGACCGCAAAGGGGATGGGAGCAGCCAGGGTCATGATTACCGATGTCAGTGACTTCCGCCTGGACAAAGCGAAAGAATGTGGAATCGATGTCTGTGTAAATACAAAGAAAAAAGATTTCGGCGAAGCCATGATCGAAGCCTTCGGTCCTGATAAAGCTGACGTGATTTATGATTGCGCCGGAAATAACGTTACTATGGGCCAGGCCATCAAATACGCAAGAAAAGGAAGCGTCATCGTTCTGGTGGCTGTGTTTGCAGATATGGCAACAATCGATCTTGCCATCGCAAACGACCATGAACTGGATATCAAGAGCACGATGATGTACCGCCATGAAGATTATGTGGGCGCCATTACACTTGTAAACGAAGGAAAGGTCCATTTAAGACCACTGATTTCCAAAGTATTTGCATTCAAAGATTATCTGAAAGCTTACCAGTACATCGATGCGAACCGTGAGACGACGATGAAAGTGATTATCAATGTACAGGAAAAATAAAGGTGGAAGCCATGAAAAAAAGGAGACATCCCGGCGGTGTCTTCTTTTTTGTTATGGAGACGAGGAAAAAGATTAGCCTGGCATTTTTTGTGCAAGCTGACAGTGACAAATTTTCTCAGCTATCCCACTTGACAAAATACCCGTATGGGGTATATAATGCACTCGAAAAATACCGGTGAGGGGTATACAGAGAGGAGATGAACAGATGGCGGAGGAGAAACATTGCTGTTGTTGTGAGATGACCGGAGGTAAGACGAAGGTCCGCACGGATAAAGAGTACAAAGACCTGATGAACCGTCTGAAACGGATCGAGGGACAGGTGCGGGGAATCCAGAGCATGCTGGAAAAGAACGCCTACTGTACGGACATCCTGACCCAGGTGGCCGCGGTAAACGCCGCACTGAACAGCTTCAACAAGGTGCTTCTGGCAGATCATATCCGTACCTGTGTGGCCGACAACATCCGGGAAGGAAATGATGAAGTTGTCGATGAACTGGTGACAACGCTGCAGAAACTGATGAAGTAATCATTAGAAAATGCCAACAGGGACAGAAAAAGAGTCAAAAACACCGTCCCCATTGGAAAAATCAACAGGGACAGCACCGTCCCCCTGGAAAGGAGAGAAATCTATGGAACAATACAACGTGACCGGCATGAGCTGCGCTGCCTGCAGTGCCCGGGTGGAAAAAGCTGTTTCTAAAGTGCCCGGCGTGACCTCCTGCTCAGTAAGCCTTTTGACCAACTCCATGGGAGTGGAAGGAACTGCTTCGTCTTCAGCGATTATTGTCGCAGTGACAGAGGCCGGCTATGGCGCATCCTTAAAAGGTGCCGAGAAAGCACAGGGAGGCAGCGCTTCCGACTATGACGACATGCTGAAGGACACAGAGACCCCGAAGATGAAAAAACGACTCATCGTCTCCGTCTGCCTTCTGATCCCGCTGATGTATTTCTCCATGGGCCATATGATGTGGGGCTGGCCGCTGCCCGCCTTCTTTGATGGAAACCACATCGCCATGGGCCTCGTACAGCTGCTCTTTACGGTAGCTATCATGGTGGTAAATCAGAAATTCTTCATCAGCGGTTTCAAGAGCCTGGCACATCGGGCCCCGAACATGGACACGCTTGTGGCGCTGGGCTCCACTGCATCCTTTGTATACAGTGTATACGCGCTCTTTGCAATGACGGGAGCGCAGGTAAGAGGTGATATGGATGCTGTCATGAGCTACATGCACGAGTTTTACTTTGAATCCGCGGCCATGATCCTGACCCTGATCACCGTCGGAAAAATGCTGGAGGCCCGCTCGAAGGGAAAGACCACAGATGCACTCAAGAGCCTTATGAAACTGGCTCCGAAGACCGCAGTCTTAAGAAAAGACGGCGTGGAGAAAGAAGTTCCCATTGAGCAGGTGCGGATCGGCGATCTCTTCGTGGTGCGCCCCGGTGAAAATATACCCGTGGATGGTATTGTACGAGAAGGAAACAGCGCGGTCAACGAGGCAGCACTGACCGGTGAGAGCATCCCGGCCGATAAGGCGCCCGGGGACCCCGTCTCCGCAGCGACCCTGAACCAGTCCGGTTATCTGGTCTGTGAGGCCACCCGGATAGGCGAGGACACGACACTTTCCCAGATCATCAAAATGGTGAGCGATGCAGCGGCAACCAAAGCGCCCATTGCCAAGGTGGCAGACCGGGTATCCGGTATCTTCGTGCCTGCGGTTATCACGATCGCCCTCATCACAATTGCGGTCTGGCTGCTGGCAGGAAAAGACATCGGTTTTGCCCTGGCCAGAGGTATTTCTGTTCTGGTAATCAGCTGCCCCTGCGCTCTGGGCCTTGCGACTCCCGTGGCCATCATGGTAGGAAACGGTATGGGCGCCAAGCATGGAACGATGTTTAAGACCGCCGTTTCCTTGGAGGAGACCGGTAAGATCCAGATCGTGGCTCTTGACAAGACAGGAACCATCACCAGCGGCGAGCCGGAGGTGACAGATATTCTCCCGGCCGATGGCTATACGGAAGAGGAGCTTCTGAAAAAAGCCTATGCCCTGGAGAAGAAGAGTGAGCATCCGCTGGCAAGAGCGATCCTGACACTGGCGGAGGAGAGAAAGCTTTCCGCAGCAGAAATCGAAGACTTCCAGGCAGTTCCCGGAAATGGCCTCACCGGAAGTCTGAACGGAAAGAAGCTGGCCGGAGGAAACCTTTCCTTCATCAGCAAAGAGAGCACGGTTTCCGGACAGCTTTCCGAGAAAGCAGCAGCCCTTTCAGAGGAAGGTAAGACTCCGCTTTTCTTTGCAGAGAACGGCCACCTCATGGGTATCATCGCTGTGGCAGATGTGATTAAGGAAGACAGCCCCAGAGCCATTCAGGAGCTGAAAAATATGGGCATCCATGTGGTGATGCTGACCGGAGACAACGAGCGCACCGCCCGGGCCATCGGAAAACAGGCCGGTGTGGATGAAGTGGTGGCAGGCGTTCTGCCGGATGGCAAGGAAGCCGTCATCAGTGAACTGAAGAAAAAAGGCCGGGTAGCCATGGTGGGCGACGGCATCAACGACGCTCCGGCACTTACGAGAGCCGACATCGGTATCGCCATCGGAGCCGGAACAGATATCGCTATCGATGCGGCGGATATCGTCCTGATGAAAAGTCGTCTCTCCGATGTGCCGGCTGCAATCCGTCTGAGCCGGGCAACGCTCCGGAACATTCACGAGAACCTGTTCTGGGCTTTCATTTACAATATTATCGGTATTCCGCTGGCAGCCGGCGTCTGGATTCCGATCTTTGGCTGGACCTTAAATCCCATGTTCGGAGCTGCGGCCATGAGCCTTTCCAGCTTCTGCGTAGTGACCAATGCCCTTCGCCTGAATCTCTTTAAGATGGGCGACGCGAGCCATGACAGGAAGAGAAAAGACGCTCTGGGAAGCCAGAAACTCATAGAAAAGAGCGGTTCTGCCGCTCCTCAGAATAAAGGAGGTGAAAATATGACACTGAAAGTAGAAGGAATGATGTGCGGTCACTGTGAGGCCAGAGTGAAAAAAGCCCTGGAGGAGATCGACGGCGTAGTCTCCGCAGAGGTGAGCCACGAGAAAGGAACCGCTGTGGTAACTCTCTCCAAAGAGGTACCGGCAGAAATCCTGAAAAAAGCAGTAGAGGACGCAGGCTATAAGGTACTTGCCTGAAGATAAGTATTTAAGGAGGAATAAGAGCATGCAGGAAATTACAGTTGGTGTAGATGGAATGATGTGCGGTATGTGCGAGAGCCATGTAAACGACGCAGTGCGCGCTGCTTTCCCGACGGTGAAGAAGGTTTCTTCTTCCCACGGAGCAGGAAAAACGGTCATCGTGATCGAGGAGGATATTCCGGATGAGAAGATCCGCGAGGTCATCGACAAGACCGGCTATACCGTCACCGGTATCACGAGAAAACCCTATGAGAAAAAAGGCTTCTTCTCCCGCTTAAAAAAAGACTGATCCATCAGACAAAACTCATAAGAAGGCTGTACAGTGCCAAAATCAGGAGCTGTGCAGTCTTCTTTTTTTGGATGGACAAGGGGATTTTCCTATATTATAATGATGTCAGATATTACCTATTTTAAAGGGATGAGATTGGAGGATACCGATGAGAAACGTTAGAAGATGGAAAAAACTTTGCGCGCCAGTTCTGGCAGCTGCCTGCTTTGCGGGAACCGTGGGTCAGAATTTTACCGGAAGCTGCTCCTTTGTGCAGGCGGCGGAGACGGAGAGTGAAACGGAGGCCGAGACCGTTTACAGCCAGGAAGATCTGGAGCTTTTGAACAGCCTGGATCAGGCAGAGGCCGAAGGTGTGGATGGCCTGGATGCAGATTCCATTGACTGGGGAAAGGCAGAGATTCAGGTTATGGAAGATGAGGAGGTCTCCAACATTCTTCTCATCGGTCAGGACCGCCGGAAGGGAGAAGACCGCCAGCGTTCCGATTCCATCATTATTTGCAGTGTCAACAAGGATAAAGGAGAAATCATCCTGACCTCCGTTATGCGTGATCTCTATGTGCCGATTCCGGGCTATAAAGATAACCGGATCAACGCGGCCTATCAGTTCGGAGGCATGGAACTTCTGGATGAGGTCATCGAGGAAAACTTAGGTGTCCACATCGACGGAAATGTGGAGGTGGACTTCGACGGTTTCATGGAGTCTCTTTCCGTACTTGGAAATCTGGATATTGAGCTCAATGCCACCGAGGCAAAGTATCTGAATTCACATTCCGATCTTTCGGAAACTGACGAAAACGGCTGGACCCTGAAAGAAGGTGTCAATTCCATGACTCCGGCCCAGCTTCTGGCCTACTCCCGGACACGTTTTATCGGAAATTCTGACTGGGAGCGGACAGAGCGTCAGCGCAAGGTACTGATGGCAGCCTATGAAAAAGCAAAAAATATGAGTCCCTTCAATCTCATCCGGCTGGCCTATGAAATTTTCCCGAATTTTACGACAGACCTTTCCATCGGCCAGATCGTGGGCTACATTTATACGGTGCTCACCGGCGGCATCGATGGCATCGAGAGCTACCGCATTCCCGTGGACGGCACCTATAACTGCGTGACTCTGTCTGCCGGAATGGAGGTCCTGATTCCGGATCTTTCGGCCAACAGCAGCTACCTCCAGCAGTTCATCTACGGCGTGGATGCAGCCGGAAACGTTGCTGAAACAGAGACTGAGACAGAAAGAGAGACCGAATAAGGAGCAGTTATGGAAGAGAAGAAGACAAACTATGATAAGACCCGGGAGGATGCGGAGCAGCGTTTCCTCGCCTATGATCAGGAAAAAATGATCCGGAAATTCAGCCTGAAAGCGGATGAAAACTATCTCTATCTCCGCTTTGTGGGAAGAGACTATCGAATCAGCCGAAAGAACGGAAGGATCGAGTGGAACCGGGAAGAGATCGGGAAAGATTATTTTGAGCCGGCCCAGGCAGGGTTTGAGGAAACTCTGGCTATCATGGATGTGCTCTGCAGCTCGAAGGACGACTGCCAGCTGGCCGGAACTTATAATACGATCGACCGGATGAAGTCTGTACGTTATGCGGCGACGCCGGGCTCCGGCCTCTATACTACCTATGAGAAACTCTTTGACGAGAATACGGAAAAGCTCCAGAAAGTGCTGGAAAACCTGGGCGGCACGAAAGACCATCCGGGGGATGCGGCCGCAAAGCTTCCGGTTTTTGATTTCCTGCCGGTGATCTTTCAGTTCTGGCATTCCGATGAGGAATTTCCGGCCACGCTGAAATTTATGTGGGATGAAAATACGCTGGATTATCTCCGTTTTGAGACGGCCTTCTATGTCATGGGCCACATTTTATCCCGGATTAAGGAGGAACTTGTCCGGCTGGATACCCGCCGCTGCACAATTGAGACCGAGGGTTTTGGAACCATGGTTTTTGAGCTTTATCCGGAATATGCGCCGATCACTGTGGAATCTTTTAAAAAGCTTTCCGACGAGGGCTTCTACGACGGCCTCTGCTGGTGTCGGATCGTGAAGGACTATGTGATCCAGGGCGGCTCCCGGACCAACGATATCATGGCCGAGTGCGACTGGCATATCAAAGGGGAATTTCTGGAAAACGGTGTGGATAATCCCCTGAAACACGTCCGGGGAGCCATCTCCATGGCGAGAGACGACGCCTACGATACGGCGGACACCCAATTCTTTGTGGTACATAAGGATGCGGCGAAGCTCGACGGCCGTTACGCCGCCTTCGGCGAGATGCTCTCGGGCTTTTCCGTTCTGGATAAAATTGCCGACGAGCCCACCTACGGTCCGGAAACCTGGAATAAGCCAGTGAAAATGCCGGTGATCCGAAAGATCACAGTGGAATAACCCCTACATGAATTTTTTTGATACAAGACAGAAAACATCCCCCGGTCAGGGTTGCGGCTTCTTTTCCAAAAACGTATAATCATCAGAAACGGGCAATTATACAGAGAAAGGAAGGCAGCGCAAGCGCGGATAAAACAGGCGCTGCCTAAAATAGCGGATAAATGGAAAAAGAGCGTATTATCAACTACTGGTCCGAGAGAAGCCATGAATTTGTCGATCTTCGGACGGAGGAACAGAACTCCGAGATGGGACGAAAATGGCTTTCAGAGATTGAGAAAAATCTTCCGAAAGGCAGAAAACTGAAGATTCTGGATGTGGGAACCGGCACCGGCTTTTTTGCGCTGATGCTCTCGGCAAGAGGCCATCAGGTGATGGGAATTGATCTGACGGATCATATGATCTACCATGCCAGAGAGCTGGCAAAGGAGCAGAAATCTTCGGCGGAGTTTTTTGTCATGGATGCGGAAAAGCCGGAGTTCCCGGATGCGACCTTTGATGTGGTGGTTTCCAGAAACCTGACTTGGACGCTGCCTCATGCGGAAGAAGCCTACCGGGAATGGACCAGAGTCCTGAAAAAGGGCGGAGTCCTCCTGAATTTCGATGCGGACTACGGTCACGATGATTTCACGAGAGATGAGGAAAAGCTTCCTCCGGAGCATGCCCACTGCCGTCTGAAAGAGGGGCTGGTGCAGGAATGTGAGGCCATCAAGGAGGTGAGCCGGATTGGGGTATTACACTACGGCTGAGATTGTGAAAATCGTAAACAAGCTCATTGACCGTTGCGGTACTCGTGACCCGTACAAGGTCGCAAAAGAGCTTGGTATCAATGTTATCTACCGGAATTTTGACAAGTTCTATAATCCTACGCCTATGTTTGCATTAAAAGCAGTAAAAGAGTGAAAGAAGACAGCTGTACATCCCCCGGGGCGGGTTTGTACAGCTGTTTTAAACAGGAGAAAAAATGGGAAAATATGTAATAAAAAGGCTGCTCCAGCTGATTCCCGTGGTACTGGGCATTACGTTCCTGTCCTTTGCCATGATGCGTCTGGCGGACGAGCCCACGAGCGCGCTGGATGTGACGGTCCAGAAACAGGTAGTGGAAAAGCTTCTGGAGTTTCGAAAAGAAGAAGGGACGGCCATGGCGGTTGTCACCCACAATATCGGTGTGGTGCGGGCTATGGCGGATCAGGTGCTAGTGCTTAAGGAGGGCTGCATGGTGGAGTATGGCAGGCTGGAAGAGGTGCTGGAGCATCCGAAGGAAGCCTACACCAGGCAGCTGATTGATTCTGTACTATAAATAGAGGAGAAAAATATGAGTGAATTACTGGAAGATATCAGAAAATACTGGACAAAACGGGCGAAAGGCTATTCCGAGTACAATCAGGGAGAGCTTTCCGGAGAACAGAGGGAAAAATGGCGGCAGGCAATCCTTGCGGAACTTCCGGACAAACCCCTTACGGAGATCCATCTTCTGGATGTGGGAACCGGCCCAGGCTTTTTTGCTATCATTCTGGCGGAGGCAGGGATTCAGGTGACGGCTGTGGATTATACGGAAGAGATGCTGAAAGAGGCGAAAGCCAACGCCGGAGGGCTCTCAGAGAAGATTCATTTTCAGCAGATGGATGCCCAGAATCTGGAGTTCCCCGATGGAACCTTTGATGCGGTGATCACCAGAAACGTGACCTGGAACCTGGAGCATCCGGTGAGGGCTTATCAGGAGTGGTACCGGGTTCTCAAAAAGGACGGAGTGCTGCTGAATTTTGATGCCAACTGGTACCGCTATCTCTGCGATGAAGAGCTCCGGAAGGGCTATGAGGAAGACCGGAAGAAGACAAAAGAGCAGCAGGTGGAAGATTACTACGAGGGAACGGATATTGCGGAGATGGAGCGGATTGCCGCCGCTGTGCCCCTGACGGAAATCCTCCGTCCGGCCTGGGACCTTCATGTGATGGAAGAAATCGGCTTTCAGGACTGCCGCTCGGACGAAACCGTCAACGAGAGAATTTTAAGCCGGGCAGATCAGATCAACGGGGAATCCACGCCCATGTTCCTGGTGACGGGAAGAAAATAAAAAAGAGTGTTAAACTCTTGACAATCTTAAAATGGCATGCTATGGTATTGGCGTGTAATTTAATATTGCAGTATCAAGTGCAGCCAGCAGTCATTCCGCAGACTGTTGTCTGAAGAGGGAACCAGGTGAGAATCCTGGACGATCCGGTCACTGTAAACAGGGAATACCGCTCAATGATCCCATTGCATTACCCATACATAGATGTGAGAAGGGGAGTCGGTGTAACGATCTGTAAGTCAGGAAACCTGCTTGGTATTTGAGATGGGCTTCCGAGTAAAGTCAAACATCCAATCGGACACAATTCCGCAAGTGTCTCAGAGATGTCAGCCATGGGTAGGCAGGCAGTTTTTATTATGATTATGATTGTATGCATCTCGAGCATATTAATATACACGAACAATACCTCCTTCTTAAGAACAGAAATTCCGCATCTGTTCTTTCGATGTAAAAAAAGCAGCAGCGCCGTTATGGTGCTGCTGTTTTGCTATACAAAAATACTTGTTACGCAAACTTTCTCAATTATGTTCCGGGATTTCTCTTGCATTTCACAGAAAGTTATGATAAGCTAACCATGGTTAGAAAAACCTAACTTACTGTGAATAAATCATGCAGACTCCTTCCGCCCCCTGAGCAAGGGTGGGAGGGTGCATGGAGAAAGGATCGAAATAAAGATGAAACATTTATCCATTGAAAAAGTAATCGGAAG
>ENA-OPDD01002130-OPDD01002130.1-human-gut-metagenome-genome-assembly--contig:-NODE-2130-length-12498-cov-2.350880_pt1 | contig 12498 bp, 20 predicted proteins | sample MGYA00241574_ERZ501499 | MGnify/ENA primary metagenome ERZ501499 (study PRJEB25962, sample SAMEA2042576) | human gut metagenome | biome: human gut; feature: human-associated habitat; material: faeces...
CGATCTCGGAAATAATTTTCTTTGCACTCTTTTGTAAAAATGATATAAGGGATGTCATCTTCTTTTCCAACAACAGCTCCCAGTTCCTGCATTTCTTCTAAAAGAATACATGCTGCGCCTTCTTTATTTTTTTCTGTTTTCACAAACTCTGCAATATCTGGAAGATGCTCATATAATTCTTCTTCCTGTAATTGATTTAAAAAATCTTTTTCTCTCTGTAATTCGTACATCGTGCCTCTTGCCATATGCTTATACTCCTTTTTCTCCCAATGTTTGCAGATATCCATCTACTGTCTCGCTCATTAATTCATCATTATACATGTCATTATAATTCATGTACCCTGAGTCCATATATGCTGATAAAGCAATGTTGATACCTTTTTTGATATCTTCGTTTTTAACCTCTTCTAATAACCGATTAAGTAATGTCTCATATACACTATCCATTGCAAATTTTACCCCTCACTTTTTGATTACTGATGTTTTTCTTTCTCAAAATCTTTTGCGAGCTGGTCAATCACTTGTAATACCTCTTTTTTATTCTTGCATTTAAATTCAATATCATATCCATTACGTCCAGTGAAAATTTCATACATATAATCACTGCCATATGGGTGGCCGCATTGTACTCCAAAGTATAATTGATCTCGGACATCATCATCTGCATCCTCTTTATTTTCTTTTATGGGTTCAAATCTAAAATCATCATATAATGGATAACTGCAAGGACAATTATTCTTGAACCATACACGAAAATTATCGAGAATGTAATCATTTTTAATGTCCTTAATAATGTTTCCCATTTTTTTTAGTTTTTTAGCCAAAGATTTAGTTGAGCAAAACCAATCATACCATCCTGCAGCACATTGAGTTTTAAAATCTTCATTATCAAATTCTCCATGATTAAATTTATCAATCCATTCTCTTACAGTAATATTCTTCATGTTTTATTTTCCTCCAATTCCTTAATCTAATATTCGGCCTTTCCATTTTTTACTATAAGACAAAAATAATCATCTATAGAAGAAATGTTTAATTCAGAACCATCTTCTAAAAATGGGGCAATAGATCCAAATATGTCTAACATTACGCTTTTCCAACTATATGTAGCATCAAAATCAGCATTATAAGATATAATATCCTCGTTTCTTGCTACATCGATAACAGTCCCATTGCAGGATGAAAAGAATATTCTTATCAGGTCATTAAAATTATCTGTTCCTATCCCGCGTTTTTGATTTTCTTCAAGTCCAAAATTTACATATGGTTTGTTTTGGATATATTCCTGCATTACTCTAACAGCTGCCGCTTCATTTTTGAGAGTAATATTAAGACTTATGCTAAAACAATCTCCCATAATCTTGTTCTCCTTTTTTATTTTTTAATCGAAACATGATGATATAATGTTATCCTCCTTTCGTCATCAAAAATTGTTTCAATAGTATTGTGATAGATTGTGAATAGGAATAAAAAAATCCCGGGAATATAATCCCGGGAATATAATCATCACATTTTTTTATAAATCATTTGAATAGCGTTCCGTCCTCTAAGAATTCCCACTCATTTATCTTACAAACATTTTCCATTGATTCATCATCAATAGAATAAAAGAATTGATAGCCAGCAGCTTCAAGTTCTGCACAAAATTTGGTAAATAGATCAACAATATATTGCTGAAATCTCTTCATCAATTTTTTGTTTAGATTTTTAAATGGTGGAGTAATTTCTGTCAAAATATACTCCCATTCTTCTGCAAGGTCAATCCTATCAACCATACAATAAGCATAACGGTAATTTTGAGGTAAAGTAATTTCCCAGCCACACTCTTTTGCATAGCAACAAAGAGTCCTTTTCTCTTTCTCTGTAAAACTATCTTCTGGCTTAAAAGAAGTTAATGGGGTAATGGATAAATTATATAGTACATCTTTTAAATTTAATGTACCATAAACATTAAGACCATCCCCTTGACAGTACGACAGGGAATACTGTACTTTTAAATCGCTTTTAGGAAAGCGATGAGATAATTCTTCTTTGCACATATCTGAAAATTCTTCATTTTGATAGAAATTATTCAAATACCATTCTTTCACCTTAGCTTTTGCATCTTCTGATAATTCAGAAAATTCATATATTTTATATGTAATATTTACTGATCTCATATGTTTTTCTCCTTTTGTTTTACTAGAAATAGAAAAATTTTGTATATTTTTCTATCAGTTCATCGGATAAAGATCCGAAATTTTCTTCTGTAAGACCTGTGACAAGAAAATCTCCGAAAATAATATCATAGGTTCTCCCATTGTTATCCTTTAATGCCCTATTAGGTGTGAGCCCAAGAAGTTTACCTTCCTCATTCATGATAAGTCCTACAGGGTCATCAAATGGATAGACAACTTCTATTTTGCCGCTTACCATTTTTTAAAGACTTTCTAATGTATCTTCGATTTCTACAACTTCCGGTTTTCTCTTTGGTTTTACCAGCAATACAGTTATATTATTCATACTTATCTCCTTTAGTAATCTCTGCACAGATCCATTACAGTATCTGTTACGTTTAAAATAGAATCGATCCCGTGTCCACTCAACATATCAAATGAGCTGTCATCAGATTGATAGACCAAATCACAATAATGGCACCATCCATCTTCTTTATTATATACAAAAGTGATTTCGAGATTAACATCATCCGTTAGTGGGCACTTCCAACATTCATATCGACCTTTGCACTTTCTCTCATTCACAATACACCCTTGTTTGTGAATAAAATCTCTTTCTTCAAATGAATTGCAAATGATTTTTATAAAATTCATGTTTACTACCTTATCCTTCCTGTGTGAAACATTTCATGGTTTTTTCGTATAATGTTGGATGATCATACTGATTTTTCAATTTGATTGCTTTTTTACTTCCAGATACTAAAGAGTCATTCCAACCAGTCCCTTTAAAATCTTTTCCAATAAGATTTTTTGCCTCTTCCATAGCCCAACTAGGGATTGTAGCTACAGTGAATGTAAAATCATTGCATTCTATTAAATTATATCTATACAAAAGCTTCATCTCTTCTTTTGTAATGCCACATTCTTTTGAATTAAATATAATAGCCATTTTTAGCTTTCTCCTCTTTGTTTTTCAATATCTTTTATGATCTGATTCAAAATATCACACTCTGGGAAACCATTTTCCCAGCCTATACCTACCTCAACGCGCTTATGTATAATATCGTATCCAAGAAAATCACAATTATATTTTTGAGCTATTTTTTCCCATTCTAATTGCTTTTCTTCCCAATCGTTTATCTTTACTGGAATATCAATTTCCCAAAGTTGTTTCAGACTCTCTGAAATTTCATCAAAATAATCAGCAGAGGTATCTTTTACTTCCTTGGTATAAAAGTTTTTGTCACAGTCTTTGCAAACGAAGCTGTATCCCGGTATATTACTCGTATATAATGTTTTTCCACAACAGGGACATATTGCACTGGTTCCGTATGTATTCATATTATTATTCTCCCTTCTTTTAAGAAGCCTTATCTCCAAAATGCAGATTCAGCTCCCTAGCCAGATGCGACTAGGGAGCAATGAATGTTCTTAGATGCTCAGATTAATCCATGTTCTTTGCAAAAATCTTTCATATGATCTGCTACATCATCTCCTAAATACTTTCTCACCATCTTTATATCAATTCCGGTTTCCAGCATTTCAGAATAGACATCCAGTTCATCCCTTCCATCAAGGGCTGCATCAAATCTAACTTGGATCTCTTCTCTCATATCATTGTCATTTTCTGTTTCTAAAACAACGATTGTGTCGTCATTTTGGAAAGCTAAAGCAAACAGAAGCTCTTCGCCCTCCCTGTGATGTAAATGAATGATAGCATCTTTGTTGTAATGGCTTAATTTTTCTATTAAAGTTTTGACAGTCATGATATATTCTCCTTTTTTAATGTTCTTTGATGACTATATAGTAAATCGTACAATACCATTTCCTTCTGGCAGCTTCATAAATTCTCCGATTCCGCCATGATATATTTTTCTAGCTTCAGTACGGGAATACCCACAGATATCACACCAGTCTGAACAAAAGTCTTCCCAGTCCGAATACCAAGCGCAAATTTCTGCTTTGATATGGTATCTGGCAGCGTGAGCTTCTATTTTTTGTTTAAGTGCATCTGTCAATTTGATATATTGGCGTAAATATTCTTCACTTTTTTTATCCATAAGGTAAATCTCCTTCTTTATAAAATTCCAAAGTCTTCGTAAGAATTGATTCGTTCCAATTCAGCATCTAATTCGGAAACATGGATATCTCCTGTATCATCCACTGCTTTTCCATTTCTAAATGTAGAAATTGTTACCAAGTTATATGCTTTTGTTTTCTGGTCAAAATCTTCATCTTTGTATATGTGCAAAACAAGATCTTTCTTTCCTCCGAAATCATAAACTTCTATCTTGTCATTTGCACAAAGGTCTTTACAATAGTTAATAACGGTATTAATATCTGGTGATTCTAATTGATAAACCATATTTTTCTCCTCTCTACTTTGTAAACTTCGGACATTTTATGACCAAATTCCCTTTGCAGGAACTTCCTTTGGGGTAACATCGAAAATTCGATTGCATACGTTCGCAGTCTACATAAGAGGTCTTACAGATACTGCATAACCCATTTTTTTGGATATACTTTTGCAATTTTTCCTCTGCCTGTTTTTTTTGCTTTTCTTTCTTTAATTTTTCTTTCCTAGCGTTGATATCAGGGAATTTCTTTTCGCATTCCAAAGAACAAAAAGAATACTCTGTGGAAAACATATTACTCACGGGACAGCTGAATACTTTACCGCAAGTACTGCACTTACGCATAGCATGAGGCTCTGTCTCTTTCTTTTTTTGCAGACATTCCGGAGAACAGCATATTTCGTTTCCAGAAAACTCTTTTCCACATACAGGGCAAAGCTTTAGGCCAGCAGCTTTTCTTTTTTCGGCTTCTGCTTTCTTTTTTCTCATAAACTCTCGGTAACATTCTTGACTACAGTAAGTTCCTTTTTTAATAAATTCCTTTCCGCAGTTTGGACATGTGTTTACTTTTCCGTCTTGTCTTGCAATCTCCCATTTTTTGCTTTCCTCACATTCATGGGAGCAAAACCATGGTTTACCCATCATATCTCGAATGTCTTCCGTTTTGGTCATAAGTTTGCCACAGTAAGCACAGGTTGTATGCTTGATTCGATATTTTTCACCGCATTGTTTACTACAGTATTTTTTTGGCTGTAGATAAGAAATAAAGATTTTGCCGCATTCTTTGCAGACATTTTGGATCTTTTTGTTTTTTTGTCCATAGCCATACCGGTCGATATTGCGTTGTGTATTGCGTTCCATCTGCCTTACAATCTGATCAGAGTGTGTTCTGCAGTTCGGGCAATATTTCACGTTACTGCGGCTGGGTGTAAACCATATGCCACATGCTTCACATTCCTTTTCCTTTACTTTATTTTCCATAATTACTCCTTCCCTATTTCCGGATTGTCCTTTTTTTAGTAATAGGCGTGATATTAATCACTATGAAATGTAATGATTATTTTTTTTTGCCTCCTTTCTCATCAATATTTCATTTCATTAGTAGAATGAAATATTATAAATAAACATAAAAAAAAGAGAGCCAAAATGCTCTCTTTCTTAAAATATCGTTTCTTTTAAACTTTCTTTATTAAGTTATTTGATCCGTTCTGCAGATTGATAACCTTCATATTCTTCTTTGTGTATGACACAACCTTTTACCTGAACAATAGATCCATTTTGCAAATGTCTCTCATGTCCAGATCGGATATGTGGACGTTTTTGGACACCAGAAGTTCCTGTCCCTGCAAATTTTTTTGTCTGATTAATCGGTTTTGTTCCATAGTCAAAGACAGAGATCATTCCTTCTATCTGAAAAGTTTTAGTTTCCGGACTATTCGTTTTGTTTTTCTTTTTCCTATCTCTAGTAATAGTGCTTCTGCTTTTTCTGATAAAATATTCCTGCATACAAAGAAGGATTGCGTGAACTGTCTGTATCCTTCGTTCCGGACAAGCACTGAATTTTTCTACACAGCTTTTCTCCGAGCCTTTCCATTTGTCACACCGCTTTAAGTCTTTTTTTCTTTCGCAGCCAACAAAAGGAACTAAAAGATAAGAACCTTCCCCTTCTTTTATCAGAGAAAAAGTATAGCCGCCACAGACTCTGTCCCAGATAGATACAACAATCTTCTCATCCGATACTTTTCTGATATGAAAACCTTGTTTACTCTCCCGGATATTTCCTTGTATAAAAGTCTCATAAGAATTGTTCGCAGGCATAAAACGGAACAATGCATCAAAATCCATAACGGGTTGGTTAAATTGGCTTTTGTAGTAGGTATCCGTGATCAAAAAAAGTTTGGGATAATAAATTTTATCTTCTCCCTGGTCAAATATCGCTCCCTGCAAAATACGGGTAAAGGTAATGATATTTAAGAGCCGGATACATAAACCGATAACGGTAAACATTTCGATCCCGATAAGGTTTTCATTTCCTGTTTCGGGATTGATCTTTGTAATTTTTTCTTTGATCTTTGACAGGATACCTTGTTGCCCTGGTCCGTCAGAAAAGAACGCTTTTGGGTAATAATCAAAGCATTTCATGACTAGACGATGAACATCATCGCTGCTTTTATCGGAAAACACTTTCGCATCTCCGTTTGTTAAACCGCTTTTTAGACGTTCATGATACTCCATGAGCAATGAAAGATCATTTTCAGCATCTTCATAAAACTCTGCCGGAAGGATATTTACATACTTAAAAACCGGAAGGTTTTCTTTTGTGATATACTGCATTTTTCTCCTCCAAATTGTACTTTCAATCAACTTTAACTACTAAACATCTAGCTAAGGCGGTTTAGGCTTCATATTTCCGTTCTAATTCTTTACAAATTTCAGAATCGTAGCTAAATGGATATTCCTTTACAAGTCCATTTTTGCTGTAAATACTTGTGATGAATTTCACATCATAAAATGTCTTATAATTTAGACAGTATGTAATTGTTTTGTTTATGTAAATATTTACTGATTGACCATTATCGTAATACTGAAAAGGTACGTCGTCCGACATTTCCAGATCATCAAGAACTTTCTTTCCTTCGTAGTAATTTCTTTCAAACTGTTCTTTATTTCCCCATGTTTCACCTCTTGTTAATTCCTGTAACATTGATACGATTGACATATTATTTCACCCTCTTTATTATTCAAAATTGATCTGTAATGGTTTTACTTTTCCGCTTCTTAATTCTTCAAGTGCTATTTTATTTACTTTATTTGTAAAATAATCCACCTTGTAAGAATCAATGACTTTATTCTGTAATGACATTCTTTCATAAAAATCTAAAGTATCATCTTCCCAGTACCACACGAAATAAGTGTGAATGACACAATTTGCATCGTCATAAACGCGTTTACATCTTCTTTTGCTTCCGTTCATCAAGAAAATATCTTCCGGTACTTCTAAAGCGTCATACTCTGCATCTGAACAATGATGTTCTATTTCTTTATATGTCCAGATAACCGTACCTCCCCATGTATGTTTTCCATCTGTAACGGCTCTGTAGGTTCTTAACCATGCTTGCATTTCTTTTTTTGTTTTCCACGCATGAGAACTTAATGCGTTCCATGAAGCAAAATACTGATAATCATTATCTGATTTTCTATGAGACAGATAATATTTATCATGTGTTTTTGTGGAAAACATTTCTTTATTATTATTGCATTCCCATAAATTAACCGTTGCGGTAAAATAAATTCCACCATTTGCACGTGCGCCAACATTTCCCCATGTCCAAAAAGTTTTGACTGCTGTACCTTTATATACAAATTCAGATTCTTTGTGATGGCTAAAAGCGCCACCAGAAGCACTTCCGCATAACTCATCATCGTAAATATTTAGATGTATTCCGGCATTTTCGCAAAGTTCTATATCTTCTTCTTCTTTCATTGTTACTGTTGCTTTTGGAAAATATTCCCCGTATTCGTTTGTGTATTCCACTACGTCAAATGTCTGTATGGATTCTACGGAGCGTGATTTTTCAATCATATCAATAAGATGATTTACTCTTTCTACATCTGCATTGTTAATGCCATAACATCTGTCGAAAAGCTCATTTTCTTTCTTTAACGTTTCCACCGTATACTTTCTCATAATTTCCACCTATTTAACCTTTCTTAAAATCTTGTTCTAAAAGCATTTCCCATTTGATCTCTGCTCGGATAAAATCCTCATCAAAATCTTTTAGATGACCATTTTGAGCATAACTTTTTCGGGATTCTTCTACCTTTTGTTCTAGTTTTTCTTTTTCCATTAAATCCATAATCTGTTCTCCTTTAGTAAAGGATTTTATCTTCCATCTCAATCTCTTTAAAAAGATTGCTTATAGGATAAATGCAGCAGGAAGCAGAATCTGTTCTGGAATATCAGTGAGACTTTCCAAGTGAATACTGGTCTTTTTGCATTTTTCTACTGCTTTTAATAAGGCTTCTTGGGAAGGCCTATTAGAAACGACCATACAATGAAGCAACTTGGTCTTTTTCTTTCCTTTCAGTTTGTAGATACATACTCTTGTGGATTCTTTTCCCATTTTTTTTACTCCTTTTTCTTTGAATGTAACGATATTTTTATTCCTCCTTTCATCGCTTTGATTCATTCGTAAATAATATGAAATAACAAGGATGTAAACAAAAAAAAGCCGGGAAGATATTTCTTCCCAGCTTAAGATGCAGCGCTATCTATCAATTTAGGCAGAGTACCACGTCCATAGGAGCTACGGCACCGCATGAGCGTGGGTGAATGCCCTTGCAACCAGTTTTTTTATACAGAAAAATCGTTTGTCTGGTAAATCTTTCATAATACCTATAGAGGAGATTCACTTTTTATCTTAAAGAAAGGAAAAGGTATTATGAAAAAGGCGGTTCCAATGATCTTATCTGAAGACAATTTCAAACAGATCTTCGCTTTTGCAGACCGAAATTCCCGGCTTGCAAAGCTTCTCTACAATGCTGCCCTTTTCCGTATCCGTCAGGTATTTACCGGCTGGGATAAAGAAGAACGTACCGATCTGGAGAAGTCTGTCTTTGCGGAGATCCAGTGTGCAAAAGAGACCTACAAAGGTTTCACCTGCCGCCGCGTCCTTTCTTACAAAGCATTAGATAAGATCCTCCGTGCTAACAAAAATCCCGATTTCTTTGCCGGGCTGCCGATGCAGACCGCTCAGGGTATCGTGCGGCAGGCAACGGTCGATTTTAAAGCATGGCTTTCTGCATTAAAGACATATAAGAAAGATCCTTCTTCTTTTACAGGGCGACCACAGATGCCAAAATATTGCCGTCTGGATAAAAGGACGTTTAAGGTGACTAATCAGGATGCAGTTCTCTATCCATCAGAAGATGGAAAAGGCTGTCTGTTGAAGTTACCAAATATGACGGAGAATCGGATTCCTCTTTCCTATCTCAAGGATACGGCGGACCTTAGAGAAGTCGTATTTAAGCCTTACTATGGAAGATATATCATGACGTTTATCATTGAAGATGCCGTGCCTCCCTGTTATCCAGATATGCCAAACATGGCAGGAGTGGATCTTGGCACAGATAACATCGCAGCTATCGCATGCACAGACGGTTCGTCTGTTGTATATAAGGGCGGTGCGATCCTGTCAGCCAATCAGCTCTTTGCCAAACAAAAGGCAGCCGCTGTCTCCATTCTCACCAGAGGAAAAACCTATAGTCATGCAGCGTCTGCGTTCTTAAACAATCTGTCTTTAAAACATGACTGTTTTATTAAAGATCAGATGCACAAACTCAGTGCAGCGATCATGCAGTATTGTATCGACCATCGAATCGGTGTTCTTGTTGTGGGTACAAACCGTCTCTGGAAACAGCGGGCTTCCATGAGTAAGAAAAGTAACCAGAAGTTTGTCTCCGTCCCACATGATAAGCTGCGTTGGATGCTCTCCTATAAAGCCATGGTTGCCGGGATTGATGTGATCTGGCAGGAAGAGAGTTATACATCAAAAGCAGACTGTACCGCTGGTGACTTTATCCCGGTGTATGGAAAAGTAGAAGGGCATCCTGTTTTCTCCGGTAGGCGTGTTGAGCGTGGGCTGTATCTGTGTAAAGACGGCTACTGTATCAATGCCGACTGTAATGGAGCAGCGAATATCCTTCGGAAAGCATTCCCGGACGCATGGGCAGCCTGCGGGGATTACCATTTCCTGGCTGCCCCGGATATCATCGGATTTAAAGACTTAAACCCGGCAGTATTTCCAGACCGGCAGAGACAGCAATCTGCAAATAAGAAGAATTAGACATTTATGATAGACTTGCGTTATCTGGACACGCCCTGTCAGGCAGGTAGAAAAGATCCGGACCTAAGTATTCCCGAGGCTTCATCTGCCAACGGATAGGGGGCTTCGTGAACAGCCCTTTACTCGTACAGCCAGCGCGGGCTCATTTGCCCTCTACGTTCGAAAGACGAAAGTGGTACGACGGTAAGAACTTTACAAACATCGGTGACACCTTTCGGATATGGTATTTTCGGAGCTATACTCCGGTTTGGATACCACGTCCATAGGAGCTATGCACCGCATGGGCGTGGAGGCTTCATACTATAATGTCCAATATATATCCTCTAAAGAGGAAGGGTTTTCAGAAACCTTCTTTCGGACAAAAATTAGTCAGTATACTGTATATTATATTCTTTTATATCCTTCGTGGATTGACAAGTTTATTGCAACAAAAAAAGGCCGGATAAAACCGACCTTCTCATTGTTTCTCAGATGTCTTCTTATCAAGCTACAAGTTCGTAATATCCATCGCCGCAGGCACGAAAAGTTTTCGTATACCGCCTCAATGTTTGTCGTGCTTTCGCCTCGATATTATGATTATTTTCGCTCTTTTTGTATCCTTTTACCGCATCCGCTAACTGTTTGTAATGCATTTTTCCACCTTTATTAAAAAGTACATAGCGGAAAACATCACGCCAGGTAGCCGAGATACTATTTCGGATATCGATTTGATACGTTTTTGGTAAGACATATCCAACATAATAAGTTTGTTCAAATGGTTTCTGTAGGATTACCAGATTCTCATGTACAATAGGTACAAAATTCTTCTTTGCGTAAGTGCGTCCATCAGAAATACAGTTATGCTGCATCTTTACAATGCTCTGTATTAATTCTCCCGGCAAAGCAAGGGATAACATCATATCATGATATTTTCCCTTTCGTCTTATGTTTCCACACAGGATTCCCATTTTTGCTCCAGGATGCATGGCATTATATAACTTCATTGTTACTTTATTGTTTGCCTGCATTCCTTTCGTAAAATTCATCTGTCCAATGTCTTGGCTTTTTAACCTGCCGTCTGGGTCTGCATATTCACTTCCGGCATACTTAATACCAATTTCTGGATATGGCATATGCTGGAATACAAAATCAGCTTCTGAAAATTCCTCTGGGATTTCATCGACTAGAGCATTACAAACATAAATATCTGGGCGAACAGGATTTGGATTGATATCCGCTCCTATATATTTCACCTGCATATCTTTGCATACATCATAACCTGTACCACCACCTGCATACATTTCAGCCATGTAGTTCACATTGTACTGATCAATAAGAAATGCATGGATGTATCCACTACAATTTCCTCTGTAGCGATTGTTGCCCCATGGTCCTCTATCAGGAAAGCTTAATACAGTCCCTTCATTTGCACGTACTACTTTTAAAATATCTTGTTTTTCCATTTTCTATTTTCTCCATTTCTGTAATTTAGAAACAATGATTTGTGTTTTATTCCTCCCTTCCATCAATAACTGTTTCTTAAAAATAGAATGATTATTTAGTTAAAAAATAAAAAAGCCCTACGAAAGAGCCTTTTTAATTAAATATAAGTAGATTTCCAATTCTTTTTGCCAAAGAATTTCGATTAAAGCGGGCATCTAATTTCCATTTTCCCTCCTGCTTCTTTCCTCCCATGACACCTGCTGATAAGATACCGGAGCGGTTTGTGCGGTTTAAGTAAAAGGTAGCAACGCCTAACGAAAACCTGTCACTGTCTTTATCTTTTAAAATACTTCTTTGCTTCTGCCACTCTTCAATCGTAAGAGGAACTGTGTAAATTTTGTTAATGAAACGATCAGTTTCTTCAAGTATAGAAGACCAAAATGCAAAAATTGCTTTATCTTTATCATTTAAAACGATATGGCTGACAGTACCTTCCAGTAACAAGGATAAAGAGACTGCCGCTCCTCCCGCAAATGGTTCGATAAAAGTTCCGCCTTGTTTGCCAGAACACTCCAGCATATGCTTCATAACTGTTTTTAGTTTTCCTTTTCCGCCAGGATATCGTAAGGGTGAATAATACATAGCTTCTCCTCTTCTTATCCTATTAATATGGATTTGTCGATATTTTTTCTTTTCTCATAGTTTCTTGTTTGATATAGC
>ENA-OPDD01002132-OPDD01002132.1-human-gut-metagenome-genome-assembly--contig:-NODE-2132-length-12491-cov-1.792538_pt1 | contig 12491 bp, 8 predicted proteins | sample MGYA00241574_ERZ501499 | MGnify/ENA primary metagenome ERZ501499 (study PRJEB25962, sample SAMEA2042576) | human gut metagenome | biome: human gut; feature: human-associated habitat; material: faeces...
TTTTATCGGACGGTTTTTTTTATTCTTTTCGGTAGAATTGTAAGGTGAGAAGGTGTTGCCGAACTTCTTTTTTTACGAGATGACAAATCGGGATAGGTCAGCGATGTAGGGGGAGTGTATAGGGTGATTGTAGAATTTGAGCCCTTCTCCTTGCGGGTATTTCCCGTATATTTTCCGACATTTCCGTTGAGCTAACCCCTCCGTCACTGTGTGCCACCACCCTTATATTTTGCTGTGCAAAACACAGGGGAGGAGTGTGAAATTTTCCAGCGTCTTTGTTTACTGGGGTTTTGAGTTCTTCGAGGCTTCATTTGCTTCTCTTATCCATTGCAGATGAGGAAGGTGAGAGTCCGATGCTTGATTCTGGTTCCGTTACTGCCGGTATTTTTCGACATTTCCATTGAGTTAGCCCCTCTGTTATTCCGTGCCACTTTCCCTATATGTCTATGCCACAGGGGAGGAACTAAAAGACAATTCTCATTGATTTCCTATTGAGTCGTAAAGGGTGGGGCTGTTTTTTTGTTCGGGTATGAAAATCCCGCTCTATCGAAATTAGATAGAGCGGGATTTTCATTTTTTTGTATGGTCTTTTACTACTTTTTCAAGGCTGCTATGCTTTCTTCGAGCGATTTGATTTTTTCTTCGGCATCGGCTTTCTTTTTGCGCTCCATAGCTACCACGGCTTCGGGTGCATTTTGAACGAAGCGTTCGTTGCCGAGTTTTCCCATTACTGTTTTGAGGAATCCCTGAGCATATTTTAATTCGGCTTCGAGTTTTTTCAATTCGGCTTCTACATCGATGGCGTTGCTCATAGGAATCGCATATTCCGTTGCATGTACCCGGAACGAAGCGGCGGCCGGATCTTTTTCTTCGATTGTTTCGATCGTTGCCAGATTGGTCATTTTGGTCAATATGCAATCGTTCGAGTGATCGTGTGCGCCGATAATTTGCAGCGTGAGCTGTTCTTTATTGGCTATGCCTTTTTGCAAGCGGATCGTACGTATTCCCGCTACGACCAGTTTGGTCGTTTCGAATCGGTTTATGATTTCCATGTCGACCGGTTGGGGCTCGGGCATGCGTGCTGTCATGATGCTTTCGCCTTCTTTGCGGTCATACAGGTGTTGCCACAATTCTTCGGTGATGAAGGGCATGAAAGGATGCAACATACGGAGCAGTGCATCGAAGTACCGGAGTGTAGCATCGTAGGTTTTTTGGTCGATAGGTTGTTGATAGGCCGGTTTAACCATTTCGAGATACCAAGATGAAAATTCGTCCCAGAAGAGTTTGTATACAGCCATGAGGGCTTCGGACAGACGATATTTCCCGAATAGGTCTTTGACTTCTTCGAGCGTACGGTTGAGTTGTGCGTCGAACCATTCTACGGCAATGGCTGCCGTTTGAGGCTGGGGGAGGGTTTCATCTACGTTCCAACCTTTTACCAAGCGGAAGGCATTCCATATTTTGTTGTTAAAGTTGCGTCCTTGCTCGCACAACGCATCGTCGTATAGTATGTCGTTTCCGGCAGGTGCGGCCAACATGAGTCCCATGCGGACACCGTCGGCTCCGTAGGGTTTTATCAGTTCGAGAGCGTCGGGCGAATTACCGAGCGACTTGGACATTTTTCGTCCTATTTTGTCCCGTACGATTCCGGTGAAATAGACGTTGCGGAAAGGAAGTTTGTGCTCATACTCGTATCCGGCCATAATCATTCGAGCCACCCAGAAGAAAATGATATCGGGGGCTGTAACCAAATCGGTGGTCGGGTAATAGTAGTTTATCTCTTCGTTGCCGGGATTGTTGATACCATCGAAAAGCGAGATGGGCCATAACCACGAAGAGAACCATGTGTCGAGGCAATCTTCGTCTTGTCGCAGATCGCTCATTTGAAGGTCGGCCTTACCACTTTTCTCTCGGGCTAATTTCAACGCTTCTTCGGGTGTGGCAGCTACTACGAATCCGCCTTGCGGGAGGTAGTACGCCGGGATGCGATGTCCCCACCAAAGCTGGCGAGAGATACACCAATCTTTAATGTTTTCCATCCAGTGCCGATAAATGTTTTTGAATTTATCGGGGTGGAATTTGATTTCGTCTTTCATGACGGCATCGAGAGCCGGGGCTGCGAGTTTATCCATTTTGACAAACCATTGCATCGATAGTTTGGGTTCGATAACGACATTGGTACGTTCGGAATAACCCACTTTATTGTCGTAATCTTCGACTTTTTCGAGTAATCCAGCCTCTTGTAAGTCTTTGGCGATTTGTTTGCGAACGTCGAAACGATCCATTCCTACGTAAAGTCCTCCGGCTTCGCTGATAGTTCCGTTGTCGTTGAATATGTCGATACTCGGCAGATTGTATTTTTCTCCCAGCATATAGTCATTTACATCGTGTGCCGGGGTGACTTTTAAGCAGCCGGTTCCGAACTCAATATCGACATAGTCGTCCATGATAATAGGAACCACCCGATTTACCAGCGGTATGATGACTTTTTTCCCTTTAAGGAATGAATAGCGCGGGTCGTTGGGGTTTACACAAACTGCCGTGTCGCCTAAGATTGTTTCAGGTCGTGTGGTGGCAACGATAATGTATTTATCCTCGCCTTCGATAAAATAGCGCAGATAATAGAGTTTGCTGTGTTCGTCTTTATAAATGACTTCTTCGTCGGAGAGGGCGGTGAGGGCTTTGGGGTCCCAATTTACCATGCGGACTCCTCTGTAAATGAGTCCTTTGTTGTATAAGTCGACAAATACTTTCAAAACACTTTCGGAGCGGATTTCGTCCATAGTGAAAGCAGTGCGGTCCCAATCGCAGGATGCTCCCAATTTTTGGAGTTGTTTCAAGATGATTCCGCCGTGTTCTTCTTTCCATTCCCAAGCGTATTTGAGAAATTCTTCTCTGGAAAGATCGCTTTTTTTAATACCTTGCGCTGCAAGTTTATTTACCACTTTGGCTTCGGTGGCGATAGATGCATGGTCTGTGCCGGGAACCCAACAAGCATTTTTCCCTTCCATGCGAGCCCGGCGTACCAGAATGTCTTGTATCGTATTGTTCAGCATGTGCCCCATGTGCAGAATCCCGGTGACATTGGGTGGCGGAATGACAACGGTATAGGGTTCTCGACCGTCGGGCTTCGATTTGAAAAGACCGTTTTTCAACCAATAGGCATACCATTTTTCTTCTACGTCGGCGGGATTGTACTTCGTGGCAAGTTCGTTCATAAAGTCGTTCTTTCAGAATGTTCTATATTATTTCAAGATACAAAAGTAAAAAGGCTTTTGTACCAATCGGGTGCAAAAGTATAAAATATTTTCCGAAAAAGATATTCTTCGGAGTCAAAGGTGTTTATGGCATTTGTCTCGAAAAGAAAGTTTTTTTGTTTTCGACATGTTTCGTAAACTATCGTTTAAGCCCGTCCACGGCGGAACGTAGTTGTTCGAGCGCTTTTTGCAAAACTGCGCGAGGCGTACCTACGTTTAGCCGCATGTGTCCTTTGCCTTCGGGGCCGAACATTTCACCGTCGTTGAGTGCGAGTCTGGCTTTATCGACAAAAAGGTCGATGAGTGCATCGTGTTCGAGGTGAAGCCGTGTACAGTCGAGCCATACGATAAAGGATGCTTGCGGCCTGATGGCTTTGATGGCGGGAATATGACAATCGAGAAACTCTTCGACAAATAGTATATTTTGTTCGATGTAGGCTAACATTTGTTCGCGCCATTCTCTACAATGGTTATAAGCGGCTTCGGTGGCTATGGTCGCCATGAATGTGGGTTCGTTCAGCTCGTTTGCCGTGAGCCAGTCGAAGAAGCGCTTACGAATCGTTTCGTTGGGAACAATGGCATAGGAGCTGACCAAGCCTGCGATGTTGAACGTCTTGGAAGGAGCTCCAAACGATATACTGTTTTGAGCCGCTGTTTCGGATACCGAGGCAAAAGGGTGATGTTTGGCTCCGAAGAGAGGCATATCGGCATGAATTTCATCGGCAATGATGAGTATGTTGTGCCGTGCACAGATTTCGGCGATTCGCTGTAATGTTTCCAACGGCCAAACCACTCCTCCGGGATTATGAGGATTACAGAGAATGAACAGCTTGCATTGGGAGTCGATGATCGATTCAAGGTGATCGAAGTCCATTTCGTAGTGGGAGCCGTTCCATTTGAGCGGATTATGTACAACCTGCCGACCGTTACTTTCGGGGACGGCCATGAACGGTGTATAGACCGGAGTCTGTATGATGATTTTATCTCCGGGGTTACTAAATACATTGACTGCCAAGCCTATGCCCTTGACAATCCCGGGGATATAGGTGATCCATTCTCTTTTTACTTTCCAGCCATGCAGGTAGTCGAGCCAATCGATAATGGATTGCCAATAGCTCGCAGGAGCCTCGGCATATCCGTAAACCGGGTGTTGTAACCGGCGTACGAGAGCATCCGTTATACAGGGGGCGACCGCAAAATCCATGTCGGCAATCCATAAAGGAATGAGATCTTCCCGACCATAGCGCTCACAGAGAACATCGGTTTTCATAGCTCCGGTGTGATGCCGGTCGATAATTGTGTCGAAATCGTACTGAGAGGACATTTTATATACTGTTTAGGTGTTAGGTTGCTTATGTCGATTTGTCAAAAGCCGAGTTCTATCTGAAATCTTAATTGCCAGCGATTATAATCGGAATCGACAAATTCATTTTTGTAATTGTAAGACAGGTCGGCTTGTACTTTTAATCTGTGATCTATCAGATATTTCGTGACACCGAACGTCGATTGGTTGTGACTGCGATAATTGGCATAAGGCTGTACTTCTTTATCCGGCATGATGGTAGAGTTTCTCAATGCGATTTCCCAATTGGAACGAAAGAGATAACTTGCCTGTACGTTGAGCCCCATTCCAGTGAGGACATATTGTTCTACATTTTCGCCCGATTTAATGAGCGGAGAGGAAGATGATATACGCCCCATGAAATCGGTATAAAAAGCAAATCCTTGATATTTGAAGATGAAGTCGACAAAATAGGAAGAAAGGTTACGGGTCTGGTCAAACAGTAATTTGTCCCCATTGGAACCTTGTGCCCGAAGAGCTCGGTCGTTATAGCTGTATGCTCCCGCTAAAAGGATTTTGGGCGTTTGTTCTCGTTCATAATCGCCTTCCATAGCATCTCCTTTCCCGGTGAATCGTCCCAGTGGGAATAGTTCTATGCGTCCCGTATATGCGAGTCCACTCCCTTTATTGTTTCCCCAGTTTCTGCCTTCTCCGGTAGTAATAGAGGCTTTGGCCGCTAAATCCAAAGAGCCGAATAGATGTTGATTGTATTCTCCGAAGATACCGAAATCGCGGTCGAGATTGAATTCGGAGTTTACAATGGAACGATCTACGAATTGTAGGGCACTCGAAGAGTTTATTCGGGCGCGATTCGCCCGTATTTTGGTTTGTCCGAAACCGATATTCCATGTCGAGTTAGGAACGTAGTAAATCATTGCGTCGCGTACGATGTTGTTGTTCCCATTGGGCAGCGTTTTCATATCGTAAGGCGAGAAGCCTAACTGAACTAAATAGGTGAGTTTGGGTGTATAGATATATCCATCGAAACGTAACCTGAGCCGTTTGACGCGGGCGTCGATATCCTGAGCCTCGAATTTCTCGTTGAAGTCGATATCGACCAAATTTTGCATGCGAATGCGCATCGTGAGTTTATAGCTTTTGTTTTTAGGTTGGAAAGATATACCGTTCCCGACTTCTATATCGGGCATGTGCATTCGTATTTTTTCTAATTCATCGGCATAATCGGTATCGGAGGTGCGGACCGTGGTCGAATCGTTCCCGATGATAAATGTCTTTGCGGATGCAGATAGCATGAATAGCGAGAGAAATATTCCCGATAGAAATAATCGTTGATAATTCATAACGTTGTTTGATTTGATTTTGAAATTCATGCTACAAAAATTGAATGTGATTTTGAAATAGATTTGAAATACTTGGAATATTATTAAAAATATTCATTTTTATTGGTGCATTTTGTTTCTTCGATAAGGCGTTTTTTCTGTGTAAATTTCGACAAAGGGAATATTTTTGAAATTTTTCATACCTTTATTTTAAATTGCTCCAAAATTACAACCAATGTGTCAATATTCCAAAGACCGTTTCTGAAATTTCGACAATGGGGGAATCGATTCAAATAAAAAAAGTCCATAGCGTATATATTACGCTATGGACTTTGCATTTGCGGAAGGAGGGGGATTCGAACCCCCGGTACCCATTCGAGTACGTCAGTTTAGCAAACTGGTGGTTTCAGCCACTCACCCATCCTTCCAAAGGACGATTTGTCGTTGATGTCATTTTTCAAATGCAGCGCAAAGATAAGCGGAATATTTGAAACAGCAAACTTTTTCGCATTATTTTATTTCGGGAATAATCGTTACTTTTGTCCCGTCAAGGTGCTTTTGCGCTGTGTATAATCGGATTATTATGTCGAATGTGAATAAAGGTATAAAGATATTTGCTTGGATAACAGGAGGGCTTATTTTGATTCTCGCATGTTTGTTTATTCCGGTAATGAAGAGTTATTTGTATGATCCTGTTATTACCGAACAAACGGTGTGCTATGTTTATCCGAAGTGGAATGATGTTCAGCTCGATAGTGCTTTGCATTCGGTGATTCCAGATGAGAATTCGATCCCGAGAGTAAAACGTTTGCTGTCGTTTTATAAATTCGATTCTAATGTTCGTGTAGGAGCTTATCGGCTTCATGCCGGTATGACAGCTCGGCAGATGGCTTTGAAATTGTCGAGGGGAAGCCAATCTCCCATACGAGTTACATTTAATAACGTACGCACTCTCGAACAATTGGCCGAAAGGGTATCGGGGCAGTTGTTTTTTTCGAAAGAGGAGTTGTTGGCTTTGCTGTACAACGATAGTGTTTGTGCGGATTTAGGTTTTACGAAAGCGACTCTCCCGGCTTTGTTTTTGCCGGATACTTATGAGTTTTACTGGACTGTGACTCCCGAATCTTTTTTACAGAAGATGAAGCGGGAGTATCGCATTTATTGGGAAGGAAAGCGGGAGCAACAGGCAAAGCGGTGGGGATTGACTCCTGTGGAGGTAGCGACTCTGGCTTCGATCGTAGAGGAAGAGACTAACAAACGTGATGAAATGGGAAAGGTTGCGGGTCTTTATATGAACCGATTGCGTAAAGGCATGCCTTTGCAGGCAGACCCTACGGTAAAATTTGCCCACGGGGATTTTTCGCTGAAACGCATATTGAATGTTCATTTGACCATAGAATCGCCATATAATACTTATCGGGTTACGGGATTGCCTCCCGGCCCTATACGGATTCCTTCGAAACAGGCTATCAATGCTGTGCTGACACATACACCGAACGGGTATTTTTATATGTGCGCCAAAGAGGATTTTTCGGGCTATCATAATTTTGCCGTGACTTTGGCAGAGCATCAACGAAATGCAATTCGATACCAGCAAGCATTGAACAGACTCGGAATACGTTGATGGGGGAATGTAAATAGTAAAGCCTCGTCTCACGACGGGGCTTTACTACTTGAAATATATCAAAAACAAGAAAGAGGATAATGTTTATTACAGGAATAAACAAAGGATAATATAATACCAATGAAACACACAAAAAACAAGAATATTATCGTATAAATTAACTCTTCCAGACCGGAGATTTTGGCTCGACGGAAGCGACGCTTCGCTTCTTTTTCCCTAAGGAGAGCCGTTTCTTTCCCGGTTTCGATAATAAAACACACTCGTATTGCAAAAAGTTTTTATCCGGAGCGATTTTAGTATATTTTAATAATTCGAGATTTCTTCTACGGGAGGAGGCATAGGGGTATCGGTATCATCGTCTATCCAAATGGCCAATGTGAGCCAATATAACAGTAGTGCGATAGCTATGCCTACACCTATCGCAGTCCAGATTTTTTGTCGTTTTTTCTCCATACTATATTAGTTATTCGAAAGAATAACATCGGTCGGGAGATAAAAGTTCTTTTTAGAAGGGTATATCGTTATTGGACGAACCGGGGGGATTCAGGAAATCGGGGTTCCCAGACAGTGGCGCTGCCGATGGTGTGCTCGTGTCGGGAGTATTGAACTTCGAGGTTACCGGTGCACTGAAATCGGTCAGTCGGGTGTCTTCGTCGTAATTTTGGAATCGAGCCAGATAAGAGACGAATTTCATATTCACGGTATCGGTCGCACCGCTACGGTGTTTGGCTATGATAAATTCTGCCAAGCCTTCGATGCTGTTTCCATTGGCATCTTCCTTGGACCGCGTATAATATTCGGGACGGTGTATAAAGCAAACCATATCGGCATCTTGCTCGATAGCTCCCGATTCACGCAAGTCGGAAAGTTGCGGGCGTTTCCCTTCTTTACCGTCTTTGTCGTTACCCCGGGATTCCACACTACGATTTAACTGGGACAGGGCGATGATAGGTATTTGAAGCTCTTTTGCCAATTGTTTGAGCGAACGAGATATGGTGCTGACTTCTTGTTCTCGGCTCCCGAAGGACATACCGCTAGCGTTCATCAGTTGCAAGTAGTCTATGATGATGATTTTGATTCCGTGCTCGCGAACCAATCGGCGTGCTTTTGTCCTAAGTTCAAAAACGGAAAGGCTGGGGGTATCGTCTATATATATAGGAGCGTTCCTCAGTATTTCGATACGAGACATGAGCCGTTCCCATTCGAACGGGGCCAACTGTCCGCTTTTGATTTTATCGCCGGGGATTTCGCAAGTGTTGATGATGAGACGATTGACAAGCTGGACATTGGACATTTCGAGCGAGAAGATAGCCACCGGCGTGTTATAGCTGACAGCCATGTTCTTTGCCATAGAAAGGACGAATGCCGTTTTTCCCATAGCGGGACGGGCGGCGATAATGAAATTTCTCAGGAAGACTGTTTTGATTAAAAGATTAATTTTGTCGATGTCGTGAAACCCGGTTTGCAGTCCGCTCAATCCGTCACTTCGATTGGCTGCTATTTGAATTTGTCTGATAGCTTCGCTCAGTACCGGGTCTATTTGAGTAACGTCTTTTTTCAGGTTACGTTGGGAAATTTCAAAGAGTTTCCCCTCGGCTTCCTGCATAAGGTCATCTACGTCGTTGGTCTCGTCAAAGGCCTTGTTGAGTATTTCGCTGGAAAATTCGATTAATTCCCGAGCCAAATATTTTTGGGCTACGATGCGGGCATGGTATTCGATGTGCGCCGCCGATGCTACACGTCCGGTAAGTTCGGAAATACGGAGGGCTCCGCCGACTTCATCGAGCTTTCCGTCGAGTCGCAGTTGCTCGGTGACGGTGAGCATGTCGATGGGGCGTTGTTGTGCTCCCAACCGGGATATTGCACTATAAATAAGTTGGTTGGTCGGCTCATAGAAACACTCTGGCTTTAAGATGTCGCAAACGGTGGTATAGGCATCTTTTTCGAGCATGAGAGCCCCCAACACGGCTTCTTCGAGCTCTTTGTCCTGAGGTTGTAGCTTGCCTTGTTCCGAAACTTTCGGAGCGTAGGCTTTTTTCTGGCGAGTGTAATTTCTTCGAGTTTCCATGCAGCAATTCTTTCCCGTTACAAAAGTAGTCAATCTTTCTGCTATCGGGAAATTTGGTGAGCGAATCTTATAATGAACTTTTCAACAGGCAGATATTTCCGATTAATTACAGGGCCGGTGTCGTATCGGGGTATTTTGCCATTTGCTTTTCACAATATTTTTGGAATAGCTCCCAATCGTAATAAGGTGCATATTCCGAATCGATGGGTAATTTTATTTCTTGTTCATTGAACAATACTTTCACGAGTATTTTCCCATCGGTATTTTTATAAAGTATCCATTGGATATTCGTCGCCATAGGATTGTATTTGAAGTCCTGCCAAACCTCGGCTACTTTTTCGGGATCGGCTTCTACAACGGCTGCATTCTCAATACCTAACAGGGCGAGTAAAGGAATTGTATTTTCACCGTGTGCAAAACGTAAGTTGGCTTCGACACCGTTTCCGTCGATCGCCGCTTGCGATGTAGCCAACATGTCTTTTAACAGAGGTTTCGCAATGGCGACAGGAAGTCCTTTTCCGGGAATGGAGTTGGCTTTACGCAGGTATTGCGATAGATTGTTCGCGCTCCACAAATCGAATTTTTCTTCTTCTGTGAACCACGGATACAGGGATATGTCGTAGTCGGTATTCGGTAATATGATGGTTAAAGCGTATAGGTGGGTCATGAATGTAATGGGATCGGGTATGATTTGTTCCCACCCTTTCTTGAATATGCGGTCGATGAGTCTTAGTCTTGTGGGTGTATGCTTTTCCTGATAGGCTCGGAGTATCTTTTTCCATGAGCCTTTCGAGAGATATTGTTGGTATTCTTTTCCTTTGAAGAATCGCAGGGTATTGTCATATCCGTTGCTGGGATCCATAGAAAACTCCGCAGTGGGGGTATAGCCTCTCATTTCTGCGACGAATGCCGCCATACTAGCCATGGAGCGTGGAACCGTGGTCGATTGTGCCACAAGGGTCACTTTGCCGTCCTGAGGTGTAAACGCCGGACGAAAGCGGTGATACATGCGACGAGCCATATCCCGGTGTTGTCGGGCTCCGAGCGGAGTGAGGTCTCCCCAGCGATGATTCATTAAATGGTAGATGGTGTCGATTTGATTACGCAGCAGTTTGCCTTCCCGGGTTAAAAGGTTCAAAGAATCGGCTTTATTCATTAGTTTGTACAGGTTCGGAACCATACTTTTTGAATCGTGGGTGCGTGAACCGTGTCGAGCTATATGATCGATGTGAAACGGTATGAAATCCTTTGGAGCCGGGGTGTCTGTGGTGTCGTTGCAATAATAAACAGATGCCGTACTACCGAAAAATTGTGGATTTTGATGTAGAAAATCTTTTATAGAATTTTGCCCGAAAGAGATTGCAGATAGGCATAAAAAGATAGTACCGGCGGTGAGGGTTCTTTTTTTCATTTGTTTCTGTTTTTCTATTATGTCGGTAAAATTATAATAAATTTTCTCTTCGATGAAATTTTTATTCTTTTTTAGAGTGGAGTTGCCTATGTGACTGAGAATGGTTATTTTCGCAAAGATTCTCGAAAAACAAGGATATAGATGATTAGATTTCCCAATGCAAAAATCAATTTGGGGTTGCGTATCGTAGCCCGTCGTCCCGATGGTTATCACAATATAGAGACGGTATTTTATCCCGTTCAGTTACAAGATGCTTTGGAGATTGTTCCAACGTCGCAACAGGAGACGGAGTTGTCTTTGTCGGGAATTGTCATAGACGGTGATCCCCAGAATAATTTGGTGATGAAAGCGTGGCGAAGATTGAGCCATCGTTTTTCGTTACCCCCGATATCTATTTATCTCCATAAAGCCATACCCTTTGGTGCTGGGTTAGGAGGTGGTTCTTCCGATGCCGCTTTTTTGTTAGCGATGGTGAGAGATTATTTTCGTTTGCCGTTGAGCGATGACGAGCTTGACAAGGAAGCTGCTTCTCTGGGAGCCGATTGCCCATTTTTCTTGCATAATAAACCTTTATTAGCCAAAGGAATAGGCGATGAGTTCGAGCCGATCGAATTGTCGTTGAAGTCCTATCGAATCGTATTGGTAAAGCCTTCTGTCTCCGTGCCTACGTCGGTGGCTTATTCGTTGGTTACTCCGGTATTGCCGGAAGAGTCGGTGAGGGATACCGTTTCCCGTCCGGTCGAGGAGTGGAGAGGTAGATTGATCAATGACTTTGAAGAAAGTGTGTTTGCCCGATTTCCGGAAATAGGAGAGATAAAGGATCGTTTATATGAACAGGGAGCTGTATATGCATCTATGTCCGGTTCGGGTTCTTCGGTATTTGCCCTATTCGATAAAGAAGTCGATCTTGCCGATTGTTATCCGGGGTGTTTTGTTTGGACTGGAATTTGTGAAGTATAGCGTATAAAATCGTTTTTGAAAAAGAGAATGATCGAAGATTGTTACATGACCGGTATTATAGATAAGATAAATTCTTTATATCCGATTTCCGATGATACGATACGGACATTGAAAGAGAGCATGACTTTGTGCCGTTTTCCCAAGAAGTATCAGTTGATAAGGGCGGGCATGTATTGTAAATCGGCTTATTTTATAGGGAAGGGAATGACTCGCTCGTTTTGGTTGGTGAACGGAGAAGAGATAACGACTTCTTTTTCGTATGAGGGCGGAATCGTGTTCAGTATGGACGAACTCTATTATAACAAGATGAGCGAGGAATTTGTGGAGACCCTTGAAGATGTAGTCGTTTATAGAATATCTCTGGATAAATTGCGTCGGCTGTTCGAAACGAATATCGAACTGGCTAATTGGGGAAGGATCATTCATCAGAATGAATACCGACGCTTACACCGTTCACACAAAGATCGCCTGACTTTGTCGGCCAAAGAGCGATATGAGGAATTTATGCAGCAGTTTCCTCAGATATGCCAGCGGGTACAATTAGGATAT
>ENA-OPDD01002133-OPDD01002133.1-human-gut-metagenome-genome-assembly--contig:-NODE-2133-length-12486-cov-5.955273_pt1 | contig 12486 bp, 9 predicted proteins | sample MGYA00241574_ERZ501499 | MGnify/ENA primary metagenome ERZ501499 (study PRJEB25962, sample SAMEA2042576) | human gut metagenome | biome: human gut; feature: human-associated habitat; material: faeces...
TTTTGCTTTGTGGGTCACTGCCCGGCGGTTTCCGGGCGGGGCATTCTGAAGGGATCCGTTTAAGCGTGCCAGATCTGCGGCTGTTCGCTGCGCTCAGCGGCGCGGTTGAACAGGGCATCCAGCACCAGTGCCAGCAGGGCACCCAGCACCACGTCGATGCAGCTGTGCTGCTTGAGCAGCATGGTGGAACACACGATGGAGAAGCACAGCACATCGGCAGCCGGACGCATCCAGCGGCGGCGGGGCTCCTCAAACAGGCGGCAGCGGTGGTAGGCCAGCATCAGGGTCACCGAGTTGAACACATGGATGGACGGGCACACGTTGGTGGCAGTGTCGGTGCGGTACAGCATCCGAACGGCACGGGCAAAAAGATCGGTGCCCGGCACATAGTAGGGGCGCAGATCCAGCCCGGTGGGCAGGATCACATAGCAGGCCAGTGCGATGGTCATACCGCCGAACAGCGGCAGGCACAGCCGCCAGAAGTCCTCGCGCGGGGCCTTCCACAGCAGGTAGAACAGGGTGGAAGGGGATCCATGCGAACCATGCAAAGTAGGGCAGGATGGCGTATTTGCAGAAGGGGATCAGATCGTCCAGCCGGCAGTGCACCAGCAGGACACGGGGCATGGAGATCTGCGTCTCCAGAAAGTTGAAAGCGGACAGATACAGCAGAAAATACAGCGCCATGAACCCGATGGGGTGGCGCGCAAACCAGTTGCGTTTCATGGGAAAAAGCCTCCTTTTTGCGACAGGGCAAACTCTTAGCATTCAAAGATTATACGCCCACGTTGTTGCGAAAACAAGAAGGAAAGGTGACAACTTTGTCAAAAAGCGCACGATTTATTTGTAGAATCTGCGTAAAATTGGCACCCAAAAGAACCTTCTGACTACAATACGATCCAGCGCGGCGTTTTCTTGCACAGGGCAAAAAAACCGCCCGCACCCCGCAAAGGGTGCAGACGGCTTGGAAAACACAGGGGGTCAGATGACGCTCTGTTCCATCCACCGGCCTCGTGCAAAGCGCACGAAGAAGCACAGCGAGCGGAACACCCAGTCCAGGAACATGCCCATCCAGATGGAGAGCAGACGGCCGTGGAAGCCCAGCACCATCACATAGCAGAAGCCCACCCGGAACACCCACATGGAAAGGATGCTCACGGCCATGGTAAACCGGGCGTCGCCGGCGGCGCGCAGGATGTTGGGCAGGGTAAAGCTGGACGGCCAGAAGAACAGGGACACAAAGTTGAACCACACCATCACCTGCAGGGCCATGGTCTGTGCCTCCGGCGAGAGGTTGAACAGGGAAATGACGAACCGGTTGGCAAACAGGAAGGCAGAAAGGTTCATGACCCAGGCACCGCAGTAGGCGGTGAGCAGCAGGCGGCGGGAGTAGTACACGGCCTGCTCCTTCTCCCCGGCGCCAAGGCACTGGCCCACCACGGTCAGGGCGGCCATGCCCACGGCGTTGGCCGGGATGTTCAAAAAGGTGGAGGCGGTGTTGGCCACGGCGTTGGCGGCAATGGCCGCCGTGCCCAGGGTAGAGGTCAGGCTGGACACCGACAGCTTGCCGATCTGGAACATCCCGTTCTCGATGCCTGCCGGGATGCCCACCCGGAGGATGCGGCGGATCAGGCTGCCGTTGGGGGCCAGGGCCTTCAGGCCCTCCACCCGGAGGGCGCAGCCGGGCCGCTGCAGCAGCCACAGCACCACCAGGCAGGACACCGCCCGGGACACCAGGCTGGCCAGGGCTGCACCCAGCACCCCCATGCCAAAGCCGTAGATCAGCACCGCATTGCCGCCAATGTTGATCACGTTCATCACCAGGCTGGACAGCATGCTGATCTTGCTGTTGCCCTGCGCCCGGAACAGCGCCGCACCGGCGTTGTACAGGCCAATGAAGGGGTAGCTCAGCGCCGAAAGCAGAAAGTAGGTCTCGGCGTAGCGCATCACGTCCGCATCAATGGAGCCGAAGATGCCCCGCAGGATGGCGTGGCGGCCCACTACGACCACGGCGGCCACCACCAGGCTGAAGCTGGCCAGCACAAACAGGATCTGTGCGGCGGCGGCCTTGGCGTTTTTGGGCTCCCGGTGGCCGATGTACTGACTGGTGACCACGGCACCGCCGGTGGCAAGGGCGCTCATCACCTGGATCATCAGGGTGTTGAAGCTGTCTACCAGGCTCACGCCGGACACGGCGGCCTCGCCCACCGAGGACACCATCAGGGTGTCGGCCAGGCCGATGGTCACGCTCAGGGCCTGCTCGGCGATGAGCGGCAGCAGCAGTGCCACCAGCGCCTGCCGGGTGAAGAGCGGGTTGATTGGTTTTTGGGTGGTTGACATGGAAAACCTCCGCAGGATGAAAGGAACTTGATTCAGACACCTTTATCATACAGCGGATGGCGCAGAATTACAAGACGTTGTATACAAGAAATGGCAAAAAAGAAGGAAGCTGGGTGCGTTTGCTCTACTTTACCCCCGCAGATAATTGTGCTAAAATAAATCCACAGCCTGTGTGTTCGTGCAGGGAGCACACGGCCGTACAACATGATAAGAAGCAGACCCGAAAAAAGGGGGAGAATTATGCCCAAAACAGCCCATAAAGTCGTGGTCATCGGGCACCGCAACCCGGACACCGACTCCATCTGCTCGGCCATTGCCTATGCAGAGCTGAAAAACAAGACCAGCGATCTTGTCTGCGAGGCCCGCCGCGCCGGCAAGATGAACCAGGAGACCGAATTCGTGCTCAAAAAGTTCGGGGTCAAGCCGCCGCGCATGTGCACCGACGTGAACCCCAAGATCCGCGATGTGGACTACCGCGAGATGCCCGGCATCCCCGGCACCACCAGCCTGCGCAAAGCATGGGAGATCATGCGCGACAAGCAGATCGACACCCTGCCGGTCACCAGCCCGGACAACGAGCTGGAGGGCGTGATCACGGTCAAGGACATCGCCACCGCCAATATGGACGTGTTCGACACCGGCATCCTGGCCAAGAGCCAGACCACCTACCGCAATATTCTGGAAACGTTGGGCGGCACCATGGTGGTGGGCCGCGAGGACGACGTGTGCACCACCGGCCACATCCGCATCGGCACCGCCACGCCCGAAATGCTGGAAAATACCGTGGAAAAAGGCGACATCGTCATCCTGACCAACCGCTACGAAAGCCAGCTGTGCGCCATTGAAAAAGAAGCGTCGCTGCTCATCATCTGCAACGGCTCCAAGGTGGGCCGCACCATCCAGCGCATTGCCGAGGAAATGGGCGTGGCCATCATGTCGGCCCCGGTGGACACCTACGCCGCCGGTAAGCTGATCAGCCAGTGCGCTCCCATCTCCTACTATATGACCCGCAGCGACATCATGAAGTTCACCCTCGTCACCCCGGTGGCAGACGTCACCCGCGTGATGGCCAAGGTACGCCACCGCTATTTCCCCATCCTGGACGAGGACGGCAAATACTGCGGCATGGTCAGCCGCCGGAACATCATCAATCTGCAAAAACGCCGCATCATCCTGGTGGACCACAACGAGGCCACCCAGGCCGTGGAGGGCTTTGACCAGGCTGAGATCCTGGAGATCATCGACCACCACCGCATCGGCAGCCTGGAGACCAGCGGCCCGGTGTACTTCCGCAACCAGCCGGTGGGCTGCACGGCCACCATCATCACCCAGATGTACGACGAGAACGACGTGGAGATCCCGCCCCAGACCGCAGGCCTGCTGCTGGCCGCCATCCTGTCCGACACACTGGCTTTCCGCAGCCCCACCTGCACCGCAGTGGATGTGAACGCGGCCAACCGTCTGGCCGGCATTGCCGGGGTGGACATCGACGAGTTTGCCAATGAGATGTTCGAGGCCGGTGAAAAGCTGGACGGCAAGACCGCCGAAGAGGTGTTCCTGCAGGACTTCAAGGTGTTCATGTGCGGCGACATCCGCTTTGGTGTGGCGCAGGGCAGCTACATGACCCGCAAGAACCTGCTGGCCGCCGAAAATCTGCTGCGCCCCTATCTGGAAGAGGCCCGCAACAAGCAGAATGTGGAGGACATCTACATGCTGCTCACCGATGTGCCCAAGGAGGAGAGCGTGGTCATCAGCGACGGACGCTATGCCGCCGAGGTGCTGGCCGACGGGTTCGACACCCACCCGGCAGAGGACGGCAGCTGGACGCTGCCCGGCGTGGTGAGCCGCAAAAAGCAGTTCATCCCCGCATTGATGACGGCCTATCAGGAATTGTAAGAATGATGCACCGCGCGGTGCGATCCATCATTCCCCAAGAGGTTGCGATGTTTGATTTTCTGAAACAGAAGGACCGCACCCCGCCGGTTTTGCCGGAAGGCACGGTGCGGCGGCGCTTTTCCATCTCCGGGCAGGTGCAGGGGGTGGGCTTCCGCTACCGGGCGCGCTACGCGGCCCAGGCGCTGGAGCTGACCGGCTGGGTGGAAAACGAGGACGACGGCAGCGTGACGCTGGAGGTGCAGGGCGACCCGGACAAGTTCCCGGAATTGTTCGCCATGATCCAGCGCAGCGACTATGTGCGCATCACCGACATCCGGCAGAAGGACCTGCCGCCCGACCCCTGGGAACGGGGCTTCTCGGTGCGCGGCTACTGAATCACAGATGCATGCAAAAACGGCGGACGCAAGTGCGTCCGCCGTTTTGCTCTTTCTATCTTCAGCCTGCAATTTTGAGGGGAGAGTTGGCAGTCCAGATGGTGCCGTCCAGCAGCCGGGTCAGCGCCAGCGTTCCGTTGGCCGAAACACGGGCCGGGTCCAGCGCGTAGAAGTCGCTTTCCTTCAGGTGATCGGGGTCTGCCGTGGGGCTTATGCCCACCACACAGACCCAGTGTCCATAGGTGTCGCTGGTGGCAATGTGCGGGTAGTTCACCTGGGTCCAGCCGGAGCCGGACAGGTGATACTCGTAAGTAGAGGTGCGGTTGGCGTGTTTGTTCACACCGCTCACCGTGGTGTTTTTCAGGTGCACGATCACCGGCCGTCCGGCCGAGAGCTCGTTGTAAATGGTATGCAGGCAGGCGGACAGGTCCCCGGAATACCCGGTGTAGCCGCCGGCGGACCACACGGCACCGTTGGACCACATGCCGCTGCCGGAGCACACCCGCCCGTCCAGAATGGTGCGGGCGTAGCGCAGTGCATACCAGCTGCATTTGCCGGAGGTCTGGTTGCCGATGGAAAGGATCTGGCTGTGGTCAAAAGTCAGCAGCCGGATGCCGTGTTTTTCCTGTAAGGCGGCGTGGGCGCGGGGCGCGGCAAGAGCAAGCAGCAGCACCAGCGCAAGTGCTGCTGCCGCCAGCTGCCGGGCTGCCCGGGCGGGACAGTGCTGCATGGGGAGATCATCCTTTGCCTGTTATTTTTACGACCTCATTTTAGCATGAAAAAATGGTAGAACTGTGTAATTTTTAAAAGTTCCGGCACGAAATCTGAAAAAAACTGCGCATCCTCCTTCCATGGGCGCAGAACAGGGTGTTCCGGGCATGGTGCACCCGGCTCCGGAGGGGGGTAAACCGATGACGGAGCGCTGCACCGCGGCGGCTGCCGAGATGGCCGCAAAATAAACCCGGATCCTCCTGCCCCGGAGAGCACCCGCTCCCGGGGCTTTTTTGCGCCTTTTTGTGACAAACTCTGCCGCTTGTGATACAATAAAACCGTATTCTGATGCGAACAGAAAGGAACGTTCCATGCAGCTGTTTGAACTGGTCAGCCCACGGCTGTTCCGCCCATTGGCGGGGCCGAACCGGGCGTTTTATGCGGAGCTGCTGCTCCTGCTGTGGGAAGAGTGCCGCCATACGGCCGACTACAGCATTTCCCGTGCGGAGGCCGTCTCCCGCGCGGAGGATTATTTTGCGGCACTGGCAAAGCCCCTGACGCTGGACGCAGACGGTGCCGGCGATGAGGAGGAACAGCCCACCCGCGACCCCCATACGCTGGCGCTGGGCTTTCTGCTGCGGCTGCGCCGCACCGGCTGGCTGGAAGAGCAGCCCGGCAGTTACGAGAGCGAGCCGACCCTGGCCTTTGTGCCGGAGGTGGCCCCGCTGCTGGACGCGCTGGAAGAGATCCTGAATCCCCGTGTGGTCACCTACACCGGCAAGCTGTACAAGGCCTGGCAGCTGCTGCAGGGCGTGGGGGAAGAGAAAAACCCCTACGAGAATGTGCTGCGGGAGGTGGCTTCCGATCTGGAAGCGCTGAACAAATCCCTGCGGGCGCTCAATGCGTCCATCGGCCACTACATCGACCGGCTCACCCGCAACCGCACCCCGCAGGAGGTGCTGGAGCTGTTTGACCAGTACGAAGAAAAGGTGGTGGCGGCGGCTTACCATCGCTTCAAGACCAGCGACAACCTGTTCAATTACCGCGCCTATCTGGAGGAAGGGCTGGACGCCTGCGAGGAAACGTATCTGCCCCAATTGGCACTGGATTACGCCCGTGTGGAGCGCTGCGCCCCCGGCGAGGCCGCGCCCCGTGTGCGGGCTCTCATCCAGCAGCAGCGGGACGCGCTGGAAGAGATGAGCACCCTCATCCGGGAGATCGACGCCAGCCACATCCGCTACCGCAAGCGGGCCGTGCAGCGGGCACAGTTCCTGCTGCTGAGCGACCGCTCGTCTCAGGGCAGCGTCACGGCCCTGCTGCGCCGCTACGCCGAGGACATCCGCACCCCGGACCAGCTCTTTGAGCCGGATGACGGCCCGGTGGCCGCCCATCTGCATCTGTACCCGGCGGCTGCCTTTGGCGAAAAGTTTTTGTACCCGCCCGCCGCGCCCCGCACGGCGGCCCCGCTGGCCCCGGTGCAGGCGGAAACGCTGGACCCGGACCAGCTGCGCAAAGAACAGCAATTGCTGCTGGACTACGCCCGGCTGGCTGTCACCGAAGAGAACGTGGCCCTGCTGGCACAGCAGGCACTGGCTGCCCGCCCGCAGGTGGAGGCATCCACCCTGGCGGAGGAATATCCGGGCGATTTTGCCCGCATCATCGGCCTGCATACCTATTCCCAGTCGCCGCACCGGAACTATGACATCCGGCTCACGGGCAACTGGGTGGAGCGCGGCGGCTTCCGGTTCGAGGACTTTGTCCTGACCCGCCGCAAGGAGGAAAACGATGGCAACGATTAACATGCTGGAAGAGACCGCAAACTACCTGCTCAACCACTGCTTCGTGCTGGGCAGCGTGGAGGATCAGCGGGCAAAATATCTCTATGTGCAGGATCATCTGCCCGAGGTGCGGGCGGTGTTCAAACCGCTGGGCTACGCTGTGCTGCTGTACCCGGCCCCGCTGCAGGCGGCGGCCCTGGTCAACGAGCACGAGGGCAGCCAGGCCCGGCTGCTGAAATATGAGAGCATCCTGCTGCTGGTGCTGCGGCTGCTCTACCTGCAAAAGCGGGAGAGCCTTGCCGCCAGCGCCGATCAGGTGCTGGTGACCGTGGAAGAGGTGCAGACCGAGCTGCAGAAGATGAACCTGCCCCGCAGGCTGGACCAGCAGACGCTGGAAAGGCTGATGCGCACCCTGCGCCGGTACAATCTGGCGCGGCCTGTGGGGCGGCTCTCCGGGCTGGACAGCCGCATCGAGGTGTTCCCGACCGTGCTGCTGGCCCTGCCGGATGCCGATCTTGCCGACGCAGCGGCAGAGAGCGCCCGCACCCGCACCGAGCTGGGACTGTATGAACGGCCGGAAGGGGCCGACACCGCCGCAGGGGAGGCAGAAGCATGATCGAACTCAAACGCCTGAAACTCATCAACTGGCACAACTTTGAAAACGTCACCTTTGACTGTGCCCGCCTGACCTATATGATCGGCGTGAACGCCGTGGGTAAGACCACCATTCTGGATGCCATCCGCTACTGCCTGACCACCAACCGCAACTTCAACGCCCTGGGCAATAAGAAGAGCGGCCGCACCCTGCAGGGCTCGGTCCACGCCAAGCAGCGCGGGGAAAACGCTTACCGCCGCCCCGGCCATACCGTGGCCTACATCGGCGCGGAGTTCTACGACAGTCTCAAGCGTGCCCCCTTTGTCATCGCGGTGCGGGTGGAGTCGGAAGGCCCCATGCAGGAGCTGCACCCCGGCGACCAGACCTGGTACCTCTCCGAGGACGGCTGCACGCTGGAACAGCTGCCCTTCATCGACCCGCGTACCGGTGCCCCCAGCGCCAAGGAGGACTTCAAGCCCGCCGTCGGCCGACTCTCCTACACCCGCAGCCCCAGCGAGGCGCGGGACCGCATCTGCCGCGCACTGGGCATCGGGCGCGCAGCCAGCCCGCTGGGTAAAAAGTTCAACGAGGTGTTCCAGATGGGCACCAGCATGGACGAGATCCCCAACTTCCGGGAGTTTCTGTACCAGTACATCCTGCCCCAGCCGGAACTGGATCTGGAAGCACTGCAGGGTGACCGGCTGGAGCTGGAAAACCTGCACGCTGTGCTGGCCGAAGCCCAGACCCGCGCCGATGCACTGGAAGAGATCGTGAACTATGGCCGCGAAGCCGCCGGAAAGCAGACCGAAGCCCTTGTGAACCGGGGCGCGGCCCTGCTGGCCCGTGCTGCTGCCGACGGCGGGGAACAGGACGTGTGGCAGGGCCATCTGGACGCCGGACACCGCCAGCTGGAGGCCCTGAACGCCCGTTATGCCGAGGCCAAGAACGCGGAGGCGGAAGCCCGCCGCGCCTACCTTGCCGCCCACAGCGCAGCCGGTGCCAGCGGCGAGGGCCGGGCACTGGATGCCATGGAGGAAGAACTGTCCCGCCGCAAGACGGCGCAGGATGCCGCCGCCCGCAAAGCCGCGCAGGCCGAGGATGCCGCATCCAAGGCCGAAGCCCTGCTCACGGCCCTGCGCCGCAGCGGGTTTGCTTCCGGCTGGAAGCTGGAAAACCTCACCGCCGACACCCTGCCGCAGCTCACCGACTGGCTTGCCGCGCAGGAAAAACCGCTGGAAGAAGCCTACTTTGCGGCCCGGCAGAACACCGCCGCCCTGCGCAAAGAGCAGGCGGACAAGCGCGCCGAGCTGGACGCCGTGTCCGGCGGCAAGTGGGTGTACCCCCACGGCGATGCCGCCACCCGTGTGCGGGATGCCGTGAACGCGGAGTTGAAGAGCCGCGGCATGCAGCCGGACGCCAAGATCTTCTGTGAGCTGCTGGCCGTGGCGGACGAGAGCTGGCAGGACTGCGTGGAAGCCTGCCTGGGCGACCGCCGGTTCGACATCCTTGTGCCGCCCGCCCATTACGAGGCCGCCAAGAGCGCCTTTGTGGCCCTGAAGGACAAGGTGGGGCCCATCAGCCTGCTGGACACGCCGGGCATCCGCAAGGCCAACCGCCATGCCGAGACTGCCCCGGCGGACAGTCTGGCGGCACAGGTCACCAGCGAAAACCCGCTGGCGGCCCAGTACGCCGACACCATCCTGCGGCGCATCGTCTGCTGCGACACCCCTGAAACACTGGAACAGTACCCGGACAGCGCCACCCGCGACCTGCTGCGGCATCATCCCTTCCGGCTGGAGCGCCTGCGCACCCCGCAGCGTTATATCGGCCTGGAAGCCCGCCGCGCCCACGCCGGGGCACTGGCCGAAGAGCTGGAAGCTCTGGCCGAGCGCACCCGCACCGCCGCCCAGACCGAGCAGAACCTGAAAACCGCCTACGACCAGTACCAGAACTTCCAGCGCGGCACCGCGCCGCAGCAGCTGGCCGGCCTGTGGGAGGCCCGCACCGCCGCCGAAAAAGCCCGGAATGCGGTGGCCGAACAGGAGGGCAAGCTGGCCGAATACCGCGAGAACCCCCTGTTGCAGGAGATGTACCGCGAGGAAGAAACGCGGGAAGCCGCCTGGGAAGCCGCCCGCACCGCTGTGGAGCAGGTGGGCGGCGACATCCGCGTGTGCGAAAAACAGATCGCTTCCTGCGAAGCCGAACAGAAAAAGGCCGGGGAGACGGCACAGCAGAGCGCCGACGCGGCCCGGAAGTTCTTTGCGGCCCATCCGCTGCTGGAGCCGCTGGCCCGCACCCGGATGCAGGCCCTTGCTCCGGCCGACAAGCCCGCAGCCGCCGCACAGGCCGCCGAAAAGGCACAGGCCCGGCTGGACGATGCCCTGACGGCCTACCTCACCGGCACGCTGGAACCCGCCCAGAAGGCCTACAACGAGCACTACGTCTGTGATTACCCGCTGGGTCTGGCGGGGCTGGACCAGTACCGTGCCCAGCACGAGAGCCTTGTGCGCATCGACCTGGAACGCTACGCCGCCCGTCTGGAGCAGGCCCAGCGCGACTGCAAGGACCGTTTCCGCAAGGACATCCTCTTCCGCATGAAGGACGACATCTTCAATGCCCGGCGGCAGTTCCGGGAGCTGAACAAGGTGATGGAACAGCTGACCTACGGCGAAGAAGTCTACCGCTTTGAGCTGGAGCCCAGCCGCGACCCGCAGCTGGCGGCGTTCTATCAGGTCATCGTGGACAAGGGCAACCAGCAGATGACCGAGGGCGATTCTCTGGATAACCTTGCCGCCACCGCCGACCCCGCCTATGAGCGTCAGGTGGATGAGCTGATGGAAAAGATCATGGCAGACGTGGACGAGAACACCCGCGCCCGGCAGGAGGGACGCACCGCCGCCGGTGCCACCCTTTCGGACTATGTGGACTACCGCACCTATCTGGACTACGATATCAAGGTGACCAATCAGGTCACCGGGCAGCAGGCGTATCTTTCCCGCGTCAGCCGCGATTCCTCCGGCGGCGAGAATCAGGCGCCCTTCTATGTGGCCATCTGCGCAAGCCTTCTGCAGATCTACCAGAAGAGCGAAAACAGCATCCGTCTGGTGCTGCTGGACGAGGCGTTCAGTAAAATGACCAGCGACCGCATCCGCCCCATGATGGAACTGTTCCGCCGCCTGCAATTGCAGGTGCTGCTCATCTCCACCGTGGAAAAGAGCACCGCCATCCAGCCCTATTGCGACATTACCTACTCCATCGTTCGCCACGGCGACGCCAACGCCATCGCGCCCTTTGTCCGCCTTGCAGCGGAATAATGCAAAGCAGGGCTTGACATCAAAAATAAACTTTGCTATACTGTTTTTCGCTCATCGGAGGGCTGTTTCAACGTAATTGAAGGGCCGGATAAGATGTCATCGTTCGTGTTTCCCGGAGGCTGTGGGCACCGTAGTGCCGCAGCAGAAGAGGGAATGCACCGGAGCGGTGGTTCTTATCCGGCCTTTTTGCATATGTGAAGTTCAAAAAGGAGGAGCTATGCCAAAGAAAACCATCCAATTGTCCGATCATTTTACCTATTCCCGCCTGCTGCGGTTCGTGCTGCCCTGCATCGGCACCATGCTGTTCACCTCCGTCTACGGCATCGTGGACGGCCTGTGCGTTTCCAACTTTGTGGGCAAAACGGCCTTTGCGGCGGTCAACCTCATCATGCCGCTGCCGCAGCTGCTGGGCACTGTCGGCTTTATGCTGGGCACCGGCGGCAGCGCCATCGTTGGTATCACGCTGGGCGAGGGTGACCAGAAAAAAGCCGACCGCTATTTTACTATGTTTCTGCTGGCGGCGCTTGTTTCGGTCAGCGTGCTGGCCGTGCTGGGCTTTGTGTTCCTGCGGCCGGTCGCCATGCTGCTGGGCGCAAAGGGAGAGCTGCTGGACTACGCCGTGCGCTACGGGCGCATCCTGATGCTGGCGCTGCCGCCCTTTGCGCTGCAAAATATGTTCCAAAGCTTTTTCGTCACCGCCGAAAAGCCGCTTCTGGGCTTCTGGTTCACCGTAGGTGCAGGCTGCACCAACATGGTGCTGGACGTGGTGATGGTGGGTATGCTGCACTGGGGCGTGGAGGGCGCTGCCGTTGCCACCCTTATCAGCCAATTGGTGGGCGGCGTGCTTCCGGTGTTCTACTTTATCGACCACGGCAATACCAGCCGCCTGCACCTGTGCAGAACACAGTTTTACGGCCGCGTGCTGTGGGATGCCTGTATCAACGGTTCTTCTGAGCTGATGACCAACCTTTCCATGTCGCTGGTCAATATCCTGTATAACTTCCAGCTGCTGCGGCTTGCCGGAGAAAACGGCGTGGCGGCTTACGGCGTCATCATGTACGCTGCCTTCCTGTTTGTGGCGGTGTTCGTGGGCTATGCCGTGGGCAGCGCACCCATCGTCAGCTTCCATTACGGCGCGCGCAACCATGCCGAGGTGCATAACCTCTACCAGAAGAGCCTGCGCCTGATCGCCGTGGTAGCTGTGAGCATGACCGCCGTATCCATGGTGCTTATTCCCTATGTGGCACGCATCTTTGTGGGCTACGACGCTCAGCTGCTGGCGCTGACCAGCCGCGCCTTCCGGCTGTATGCGCTGAGCTTCCTCATCATGGGCTTCAACGTGTATGCGTCCTCCTTCTTCACAGCGCTGGGGGACGGCGTGACCAGCGCCCTCATCTCCTTTCTGCGCACGCTGGTGTTCCAGCTTGCCGCGCTGCTCCTGCTGCCCGCCCTGTGGGGCATTGACGGCGTGTGGCTGGCTG
>ENA-OPDD01002139-OPDD01002139.1-human-gut-metagenome-genome-assembly--contig:-NODE-2139-length-12460-cov-3.214994_pt1 | contig 12460 bp, 8 predicted proteins | sample MGYA00241574_ERZ501499 | MGnify/ENA primary metagenome ERZ501499 (study PRJEB25962, sample SAMEA2042576) | human gut metagenome | biome: human gut; feature: human-associated habitat; material: faeces...
TCTTACATCAGTTTGGAGGTTTACACAAACTTTGGGATACTCCCCCTGGGGACACCCGGCCGGCAACTTTGCACTGCAAAGCGTTGCAAGAATCCTCGGAGGCTGTCTGCGCAGCCAGGACACACTTGCACGTGTCGGTGGTGATGAATTTCTGATTCTTTTAAACTGTGAAGAAGAAAATTTCCAGGATATTTTCCGTAAACGAGTTAAAGATGCCTGCACGGCTTTCAATACTGAATCAGATAAACCATTCCTTGTGGAAATCTCCCTTGGAATTGCAGAATTCCATCCTAAACCGGATACCAACACACAGGAAATCATCGCTCTTGCCGATAAGGATCTTTATGAAGCCAAGAAGCATCGACGAAAATCCGTTCGCAGACCTGAAGCTTAATTTATTACAAAGAAAAATTGTCCCTTCATATAATGAAACACCCAGAGCATGTTTTACAGTGGTCAATAGTTCGACGAATGTCGAACTATCCTATTATACAAAAAAGCGAATGCAGGTTTAACCTACATCCGCTCGATGCTCTGGTGGCAGAGCCGCATATTATATCTGTAGATATTACTTCTGCAGTAAATGAAGTAATTCAGAAAAAGCCCGATATCAAATGGAAAGAAGCTGCCTGTTCAGGCATGAATGTTGGCAGAGCCGCCATGGGTACTATGACCACCCTATAAGAATTGCCCCTATTGTAAGCAATTTTCTTTTCCATAAGTATTTGCCAATACCTTGCAGCCCCCACAAATATAAGAAAAAGGTTCCTAGTAAAATAATACCTATCGATAAAAGCCAATTTGAACTAAATCCAAATTCAAATCCTCTCTTCACCTTGCTGAGTTTGGAGATGGAAGTACCTTTCAGGTTACACTCATTGCCGCCGTAAGTAATAATGCAAGTACCTTTTCTTTCTTCATAATTGTCTCTCCTTTTCTTGTCTTGTTCTATTTTTTTGCTTTGTACTATATAGACAAGAGTTATTTTGAAAAAGTTTTATAAAATTGAAAATTTTTTAAATCTTTTATTTTACAGTAACTTTGCATTTCACGGTTTTTCTTCCGGATTTCACAGTGATCACTGCTGTTCCTTTTTTACGTGCTCTGATCACACCTTTTGAGGTAACTGTTGCAACTTTTTTGTTGCTGGATTTATAGGTTACTTTCTGAAGACTTGTCAGTGGTGTAATTGCTGGTTTTAGTGTAAGTGTTCTACCTTTTTTCAGGCTGACTTTCTTTGTCACACCTACGATCTTTGTTGTTTTTACTACTTTTTTCTGAACATTAACTGTTATATTTTTCTTCAATCCACTCTTTAAGGTTACTGTAATGATCGCTTTACCGGTCTTTTTGCCTGCTGTGATGATGCAGGTTCCATTAGCACTTCCGGTGACTTTTGCTACTTTTATATTGGAAGATTTCCATACTGCCACAGAATCACCTTTCGCAAGACCTGTAACTTTCAGAGCCTTCGTTTTCTGTTTTGTTTTTAACGGAAGTCTTGTAGCATTAACTTTCATGGCAGGTGCCAGTTTGTTTCCAGCTGTTCTTGTTTCTTTTCTGCCGCACGCTGAACAGGTACGTGTCTGCTCTGCTGCTGAAAATACAGTTGCCTCTGTAGTCGTTTTCCATTCAGAGAAGTTATGTCCTGCTGCCGGAATTGTTTCGTCCTTTTTCTCACCGCATCTTGAGCAGACAAGATGGTTTACTCCTGAATTTGTACAGGTATTTTTTACTGCACTTTCTATTTTCCAATCATGTCCCTGTGCCGGAATTTCTTCTGAAGATTTCACATAGCCGCATATGCTGCAGAAAGTCTCTCTGGTGCCAGGCTGTGTACAGGAATCTGTATAAATATAGGAACGCGTAATCATCTGATGTGTATGATTCGTATTATATTCAAAATAAATCCTTGCATTATAAAAAATATCACTGCTTAAGTTCGCTGCAATCCACTGTTCTCTGGTTCCTCTGTAACAGATTCTTTTGACTGGATTGTAATCTGTCACAAAATTTGTTGCAAAATTGCTGACAGACTTCGGTAAGATCATTGCATTCAGGCTGGAGCATTCTGCAAATGCCGCCTCTTCCACAGTCTGAACACCTTCTTCAATCTCAAGTTCTTCAAGTCCGGTACATTTTGCAAAAGCTGTTTTACCGATTGTTTGAACATTTCCCGGAATTTTCAGAGTTTTGATTCCACTGCATCCCATGAATGCATTTGCACCAATGGTGGTAACCTGTTTCGGCAGTTCAATACTCTTCAGAGCACTGCATGATTTTGTTTTTCATAGAATCGTCACCTCTGCCGTTCCTCCTCTCTTACTATATAGACAGCCCAACTCTCCGAAAAGTTTTATAGTTTTGAATATTTTGGGGCCTAACTTATTTTCCGAAATTCCATATATTGTGACATGCCCCCACCACTTAAATCTCTGATTTTGAAGTGGGGGCTTCTTGCTCAATGGCTCTACTGAGCCAAGTATCTACAAGCTATCCTCGCGTGCCCCGCGATTTTTATTAGTCCGGTTACGGACTTCTTATTGTGCTGTCATGCACATTCTGCAAAGATTCTTTTTCCCTCATTCATGATGTTAACTGCTGCATTTACATCACGGTCCATTCTGTTACCGCATTCACAGTAATAAATCCTATCAGATAAAGACAATTCTTCTTTTTTCTTTCCGCATACACTGCAAATCTTACTGGATGCAAAATAACGGTCTACTTTGATCAGATATTTTCCTCGTTCCTCCAGTTTATATTCCAGCATAGACAGAAACAGGCCATATCCATTATCATGTACACCTTTTCCAAGATGAAGTCCTCCTGCCATCCCTTTCAGATTCAGATCTTCCACGCATACTGCATCGAAGCTCTCAGCAAGACTGGCACTGAGTTTATGCTGAAAGTCTTTTCTTTGATTTCGGATCTTTTCATGGCACAGTGCAACTCTTTTCTTCTGCTTCTTATAATTCTGACTGCCTTTCTGACATCTGGACAGCTTTCTCTGTTCCCGCGCAAGCTTTTTCTCTGTATTTCGATAGAACATCGGATATTCAGCTCTTTTACCGGTAGAAAACACACACATTCCCTGCATCGCAAAATCGATCCCAATAAATTTTTCTGCCGGTCTTTTTTCTGCTGTTTGGTTTTCACAGCAAAACAAAAGACTGGCAAAATATTTTCCGGATGGCTCCCTGCTGACTGTCACAGATTTCAGTTTCCATTTTTCTGATATCGGACGGTGAAGCTTCATTCTGACAGCCGTCATCTTAGGCAGTTTCAAATATTTTCCTTCCAGAAAGATATTTCCATTCACTACGTTTGTTGTATAAGATTTTCTTGATGACTTCTTTGATTTGAAACGCGGAAATCCTGCAGATGGTTCACGAAAAAACTTATGGAATGCGCTTTCCAGATGCATCTGTACATTTGCTAACGCCAATGAATCCACCTCTTTCAGCCAGGGATATTCTTTCTTGTAACTGGCTGGTGTGTTCCTTAACATCTTTTTTTCTTTTTTATAATGTTCCATTTTGTCAGCAAGCATATAGTTATAGATAAATCGGCTGCAGCCGATTGTTTTTTCTATTTGCACACGTTGTTCTGCATTTGGATAGATTCTTATTTTTACTGCCCGATTTATTTTCCTCACCTTATTCCTACATATGAATGATTTCAATCATCGTTTTTTGAACAATATGTTCTCTTTTTATTATTATAATACAATTCCAACACGCGAACAAGTGTTTTCTTTTTCGTTTATAAAATTCTTTTGAGCATTTATGCTCAGATCTACAATTCATCTCCCACCTATAGAGGAAGGAGAATTCTTGCTATGTTATGTTAAATCAATCAAAATCTCTGGTAATGTTTGTGAGCCATTTGCCTCTGAAATAATGGATAAAGACCACAGGCATTTTTTCGAACTCATCCAGAGTCATTACAAAGTACACCCAGATTGGAGGCAATTTTAAAACATATGCGGCAAGGAAAGTAAGCGGCACTGCAACAAGCCACATAAATATGGAATCTATGATCATTCCAAATCTGGAATCACCGCCACCTCTGAAACATCCGCAGATAAGGCAGGTATTGATACCTTCTCCCACAAGACGCCAGGTTGTCATAATTATAAAAATGCCAAGATAATAAATGGCCGTCTCTGTCAGTTTATCCCGATAGAAATCCAGTATCAAAGGACGAAGTGCCAGAATAATAACGCATCCGACCAGACTTACAACCATTGTTATCCTGAGCATGCGCTTTCCATATTCTCTTGCTGTATCAATGTTATCTTTACCCAGTTCCTGACTGACAATGATAGTAGTCGCATTGGCAAAACCACGACAGGCGATCGCACCAATATTTACCACCATGACAGCAACTGCATTTGCGGCAACCATATCATCGCCAATATGGCCGAGTATTGCTGCGAATGCTGAGCTGGCAAAACTCCAGACAACATCATTTATTACAGCCGGGGTGGCAATTTTCATAAAGTCCTGGAACAGAATACCTGATTTCGCAAAGAAGTATTTGATCCGGAATCTGACATCGGAACTTCTTAATGAATAAATGAGGCAGATCAGTACTTCTGTGATTCTGGCAATGACAGTACCAAGAGCCACACCGGTAACGCCAAGCTTTGGAAGTCCAAACAGACCAAAGATAAAGGTCGCATTACAAATTACATTGACACAAAGCGAAACAATGTACGTGACAGATGGCAGCATTATTTTTCCGATACTTCGAAGGGCACTCATAAAAACCTGAGAAAATCCCATAAACATAAATGAAAATGAAATTACCCTTAAGTATTCACTGCCGGCAGCAATCGTATCCGGACTGCTTGTAAAGATCTTCATGATCGTAGTTGGCATAGAAAAGGAGATCACGAAAAACACGAGAGAAACGATCAGTGAGATTCGTTCCGCCAGGCCGAGAATTCTTTCTACAGTCTTTTTATCACCTTTTCCCCAGTACTGTGCACATAAAACTGAAGTACCCGTGGCCATGCCATAATATAAACAGAAAAGAATAAAAGTATACTGGTTCGCAAGGGATGAAGCCGCCATGGCAGTCTGGCTTACATATCCAAGCATTACCGTATCGGCAATGTTTACCAGAGTTCCGATCAGATTTTGGATCATGATCGGAAAAGCTAGTTTTGATGCATATTTCAAGAAATCTTTTTTATTTAACATAAACTAAAATTCTCCTTTATTTTTATTTATAGTGTATATATGACAGAAAAAAACGGATCAGTTAATTCTCAATAACCTTGAGTTAATGCTGATCCGTTAAAATGATTGATATTTAGTTGTTATGTTGTATTTATCTTACTTTGCAATAATCTGATGTAGTGAGATTTCTGGCTGTTATCCAGTCCTTTACAAATTGATTTATATATGGCTCACATTCTTTAACTTTTGTATCTATAATATTTGAATTACCATATCCGTGTATCTGCTCTATTACACCTTTATTGCTTAATTCAACAGTAAATAATGGCTTATCTAATGCCGTATTCTTACGAATAAAAAAGATATTTGTCTGATGTGCTGCTACTTTATTAACATATCCTCCTACACAATGGGCAAGTGCAGATCCTTCTACAGATAAATCTGCAGGTGTTTCTGGGTATATAACTGTGTATTCTTTATCAGAATATGTGTATTTATTCCATACATTTTTAAGCTTATCCCATTTATTTATTGCTTCCTCCATTTCTTTTTCGTGAGTTTTTTTATAAATTTCCTGCATATAATAATTGTAAACCGGATAAATGTCATCATGAAGTATCTTAATATCATTTATATTGGATATTTTTATGTCCTGTTTGGTGCCTGATTCTTGCATTATTAAGTATGCCATGTTAATAACGGGATAATAATCGCTTATATAGTTGCTTGCATATATATAATTTGAAAAATCATTCTGCAAGTAACAGTTGTCATATAATATTTCAAACATCCGGTTCTTTATTGCTGCAATAAGCGAATTTACTGATGTTAATAAACAATAACCTGTTAACATTTTTTCAATTAATCTTATGTCTGGCGTATTTTTAATTAATATAGCTGCTTTACTGTCATGATAATAATTTCTATAATTGTTATTTATCATTTCTTTTGTAGCTTTGGTAAGTAATGGTTTTCCTTTATATTCTCTTATAATTAAATCAATTTTTATACCAAATTTTTCTCTGTCTAATTCAGGGAATGGTATTGATGGATTATAAAAATTGCTTTTTAATACTTGCTTATAAAATGGAACATATTCACACCAATACATATCAATTTCAGCAAGATAATTAATTATGGTTTTAAATGAATTAATATCCATGGATCTTATATCTGTGCTTCCAACAATTCTTTTTACAGGGCCTATATATCTGTAGGCAGTATATTTGCTGGTAATAAATAAATTGTTCTTAGTATGCTGTTTATCATATTCTTTTTCAAGTTCCTCTTTTCTATAATTAATTACGCCGTTTAATTCATGCATATATGAAAGCTGTTCATTATTTAACCCAAGAATTGCATTTGCTGAAGAACCTTTATTAATAATACCAATCTCATTTTCAAATGCTGTATTAAATGGAACAGATATACTATAAGTCTGAAAATGTAAATGTTCATTTATGTATTCATTGATCTGATTATAAGACAACAATTTTTCTATATCAGGGTTCTTAAGCATTTCTACAAAAAGCCAGCCTCCTAGTTCTCCTTTATATTTTCTTGCAGCTTTGAAAATGTACTTAAATGGCAGTTTATTTATTACATTTACATCTGCATTTCTTATATATGCGTTAATACATTCTTTTTTTAATGACTTTGCCAACCATTTACCAGTATTAGTTTTCTTACATGCATATAATTTCCCGTTTTCAATATAAACCCTTATTATTTCCTTAGTGTAATCATCTTTATGTTCATATACTCTTATACAGGAAACAGATGTATCACCTTCAATAGCTTCAATATCTAAATAATTGTTTGAAGAATTTGAATCTTCAATATTATTACAATCAGATTTGTTATATACATATTTTTTAAATGGCATATTCAAGAACTTTTCAATTTGTGCCTGAGACTTTGTATTTCGTATTAATGGTTCCTTATATGTAAGCAGATATCCTAATTGCCAGAAATGTTCCATTAAATTATATGTTAATCCTGAAGTACTATATACAAGCCATCCCATTTCTTTTACTGCTTTTGTAAATTTTCTTTGGTTATATTCCAGATAAGTTTCACATAGTATCTGTTTGCGTAATAATCCGTTTATAATACTTGCATTATTTTTATCTGGATTATTTACTGCTGTACAGCGTTCGCCATAAAAATTATATAATTCTTTATTTTCATCCACATAATAACATTCATTTATAACTGGTATTCTTATTTCGTTCTGTTCCTTTACTGTTGTAGTATTAATAGTTATTCCATACAATATTAAATATTTTTTATTCTCTATTGTTACAGTATTAAAATCACAGTAATGTCTTGTAGAACAGTTCCCTGAAGCCAATGACATATTGTCTGTATGCTTTGCATAAGCTTCATCATCAATATCAGAAATTTTTATATACTTTAATATCACTAAATATCTTTTATTTTTTGTTACAGGTATTTCATTGAATGTGTTATAATTGTCTCCTGTTGTGAAATTATGAAAACTATAAACATTTTTCCCGTTCACTTTTTTCTTCTGATCCATTATTATAACTAAATCTGAATAAACTGGATTTTTTTTAATCTCCTCTTCTATTAACATGTGTGTTTCTATCATAATATTTCTCCTTTAAAATTTTGATAGAAAAAATATGACAGAAAAAAAAGGCGAAAGATTTTATCCTTCACCCCATTTATTATATATGAATTATTTCTTTAATCATTAATTTTTATAAAGGCATATTCACCTTCTGTCCCTATTATATCTTTATTAATATAATCTATTGTATTTACTCCCTGAAAGTCCAATGTTAATGTATTATCTGAGCTAATATTAAATTTATACTGAATAATATTATCTGTTATTATGGTATCACCCTTTATTTTATAACTTACAATATTGTCTATTTTTTCTTTCCCATTTGACTTGTCTATAATTATTATTGATTCATCATTTATTTCTATATATTTATTATTGTCTGTTGCATTATTCCATAATCCGATTAATTGCTCTGGTGCATTATCATAAATTATTGAATTATCATCATTATTATTACTGTTGTTATCATCTGTATCCTGCATCATCTGCTCTTTGGCCCAGTCTTCTACTCCCTGATTAAACGACTGTTCAATTTTTTTGTTTATTTTATTGCAGCCCTTGCCTGTTAAAAATAGAATAAATAATATAATTGCTATTATAATTATAAATTTAATCCATATTGAATATATTCTATTGTACATAATCTAGCTCCCTTATATGTTGACGACATATGAGATTCTGTAAAGTATGCCATCTTCTATACTAATTTTATGATTTGATTTTATTTTATTTTCTACATTTTATATATGACAGATAAATTATCTTTTTTTGTTTGACGACATATGGGTTTCGTATATTTTAATCACACAAATCATTTTCAATTTTAAAATGTAGACAAAAACAGAGTAAATAATTAACATAATATTTCTATTAATTTAATGTTTAAATGCTTGATGATACCATTTTTGATACCAAATTTCTATGCAAATTTATAGGTTTTTATAGTTATTTATGGATTGATTTTTGGATTAAAAAAAATGATTATATGCTGAATACCGCATAATTACTGATGTTTAGATAAATACTTACTTCACACGACATATGTCAAAATCACATACAAATAATATCATCCCTCCACCAAAAAATCAAAACAAAATAAAACAAAAACCAAAATAATTAAGAAAAGCTTCCTGACTGAACTCAGTTCACATTTGCTTTTTATGTCGAAAGTCCGTATAATGTATTTATATTTATATTGAAGGAGTTAATATGGAACAGTATTCTAGGCGATTTATAGAAGAGCTTGCCAAGCATATCAACCCAACGATTCTAGAATTTTTCAATAAAAAGAAAAATCTGATGAACTTTCCTACTGATAATGCTGCAGAGCTTATAGACGAAACATTGATGGAGTATCTTGAAGGTAAAACGAGCCGTGAAGATTTAATGCCTATTATTAACAAGATTAAAAAGTCGCGTCTTCAGAAACGCGCCAGATGGTATAAGGCATACAACAATGACATTGATAATATGAATCTTGATGATCCCAAACATCCTCTCGCCAGTTTTATTTCTCTGGCCAGATCATTAAGACCTGACGAGTATGCCAAGCTTTATGGAGATAAAGAACTTGATGATATTATCAAAGATAAAAAAGAAGCTGCTAATAAATGGAAGAACGATTCCGGAAGTCTTCTGATTGATTTTCCAGGACTCTACTCTTTCACTAATAATTCAATATATAATTCTCTTAAGAATGATCTAATTATAAGTGCATGGAAGTATATAGAAAGTGAACTTGCTGGTAACATTGATTCCTACCTAAGAATGTATCCTGTTGACCTTGTTGATAAACCATTATTCAGCCCATCTTCTTTTACTCTGATGATGGAAACAGCTTCCAATAATTTGTTAAAGGAAATTATCACAGATGATGATGGAGATGAACTGTTAGAGGTCACTGTTGATAATGGTAAGCTGACACCACCAAAGTCTATGGATACTGATGACCTTAAGCTGGTTAATGCATTTATCTCTAATATTAACATGCAGGAGTTCTCCAAGGAGAAATCTGTTGTTGTCGATCTTAATACCCTAGGTAAAGAGGTTGTAGATTATCATGTAGGTAAGAACGTTCTTAACAAGATAAGTAATTCCTGCCGTAAACTGGTAGAGTATAACTTCTCTTATGAAGCTGAAGGCAGTAAGATATATTTCAACCTGTTCGATAATATTGTTATTAAAGAAGATGCTGAACGCCCATATGCCATAGCACAATTTGGAGAAATTCTAAGCAACGCAATTATTCAGAAGAAGCTTATCTCCATTACTTCTGCTTCTTATGATGTTCTTGATAATAATCTTTCAAAGATTATATGCTATGCGATAAAGCGTGAACAGATTGCTAATCAGGAAACAAGAGTTAATGAATACAGTTATACATACTTCCAGAAGATTGTAAGATTCAAGTTGAAGAACAAAAAGAAGAATCTGCAGCTTATCCAGGAAAGTCTTCAGGAGTTTGTTGATAACCATATTGCAATAGAAAAGTTTGAATTAAAGAATGGTGTATTTATCATAACTTTCCTGCCGTTGTCTGATGCTGAAATAGAAGATCTTAATTCTGACAATGATAAGAATGACAAAGGACTGTTGATTGACACCCTTGGATAAATGTCTACATTTTCGTATTTAAAAAATTGATGTAGAATACTGAAGGATAATTGATTAATTTCAATTATCCTTTTTTTATTTGCCTCAACCATGCGATTTATTCACATTTTGTCGTTTATTTTTATTTTTTAGTATAGAAAATGTGCTTTACTCCCCTATTTAAGGCATTTTAATAAAAATAAACGAGATAATTGATATTCCCGTGTAACCTGCTTCTAAAAAATGTAGATAAATTTGGAGTAAAACATACAAAATATGTAATTTGAAGTCTACAAAAAAAAATCACAAGAAATTTCGTAGATAAAAACGGAGTAAAACAAGTATCTTTTTAAAAAATGTAGATAAATTCAGAGTAAAATAATATGAAAATAAATATAATGTGGACAAAAATGGAGTAAAAAGGCAAATTTGATTTTAGCCCCAAATACTGTTAAATTATGGGCTAAAAGGGGGTGAAATGTTTGGATAATTTTGCGAATATTGGCAAAGCAGCTATAATCCAGTCTTTAGGTATTCAGAAGAATTACACAGAAGTAATTGAAACTACTGTAGATGCCATTGATTATAGTAATACAGCTTGTTCAACATGTAAATACAAAGCTATCATCAATACATTTGATGAAAATAGCAAGCCTTATGCTGATGCCTGTGCTTCCTGTGCAAGTTGTCCACATAAGACATTAATCCAGAAGAACGTGTATAAAAAAATCTACCATAATGAAAAAAACCGTTATGGTTACAGACCTATGCTTAAGGCTAATGCCATTAAACTGTTTTTGTTATTGCATTTTTATCACCCTGATAATAACGGAATTGTATATAATCTGGAAGCATGTGAACTTGCGTCTGTTATCGGGTGTAATGTAAGAACTGTATGGAATAATCTTAAGGTACTTGAAGAATATACATATATCTCATATTCAAAGAATGAGTATGGGCTTATTAATGTTATCCTCAATGATTATGAAAATTATTACCTTCCTGCCAATAAAGGTGGGCGAGGTTTTCTTGTCATGTCAAAGGAGTTGCTAACAAAACTTAATTCAACAGATTCCCTGGTATCACTCCGTATCTTTATAAGAGAACTTTTAAGTCTTGATTCTCCTGAATTAAAAGGTGTTGCAAGTGTTGATTACAAGAACATACGCGATATACGTAATACGCTTCCATCTTACTGCAAGCCTTCGGTTATTAAAGCAAAGCTTACGAAAAACTCCGATATATTCAATGTTACATTCAAAGATGATGTTGTCCGGTTTGAGATCGATAAAGCATATATCCCAAAGAACCAGAAAGCTTATGTACATGAGGAATATGTAGGAATCCTGCAGAATTTTATATGGGAATTTAATCAGAATGTTGCTTATGTTAATTCCGGTGAAACTGTTTCTGCAAAATTCAGCTCATTTTTTAATATTAAAACTTCAGTTGCTTCTTATAAACTTATGAAGCTCACTGATATTGAAATTGATGATATTGCAAGTCTTTCCTTACACTATTCTTATGAAATTGTGATGAATGCTCTCTCTGTCGTTTATAAAGAATATTATATGTACGAAAAGACTATAAATAATCTTGCAGGTCTTATGTCGACAATAATTCGAGCTCAATTTAATAATCTTAAAAAGGCTGCCTGAAAACAGTCTTTTTTCTGTGTCTTTTTATCAAAACTCTTCATAAATTATCTAAAGATTCTTTCTCACCCCTTACCTGATTTTCGTTTCTTAAGTTAAATATATGTCATTTATTAAAAATTATGATAAAAGTTATTATAAAAAGTGGCAATAATGACTAATATATTAATAATTTATGGAAAAAAAACGACGATAAATGACTTAAAAAAGACTAAATACTTAAAATAAAAACCTTTTTCTGAAATAAAAATTCTTATAAAAATACAAAAAGACTTTTTTAAAAAAAATTATATGTTTGATTTAAATAAAAATTCATCATTTCTGAAAAACATATACGTCTTAATTATCCTCAAAATCAGTAATCATCTGTCTTTGCAGATTTCTCATTTATCAATATATGTTAATTTGTTAATAATATATATATACAT
>ENA-OPDD01002146-OPDD01002146.1-human-gut-metagenome-genome-assembly--contig:-NODE-2146-length-12429-cov-3.349281_pt1 | contig 12429 bp, 10 predicted proteins | sample MGYA00241574_ERZ501499 | MGnify/ENA primary metagenome ERZ501499 (study PRJEB25962, sample SAMEA2042576) | human gut metagenome | biome: human gut; feature: human-associated habitat; material: faeces...
GAGGCCTGCCCATAGTACGAGAGGACCTGGGTGGACGAACCTCTGGTATGCCGGTTGTCGCGCCAGCGGCACGGCCGGTTGGCTACGTTCGGGAGGGATAACCGCTGAAAGCATCTAAGCGGGAAGCCTGCTCCAAGATTAGGATTCCGTACAGTCTTGAACTGTTGTAGCCCGCATGTTGAACACGTGTTTGATAGGCCGGAGGTGGAAGCCCCGTGAGGGGTGGAGCCGACCGGTACTAACGGGCGACGGCGACATAACATTCCAACCGTTTTTTGTGGTTGGTTCCGCGTCTTTCCTGTGCTTCGGTCCCAGGCGACAATGAGCGCTTGGTGGTCACGAATACGATTCAAACGATAGGCGTTTGCCTCGCGTCCGCTAGCCGGTTCCCAAACCGCCACACGATAATTGAATGGCCGGAATGGTAGCCATGTTTTGGTTGTCGTTCCGTGATCGCGGTTTTGCGGTGGTCATAGCCCTGGTGAGACGCCCGGTCCCATTCCGAACCCGGTAGCTAAGGCCAGGCGCGGCGATGGTACTGCACTCGAGAGGGTGTGGGAGAGTAGCACGCCGCCGCTTCACATGTTGGGCCTCCCGGTCGAGCTTTTGGCTCCCGGGAGGCCCATTTTTTTATCCTCTCCTCCGGGACCTGTCTCCCGGCCGGGCCTTCCGGCCCCCAGGAGGCCCCTTTATTTAAAACTCTTTATCCCTCCTAGGTTTTTGTCTTAATCGGCCCTCCCGGCTATATGGTCTGGGCTTCGTTGATCCAAAAGTCTCGCATCTGGTTTTCTGATTCCGTTCTAAAAACAATTTATTCCGTTAAACTTGCAGTTTATTCATATCGGATTGACTGACAATGCCGCGTTCCATGTACAACCACGCCGACAAGCAGGAAGACAAGGAGAAGAGCTACATCGAGCTTGACTCCACCGAAACCGAAATCATCAAATACCTTAATGACAACTACAAGGACGTGATTCTTCTCGTCAAATCCAGTGCTGCCATGGAACTCGACTGGCTCAAGCAGTACCCGAACATCAAGGCCGTGGTGTATTCGCAGAACGTCACCAACGCTTTTGCCAAGGTGTTCTCCGGGGAAGTGAATCCCTCCGGCAGGACCGTCGACACATTCGCCGCGGATGCGCTGGCCTCACCGGCCGCGCAGAACTTCGGCAGCTACCAGTATTACGACGAGAACGGCAAAGCCACCAAATACAATTATGTGGATTACGCGGAAGGTATCTACGTCGGCTACAAGTATTACGAGACCCGTTACGAGGACACCGCGGGCGATTACGATTACGCCAAGGAAGTCGTGTACCCGTTCGGGTACGGATTAAGCTACACCGATTTCAAATGGTCAGATTTCTCCGTTGCGCGGCATGGCAATGATTTCGTCGCTACCGTGACCGTGACGAATACCGGCGATACAGCAGGCAAGGACGTTGTGGAACTGTACGCGCAGTCGCCATACGCCGATTACGACAAGCGGAGCGCCGTCGAGAAGGCATCCGTGAACTTGGTCGGATATGGCAAGACCTCCGAACTCAAGCTGGGGACCAGCGAAACCGTGCGAATCACCTTCGGCAAGGATCAGCTCAAGGCATACGACTACAAGGGCGCGAAGACCTACATCCTTGACGCTGGACAGTATCGCTTCACCGCGGCCACCGACGCCAACCAAGCGGTCAACAATATCCTTGCCGACAAAGGCAAGACCGTGGCCGACGGCATGACTTCGGAAGGTGACAAGACCATGGTGGCCAGCTGGACACCGGAGAACACTGATGTGGACACCACTACATTCGCCTCCGACTCCACCACCGGCAAGGCCATCTCCAACTTGTTCGATGCGGCTTCCGATCCGGAAGTGGCCTATCTGTCCCGTTCCGATTGGACTGGTACCTTCCCGAAGCATTACGGCGAATCCTCCGGTGAGATCAATACCTGGGACAATGAGATTAATTGCAAGGACTCCGACGGTAATAACGCGTCCTGCACGTGGAAGAAGACCGCTTCCACCAAACTCATCAAACAGCTTGAAGGAAACGACTCCGGCACCACCGTCGACAAGGACTCCATCATGGATACGCCGACATTCGGCAAGAAGAACGGGTTGAAGGTCTCCGACATGCGCGGATTGGCTTATGACGACGCGCAATGGGACAAGATCCTTGACGAGCTCACCGAGGACGATTACAACCAGCTCATCTACTTCTCCGGCTACGGCGTGGACTACATCAAATCCGTGGACAAGCCGTTCCAAACCGATGCTGATTCGGCCACCGGTTGGATGTACGGAGGCACCGGCAAGACCTTCCCAAGCATCATGATGCTCACCCAGACCTGGAACGCCCAACTGGCGGAGGACCTCGGCGAGATGATGGGCAACGAGGCTCTGCTGGGCGGCGCGAATGGCTGGTACGCTCCAGCTATGAACATCCACAGGACCCCATTCTCCGGACGTAACGGCGAATACTATTCCGAGGATGGCTACATGTCCGGGTCCATGGCTTCCCTCGAGGTCAAAGGCGCGGCCACCAAGGGCGTGTACAGCTACATCAAGCACTTCGCCCTTAACGACCAGGAGAACCACCGTGGTGACAGGCCTGGCAACTTCTCCGTGGCAACCTGGTCCAACGAACAGGCCATCCGCGAGATTCATCTGAAGCCATTCGACATGTGCATGCACCTTGGTGATATGGACATGAAGACTGTGGTGAAGAAGTCCGATGGAACCTATGAGAACAAGGTCGTCAAGACTCCGATCGCCAAAGGTGTGATGACATCGTTCAACCGTATCGGCGCCACTTGGACCGGCGGCAGCCATGCACTGATCCAGCAACTGCTACGCGACGAATGGGGATTCAATGGTCTGATCATCACCGACAACGCCAACACCGGCAAATTCATGAGCCCATACCAGATGCTGGAGGCGGGAGCCGACATCAAACTGCTGAACGTGAGCGATGATCCGACCGGAGAGAAACTCGATTTCAATGATGCGGCGACCTACCACTACGCACGTCAGGCCATGCACCACTTGCTGTACACGGTCGCGAATACGAACTGCATGAACGGCGCATTGCCTGGTGCTGGCTTCAAGTTCAGCAATGGAATGAAGACCATACAGATTGTGTTCAACACGGTATGTAGCGTGATTCTGGCGATGCTTGCCTTCTTCTCCGTGTGGCGTTGGATGCCGGGCACGATTAAGCGCGTTGCGGCCCGCAAGGAAGCGCGTGTGGCCAGGAAGGCTGCTCGTAAGGCGGCGAAGGGCTGATTCCTCGTGAATCAAGCCTGACCTTCCTTCTTGAATAACGTCGGCGGATGACCATGCTTTTATAGGTCGTCCGCCAACGTCTGTCTGACGCTTACGTTTCCTTGCCGAATTCATGCCAGAAGATGCATTCCGTCTTGGGAAATGGCTGTTCATGGCTGGACTGGCGGCTGACGGAGCTGATCGAGACCGCTGGATGAGGTTGTTCCTCAAATCGTCTTTGATGTTGTGAGACGCACCTTGTTGGCCGGATAGGTATTCTGCGACAGCACCACTGAGTGACCGTCCGAGTCGAGCGCTCGGGAGAACACGCGTAGCAGCGGCGCTCCGGTCTGCAGTCTTAGATGACGGATGCAACGGCCCATGGCCCGGCACTACTTCGATGGTTTCCTCGACGGTATGGATGTCGGCGCTGCAGGCCGTTCGCAGCAACTGGTAGATGAAGCCGGTCGAATCCAGCTCCAGGAATGACGGATAGTCCCGTTGATTGATGTAGGTCTGCTCGTATGAAATGGGTTCGTCTCCGATTGTGCGAATTCGTTCGATGCGGGCCAGCCGGCTGCCAGCATCCGTCTGTGGCGCGCGGTCCGCTGCGACACTGCCATCGTCTTCAATCCCGACAACGTCGTGGTATGCGTCGCGGAATCAGGGGGAGTCGTCAGACGTCGTGACATCATGCACATAGGGTTCCTTGGACGGGTTGCGGGCGACGGGTACGGGCCGTGGTACGAAAAAATCCTCGAACGCTGGACGCTGAAACGCATGAATGGGTGGCCATCCGAACGAATATAAGATGGATGCGGGGTGGGCGGTCCTGCCCGATGAAGGAATGCAGGCTGTGATTGTTTTCCGGAAAGGGTGGCGATGGCTTTGGAAGATGATTCCACCAAGGAGGACAGGAAGGCGCTAGAAGAATTCCTTGCCGACTCCGGATGCCTGGATCGGCTGTCCAAATGGACGCGCGGGTTCAACGCGTTCGACGTCCTCGGGATTGCACGCGCCGAGATCCGGCACAGCAACGTCCTCGCCTGGCTCATGGACCCCGCCGAGAACCATGGGTTAGACGACGGCGTGATCCGCGGCTTCGTGGATTACGCTGCGCGAGGGATTGGAGGCGACGGGGTCTTCGACGATCTGCTTATGGACTGCGACGGCTTCTCGATCCGTCGTGAATGGCACTGTATTGACATTCTTGCGGTGAACTATGACGCGGGCTATGTCCTTTGCATTGAGAACAAGATCTTCTCCGGCGAGCATGACGACCAACTTGCCAGATACTGCGGAGAGGTTGAGAAGGCTTATCCGGCTTACCGGCGTCGGTTCATATTTCTCACCCCGGATGCGAGGGACGCGTCGAAAGCCTCCGATGCCGAGGATTGGCTCGCCATGGGGTATGGGGACGTGCTCGGCATCATCGGCCAGGCGGTCGAGGCTCATGGGCCGGCTCCGGCGCAGGCTCAGTTCATTTCGGAATACATGGACGCCGTGAGGAGGGACATTTTGGGAGACGAGGAACTCGAACGTATCTGCATGAAAATCTACAAGAAACACAAGAGGGCGCTGGATCTGATTATTAACTGCAAAAACGACCTGATCCCCAGGATAAACGAACATTGCAAAGAATGGGCCAGGCGGAAGGCCAAGGCCGATGAGATTGTGTTCGACGAGGGGGATTGTGGCAAGCGCATAACGAGATTCAGGACCAAACTCATGTCGCTGATTCTGCCCGATGGTGACGGGCCGAACAGCAGTTGGAAAACCTGCTGCAACTATTTTTATGAGATCAAAGTCCAAGACGGGGACGACGGGCCTGAAATACGTTGCCAACTGTGCTTCGACTCCTGTGGCCTTGATGGGAAACGGATGGAAATCTACGACAGAATAAGCCGAAGCATCCCATGCCTTGAGACATGGTCGAATGGTAAGAATTGGTGGCATATCCATTGGATCTGGCCGGATGCGGGCAAGAGCTTCCAGCTCGTGCCTGCAGATTTTGACGAGGAATGGTTGAACAAACAGCTCGACGACATGCTCGGACGTCTTAAGGAGTTCGAGCGCGGACTCTCCGAAGAGAAATGGGTCAAGGACCTGCTCGCCGGCAAGGATGCCGCGGAACGAGCCTGACCTCCATTCCGCAAGCCGGCCGGGTCGCCGCGCGACGTTTTACCGTTAATCTGTAGAATCGTCGGAATCGGCGTTTGATGCAGTCGCGCGGTCGGAACAGTGCCGCTCGGTATCCGGAAAAGTGCGGAAATCGGGTAAAACGGGTTTTCAAAAAGTGCGGAAATCGGGAAACCAGGGATGAGGCCATGTTTTTGACGGGGTGCGCAATGCCATGCTCGGATGAAGGGGTGATTTCATGGCGGAATGGCGCCGTTTTTTAAGGGGTGCATAGGGTGCACAGGTGGCCATGGAAGGGCGGCTCTCCCTCATGAAATGTGACGGAAGGGTAAAAACTCGCTCATAAAAGTGTGAGATGAGGATGCCGGATGTTTCAGAGAAAACGATGGCAAGGTCAGCGATGACCACATCGCCGTATCGCCATTCGTCACAGCAGCTCGTCTCTCTTAAGCGCTCCGAACGGGTCTTCCTCCGTCTGATATTCCACTGCATGGTCTTTGAACACGTTTGATATACAGAACATATTTGTTGCGGACTGCAAGTGCGGAACCGGGCTTATAGAGACAAAGTGCGAGCGTATTGGACGGTTCGTTGTCGGACGGGTCGTATTAGAGAGGTAGTTCCCGATAGACCAAATCGTTACGGACAGCAAACCCCTGATGCTCCCAGAAATCGTTGCCGGCATCGTTGTCTGCGGGCACACCGACGGCGACTTTTGGCAGGCCGATCGCACGAAGCGCTTCAACCACGCGGCCCACCAAAAGCGAGCCAATGCCCATACCGCGCGCGTCGGGATCGACCGCCGTGTGGTAGATGCGCGACCGTCTGCTATCGTGACCGGCAAGAATCGCTCCAATAATCCTTCCGCCATCGTCTTCGGCTACGAAACAGGTGTCGGGATTGCGTTTGAGGAACGTTTTTATCGCATCCTCGGAATCGTCGATGTCCCTCATGGTGAAACCGGTGCATCGCGTCCACAACCCGTATACCAGCGGATAATCTTCAATTTTCATACGACGGATGGTTGGTGCAGGCCCAGTCATATTTCCTCCTTTTCATATTGGACGTCTTATTGGATGTCAGTTTCGATTTTCGTATCGTTCGCGGTATTCCTGCGCGTATGCCGTATTTGCGTTGCACGGCCGTCTGCAGCGCGCGCGTATCGGGGAAACCGCATTCCCTTGCGATGCTGGCTATCGACGCAGAGGAACCTGACAGTTTTCTGCAGGCGTCGTCCAATCGCAGGTCGGTCAGAAATTCTTTGAACGTTTTGCCGGTCGCCTTGCGGAATGGGCGGCAGAAATGTTCCCTGCCGTATCCGAATTCCCGTGCGACGTCGGTCGCTTCGAGATGCTGTTTGCGGTGCGATGTCATGTATCCGATGATCTGCATGGTGATGTTTCTTCCGGATCTGACCAATTCCGGCCGCCGCACCTCGGAAACGAACCTCGAATACAGCAGCGATAGCAGTTCGTACAGCAGCATATTGAGCTTGAATCCACGAATGGCCTCATCGGACTGCTGCCATCGGATGATGTCCTCGCCTAATCGTGCGAGCTGCGCTAAATCGTCTTTGGTGGCGCGGGGCGCTCGCAGGGAAAACATGTACCTGTCGGCGAAGGGGTACAGCCGTTCCAAAACCTCGTCATTGAATGTGACCGAGAGCGCGAGCGGTGTCGTTCCGTCTGTGTCCGTCGGTATGCCGTAATGAATCGAATATGGATTGATGAGCAGCAGATCGCCGGTATTGAGGGGCATTTCCTGCCCGTCCACGATAAACGGGCAGCTGCCATGTGATGAGTAGACGAATTCCAGGCCGGGGTGCCAATGTGCCTTGGCTTTCTCATCCGGCGAATCGTGAATGATTACCAGTCCGGGGTGCTCCTCCGGATAGACGTTCTCTTCGCGATAATCAGGGCCAATCAATGTGTTGTATGGCATTGGCGCGGATGCGATGGCCACGAATCCCTCCACTTCATCGTCAACGGATATAGGGCATGTAACATGTGATTCTATTATGGCAAAATGTGATGTCTTTTTCTGCTATTACCGAACGGTAAATCACAAGCATGTATTCCAATGTCACATATTGCACTATTTTGGCCTGTTTGAACTCGTAGCGTTGATATGTCTATTGATTAGAAGACGAAGGAGTCGGAATGTCATCTTCGAACAATTCGAAGCAGACAAATGATTCCGTCGGAACTATTGCCTTGGCCAACAAACGCCGTATCGACGAAAGCATGCCGGAGACGGCGGGTGTTGAGCTCGAAGACATGAAGGCGGAGTGACATGTTTGAAAAAGTGCTGATCACCGACGAAGAGCGTCAGATGTTCCCCAAGTGGACCGTGCTTGACGAGGACCTCGCCGACGTCGATCCCGTTCTTGCCGAGCAGGTGCTTGAATCGCGACTCGAGTTCTTCAGGGGAGACATCTCTCGAACCGACTACTGGCATGATCCTGAAGGAATCGACGTCATCGCCGACATCCAGTACGTAGACGACGGAACCCGCGCCCACAGGCTCGACCTGTACCTGCCGCACGACAGTGTGGTCAGGGGCAGCAAAACCACTCCTGTGTACATCGACATTCATGGTGGCGGATTCGTTTACGGTTACAAGGACCTCAACCGCAACTTCTGCACGAACCTTGCCAAGCAGGGATTTGCCGTGTTTTCCATAAGCTACCGTCCCGCTCCGGAAACCGACTTCCTCGGACAGCTGGAGGATACTGCGGCGGCGTTCCGGTGGATTCGGGAGCATCGGGACGATTATCCCGTCGCGCAGGATCAGGTGTTTCTTACGGGAGATTCGGCGGGTGGCACCCTTGCCTTGTATATGACGGCCGTTGAGCGTTCCTCCGAATTCGCCGAAAAGATTGGCATCGGCCAGTCCGGTCTTTCCGTTGCGGGAAGCGCGTTGATTTCGCCGTTGACTGATCTGACTTCGTATCTGGCGTTGTGTGGTTTCGATGCGAAGTGTGAGTTCGGGGATGCGAGGTTGGTTCCGATTATTGACTGTATTGCGCCGATGTTCTTCACTCGACTGTTCGACAGGGGTGCAGAACTGGCCGATCTCAAGACAATGGCCGAAGAAGTGGATTTCCCGTCGGTGTTTATCAACACCAGCAGCGACGATTTCATCCATGTTGAATCGTTGAAGCTGGCCACCGCTCTGGTGGCGGCCGGCGAGACGTCGAACTGCACGATTGGCATACGGATAAGGGCCAGACCCTCGGCCACGTGTTCCCGGTGTGCATGTCTTGGCTGGATGAAAGCCAGAAGGTCCTCCGCCTGATGCGAGATTTCGCATACGCGAAGCTCTGATATCGGACGATATGGGCCACGGACGGGCGGTAGGCGATTCCCGAGCGATTTGCCTACCGCCCGTCTTCGACATAAGTGACTTAAACAACGGGGTGTGAGAAACATAGCGAAATCAAGGGGAAGAAAAGTGATTCTTGATTTTGACTGTATCGCGTTGCGGAAAGCCTCTGACGATGACTCTGCTTGTTGTTGTGTTCGATTGGTTGATGAGTGAACGCTTCGTTGCGATGGCGCATACACTGGATGGTATGAAGGCTGATGGCAATGTGGCGGATCGCAGGGAAGCGCAAGGCGGCCGGCGGAAGACGGACCGGTTCGGGTTGAATATGAGACGTTGGGCGGCGCAGCACGAATCGTATATCGACACCGCATTGATGCAAGGGGAGGCCCCGCAGCGGCTTCTCGATTGGCATTTGCGTAAACTGCAGTGGTTGCAGCATGAACGGCTGATCCATCTCATCGTCCTGTTCATCACCATCGCGCTATTCCTGACTTCGCTCGCTTTTGTGGTACTGGTACCGTCCACGCTGCCCGTGTCGCTGGTGGTTTATCTTATTCTTCTTGTGCTTTTGATCTTTTATCTGCGCCACTACTTCTTCTTGGAGAATACCGTGCAGCATTGGTATCACATCGCCGAGGAACTGCATGACCGCGCCGAGGAAGCCCGCTAATCCGTTGACGCAACAAACGCTCAGTTTTTAAAGAAAGCAATCGACAACTTTTTTAAATAGATATTTTGATGAGCGGCTTGTTTCGGGAATAAAGACGTTCGGTTTTCTGTTAGCTCCGACTAGTCGGCTGCTTGCGTCTTCATGCGGATTGGATTGCCGATGCGGGTGGTCCTTTTGGAAAATATGGAAGGTGGGAACGATGGAGAGTCTCGAAGGGCGAACGTGGGAAAAATTTTCCTGCACCGTGGAATATGAGTCCGGAAAATGGCACCTTAGCCCGGAATCCGTTCTGCACGAAATGGGATTCCGCATCTTCTCCCCAGCTATAAAGTCGGTTTACCCCTACATATCTTCCGCATTTTTCTCTCATTATTTTCGTGTTTCCGGACGATTCTGCGAAAGGTGGCCGATTATTCGCATCCCCCTTTCTCATGGTGCGGGAGGCAGCCTCCGCCAGCATGCCGCTTGGTACGATTCGCGCTACGTGGACGGTCGCATGACTTGCGGCTACGCGTTGCCTCGGCTGAGGCTGCGTGCGCAGAGAGCCTCCAGCGGGAACGCTGGTTCGCCGATGTCCGTCGAGGTGGTGACATCTAGAAATGTGATTTCGCCCAGCGATTTTCAAACGGCGATGGATCTCAAATACGTCCGAGACGTGAAGGAAGCGCCACGGAAGGTGACACATGTTCTTCCTCGTCGAGCCTTCAACCGGCGTGGCACTGCCCATACTGGCGGGAAGAACGCAGTTGTACGGCCGCTTCACGGGCACGCCGGACGACGGCATGATCGTCGATATTGCCGTACGGTCTGTCAGAAAATGCAGGAACGAGGTTTTCGACGAAGACAGCAGTGATAGTGGTGACGTCTCGTTCCGCCGTTTCCTGGAAAAGAATGGGGGAGCGGACGATAAGGACGTGGCGCAGTACATCGAACAAAACGACGGCGTACTACGCGAACTCGTCGAACGCAGGGGGAGCGACGACGACTACAGAAAGCTACGCGAAGCCGTTTATCTTCTTCGGCGCAGGCTGGGTGAAGGAGACGCGCAGGATGTCGTCTGGAACGATGGCAATGGCAGTGGCGAGGGCAATAGCGATGGTGACAACGACGTTCGGGAAGTCGTCGAACAAGATGGGGCCTGTATCTTCGCGCATTCCCGTCTGCATTGCGATTGCCGTGCGGAATACTATATCGAATCATACTGTGCGAATCCCGAATGCAGCGAGGTACACGAACAATGCTACTGCGCTCGCCATTTTGCCTACAAAATCGGCAAGTACATAAACCTTCTTGAACGATCCCGGGTCGATGCGGCCCGCCTCCGTGACGAGGTTCTGTGGGCGGGCCTGCTCCCGTCCTGCATGACTCTGCTGGATTGGGGACGTCTTAACTGACGATTTGCCGTTTTCCGGGGATACGCCGGATGCGAACATACGGTAACGGCACGGTGAACTGTGCTTAACTGGAATCATGCGCATGAAGAACAGAAGTGTCGCAAGAACGGCGGCTGTGATCGCAACTGCGGTACTGTGCGGCATTGTGCCGATGATTGGTGTTGCGTTGCGCAATTCGACAGTCGCAACAATACGTGAAACCAATATTTTGCAGGCTTTAACAGTGTTGCCAGAAGGATTGCGCGACTGCTCCACGGTACTTGCGTACCTGTTCTCGACGGTTGGGTGCGTCGCTATCGTCTCTGCGCTCGCCGTTGTCGATTCGCGTATTACCGGCAGCGGACGCGTCGTCATCCGCGATGTTATCGTTTCGGTGGCACCGATACTGTATGTGACCGGCGTCAAATGGCTGGTTGAACGTCCCCGTCCGATTACGTCCGTCGGTAGCGGTTTGCTGCCGGGCGATCCAAGCTTTCCCAGCGGACATACTGCAGCCGCGGTGATCGTATCGGTCATGATGATTCTCATCGTGCGTAATTTCGCGCGCAGTCGCTTCCCCGACGGCGAAGATGACGAGCGCGCAAACAGAAGACGAGTGTTCCTTCGCAGGGCGATTATCGGCGCTGTCGCGCTTGTCGTGGCGGTCGCCTGCTCGCGATTGCTGCTCGGCCTGCACTATCCAACAGACGTGATCATTTCCGCCACCATCTGCCCGCTCATCTCCTACGCCGTCTGGTGCGTGTGGAACGCATGCGAAAGCGCGGAGGAGTGGTAAAAATCGCGCGCTGTCAGCGAAATTATAGGCGTTATATAGGCGTTGCGTAGACGCTATATAGGGCGTTACATAGGCGTTTGGAGCGTCGGCAAGGGATTTCACACAGTCTGCGTCAGCATGGTGAATGGCTGATCGGGCTCGTCGTCTTCAGCGACAAGCCCGGCCACATCCGCTAGACACCATAGGGCATATAACGGCAAATTCAGCACGTTCCCTTGAAGCAGCACGTTCGACCGGGAGACCACAATGCCTTGTTTCAATTGGTATTCCGGGTTGGCAAGCAATGCGTCGATGGCCGCATGGGTCATGTAACTCCTGCCAGATTTCACTTCTATCGGCATTACGGAATCGTCTTGGGTGTCTGCAATGAAATCGACTTCGCCCTTCTTTTTTGACATGTAGTAATACAGTGGAATCCTCTGTGCCGTCAGTTCTTGGGCTGCAAAGTTCTCGTAAATGGCCCCAAGGTTGGGATTGCGATCATCCAAATATGCCGCTTGTGCCGTGGTGGTGGGATACCTTGCCATCAGCATGCCTGTGTCAGACTGGTACAGCTTAAATTTCGGGGATTGCGCGCCACGTTTCAGTGGCGATTTCGGTTCGGCCACGCAATCGGTTTTCAGTGCCACGCCAGCGTCCGACAGCCATACGAAATCTTTCTGATTGCGGGAATACCTTGCGTTTTCGCCAATCGCGGTCACGGAGAAACGGCCATTGCCTTCCGTCAACTGTGCTGGCAGCTGCTCGAACACTTCTCTCACCTGCAATGTGCGGGAGCCAGCGTATTGGGAAATATCATGTCGATATTGACGATTCAAATCAGATTGGACACGTCTTACGGCCGACAGATCGCCATTGGAGT
>ENA-OPDD01002168-OPDD01002168.1-human-gut-metagenome-genome-assembly--contig:-NODE-2168-length-12377-cov-7.881675_pt1 | contig 12377 bp, 6 predicted proteins | sample MGYA00241574_ERZ501499 | MGnify/ENA primary metagenome ERZ501499 (study PRJEB25962, sample SAMEA2042576) | human gut metagenome | biome: human gut; feature: human-associated habitat; material: faeces...
GGAACCACCCCTCAGGCCGCTTCGCGTCCAGCTCCCCTCCAGGGGAGCCACCGCAATCATAAGGTAAGATACTGGCTCCCCTTAGAGGGGAGCTCCGGCGAAAGCCGGTGAGGGGTGGTTCCTCGCGCAGAGCCTGATAAATGAGATTTGTGACTGGGCTCATCCGGCGGCCAATGGGCTGGCCGCCCTACCGTACAGTTACCAACAAAAGGCCTGTAATTTATACGCTCCTCCGGGGCGTCGGGGACGCCGCCCCCTACGGCATAGCAAGGTATATTGCAATTTTTAAATTGTGTATTGTTCCCAGTATTTCTGCAGGGTGGGGTCCCCCGCCCTACTGGCCTGGCAAATATTTCACCGAACCTATGCCCACAAATACAAAAATGCCGCAGCAGACTGTTACATCTGCTGCGGCATTTTTATTTAGAGGTTAATGGGCTGGTTACAGCTCATTGTTCGGCTGTGGGATTACTGCAGAACGCCGGTGTTCTTATCGAAATGATAAGTGCGGCCATCGATGACTGCATCGCCCTTAGCCATGGTGCCATAGATCGGGTCGAAATAGTAACGCTTGTCAGCGCTCCAGCCCTTGATCATGTGGCCCTGTGCATCGTAACGGACCCACTTGCCGGTGCCATCGGCGCGGTCAGCCCACTGGCCAGCTTCGGATTCCTGATAGACATCCTTGCTGGTGGCTTTCTTGCCCTGGTCAACGGCATCCAGCCAGTACCAAGCGTCGGAAGCCGGGTCATAGATTTCCTTGCCGCGGCCATCCAGGCCCTGGCGAACGCCCTTTTCGTACCAGAAGTCAGCGCCTTTGATGGTCAGCCACTGGCCGTCCAGAGCGATACCGGTGTACTCGTCAAATGCGCAAGGTACACCGTCAATATCGCCTGCGCCCTTAGCCATAGCGCCGGTGATCAGGTCAAAGTAGTAAGTGCCCTTCTCGGTCGTCTGCCAGCCCTTGACCATGTGGCCGTTCTCATCGTAACGGACCCACTTGCCGGTGCCATCAGGCCTATCAGCCCACTGGCCGGCGGCGGATTCCTGGTAAACGTCCTTGTTGACGGTCATTGCGCCGCCCTGGACAGCATCCAGCCAGTACCAGGCGTCGGAATCGGGATCATAGATCTCTTTGCCGCGGCCGGTGGTACCCTGCTTCACGCCCTTTTCGTACCAGTACTTCTTGCCGTTTTCTTCAACCCAGCCGTTCTTCTCGCCGTACTTGGCGGTGTAGTCCTTGCCGTTGAAGTTAACAGTAGCGGTGGTAACGCCGCTGGTCTGCTTTACCGTTGCATCCACGAACTGTGCGCTTGCGCAGTTCTTATCGGTGCAGGTAAAGACAGCCATTGCGGTAATGGTGGTCTTTTCAGCGGCACCATGGACGGTGCGTTCCTCGGCTTCAATAGCCTGAGGTTCTTCGCTGGGGTTGGTGGGGTCAGTGGTTTCAATCTTCTTGAATTCTGCAGTGATTTCAAAGTTACAATCGCTCATGGTAACCGTATACGTACCACCATCTTTGACTTTATCGGTGATAACGGTCTGACCATGGGAAGCCTGCTCCAGTTCATAGCCAGAATTCGGCGTAACCGTTACAGCCATTTCAGCGCCCTTAGGTGCGCGTTTCAATTCAGATTTGCCATTAACTGTAACAGTAATCGTGCCACCTTCAGCCGGGTCTGCCGTAGTTACAATGCTGTACTCAACAGTCGTGAACTGTACGCTGATGGTTACATTATCGGCAGGCATCTCGAAAGTATAGGTGCCATCTGTGGTGCCAGCCTTGTAATCAACAGCAGTACCCTTGCTATCCTTAACAGACAGGCCATTTTCAGCCAACTTGGTCAGAATAGTAGCTTCGTTCTTCGGGGTAACGGTAAAGGTAACAATGTCGCCAGCCTTCAGGGCAGTGGTCTCGGTAACAGCTGCATCATTAGCTGTTACTTCTACCGCGCCTTCGCCCTTCTTGTCAACAGCAACGCTGTAAGTTTTAACCTCAACGGCTTCAAACGCAGCGCTAACGGTAACATTGGCAGCAGGCATCTTGAAGGTAGTCTTGCCTTCAGTCAGGGTCAGCGTTTTGGTCTCGGTCTTTTCACCGTCTTTGTAGCTGTAAGTCAGGCCGTCATCCTTAAGCTTGTAGCCATCCTTAATGTTCTTAACCTCAACGGTGATTTCGGCATCCTTCGCAGCTTCCTTTGGGGTTGCGGTAACTTCAGCGGCTTCGCCTTCAACAGGGTCAACCGTAACCGTGTACTTCTTAACCTCTTCAAACGCTGCGCTGACAGTTGCATCGCCAGCGGGCATTGCAAAGGTGTAAGTGTTGGCCTTTTCTGTGTCAGGAGTTGCTTTCAGGGTCTGATTGTCGCCGTAAGTAACCACCACACCGTCAGCCGTCAGGGTATAGCCATCCTTCGGGGTAGCCACAACGGTAACGCTGGTGCCCTCAGCAACCTTATCCAGGTCAGCTTCGGGGCTGGTGATCTTCAACGTATCCTTGTTAGCATCGGCCACCTTGACCGCATAGGTCTTAGCGGCTTTGGTAACACTAATGGTCACATCGCCGTCCGGCATGGTGAAGGTGTAAACCGTCTTAGCCTTTTCGGTGGTAGCCTGTTCGGCGGTAGCCTGGGCTGCGGCTTCGTCCTGCGCTGCTTCCTGAACTTCAGTCAGAGCAACATCGGTATCGCCGTTCTTTGCGGTAACGGTAACGATATCGGTGCCTTCCTTTTCTACGGTCAGGGTAACGGTATCGTCCTTGATGTAGGTGTTGCTGGTGGTGCCCAGGGTCAGGGTAACACCTTCAACTGCATTGGGCAGGGTTACAGTGTGAGGTACGCTTTCGGTTGCGGTATGGCAATCAGAGCACAGGTACACATTGTTGCCAACGGACTTGGTTTCCAGCTCGTCCAGAGCCCAGGTATGGCCCTTGGGCAGTGCGCCGTCAGCGTACTTCTTTTCACCCTTGGTCAGGCCATACTTGTTGGTGCGGGCCTGGGTGTAAGCGGGGGTATCGCACCATGCTTCAACGGAAACATCGGTGGTTGCGCCGCTGTTCAGGTCGCTGACCATGTCGGACATCGGCATGGTTTCAACCAGGTTCGCGCACCACATGAACTCTTCGTTCTTGTTCTTCTCGTCAGAGCTGCCCATGTTCTGGTTGTAACTCGGGTTGTAGTTCCAGGACTCGGTCTTGTAGCTCTTACGGTTTGCATAAGAAGTGCCGGAAGCATCGGTCTTGACTTCTGCCTTGCCGTCCACCAGTTCCTTATAGGTGTTGGACAGGTTGGTGCCGACAGAAACGATCAGCTGATCCTTGGTGGTGTTGATGCCGGTGATCACAGTCTGGCCCTGCTGGGTGGTGGTAGTAAAGCTGTAGCTGTCACGCAGGGTCAGGCCCGCCAGAGGATGGTTCATGAAGGTCTTCAGATACTGCACACTGTCGGTATTCTGGGGGCTGTCCATGATAACCATGCTCATGCCGGGAAAGTGGGTATCGGGAACCTTGTTGCCGTCCTTATCCTTGGTCAGCTTAATGCCGCCATAGACGGTGTTGTATTCCTTCACTTCTTTCACTTCGCCGGTGGTGGGGTTCAGGCGGTAGATGGCGTTGTTGACGTTGAAGTACAGCTCGCCATCATACAGTGCGGTAGAGTGTACCAGTGCGGGGTAGATCCGCTTTGCAGCAGCGTCTGCCAGGCACTCGGTGTTCAGGTTGTTTTCAACCTTGGCATGCTTATCTTTTGCACTGGTATCGATCTTATAGATGGTGCCAGCTTCGGCCAGGACCTTGGCATTGCTGTCGTCATCATTGAAGTTGCTGCTGGTTTCCTTCAGATCGTTGTAGTACATCAGGATGATATCAAACGGGTCATCCGTCTTGGTAAAGCTGCTCATGCTGAAGCCGCCGGGTCTGCTGCTGGAATCCTCTTTGCGGATATAGTAGTTCGCATTACGCGGACGTGCTTCCAGAGTATCGGGGCCCTGGTTCTGCATCTTCTTCATGAACTGCTGCATCTGGGAGTTGTTACCAGAGCTGCCGGAACCAGAGTTGCCGTTGTTGCCGTTCTCGGACTGCTGGCGGCGCATGTTGTTATACAGGTTCTGGTTGGTCGTGGTATCAACGTAATAGAAGTAATTATTGTCGAAGTAGATGGGGCTGCAGATAGAGGTGAACCAGGTATCCTCGTAGCAGGTATCGGTGTAACGGGTCTCGTTCTTGTTCTCCGCCTTGGTGTAAGAGTAATGCGGCTTGCCGTTGTTCAACACAACATTGCCGTCATCATCCACATCGGGATTCTTGTTCTTGGTGTAGGTGTAGCCATCGTACAGCGAGTCAATGTAATCATAGTACTTGCTGTAACGGCCTTCCAGACCGGAGGGAGAAACCAGGAAGTTGACATGGCGCATGTCGCCTGCGTTCTCAACGCGGGTCTGGGCCATGCACTCGGTGTTCACATCGTCATAGCAGACGTCAACATAGTACCAGTTCTTGTTGGGGTCGCCGGTGGTCATCGTAGCAGAGTTGCTGTCGCCCTGCAGCTTGTTGACCTTGACTGCGTTGAAGTAGTGGACGTTGTTGAACATGCCGCCGCCGAACGCATTACCGGCAACACTGGTATCAGCAGTATCGCAGTAATACAGGATCTGGGCAAAGTCAACAACAGCGTTATCGCCTACTTCATCGGGGGTCTTCCAGCTGCCGTCATCATTCTTATAGATGCTCTTGTTGTCAGGCAAATTCTGGACCATGTAGTTAAATGCAGATGCATAGCCCAGGCAGATGCAGCCATACTCAACGCCCTTAGCGCCGATCTCGCCGCCCAGCAGGGCACCGAAAGCAGTCATCTGGATGGGGTCGTTGTTACCGCCGCCGGTGATATCGCCCATGGAGCCCATATCGAATTCTGCAACCTGGGAGATCCAGTCGTGCAGGACCAGCAGCTTGGTGACATAGTCAGCGCTGTCACCCAGCTTGGCAACCTGTGCCAGGCCTGCATCACGGATGGCTTTCAGAGCTTCGCCATAGTTCATGACGTAAGACATGAACGCCTGCGGCAGCATGTTCAGCATGAATGCCATGGTGGTCGGCGGGACATCATCGTTCGGATCAATGCTGCACAATATCTTGATTGCGCCCATGGTGCCGGTGATGCTGCCATCCTCGCCCTGCTTCTGAACGCCCTTGGAGGTCCAGAACGGGGCAACCACGCCGAAGTACTCTGCTTCGTCCTGGTTGAACTGCGACAGCTGGAAGTAGTAGTAGTTCATCTGCGCAGTCGAGACATCGTAAGTATTGGTGACCTGGTTGCCCTGGTCGTCCACATACACGGCAGTCTTCTGGCTGTCGTACAGCAGCAGGCTGTTCTTGCCCTTGTTGTCGCCGCTCTGATAGGTGAAGTTCACCTTGCTTGCGTCAACCGGGTTGTTCTGCATATCGTACCAGTTGCCGCCATCCATTGCGGACACCAGGGTAACGCCGGTGCCGCCGGAGGTGGTATCCAGGGTCGGGGTGCCGCCCACATTGATGTAGACGGAATTGTTATTCTGGTCTACCACAACGCTGACCGGCATGGTCATTACCGGCTGGGTTTTGATTTCTTCGCCGCAGACAGCGCACTTGAAGGTGACGCTGGTGCATTCCCAGTCAATGGTAACGGGAGCGCCGGCAGAAATTTTGCCGGTTTCGCTGTCATAGAACAGCTGGGCGTTGCTGTAGTCAGCTTCCAGCTTGCCCTCGACCTTCTTCATTTCTCAGTTGAAGGTAGCAACAAAGTTGCCATCTGCATCCTTGGGCACGGCATGGTTCTGGCAGGGCAGGGCGGCAATGTCGTCGGTGCGGGTGGTGGGTTCCTTGTATTCCTTCTTAACCGGGCTCTTGTCAGCGGGCACGCTGGCAGAGTAAACGGTCTTGCCGGCAGCGCCGGGCTTTGCCTCGGTGGTATCCTTGGTTACGGTGCCTTCTACCTTCTGGTAGGCATCGTCCTTTTCACAGGTATACACAGCGGTGTAAGCCCAGCCGTCATCGGTCTTGGTCCAGTAACCATCGGGGGTTTCCTTCCAGGTATGGGTGTGGCCATCCTCCGGGTTGGTGTCATTCCAGTACCATTTCGGCTCGCCATAGGTATGGCCGTCTGCAGCGGCGCTGGCAGCAAAGGTATCGGAGTTTTCAGCAACGTAAGCCTGTGCGTAGCTGTCAGCCTGCTGCGCAATCACTTCATCATCGCTGTTGGTCATGGACTCCATCGCAGAGGTCATGCCGGAGCTGCCGGTAAAGGTAACGGCGGTCACAACGCCTGCGGCGTTCGTCTCATAGCCCAGGTCGGTAACGGCGCTGGACAGATGATACGTTTTGATGGTGGCAGCCATCACCGATGCCATCTCGTCCTTGTTCAGGCCATAGGCTTCAGTGTTGATCTTGCCGGCTGCGGCGTTGGCGTACATGGCATCGGCCAGTGCATTTTCCAACGCTGCAAGGCTCATGCCCGCCTTGCTCTGTGCAGTCGCTTCCAGCTTGGCATCGTCCTGCTCCAGTTCATGCACTTCGCCCTGGGCAGCCAGCGTTTGGGCTGTCTGCTTGATCAGGTCTGCGGTGCTGGTGAACTTGGGCAGGGACTGCACAGCGCTGGCCGCGCTTGCTGCGCTAGCTGCAACAGACTGCGCTACCGAAGAATCAATCTTGGTAGTTTCGGCTGCTGCGGGAAGCGCCACGCTCTGGGCAACCATGGCTGCTGCCAGCACGGATGCACCAAAACGCTGAAGGTTTTTCTTCATAGTTTTATCCTCCCTTAAGTGTTACTACTTTCCCCTTTTGTGTGAAAAGTGGTACGGCAGATGTGCGGCACTTTGCAGGTGTTGATTGCAAAACGCCTGGTTGTGCTCCCCTCGGTCTGGCGATCCCTTGCCGGGCTGCGGCCTGCTTTTGGGGCTTTTGGCCCCGGCACAGCGGCTGACAAAACGTTGTACCGGCTGCATGCCTTGATCCCGCAAATGATAACCTTTCCGACACATCTAGGTATATACATTATATCACAGTTGCCAGAATTTGCATAGTTCATTAGAGCGGTTTTTATCTAAATTTTTGTCCTTGAATCAACTGAAACCTGCTTTTCGCACATTATTTGCGCTGCGGTGCGGTGACTCTTTGGCGGTATCAATTAACATTTTTGAATGGTTTATTCCTGATTTTATCAAATGATTAAACATTTACCCCGATAATGTTCTTTGCAATCTCTTAATCCAATCACCCGGTATTGTGATCGCGCATTTTTTGCCATTTCGGTTTGGCTTGTTGTTGAGAGATTTGGCAGAGATTGGAGGAAACTTGAAGGGAAAATTGGAGGTTGAGAATTGCCCATTATAAATTGTACTGTAGAGAGCGTTCCTGACCGTTCCGAAAACTTAGGAATAGATCAACTCTTGCCCCTTAACCGCGACCTGAAATACACCTTTCCAAGGTAGGGCGGTGTGAGTGCCCCCTCCTGCTCCACTTTTTCAAAGTTCCGAATGGTGTCCTCTCCCCTATCTACAATTCCTGATGTTTTCACGATGCCTTCCTTGGTCTTCCACACCCGACTTTTGCCCCCTCCCCGTCCCATAAGTCGTACACAACAAAAAGGCCCCTGCCTTAACAGCAGGAGCCTTGAAAGCTATATCACAAGCCGAAAATTACTTCTCGATCTTGGAAACAACGCCGGAACCAACAGTGTGGCCGCCTTCGCGGATAGCGAAACGCATGCCTTCTTCCATGGCAACCGGGGTGATCAGCTCAACGTGCATATCAACGTTGTCGCCGGGCATGCACATCTCAGTGCCTTCGGGCAGGGTGATGATGCCGGTAACGTCGGTGGTACGGAAGTAGAACTGAGGACGATAGTTGTTGAAGAACGGGGTATGACGGCCGCCTTCTTCCTTCTTCAGGACGTAAACATGGCCATCGAAAGTGGTGTGGGGATGAACAGAGCCGGGAACAGCCAGAACCTGGCCACGCTCGATCTGGTCACGGTCAATACCACGCAGCAGAGCGCCGATGTTGTCGCCAGCCTGAGCGAACTCGAGGCTCTTGCGGAACATTTCCAGACCAGTGATGGTGGTGGTCAGCTTCTCTTCCTTCAGACCAACGATTTCCATCTGATCGCCGACATGAGCAGTACCACGCTCAACACGACCGGTAGCAACGGTGCCACGGCCGGAGATGGTCATAACGTCCTCAACGGGCATCAGGAACGGCTTATCAGCAGCACGGTCCGGGGTCGGGATGTAGCTGTCAACAGCGTCCATCAGCTCCCAAATGCACTTGTATTCCGGAGCATCGGGATCCTTGGAAGTGCTCTCCAGAGCCTTCAGAGCGGAACCACGGATGATCGGGGTGTTGTCGCCGTCGAAATCCTGGCTGTCCAGCAGTTCGCGAACTTCCATTTCGACCAGGTCGAGCAGCTCTTCGTCGTCAACCATATCGCACTTGTTCAGGAACACAACGATCTTGGGCACGCCAACCTGACGAGCCAGCAGGATGTGCTCACGGGTCTGCGGCATCGGGCCATCGGTTGCAGCAACAACCAGGATAGCGCCGTCCATCTGAGCAGCACCGGTGATCATGTTCTTGATGTAGTCAGCATGGCCCGGGCAGTCAACGTGGGCATAGTGACGCTTCGCGGTGTGGTACTCAACGTGAGCGGTGTTGATCGTGATACCACGAGCCTTCTCTTCAGGAGCCTTATCGATGCTGGAGTAATCCATGAAATCGGCGTCGCCCTTCAGAGCCAGAACCTTGGTGATAGCGGCAGTCAGAGTGGTCTTGCCGTGGTCAACGTGACCGATGGTACCGATGTTGACATGCTCCAAAGAGCGGTCAAATTTTTCCTTTTCAGCCATTGGAAGTATCCTCCTTTAATTCAAACAGATAAAATAGCCTGTTGTAAGGCTATCATACTAGATTTTTCAAGAAAAATCAAGTATTTTGCGCGAATTTGTGCAGAATCAGCCCTTATTGCGCTCGGTCATGATCTTATCTGCAACACTCTTGGGAACCTGCTGGTAATCAGCCGGCTCCATAGAGTACTGGCCACGGCCCTGGGTCTTGGAACGCAGGTCAGTAGCGTAACCGAACATCTCGGACAGAGGAACCATAGCGGTGACACGGGCAGTGCCATCGGTGGATTCCTGGTTCTGGATCGCGCCGCGGCGGCTGTTCAAGTCGCCAATGACGTTGCCCATATACTCGTCAGGAACAACAACGTCAACCTTCATGATGGGCTCCATAATGACGGGGTCAGCCTTCTTCATAGCATCCTTGAATGCCATGGAGCCGGCGATGGAGAACGCCATTTCAGAGGAGTCAACTTCATGATAGGAGCCGTCCCACAGAGTGACCTTGACATCCACGACGGGATAGCCAGCCAGAATGCCGGACTTCATCGCGCCCTGGATACCGTTGTCAACAGCGGGGATGTATTCCTTCGGGATAGCGCCGCCAACAATACCGTTGACAAACTCATAACCCTTACCCGGGTTGGGCTCAATCTTGATCTTAACGTGACCATACTGGCCCTTACCACCGGACTGACGTGCGTACTTGGTTTCCTGGTTAGCATCCTTGCGGATGGTTTCACGGTAGGCAACCTGAGGTGCGCCAACGTTAGCTTCGACCTTAAACTCGCGGAGCAGACGGTCCACGATGATTTCCAGGTGGAGCTCGCCCATGCCGGCGATGATGGTCTGACCGGTTTCTTCATCGGTCCAGGTACGGAAAGTCGGGTCCTCTTCAGCCAGCTTAGACAGGGCAATACCCATCTTCTCGCTGCCGGCCTTGGTCTTGGGCTCGATGGCAACGCGGATAACCGGCTCGGGGAAGTTCATGGACTCGAGGATGATGGGATGCTTCTCATCGCACAGGGTATCACCAGTGGTGGTGTTCTTCAGACCAACAGCAGCGGCGATATCGCCAGCGTAGCAGATGTCGATATCCTTACGGTTGTTTGCATGCATCTGCAGGATACGGCCGATACGCTCGTCCTGATCCTTAACAGAGTTGTAAACAGTGGTGCCAGCCTCAACGGTACCAGAGTACACGCGGAAGAAGCACAGCTTACCGACATACGGGTCAGTCATAATCTTGAATGCCAGTGCAGAGAACGGCTGATCATCGGAAGAAGTGCGATCTTCTTCCTCGCCAGTCTCCGGGTTGGTGCCCTTGATGGCCGCAACGTCGGTCGGAGCAGGCATATAATCAACGATTGCATCCAACAGTTTCTGAACGCCACGGTTCTTGTAAGAAGAGCCGCAGACAACAGGAACGATCTCGTTGGAAATAGTAGCCTTACGCAGAGCAGCCTTGATTTCTCCCTTGGTCAGCTCTTCGCCTTCCAGGTACTTCATCATCAGCTCTTCGTCGGTCTCAGCAACAGCTTCGATCAGCTTGTCATGATATTCCTGAGCCTGTTCTTTCAGGTCTTCAGGAATTTCCTCAACGCGCACATCATTGCCCATATCATCATAGTAGATATCGGCTTTCATGTCGATCAGATCGATGATGCCGCGGAAAGTGTCTTCCTGGCCGACAGGCAGCTGGATAGGCACACCGTTGGCATGCAGACGATCATGCATCATCTGTACGCAGCGGAAGAAGTCAGCACCCATGGTATCCATCTTGTTGACGTAAACCATGCGGGGAACCTTGTACTCGTCAGCCTGGCGCCAAACGGTTTCAGACTGAGGCTCAACGCCACCCTTTGCGGCCAGAACGGTAACAGAACCGTCCAGAACACGCAGAGAACGCTGAACTTCAACAGTAAAGTCAACGTGGCCCGGGGTGTCGATGATGTTGATACGATGACGGTTCTTTTTGAACAGAGCCGGATCGTGCTGGGTCTCGGTGTGGCTCCAGTAGCAGGTGGTTGCAGCGGAAGTGATGGTAATACCACGTTCCTGTTCCTGCTCCATCCAGTCCATCGTAGCAGCGCCGTCATGAACTTCGCCGATCTTATGGTTAATACCGGTGTAGTACAGAATGCGCTCGGTGGTGGTGGTCTTGCCTGCGTCGATGTGGGCCATGATACCGATATTTCGGGTCATTTGCAGGGATACGTCTCTCGGCGTTGCCATGGCTTAAACCTCCTCAGTAAGCAGATCAATAACGGTAATGCGCGAAAGCCTTGTTGGCTTCTGCCATCTTGTGGGTATCTTCGCGCTTCTTGACAGCGCCGCCAACGTTGTTGGTAGCGTCGATGATCTCGGCGGCCAGGCGAGCGGACATAGTCTTTTCACCACGGCTGCGGCTGTACAGAGTCAGCCAGCGCAGGCCGAGGGTCTCGCGGCGGGCGGGGCTGACCTCCAGGGGAACCTGGTAGGTGGAGCCGCCGACACGGCGGGCCTTAACTTCGAGGCTGGGCATGATGTTTTCCATGGCCTTCTCGAACATTTCGAGAGGATCGTTGCCGGTCTTCTCTTTGACAGTCTCAAAAGCTTCGTAAACGATCTTCTGAGCGACGCCCTTCTTGCCATCCAGCATGATGCTGTTGACCAGACGGGTGACGAGCTTGGAATTGTAAATAGGATCAGCCAGAACTTCGCGCTTTGCGATTTTACCTCTTCTGGGCATCTTTCTTCCCTCCTTCACATTAATGATATCATCGGTACTCGAAAGTTAAAGAAAACTCCCGTTATGCCACAAAAGGGTCAGCTGACCATTTTATGGCGAAAAGATGTTTCCTTACTTCTTGGCACCGGCCTTGGGACGCTTTGCGCCGTATTTGCTGCGAGCCTGGTTACGGTTTGCAACACCCTGAGTATCCAGAGTACCACGGATGATGTGGTAACGGACACCGGGCAGGTCCTTAACACGACCGCCACGGATCAGGACAACGCTGTGCTCCTGCAGGTTATGGCCGATACCAGGAATGTAGGAGGTGACCTCGATACCATTCGTCAGGCGGACACGGGCAACTTTACGCAGAGCAGAGTTGGGCTTTTTGGGGGTCATGGTACGAACAGCGGTGCAAACACCACGCTTCTGGGGGCTGTTCATGGTGGTGTACTGCTTCTTCTGGGAGTTGTAGCTCTTCTGAAGGGCAGGAGCAGTGCTCTTGGTTACCAGGACCTCACGGCCTTTGCGTACGAGCTGGTTAAAAGTAGGCATTTCTTTTCTCCTTTCTTGATTATTCCGCGCAGTTTTTTGCGGGGGTTGTGCTTCCATTTTGGCCGCACTTGACCCCTTAACTCACGCATTTATAATAATAGCGGATAAACCACGCTCTGTCAAGAGTATTCACAAAAAATATTTCAAATAATCGTGCAAGATGCTGATTTTCTGCACTGGGGGTTCTAAGGCAATACCGCACAATTCCCGCCTAACGGCTCAAGCACCGCTCCGGCGGCTG
>ENA-OPDD01002174-OPDD01002174.1-human-gut-metagenome-genome-assembly--contig:-NODE-2174-length-12346-cov-6.732080_pt1 | contig 12346 bp, 16 predicted proteins | sample MGYA00241574_ERZ501499 | MGnify/ENA primary metagenome ERZ501499 (study PRJEB25962, sample SAMEA2042576) | human gut metagenome | biome: human gut; feature: human-associated habitat; material: faeces...
TAGAGCAAAAGCCGCTCCGGTTTAGGCCGGAGCGGCTCTTGCTGGTTTATAGAATGTAAACCCTCTCAGTCATTGCTTCGCAATGCCAGCTCTCCCGATGGGCGAGCTTTTGGCGGTGAGGACAAGTTTCCCTTCTCGGTCTAAGCTCCCCCCTCGGGGGAGCTGGCGCGTCAGCGCCTGAGAGGGTTTCGGCGGAGACAGACCGTGACGGGAGAGGTTGGAGAGGTGAGTGGATATGGCACAGGAAAAGCGTGATTATTACGAAGTGCTGGGGGTATCCAAGGGCGCAAGCGATGCCGAGATCAAAAAGGCATACCGCAAGCTTGCCATGAAGTACCACCCGGACTATAACCCCGGCGATAAGGACGCCGAGGCAAAGTTCAAGGAGATCAACGAGGCAAACGAGGTGCTTTCGGACCCGAAAAAGCGCCAGCTGTACGACCAGTACGGCTTTGCCGGTGTTGACCCCACTTATGCAGCACAGAACGGCGGCGGCCCCGGCGGCTTCAGCGGTTTTGGCGGCGACGGCGTGGATCTGGGCGACATCTTTGGCGATATCTTCGGCGGCGGCTTTGGCGGCTTCGGCGGCTCGTCCCGTCAGGCAAACCCCAACGCCCCCCGCAAGGGTCAGGACATCCGGGTGCGCATCACCCTGAGTTTTGACGAGGCCGTGCACGGCTGCAAGAAGAACATTACCATCACCCGCCAGCAGGAGTGTACTGAGTGCCACGGCTCCGGCTGTGCCGCCGGTACCAGCCCCGAGACCTGCCCGGACTGCGGCGGACGCGGCTTTGTCATCCGCCAGCAGCGCACCCCCTTTGGCGTGATGCAGACCCAGCAGCCCTGCTCCCGCTGCGGCGGCAAGGGCAAGCTGGTAAAGAACCCCTGCAAGGTCTGCCACGGCAGCGGCAAGGTGGCTACCAAAAAGACGCTGGAGGTGTCCATCCCCATGGGCATCGACGACGACCAGAGCTTTGCACTGCGCGGCATGGGCGATGCCGGTGCCAACGGCGGCCCCTCCGGTGATGTGATCGTCATGGTCACCGTGCGCCCCAGCGAGGTGTTCCAGCGCGACGGCTACGATGTGTGGGTCACCGTGCCCATCACTTACAGTCAGGCTGTGCTGGGCGACAGCGTCACCGTGCCCTCCATTGACGGCAAGGTGGAGTACACCGTGCCCGAGGGCACCCAGAGCGGCACCACCTTCCGCCTGCGCGGCAAGGGCATCCAGTACCTGAACGGCCGTGGCCGCGGCGATATGTACGTCAAGTGCGAGGTGGAGATCCCCAAAAAGCTGAACAAGGCGCAGCGCGATGCCCTGAAGAAGTTTGAGGGCACTTTGAAAGAAGAAAACTACGAAAAGCGTAAGGGCTTCTTCAAAAAGCTGAAGGATATGTTCAACGCATAAGGTATGAAATCCCCTGAGCTGCCGGAAACAGCAGTTCAGGGGATTTTTGTTTTTTGCTGCAAATTTTACGTTGAATTTTACAACAAGATGCGTTATACTAAAACTGAAAGGAGTGGATAATATGCCGAATATTAAACCGATCTCTGATTTGCGAAATTATAACGAGGTATTGCGGGATGTGGAGGAAGGCTCGCCGGTCTTTCTGACCAAGAACGGCCGCGGAAAATATGCCATTGTGGAACTGCGTGATTATGAGAAAGCACAGGCAACGATCCGTCTGATGAGTGAGATCGCAAAAGGTCGCCGCTCCGGGGAAGAGAAAGGCTGTCTGACCAGTGAAGAAATGAGGGCGCATTTCCGTGCAAGAGCAAATGAAAAATAAGATCTTATACACAGACGAGGCACGCTGTGATTTGGATTCGATCTGGGATTATATTGCACTTGATCTGCAAAATCAGCAGGCGGCGGAAAGACTTGTCAATAAAATCATGGACAGAGTAGATCAGCTGGAAGATTTTGCGGAGAGCGGAATGCTGCTTTCATCCATATCGGAAGTAATAGGAGAAGAACGGTTCCTTGTATGCGAGAACTATTTGATTTTTTACCATACCGGAAAATCGGTGGTCACGGTCGACCGTGTACTCTATGGCCGCAGGGACTATCTGAGCGTGTTGTTTGATAAAACAAGGGAAGAACCCTTGGAAGAGGATTCTTTGCCGGAAGAATGAGCATAAAAACAGCGGAGGCGCTGCCCTTTCGGGCAGCGCCTCCGCCTGCTTTGTTCTTTGGTGTACTCCGAGCCGGTCTTATGAGATAAGATGGATCAGAGCAGGATGACTGCTGCGTTGATGACCAGACCGACACCAGAAGCGGTTGAAGTGACGAACCATGCAGCGCAGGCGAGGTCGCGGATGGTGTTGGCAGTGCTCTTCTCCATATCAGTAGCCAGAGCATCCAGACCCTTCTCCATCCAAGTGTTGGGGTTCTTACGGCGGTAGTCGCGGACAGCGGTCACGCCTTTGAACCAGCCGTACGGAGGAATCAGCCAGCACAGCAGAGCCTCAGACATGGTAGCATTGGCGCCGCCTTCGGTGTAGGTCATTTCCTCAGTGGACAGTACATTGTAGTACGCGGGCATCATCATTTTTTCCATAATAACACTCCTTTTGAAACAAAGCTATCCAAAACGGTGCATCCAAAAACGCACCGTTTTATCTGATTAAAAAGGTCAGCGCACGATCAGCAGAAGGGCGCTCAGGGGAGCCAGCGCCACCACCATGGTGGTGGAAACGGCATCCCGCACAAAGTTGCCGGCGGATTTGCCCATATCGGCGGCAATGGCATCGGTGGCGCGACCCATCACCGTAAAGAAGTTGCCGTCCTTGTTGCCGTCCTGCTGCAGCCATGCGCGTGCCTGCTTGATGCCCCAGATGTAGCTGGAGGCCAGCACCACAGCACCTACGACCGTTGCGGCAGTGGTGGCGATACCGGCAGCATCATCCACTGCGCCGCCGCCGGTGGTATAGGTCATTTCTTCGTTGGAAAGTACCGCATAATCTGCGGGATAATTCATCTTTTTCATCATCAATACTCCTTTGTCAAAGGGAAATGCCGCATTGCATCCCGATCCCCCGGCGTCTATACCCAAAGGCTGATAGAGCATTGTTCTCTATATGGTCATTCTACAACAGTGGTCGGATTTTATCAAGGGGTTTTGGCACATCTGTGCAAAAACTGGCGGGACGCATGAAATTGCGGCTATAAATTTGTGAAAATAGACTGCAATAATTTAGGCTTTTGGCTGTTTACCCCTGTACTCCGGCGCGGTAGAGGTAGGGGTCGCTCTTGAAGCTGTCAAAGTTGTACAGCACAAGGATCTGGTCGTAGCCGTTATCGGCGATCAGCTGATCCAAGCCGTAGTTGTAGTTGCGGAAGTCCACCACGTCGATGTCGGCGTAGTTGGCGGTCAGGTAGGGTACAAAGCAGTTGGCGTAGCTATCCTTGATGACAAGGATGCGCCCGCTGCCGTTGCCCTGCACCCGGCTTAAACCGTTGTTGCCGTGCAGGAACATGGCGTATTTATCATAAACGGAGAGCTTCTCTGTGTCGTACAGGCCGGTGGTCTGCCCCTCGGTGGGCTGGCCTGCCGCCGTTACGTTCCATACCGTCAGGGTGTTGGCAAGGTCGTAGTAGGTGATCACGTCCGGCACGGCGTTCCATGTGCGCGCCTTGGCGTAGTGGGTGCCGTAAAAGCCGTCGGCAGTCAGCACAGTGTGGGCGGCGGTGTCAAAGGGGGTAAGGCCAAGGGTCTGGCACAGCTGGCTGTAAGCGTAGTAGGCACCAAGGCTCGTCCAGTGGTGGTCGGTGCGGTAATAAATATACTCGCTCTTGTGGGCGGTAAGGGTCTGGCGCGCGTCCACAAAGGTGCCGCCGGCCGCCTGCACCGCAGCGGAAAGCTGGTCAAGGTAGCCGTCCTCGTCCAGCAAAGGAGCGTTTGCGGGCACGTTTTCTTTATAGATATCGCTGGCGGCGGGTGCCAGCAGCACATTCACCTTGCCCGGGTAGCGCTGGCACAGGCTGGTGAGCGCTGCGGTGTTTTTGGGCAGGGTGCGCTCCTCGCTGGAAAGCAGCCCGTAGGTGCGGGGGAACATCATGTGCTCCTTGCCCAGCAGGATGCCGCCGTTCTGCTGCTTTTGCAGCAGGGTGGTCTCCACCACGCTCTGCAGGCTGATCCACTGGTCGCGCCCCGCCACCTGATCCTTGACGTATTTGGTGTAGGCGGTAAAGTAGCTGTTCAGTCCCTTGGCGGTGAACTGGGTCAGCGTCGGGCGCTGGCTCAGGGTAGTGTTCTCCAGCTCGCTGTAACTGCGATCCGGGGTGACCATATCCAGCGCGAACAGCCCGATGAAAAACAGGCTGAACACCACCAGCACCGGGTAATGCAAAAGGGAGGAGGTCTTTTTCTCGTGTTTGGACATCTTCCCGCCTCCTTAAAAGTTAAAATACAGGAACGGGCTGTTGGTGCTGCCCACCACATAGGCGGTGGAGACCACCAGCAGCGTCAGGATGGCGGCGCAGCGGGTGACCACGTTCTTGCGCAGCACATCCCACAGCTTTTCGATCAGCGGGGTGCAGCACATCACGCTTACCGCCAGCAGCACGCCGTAATTCCGCAGGAAATACAGCGGCGACACCCCGCCGGAGGGGATAAAGAGCTTCTGGAACAGCAGCCCGAAGGACACGCCGGTGTCGTTGCCCACGAACATTGCCCAGCCTACCACCACAAGGAACAGGGTGTAGAAATGCGGCCACACCTTGCCCTTTTTCAGGTAGGGCAGCAAGAACAGCTTTTCAGCCGCCAGCAGCACAAAGTAGTAAAGACCCCAGCAGATAAAGTTCCAGTTCGCGCCGTGCCAGATGCCGGTGAGCAGCTCCACGATGAACAGGTTTAAGATCTGCCGTTTGAGCCCCTTGCGGTTGCCGCCCAGCGGGATATACACATACTCCCGGAACCAGCCGGACAGGGTCATGTGCCAGCGCCGCCAGAACTCGGTGATGGAAGCGGAGATATAGGGATAGTTGAAGTTTGCGGGGAAGTCGAAGCCCAGCATCTTGCCCATGCCGATGCCCATCAGGGAGTAGCCGGAGAAATCGAAGTACAGCTGCAAACTGTATGCGATGATGCCCAGCCACACCAGCGGGGTGGAAGCGTTTGCCAGACCCACAAAGGTGGTGGAGGGGCTGTCGGCTACCCCGATGATGTCTGTCCACAATGCGCCCACGGCGTCCGCCAGCAGCACCTTTTTGGCAAGACCGAAGGTGAACAGGGTCATGCCCTCTTCAATCTGCTTTAAATTATAGCGGTGCTTGTAGACGTGCAGCTGGTCGGAGACGTCCCGGTATTTGACGATGGGCCCCGCGATAAGCTGCGGGAACATGACCACATAAGCGCCGAAATCAATGATGTTGCGCTCGGCTTTTACATCCCGGCGGTAGACATCGATGGAGTAGGAAAGGGTCTGGAAGGTGTAGAAGCTGATGCCCAGCGGCAGGGTGCCAATGCCCTGAATTTCGGCAAAGGCGGTGCCCAGCAGGGCATTCACGCTGCGCAGCACAAAGTTTGCGTACTTGAAGTAGAACAGCATCCCTAAGCTGCCAATGAGCGCCACCAGCAGAAAGAAGCGGCGCAGCGCGGGCTTTGCATCAAAATGTTCGATGGCAAGGCCGCTGAGATAGTTGATGAGGATAAGCGCCACCATGACCGGGAAAAAGCGCACCTCGCCCCAGCAGTAGAACACCAGACTGCACAAAAACAGCGCGGTGTTCTTCAGTTTTGCGGGGGCAAGATAGTACAGCGCCAGCGTGATGGGCAGAAAACGGAACAGGAAGATGATGGTGCTGAAAACCAAGGGGTCAGCCTCCTTTTTTACACGGAATTACAGACTCAGCCTTCCCCCGGCCGGGGGAAGGTGGCATGACGGATGCGGGCGCATCTTCAGCAGAAATCCCCCGCATCAGGGGCTTTCTACTGAAAAAAGCCGATGCCGCAGATGGCACCGGCTCGGAAGGTCAGATTCAGCTGTTCAGGGCGCTGTCCACAGCACTGTTCAGGTCTGCGGAGCACTCGTTGGAGGCGATCACCATGACCACTCGGTCACCCTTGGAGGAGATGATGGCGTTTTCCACGTTGCTCTGTGCCTGTGCAAACTCGGCGTAGTTGCCGTAGAAAGCCACCTGATCCTGCTTGTAGCTCTCCAGCGCGGTCACCACGTCCTGTGCCTTGCCGGAAGCGGCTTCCACCACCAGCACAAGGCCGGCATCGCCGTTGTCGTTGCTCTTCACGCCCTTGTAGGCGGCTACGTCCTCCGCCTTCAGGCCGAAGTCGTACTCGATGTTCATGGCAGCGATCTCGAACTGGTTGGAGATGGGGTCGGCGGCCAGCAGGGTCTCCACGGCGCTGTCCAGATCGGCGGTGCCGTTTTCGGTGGTATCCGCCGCCGGAGAAGCTGCATCGGAGACCGGTGCAGAGGCGGAGGCGCTGGACACGGAGGACGGCGCGGAAGAAGCGCTGCCGCCGCAGCCGGTCAGGGCAACAGCCAGCACGGCGCTGACGGCGATCACAGAGAGTTTTGTGCGGTTTATCATAAAATATTCCTTCTTTTGTTGAATTCATCTGTCACAGCCCGGGGCGGTATCGCGCGCCGGGGCAGACTGTATTTATCTTACCATAACAGCAGGTAAATTGCAACGTACCCCACAGGGTTTTCCGGCAGTTTTCATCGGATTTTAACCGGTCACGGTCTCCCCGGCGGCAATGCGCTGCAAAACGGCTACCGCGTCCTCCAGACACAGGCCGCTCCGGTTGAGCAGGGCGGCGTTTTCCGCGCCCACATAGCGCCAGTGCCACGGCTCGTAGGTGATGCCGGTCACGCTTTCGGCCTCCTTGGGGTAGCGCAGGATAAAGCCATACTGCTCCGCGTTCTCGCACAGCCAGCGGAAAGCGGCGGTGTCGGCAAAGCCGGTGTCAAGGGTGGTGTGCTCCGGGCTGTTCAGGTCGGCGGCAAGGCCGCAGTTGTGCTCCGAGCAGCCCGGCGGGTTCACGATGGCAGCCGCCTTTTCCCGGGCGGCGGCTTCACTCAGACCCTTGTTGCGGTAGTACTGGGTCTTGTCATCGTACAGCTTTTTCTGGTAGCTGACGCTGCGGTAGCCGCTCTGCATCCGCACATCCACGCCGTCCCTGGCGGCAGCGGCCTGCATGGAAAGAAAAGCCTCGGCGGCTTCGGTCTGCAAGGTTTTGTTGATGGCGGTAGCCGAGCCGCACTCCTTGGTCTCGACAGGGTAGTCCTCCGTTATCCGGTGGGTGCGGCTCACAAGGATCATACGGGGATCGTCCAGCAGCGCCTGCGCCTGTGCGGCGGTAAGGGTGCTCTGCTGCGCGCCGTTCTCGGCGGGCTGCGCAAGGCTCTCGGCGGGCAACTCCGGCAGCTGCGGTACCGCAGCCTTGCGGGTGTAGGCGTAGGCAGTGCCGCCCGCCACAAAGCAGGCCAGCGCCGTCAGGCAGAGCAGACGGCGGGCGTGATGGTTGCGGTGATGGGAAGAACGCATAGAACCTACCTTCTTTCACAAAAAAGGATAAGCACCCGCCGCCCCGGGCAGACTATCCGCAAAAGGGGGCGCGGGAAGATGAAGATGACAGCGCAGGAATACGCACGCCGGGTGCAGAAGGCGGGGCCGCACTCGCCGCTTCTGGCAGACTGCCTTTGGGCGTTCTGCGTGGGCGGCGGCATCTGCCTGCTGGGTGAGGGGCTGCGGCAGCTGTTTCTGCGGCAGGGCGCGGACGCCGAAGCGGCGGGCACCCTGACCAGCTGCACTTTGATCTTGCTCTCGGCGGTGCTGACCACGCTGGGCTGGTACCAGAAGCTGGCGGCAAAGGCCGGGGCGGGGTCGCTGGTGCCCATCACCGGCTTTGCCAACGCGGTGGTCAGCGCGGCCATCGAGTTCAAGGCCGAGGGACGGGTGCCGGGCACGGGAGCCAAGATATTCCTCATCGCCGGGCCGGTCATCGTGTACGGCACGCTGGCGGCGGTGGTGTACGGCGCAGTGCTCTGGCTGCTGGGGGCTTCTATCCTATAATACGGAACAGCCCCGCCGGATATTGCAGCGTCACAGCACCAGTATAGCACGTGCCGGGGCATTTTTTGTAGAAAAAAGGAGAAAATTTTATGACAGAGCGCCGGGGCGATACCCTGTTGTTCCACACCCTGCCGGTCATCGCCGCACAGGCGGCGGTGGGCGGCAAAAAAGAGAGCGATGGCCCGCTGGCGGCGGGCTTTGACGAACTGACCACCGACAACCGACTGGGACAGCGCAGCTGGGAAGCCGCCGAAAAGCAATTGCAGCTGCGGGCGGCGCGGCTCTGCCTGCAAAAAGCCTCTCTGCCCGCAGAGCGGGTAGACCTTGCGCTGGCAGGGGACTTGCAGGCGCAGTGCACCGCTTCCGGCTATGCGCTGCGGGAGCTGGGCGTGCCCTTTGCGGGGCTGTTCGGGGCGTGCAGCACCATGGCGGAGGCGCTGGCGCTGGGCGCGGCGTTGTGCAGCAGCGGGGCGGCGCAGAACCTGCTGGCCATGACCTCCAGCCATTTCTGCGCGGCAGAGCGTCAGTTCCGCACCCCGCTGAGCTATGGCGCGGTGCGCACCCCTACCGCGCAGTGGACGGCCACCGCCGCCGGGTGCTGCCTGCTGCGTCCGGCAGGGCAGGGGGTGGGCGTTGCCGCCGCCACCCTTGGGCGGGTGCAGGATTATAACATCAAGGATATCAACAACATGGGCGCAGCCATGGCACCGGCAGCAGCTGCCACCCTGCTGCACTATCTTGCCGATACCCATGCAGAACTGCGGGATTTTGACTGCATCTACACCGGCGACCTTGGGCTGGTGGGCAGTCAGATGCTGCGGGAGCTGTTGGCAGCAGAGGGTCTGCTGCTGAAAAACCACGCGGACTGCGGCTGTCTGCTTTACGATGCCGGGGAGCAGCGGGTGAAAAGCGGTGGTTCGGGCGCGGGCTGCTGTGCCGCCGTGCTCTGCGCGCATATCCTGCCAAAGCTGCTGCGCCGTGGCAGCCGCCGGGTGCTGTTTATCGCCACTGGGGCACTGATGAGCCAGACTACCTTTTTGCAGAAGGAGAGCATCCCGGCGGTGGCGCACTTGGTAGAGCTGACCGCGCCGGAAAAGGAGAGCTGAAATGAACTATCTGTGGGCATTTTTAATAGGCGGTGTCCTCTGCGCGGTGGGGCAGCTGTTCATCGACCTGACAAAGCTGACCCCGGCACGCATCCTGACCGGCTATGTGGTGGCGGGAGTGGTGCTCTCGGCGGTGGGGCTGTATGCGCCGCTGGCAGAGTTTGCCGGTGCGGGGGCGAGCGTGCCCCTGCTGGGCTTCGGGCATCTGCTGGCAAAGGGGGTGCGCACCGCCGTGGCGGAAAAGGGTGCCATCGGCATCCTGACCGGCGGGCTGACCGCGGCTTCTGCGGGCATCACCGCAAGCCTTGTCTGCGGCGTGGTATGCAGTCTTGTGGGCAAAAGCCACGACCAGAACTGATGTTTTGTCCGCGCTGCTTCGCCACATTTTGCGCCCGGCGGCTGGTAAACTGGGGGCAAAACGGAGGTGAGGCGCATGAAACACAGCGGACAGACCGTATTGTGGGAGCTGTGGGCGGCGCTGTGCCTGTGCACGGCGCTGGTGCTGCCGCCGGGCAGTCCGTGGCTGCACGAGCCGGCGCTTTTGTACCCGGGACTTTCGCTGGCGGCGGTGGTTCCCGCAGCGTGGGCGGTGTGGTGGGTGGTGGTGCCGCCGCAGCCGTTGCCGCCGGAGCAGCTGCTGGAACCGGTACAGCGGCAGAGCCTTGCCGCACTGTGCGGGACATAACAGCGAAAAAAACAAAAACCCCTGTGCCGGTTACCCGGTACAGAGGTTTTGTTCGTCAATCAAACTGCGCGATCAAGCGTTCTTGTTAGCACGCTTTGCCATACGGCTGATCTTGCGGCTGGCGGTGTTCTTCTTGATGACACCCTTAGCGCGAGCCTTGTCGATCGCGGAAACAGCAGCCAGGACGGTTGCGTCCTTGTCAGCGGCATTCGCATCGATGGCAGCGTCTGCCTTCTTGACGACTGTTTTCAGGTTGGTCTTAATGGCCTTGTTGTGAGCCTGCTCTGCAGCAGCCTGCACGACGCGGTCCTTCTGAGATTTGATGTTAGGCATTCGTTCCACCTCCTTGGCTACCTATAACAGCGCACCTTATGATACCATATTTGCCGTACCAACGCAAGCGTTTTTTTGATTTTTGTTTGGAAAAGTTTCAATTTTCCCATACTTTGCACGAAAAACAGGGGTCTGCAGGCCCCGGACAGACGGGAGTGTGGGAAAATGCGCACGACAGATATGGCCGACGAGCTGTTCCGCGGCCCGGAGACAGAGCTGCCCGCCGGGGTGCGGCTGGCCACAGCGAAGCGCGGCGGGGTCACGGTCACCCGGGTGGAGATCACGCGGGAGGGGCTGGCAAGGCCCCGCGGGCGGTACGTCACGCTGGAGATGCCCAGCGTCAGCGTCCTGGACGAGCGGGACACGGATGTGATCGAGACCGGGGCAGCCGAGCTGCGGGCCCTGCTGCCGCCGGAAGGCCCGGTGCTGGTGCTGGGCATCGGAAACCGGCGGGTGACGGCGGACGCTCTTGGCCCCCGCACAGCCCAGAAGATCCTGGTCACCATGGGGCCGCAGCATACCCTGCCGGTGCAGGGCATCCGGCCGGTGGCGGCACTGGCCCCCGGCGTGTCCGGAGACACCGGGCTGACCCTGCGGCAGCTGGCGGCGGCCATGGTCGATGCAGTGCGACCCGCAGCCCTGATCTGTGTGGACAGCCTTTGCAGTGCGGAGGCTGCCCGGCTGGGCCGCACCATCCAGTTTTCCGACACAGGCCTGCACCCGGTGGATGCCCGACACGCCCGGCATCTGGACGCCGCAACCCTGGGCGTACCGGTGATCGCGGCGGGCATCCCCACCTTGATGGACGCCGACGAGGGGGCAGACCTGGTGCTCACGCCCCGTGCGCTGGACAGCGTCATCGCTCACGGGTCGGCGCTGCTGGCGGGCATCCTAAACCGGGCCCTGCAGCCCCGCCTCAGCGTGGCGCAGTTGTGCTGGCTGACGGGCTGACCGCATATAAAATAAGAACGGATTCCGGGAAGGGGGGATCAGTCATGCGCAGCCGCACACCGCTGCCCCAGCGGCAGCAGGCCCACTGGGGCGCTTTTCTGGAAGCCGCCGCCCTGTTTCTGGCGCTGTGTGTGCTGGGCCGCAGCGCCGCTCTGACCTTGGCGGCGGCGGTGGCGGCACCCTTCCCGGCGGTGCAGACGGCTTTGTGGTGGGGGCAGCGGAACCTGCAAAGCGAGACATCCGACCCGGAGCCGGAGCCCGCCGCCGAAGAGCAGGCCCCGCCCGCTTCCTCGGCGGTGCCGGAAGCCGTGCAGGCGCTGACCGGCGGCATCGAGGATTATCTGGTGGCCCTGCAGCCGGAGGACGCCCGCCCGGCGGATGCGGGAGCGGTCATCGAAAAGCAGTATCCGCAGGGCAGCGGCGAAAAGTACATTGCCTGCGGGGCGGGCAGCATCAAGAACAACACCCGGCAGACGGCGGCGGACCTTGCCGCCGAGATCGAAAACCCGCTGCCCTTTGCCATTGAAAAGGACAGCCCCGACCCGCAGGTGCTGGTGATGCACACCCACGCCACCGAGGACTACCGCCTGTCGGCCGGGCTGTGGTTCACCCCCGGCGACGGGGCCCGCAGCACCGACCGCAGCATCAATATGTGCGCGGTGGGGCGGGTGATGGCCGATACCCTCAATGCGGCGGGCATCTGCACCCTGCACGACGAGACCCTGAACGACTACCCCAGCTACACCGGCAGCTATGCCAACAGCCGGACCGTGGTGCAGCAGTATCTGGCGCAGTACCCCAGCATCAAGGTGGTGCTGGACGTCCACCGGGACGCCATCGAGCGGGAAAACGGCACCCGCTGCGCCCCGGTGTGCACCATAGACGGACGGCAGGCGGCGCAGGTGATGATCATCTGCGGGTGCGACAACGGCACCAGCGTGCAGCTGCCCGCATGGCGGCAGAACCTGCGTTTTGCCGCTGCGTGGGAGCGCAGCATGGAGGCAAAATACCCCGGCCTTACCCGCCCGGTGCTGTTCAGCTACCGGTTCTATAATCAGGACCTGACCACCGGCAGTCTGCTGATCGAGATCGGCGGGCACGGCAACAACTTAAATGAGGCCCTGTACGCCGGATATCTGGCAGCACAGGGCCTCGTGGAAACATTATTAGGCTGAGGCAACACCGCACAATTCCCGCCTTACGGCTTAAGCACCACTCCGGCGGCTGCGG
>ENA-OPDD01002178-OPDD01002178.1-human-gut-metagenome-genome-assembly--contig:-NODE-2178-length-12340-cov-2.275621_pt1 | contig 12340 bp, 9 predicted proteins | sample MGYA00241574_ERZ501499 | MGnify/ENA primary metagenome ERZ501499 (study PRJEB25962, sample SAMEA2042576) | human gut metagenome | biome: human gut; feature: human-associated habitat; material: faeces...
GTTAGCCGGCACCCTGCCCTATGAAGCCCGGACTTTCCTCACCTGCGTCCTTTCGGCAATAGCAGCTGCGATCATCTGCTCTACTCACAATTAATTAAAATAGCATATTAAATATATTTTTGCAACTTATTTATATAAATCAAATATAGTATACAAAAGTTCATATTTCCACTTTTGCTTACACAATGGTATAAAAAAGTTATTTATCCCACAGGGAAAATACTTCCACCTACAAACTCTCTAACAAGAGAATTATGTGGAATTGTATCCTTAGGCATTCCGAGTACATAATCAAGACATTTCAAAAGCCGCTTAGCTTCAAGATATTCAGATGTTCCCTCTGGCACGCTAAACAAAGCAGGTTCTGCATATGTTTTAAGTACCGAAAGTTCATACACCATTGCCGTATCAAACACTACATCGGCTGTATCCTGGTAAGGGAAAATATTTTTTTCCTCACCTCTTCTTACCCGTTGCCACATCTCTATTGTTCTTTCTGCAGAAGAACCTCTTGTTCTAACGTCCCTTACTATTCTTCTAAGTAATCTAAGATCAGATGTTGAAACTCTATTATGTTCATCTACATTAATTGGAGTTAATGCACTAACATAAATTTTATATTTTTTATCATCCAGCAAACTATAAGACATCTTGTCATTAAGACAATGTATTCCTTCAATAACAAGAACATCATCTTCTCCCAGTTTTAGATAATCTCCGTTAAACTTTCTCTTTCCTGACACAAAATCAAATACAGGAAGTTCTACCTCTTTTCCTGCAAGAAGATCTGTCATCTGTTCATTGAAGAATTTTACATCTAATGCTTCAATTACTTCATAATCAAGTTTTCCATCTGCATCTCTTGGTGTATCTTCCCTATTCACACAGTAATTATCTACTGAAATAGGATGAGGCTTCAAACCCTGAGCCATTAATTGAATAGATAATCTATGAGAAAAAGATGTTTTTCCTGATGAAGAAGGTCCTGCAATCATTACAACCTTAACATTTTCTCTTGAAGCAATATCTGCTGCCACATCACCTATTCTCTTTTCCTGCAATGCTTCCTGAACCATCATTATATTGTTCATTGACCCATCAGTTATTTTGTCATTTAGATATCCGATTGTAGGCACACCAATCATTTCAGCCCAATCTGTTGATTTTTTTATGACATTGTAAACCTTATTTCTAGGTACAAACTCTGGCACAACTTCCGGTTCTTCTTTTGTAGGCAACTGTAATACAAAACCTTCATCATATTTAATCAAGTCAAAATATTTAAGAATACCTGTTGAATACGCCATATATCCATAGAAATAATCTTCAAAACCTTCTATTCTGTAAATATTAACTGCTGAAGATCTTCGATATTTAAGCAAATGAACTTTATCCTTCATTCCATATCTTTCAAACTTCTTAATCGCTTTAGCTGTAGGTATTGATTCTTTCTGAATAAGTATATCTCTTTTGCATAACTTAATCATTTCGTTCCTAACATTTTTTAAAAGTTTATCATCTACTTCAACATTTCCAAAAACCTGACAATAATAGCCTTTGCTAACTGAGCAGTGAACAGAAATTTTTTCTATGTTATTTCTGCCTGCCACTGCATAAAATGCCTTAAGCATAAGGAATGTTGCGCTTCTTCTATAGCACTCATTTCCAACAAAACTTGCCGTTGTAACAAATGCAATATTGCAGTTTTCAACTAATACTTTAGATAATTCAGATAAAGTTCCATTGCATTTTGCAAGAATAATCTGATGCTTATATTCACTTTGGTGCTCTCTTGCTATTTCATAAAGTGTTGTTCCATCCTCATATTCGTATGTTTTCTGTCCTATAGTTACTTTAATCATATGATTCCCTCCCAACTCTGTTATATTCTAAAATCTTTTCAACTTCTAAAAGATCTTTGCTTTGATTCTCAATCATTTTCTGTTTGATTTTTTGAAATTTAGCATTCTCTTTATCCAGATATTTTTTTAAAGTTGCATCTTGTCTATCAAGTAATATTCTACCATATAATAATTCCGTTTCTGAATAAGGATAAGATTCCTGTCCTTTTTCGGCCTTTATTATCGTGTAAAACTTATTCATGTCAATAAGCATTTTTTCGTCCGTTATGTGCCACTTATGTTCTTCTAAATATTTGCGCACCAAATCTCCCCTTTTATGAGGTGATAAAACAAGTTCTTTAACCGGTCTACTACAGTTTTCTAACTTTGCCAAACCATTTTCAAGAATGTTAACAATAAGCTCTCCGCCCATTCCAGCAATTATTATAGTATCTGCTTTTTCAGGTTCAAGTTTTTCTAATCCATTTGATTTAATTGCCTGAATTTTTTCACTTAAACCATAGTTTTCTATATTCTTAATTGCACTTTCTATGGGGCCTTGATTAATATCCATTGCATAAGCTTTGGGACATATTCCTTTTTCTACAAGATAAATAGGCACATATCCATGATCTGTGCCTATATCTGCTATAATATTTCCTTTTGTAACCATTGAGGCTACCTGTTCCAGTCTTTTTGATAACATATATATTACCTACTTTTAGTCTATTTTTAATCCAATGTTATATGAATCTTTTGTAACTGATTCTGTTCTTTTATTATATTCTGTAAGTCCTGAATATCCGTAGCCTTTGAAGCTCTATAGTCCAGACTTGATTTTTTTATCTTAATAACTGCATCATTTATAGCTCTTTCCTGCTCTGCAAGGCTTAAATTAGCCCTTATTGGAGAAACAAAAAGTTCAGCCACTTTCTTGTGTTCCTCCTCATCGGAATAACTGTCCATAATCTGTGCAGGATTTCCTTTTCCTGATTCCATTTGTTCCCAAAACCTTACTGCTACATCGTGATAAAACGGATCAATAAAATCCTCCGGTGAAATAACCTGAGCAACTTTCTTAAACCAGTTATCTCTGTCAATAAGGTATGCCAACAATATTCTTTGCGTCTTTATTGCCGCATCTTCTTTAGTACTCTTCTTATTTTCAACCTGCTGTCTTTCCTGAACTGTTTCTTCCTTGCCTACATAATTCAGGGCTTTCTTTTTTACAAGCCTTGAAAGACCGTCTTTTGAAATGTTAAAAGTCTGGCAAACAGAATCTATATAATTCTCTCTTTCCAGTTCATCTTTAAAAACAAGCAACATTTCTGCAACTTTGTTCTGAAAAGCTGTTTTCTCCTGAGGATCATTCAAATCATAATTCTTTCGCTCATTGTCAACCTGGAAAATAAAGAAGTTCGTTGCTGTCTTTATTCTTTCCTCGTAAGCTTCTCTTCCCATATTCTTAATAAATTCATCAGGATCTTTATAAGGTTTCATGTTAAGAACTTTAATTGCAAGACCGGATTCCCTAAGATATGGAATGGCACGTAATGCAGCTTTAATTCCTGCTTCATCACTGTCAAAAGTTAATACTGCTTCCTTTGCGTATCTTTTTATAAGTGATGCGTGACGCGAAGTAAATGCTGTTCCAAGAGCGGCCACTGCGTTGTTAAAGCCTGCCTGATGAAGACTTATAACATCCATATAGCCCTCACATATAAGCATATAATCCTTCCTTGCACTTCTTGCCACGTTTAGTCCGTAAAGGTTTCTGCTTTTATCAAAAACCTTCGTTTCAGGAGAATTTAAATACTTAGGCTTACCATCCCCCATTACTCTTCCACCGAAAGCTATAACTCTGTTATTTGCATCCATAATTGGGAACATTACACGATTCCAAAACTTGTCATTTACGCCTCTTACTTCATCAAAAGTAAAAAGTCCTGTTTCCTTTAGTTCTGTATCGTTATACCCCTTACTTCTTAAATACTGATACAAGTTGTTGCTATATTTGTCTGAATAGCCAAGTCCGAATTTCACAATTGTTTCATCTGATAACTCTCTGCCTTTTAAATAATGATATGCTGTTTTTCCTCTGTCTGAACGTAACAAATAATGATAATACTTGGCTGCTTCTGTATTTATCTCTATTATCTTAGATTTAAGGTCCTTCTCCTGTCTTGCTTCTTTTGAATATTCCATCTTTGGAAGTTCAATTCCTGCACGGTTTGCAAGTACCTCTAAAGCCTCAACAAAAGTATAATTTTCATATTTCATAAGAAAAGATATAACATTTCCCCCTTCTCCACATCCAAAACAGTAATACATCTGCTTGTGTGGTGACACGGAAAATGAAGGTGATTTTTCGTTGTGGAAAGGACAAAGTCCAAAATATGAACTTCCCTTCTTCTGTAACTTAACATAATCACCAATTACATCTACTATATTATTTTCTGATCTAACCTGTTCTATAATATCTTCTGAATAAAACATTTGTGCCTCTCTATTTTAGTTTCTTATTACCACATTTTCCAAAAACCCGGTTCATATATCTGCTGGAACTTTGCCACTGAATACTGGTCGCTCATCCCTGCAATATAATCGCAAACAACTCTTTCCTCATCCTGACCTTTTTCTTCAATCAAATATATAAACTCTTCAGGCATTAATTCTATATTTCTCATATAATACTCAAACAACATTTTAAGCATTGCCTTGGCTTTTGTTTCTTCACTTTTAGCCAACGGATTAGTATATACGTTCTTAAACATATATTTTCTAAGGCCCATCATAGCATTCTCAACTTCCGGTGACATTAAAATATCATTCTTATCAATGCTATGAGATACAACATCATGTATTAAAGTATCCAATCTAACCTTTGTAGTATCTCCCAATATATCTGCATATTCTTTTGGAATATCTTTCTCTGTGATTATCTTTCCTCTTATGGCATCATCAATATCATGATTAATATAGGCTATCTTATCTGATAGCCTTACGACCTTTCCTTCCAAAGTTGATGGATTACCGCTTGTTCTGTGGTTAACTATGCCATCTCTTACTTCTTTTGTAAGGTTAAGCCCCTTACCGTTATTCTCCAATATTTCAACTACTCTTATGCTCTGTTTGAAATGTTCAAAGCCCTGACTGCAAACATCATTAAGTGCCGACTCTCCTGCGTGGCCAAATGGTGTATGACCCAAGTCATGCCCCAAAGCTATGGCTTCTGTCAAATCCTCATTAAGCCGCAATGCCTTGGCAATTGTTCTTGCAATCTGCGCAACTTCCAGTGTATGTGTAAGTCTTGTTCTATAATGGTCACCCATAGGTGCAAGAAAAACCTGTGTCTTATGCTTCATTCTTCTAAACGCTTTACAATGTATAATTCGATCCCTGTCTCTCTGATAAACTGTCCTAATGTCACATTGTTCTTCTTCCCTGTCTCTACCCTGACTTTCACAACTTAATGATGCATAAGGGCTTAGGTATTTTCTTTCTAATTCCTCACTTTGTTCTCTAATATTCATAAGGCTTCACCTCCACTAATATATGTGGTTACAAATATGTAGTCGAAAATATGTTCATAGTATTTATTTAGATTTTAACATATTTTTTGCTTTTTTCATATAGGATTTGGGTGTTAAAACACATAAATCCTACTAAATCTGCCAAAAACCGAAAAAGCATTACCAAAGTCCTGATGTAATATTTCCACTAGTTAAATCCCGTTCTTTTTTCATTTATTCCGCTCCGTATTTTTACTATTTCATTTAACTAGTTTACTTTTTTTAAGAAATTAATGCAATGACTGTCACCGAAAACTTCAATTACAGCTTTAATTACAGCTTTAATTACATCTTTGATTACAGAACTTTTGTCACCTGAAAAATATTGCTTGCTATTTTATTCAAAATGTAGTAAAACTTTTAGGTAACGCAAATTACTAAGTTACATGCAGTTGTGGCGGAATTGGCATACGCGCATGATTCAGGTTCATGTTCTCGCAAGGGAGTGTGGGTTCAAGTCCCATCAACTGCATTTAAGTAGAAAATATGTGTTTGGTTGTTAAATCTCACTTACATAATTCCACTAAAAAACAACTTTTTAAAAAATTTAAACTTTTTTAAAAAAGTTGTTGACACATAGCTAAGTTGATGGTATTATCTTACTTGCGTGTGAAACGTACGCGGAAGTGTCGGAACTGGCAGACGAGCAAGACTAAGGATCTTGTGATCAATGCGATCGTGTGGGTTCAAGTCCCATCTTCCGCATATTGAAAGCTTTGGAAGTTATTCCAAAGCTTTTTTTATTTTTTCACATCTTAATTTTCCACACTTTTCACAACACTTATAAAATCCCCGAAAAGCAGGCTCATCACCTACTCATTCGGGGATTTCTACAATTCTGTAATCTTATGAAAATTTCTGCTTGTACTTTCCTATTCTGCAGTTGTTTCCTGTGCTGTTGTCTCACTTACAGTAGTTGTTTCTTCTGTTGTCTCTTCCACTGTTGTTGTTTCTTCTTCCAATTCTTCAACATCTTTTGAAAAGGCATCATTTACTGTACTATCTACCACATATACGTTAGTGTCATCATTTACCATCATATAGTATTTTGTAGAATCATATGGATTAGTACTACCAATATATATTTTATTTACTTTTCCATTGTTATCTGTAACAGTTATTGAATTTGTTTCACCTGTTATATTCCCATCAGAATCCTTTGCGAATCCGTACTGTGAAATATCTTCAGGGCTATCAATCTTGGTTGATGCATCTATTTCAACCAGTGTTGAAAGCATTTCACTATTTATATTATTTGAATCAAGATTTTTTGATGTGTCACTTTCATCTTTCCACTTGTTATCTTTTTTCACAAGATTAATTGTGGCATCTTCATAATTATAAGAAACTTTAGTAAGGTCCTTATAATTTTCTATTTCTAAAACTTTTATAGTTGAAGCTTCTTTTTCATTTGACTCTTTATTTTTGTAAAAGGATGTGATTCCAAAATATCCACCTATGCAAACAATAAGTATCACTGCCAAAACTATAAATTGAATTTTTTGTTTTCTCATTATCTCTTTCTCCTTCTAACCCAAACCACAATTCCTGCTAACAGGATAATTACAGGTACTACTACTGAAATTAAAATTCCAAATAATCTGCTTCCTGATTCTGTTACTGTTAACTGTTCACTTGAAAGACTCTTTGCGGGTACCGATACTGTTTCAACTTCTGTATCAATGTAATCTTTCAATGCGTTATTTACTATCTGAGTGTTTGACTGAGAAACACTATTATCCATTGTGTCTGATAATGAGTATACTGAACCAAATACAAGTAAACTTGCTGTGTTAGTTGTTGTTTCATCTGTAGAGTCACTATTTTCCTCTGATGAATTACTTGTATCTGATGATTTATTTGAATCATCATTTGTTTTAGTTGTTGTTACAGTTTTTTCTACTGAAACTACTATATCAAATGGTCCATCCACATCCCCACTCTCTTTCTTGTATGTTGTTGCTTTAGAAGCATTCGTCTTAAGAACTGAATCTGATGATGTGGAAGCAAGTGCTGTATAAGTAATTGAATCATCACTATTTTTAACCTGCTTTAATCCTGATGTATAAGGTGCAAATACATAACTTGAAAGCCCTGATGCGTAACCTGTTATTCCATCTGCAAAAGCAAACCATGGGCCATACTGGTTTGAATAATATGAAGTATTATTTTCTGCCACTACACCTGACTGAACATTAATGCCAAACTCTTTAAGAATAGAATTAAAGTTTGGCTTGTCAACGCCCTGACTTGTAAGATTTTCCAAACCTATAATTGCTTTTCCGCCATTATTTAAATAATTAATTACTATTTTTGCTTCATCTTCTGTATAGTCCTTTTCAGGTCCCAAAATAAGAAGTGCTGCACACTCGTCTGTTGTAATTTCTGTTCTATTTACTAATTTAATAGATTCTATTTCTGCATTATATTTTGAAACAATATCTTTTAAATTACTGTCTGAGCCAAAATTTGTTGTGTCCGTTACAGCTTCGTCATGACCTTCAATCTGATATATTTTATACGTTGTATTTGATCTGACATATGAAATCGCACTGTCTAGCTGCCCTTCACAATCATATGAAGATGCATTGTTTGAACCGGATGTGTAGTAAGAATAGGAATCCGAAACATAAATATCGTTGTAATCTACTACCTTTGATTTACTTGTTTTCTCATTTACAACTATTAAACTGTTTGATGTAGGTGCTGTATCAGTATATTTCTGATAGAAATTTGGATATAAAGTTGTATCCTTATATTCAACTTTAATATGCTTTGACGTAGACTGATACCTTTCAAGAGTTTTCTTTATTGTTGAATCTGCACTTGTTTTTGGTGCCATTACGTATATAGTTATATCCGAATCTAATTTTTTAAGCATCTTCTTTGTATCACTAGAGATTGAGAACAGTGCTGTTGATGTCATATCAATTGTTGCACTGCTGACTTTTGATGTAACAGTTGTGGCAATCATATTTGCAAAAACAGTTACTGCTACAACAATGGCAATAAATCCCATACTGAAAACTCCTGTACCGATAGTTTTCTTTGATACATTCCATCTTCTTTTTTGAATTGACTGACATGTAAGGAAAAGGAATAGCACTGTAATTGAAATGTAATAAACAACTGCAGAAAGACTAATTACTCCATTTAAAAAATCCTGTACCGGTGTATACAAATCAAAACATCCAAGAATCTTTGTTAAAATGTTCCCATTAGATGAAATCATATTTTCCAACGACTGCATCATATATCCCATAAGAAGCACTACAATGCTTAAAATTGCCGAAATAACCTGACTTTCTGTTATTGATGAAATAAATATGCCTATTGCTATAAAAGCTGTACCATAAAGAAATAATCCAAAAATATTTGTGTATGATGTCTTAAATGATACTGTTCCAAAACTTGAAAGAATTAAAGGATACAGACACATTACAAAAACAGGTACTGCATAAATAGTTTCAAGTGCCAAAAACTTTCCTACTACTATTTTTCCAACAGATACCGGTGCTGTAAGTATTAACTGGTCAGTTTTCTGTCTACGTTCATCAGCTATTACTTTCATAGTCAAAATCGGCACTGTAAATACTAAAATCAATAAGCACTGATATACGGAATACATTTCTGAAACTCCGTAACTCAAATTATAATATACAAAAAATATTCCTGCTATTAACGTTGTAACTGCAATAAACAGGCACGCTATTACTGAAGTAAAATAGGATTTTAACTCCCTTCTATAAATCGCTAACATTGTCTTCTTCCTCCTGTTTATCTTTTTTCTTCTTAAATCTGCTCTTCTTTTCAGGCGTGGCATAATCTTTTGTTAATTCAATAAATATATCTTCCAAAGTTTTCTGCTTAAAACTCATTTCCATAATAGGTAAATCATTTTCAGCACATATATAAAATATTTTTTCTCTTAAATCAACATCTCTGTCACTTTTAATTTTCAACCTTACAATATTTTCTGCCTCCGATTCAGCAAATTCATATTCTAAAACATCTTCAAGGCTTTCTATCATCTCTTTAACTTTGTCTTTATCACCTTTTATTTCAAGTTCAAGATTATTCTCTCCTGCCATTTGTTCAACAAGCTGTTTTTCTGTTCCTTCAGCAGCTAATTGTCCTCTCGAAATAATAAATATATATTCACAAACTTCACTTATTTCTGATAAAATATGAGAACTTAAAATTACTGTGTGATTCTTGCCAAGTTCTTTAATTAGTTGTCTTATTTCAATAATCTGCTTTGGATCAAGTCCTACTGTAGGTTCATCTAAAATAATTATTTCAGGCATTCCAATTAACGCCTGGGCTATTCCAACTCTTTGTTTATATCCTTTTGACAAGTTCTTTATAAGTCTGTTTTCAACCTGTGTAGTTTTAGTCATTTGAAGAACTTCTTTAATATTTTTCATTTTTTCTTTTGCCGGAATCTTCTTTAATTCAGCCACAAAAACAAGATATTCTTTTACTGTCATATCCTGATAAAGCGGTGGAATTTCAGGAAGATATCCTACACATTTCTTTGCCTTTTCAGGCTCTTTAAAGATATCATATCCATCAATTTTTACCGTTCCGCTTGTTGCTCCAATATAGCCTGTAATGATGTTCATTGTAGTTGATTTGCCTGCTCCGTTTGGTCCTAAAAATCCATAGACCTTCCCCTTTTCAAGATTTAAATTCAACCCATTTACGGCAATATTATCGCCATATGTTTTAACTAGATTTTCTATTTGTATGCCACTCATTAACACACCTCCCTGTTTTTTATAACTATTAAAAATTATAGTTTTCATTTATGTTTTTTATTAGTTAAAATTGTGATTTTTATAGGTATAAAGTGTGTTTTTATTGTGTTGAAAATGTGAACTATCCTGCAAAGTATTTTTATATATTGAAAGTTATGAGAACTTTCCTATATAATAAAAACTCCACGCCAACCTGTGTCAGCGCGAAGTTTCATGTAATTCTCTTTTAATATTAAATTATACTCCGATGTTCATAATCTTTCTTCAATCAATACCTATTTATGATATAGTCTATTTTGCCCAAAACTTGTCATATATTCCAAAAGCAAATATAAACAATACAATTAAAGGCAATATATATGTAAGATATACTCGCATCCAATTATGAATCTTTATACCTTTTCCTGTATTTGCCTCTTCTTTATAATTCTTCCAGCCCCAACCAAACTTACTTGTACAGAAAAGTAAGTATATTAATGAACCAAGTGGCAACCATATATTACTTACAAGAAAATCCTCAAGATCTAAGAATGAACCACCGAATACTCCAAGCCAGTCAAATGACCAAAGATTAAATCCTAATACACATGGCATTGAAAGTAATGCCACAAGAATCATATTAACTATACTTGATTTCTTTCTGTTAAATCCTGTAAGTTCCATACCACACGATACAATATTTTCAAATACCGCAAGTACTGTTGAAAAAGCTGCAAATGTCATAAACACAAAGAACAAACTTCCCCAAACTCTACCAAAAGGTATGTTATTAAAAATATTTGGTAATGTAATAAAAACAAGACTTGGTCCTTGTGTCTGATCTACACCAAATGTAAAACATGCAGGAAAAATAATTAAACCTGATGTTATTGCAACAAAAGTATCAAGAGCTGCAATTGTTACAGATTCGCCTAAAAGTGAACGATCTTTTCCAATATAGCTTCCAAAAATTGCCATAGCACCTATTCCAATACTAAGTGTAAAAAATGCCTGATTCATAGCTCCTACTGCTGTATTGCCAATACCTGCCGCTTTTGCTCTTTCAATGCTTGGAATTAGATAAAAACTTAAACCTTCCTTTGCTCCCTTCATGAAGAAACTGTTAATTGCAAGGATAACCATAATTGCAAGCAATGCAACCATCATAACCTTTGTAACCTTTTCAAGTCCATTTTGAAGTCCAATGGAGCAAATAAAAAATCCCACCACTACTATAATAAGCATACAAATAGTCATTGTTACAGTTTTTTGCAACATTTCCGAAAATACATTTGCTACTCCATCTGTATTAAGTCCAACGAATTTTCCTGTGCTTGTAAGATAAAAATAGTAAAGCATCCAACCTGCAACCGTTGTGTAAAACATCATTAGTAAATAATTGCCTATTAAAGCAATATATCCGTGAATATGCCATTTTTGTCCCGCTTTTTCAAGAGCTTTGTATGCCTGAGCCGGACTTTTCTGGCTTGCACGTCCCACAGCAAACTCCATTGACATGATAGGAATTCCAAGCATTACCAAAAATAATAAATAAAGTAATACAAAAAATCCTCCACCACCTTGGCCTGCCATATAAGCGAATTTCCATACATTCCCTATTCCAATTGCACATCCGGCTGAAATTAAAATAAAGCCCAAACGTGATTTCAACTTTTCTCTTTCCACAATTTTTTCCTTTCAAGAAAAAAGGAACTACTCATCTGAATAGTTCCTATTTTTGTATGTTAATGTATTTAATAAACTATGCTAATTTTGCTTTAGCAACTTCTACTAACTTAGCAAATCCTTCAGCATCGTTAACTGCCATTTCAGCTAACATCTTTCTGTTCATTTCTACACCAGCTAACTTAAGACCATACATAAACTTGCTGTATGAAAGTCCATTGATTCTAGCTGCAGCATTGATTCTTGCAATCCATAACTGTCTGAACTGTCTCTTCTTCTGCTTTCTGCCAGCATATGAACTTGTTAAAGCTCTCATAACTGACTGCTTTGCTACTCTATACTGTTTTGATCTAGCTCCTCTATAACCTTTAGCTAGTTTTAATACTCTATTATGTTTCTTCTTAGCGTTCATTCCGCCTTTAATTCTTGCCATTTCTTCTTCCTCCTACTATAGATTATAAATAAGGTAAAATCTTCTTCATATTCTTTACATTTGTAGCAT
>ENA-OPDD01002180-OPDD01002180.1-human-gut-metagenome-genome-assembly--contig:-NODE-2180-length-12328-cov-6.510878_pt1 | contig 12328 bp, 11 predicted proteins | sample MGYA00241574_ERZ501499 | MGnify/ENA primary metagenome ERZ501499 (study PRJEB25962, sample SAMEA2042576) | human gut metagenome | biome: human gut; feature: human-associated habitat; material: faeces...
CTGGTGGTGGTGGAGATCCACTTCAGGGAGCAATCGCAGCAGTTGAACGTGCAGGCAAGACAAGTGATATTGATATCGTTTCTACAGACTTCCTCCCAGACCTTGGAGAAAGACTTGAAAATGGATCTATGGCTGGTGAATCTGGCGGACATTACTGTGACCCGCTGATTTCCTTCATGATGGTTTACAATGCAATCAAAGGAAATTACAAAGACTTTGGTGGCAAATTCGAAGATGTTCCATTCCCATATCTGTATGTATCATCACCAGATGACTACAAAGCATATGAGAAATATTTCGTAGACCAGCTTCCATACACAGATGAAGAACTGGTTGACATGTCTAAACTCAGCATGGAAGACTTAAAGGCAACAGCTGCTAAGTTATCTATTGAAGATGCAGCATCACGTGCAGGTAACTAGGATAGACAAATAGTAACGACTATTAACTCAGAAAGGGTGACGTCGCAAAGGCGATGCCACCTTTTCTAAATCAGAAATGACAATTATGAAGAGGTAGATAATATGGGCACTAGTAAAAAACTTTCAGGGAAAGTGATGGGATATCTGATCTTAATCGGTCTGGTCGTACTTTCCTGGCTGATCTTTAAAATCTTGACACCACATAACTTCGGTTCCTTTTCCAATATGCTCAATTACTTTCAGGCGAGCCTGATTGCTACCGTAGGTGCAGTTGGTTTTTATTTTGTAATGGTAATGGGAATGTTCGATTTCTCAATTGGTGCAAACATCATGCTTTCCGCAATCGTTGGATGTGTATTTGCAACCAGATTCAACATGGGCTATTTGGGACTTATTATTGGATGCGTTCTTACAGGCGCAATCGTTGGAATACTGAACGGTATCTTCTATGTAAAGCTTCGTATTCCATCAATGATCGTAACAACCGGTCTGGCTCTTATTTATGAGTCAATCGCAAACTATATTGCAGGCGGTGTTGAGCAGACGCTTCCGGCAAATATTCGTGCATTTGGTCAGATGCCATGGGATATTATTCTTGCATTAGTGGCTTGTGCAGTAGCTTACATATTCTTAAACTATACTAAAATCGGAACTTATACCTATGCAATCGGAAGTGATGAATTCGTTGCAAAGAATATGGGTATTAACGTAAATAAATATAAAGTACTTGCATTTATCTTAAGTGGTGCGTTCCTTGGGGTTATGGCAATCCTGACAATCAGCTATGGTTCATCTATGGTAGCTGTTACCGGAATGGCATCTATGAGCCGAAACTTCGTTCCGACCATGGGATGTTTCTTCGGTCTTGCATTTAAGAAATACGGAATGCCGCTTCCGGCAATCATCATCGGTGAGTTCGTAATCAACATCATTTTCTTCGGTTTCATTGCTCTCGGAGCACCGACTGCAATTCAGGATGTTATCACAGGACTTGCACTGCTTATTATCATTACTGTGACAACAAAGGCTACTAAGGGCGAAATCGTCAAGTAATGAAGGGAGGAAGACAGCAATGAGTGAAGTAAGATTACAGGTAAAAAATCTTTGTAAAAACTTCGGTATTACAAAAGCAGTTCAGAATGTATCCTTCAATGTAAATAAAGGAGAGGTTCATGCACTGATCGGAGAAAATGGTTCTGGTAAATCAACTCTGACCAACATGCTGACCGGTATCTACAGCATTGGAAGCGGACAGTTCATTCTGGACGGAAAAGAAATCCATCCGAAGAATCAGGTAGAAGCAAATAATGAAGGTGTATCTATCATCGTACAGGAACTTGGAACTCTGTCAGGGCTTACAGTTGCAGAGAATATTTTCCTTGGACATGAGGATCAGTTCGTACATTTTGGAATTAAAAATACAAATGCTATGAACAAGAAAGCAACAGAGCTTTTAAAGAAATATGGTTTTGACAGAATCAAAGCAGCTGATATGATCGATCATTACAATTTTGAAGACCGTAAGCTGGTTGAGATTGTAAAGGCTACATACTTTGATCCGAAGATTGTTGTTATTGATGAGACAACAACTGCTCTTTCACAGGAAGGACGTGAAGAGCTTTACAAACATATGGAAAGAATCAAAAAGAGTGGAAATACAGTTATTTTCATTTCTCATGACCTTCCGGAAATTCTTGACAAGTCTGATACAATCACAATTCTTCGAGATGGTGTTTACATCGATACCGTTAAGAGTAAAGATGTAACAGAAGATGATCTGAAGAAGCTGATGGTAGGACGTGAAGTAACAGGTGATTATTATCGTGCAGATTATGGCGAAAAAGTATCTGACGAAGTTGTATTATCAGTAAAGAATGTTACTGTTCCTGGATTGATCGAAGATGTAACATTTGATCTTCATAAAGGTGAAATCCTTGGATTCGGTGGACTTTCAGAATCTGGTATGCATGAAATCGGAAAAGCTATTTTCGGTGCATCTTATGACCGTACAGGTAGCGTAACACTGGCAGATGGAACACAGATTAATGATATTCCGACTGCGATCAAACACAGCATTGCGTACACATCAAAAGACCGTGATAATGAATCTGTTGTTCTGAATCAGAGTATCGGAGACAATATCTGCCTCCCATCACTGGATGAACTGGCAGGAAAGTCACATCTTTTAAGTGATAAGAAGCGTAAAGAATTTGCAGACAAATATGCAAAACAGATGTCTGTAAAGATGGTAGATGTAAACCAGTTTGTATCAAATCTTTCAGGTGGTAACAAACAGAAAGTCGTTCTTGCAAGATGGATCGGAAAAGATTCTGATATTGTTGTTTTGGACAGTCCTACCCGAGGAATCGATATTAAGGTAAAACAGGACATCTATCAGTTGATGAACCAGATGAGAAAGAACGGTAAATCCATCATCATGATCTCAGAAGAGTTGATGGAGCTGATTGGTATGAGTGATCGTATCATTATTATGAAAGATGGAAAAATCAGTGGTCAGCTGGATAGAGATAAGAACCTTGATGAAAACGGTCTTATTTCTATGATGGTATAAGGAGGCAGCTATGGGAAGTCAAGTAAGTGCAAAAACAAATGATAAAGAGCAGCAGCTGAAAAAGGCATCTAAAATGGCCTTAATTCGTTCGCTCCTGCCAATCGTAGGATTGGTTGTTATTTTCCTGTTATTCAATGTCCTGACAGATTTCCGTATGATGGGAAATATGTCACTGGTACTTTCACAGGTATATGTAACTATGATTGCAGCTATGGGTGTTTTCTTCATTATGACAATGGGAGGTCTGGATTTCTCTCAGGGATCTATCCTCGGTATTTCATCCATCGTTGTATGTATTCTTTCACAGAAAAGCATTCCACTCGCAATTATCGGTGGCATTGCATCTGGTGCGGCAATTGGAGCTCTGAATGGTTACTTCTATGTATTCCGTAAGATTAAATCCTTCATTGTTACAATTTGTACCATGTTCTTATTCCGTGGATTTATCAAATACTTTACAACAAATGCACCTGTTGCGGGTTCTGCAAAACTGATCAACTATGACAGTACAGGACTTAAGATTGCATGTACGGTAGTTATTTTGATTATTGGATTCATTGCATTCCGTTATACAAAGTTCGGAACTTATCTGAAAGCAATCGGAGCCGGTGAAAAAGCAGCAATGTTCTCTGGTATCCGTACAGATAAGATGAAATTCCTCATCTATGTACTTGCAGGTGCAATTACAGGATTTGCGGCATTTATCAATGTAATCAAAGTCGGATCGGTTACATCTTCAGGTGGTAACCAGCTGGAAACACAGATTCTGATCGCGCTGGTATTAGGTGGTATGCCGATTTCCGGTGGCGCAAAGGTTCGTTTTGAAAATATTGTTGTTGGATCTTTACTGTACATCGTACTGAACAGTGGACTGACAATGATGGGATTCACAACACAGATGATGCAGCTCATTCAGGGTGTTGTATTCCTGATCTTCGTGGCAGTATTCGCAGACAGAGAATCTATCCAGGTAATTAAATAATAATTTACATATTGGGGAACTGACAGCTCTCGTTTACGAGAAGAATTTTCCGGATGTATACAGATCGGAAGTCAGGATTTGCAGTCCAAATAAGATTGCGGATCCTGATTTTTGGTCTATGTGGCAGAAATGGAGAGTTTATGCATAAGACAGAACAGGAAGGACTTAAATACCAAAAATTATATAATTGGGCACACACACTGATTACCAGTGGTGTGATTAAAAATATGGATAAATTTCCGTCAGAGACAAGCCTTCAGAAGAAGTTTGGATATTCCAGGCAGACGGTAAGGACTGCATTGCGGCAACTGGAGGAAGAAGGTCTGATTACCCGTGTGAGGGGAAGCGGAACCTATGTTTCTTATGACAGCAGTGGAGTAAATGGAGAAAGACCACAAATAGGTCTTCTTTTGAGCTATTATTCTGATTATTTGTTTCCGCGGGTATACGACGGGATTGAAGCTTCGCTGACAGAAAAAGGATATGGAATTGAGGTTGCGGTAACGAAGAACCGCCTGAATGATGAGACGATTTATCTGGAAGGTCTGCTCAAAGGAAATGTCAGTGGTCTGATCATTGAAGGATCGAGATCGGCATTTCCAAATCCAAACATTCGTCTTTATAAAGAAATCAAAAGAAGAAATATTCCGACACTGTTTATCCACAATCATTATGAAAATATGCCATTTGACAGTGTAGAAATGTCGGATTCCAGATCAGCTTACGAGTTGACCAGGATTCTGATCGAGAACGGGCACCGAAGGATTGGCGGAATCTTCAAGTATGATGACAGGCAGGGGATTGAGCGGTACAAAGGATTTGTTCAGTGCCTGTCAGATTACGGCGTGAAATTTGATGATGACTGTATTCGTTGGTATTCGACGAAGGATATGGAGGAGAAACTGAGCAAAAAGGGACTGCTTAGGATGTACAGACGGACGAAGGATTGTACGGCGATGATGGTCTACAATGATGAGGTGGCGGATTATTACATGGAGTTCCTGGAAGAGAGAGGGCTGCATGTGCCGGAGGACATTTCGCTGGTATCTTTTGATGATGCAGAGCTTCAGGATTCGAGTACCAGTATCCAGCTGGTGACAGCGGTGCATCCAAAGTATCAGCTCGGACGTATCACAGCAAAACATCTTCTGCGGATGATGGAGGATCCGGAATGGCAGCAGAAAAATTATTCGTACCGGTTTCCTGTAAAGATTAGAGATGGAAATTCAGTGCGGAAAATATAGAAAGAGTGAAAAGCAGGTGACGAAATCCGGATTTACAGTAGTAAAGTTTTAAAATTATCAATTGTTGACGTGAGAAAAAATTTATTATACACTTATCAGGTTAAGAATGTACGGATTTGAGAGATTTGTACAAGAAAAGGTAAGGAGAGTACAGATGAAGAATTTTTATCAATGGTACCGGAAACATATCACCGGTGCGATATTTACAGGATTGATACTTGGAATCCTGACAGGACTTTTCCTGGCAGGAAGATTTGAAATTATTCTCACAACAACAAGTGTGCTGGGAAGCATTTATATGAATGCGCTGAATATGATGATCTTCCCGATGGTGTTCTGTTCGATCGTCATGGGAATTACAGGCATCGGAAGTGCAAAAACAACAGGAAAGATTACCGGTGCGGCTATGCTGTTCTTTCTTGCAACAACTGTAATTGCAAGCTTTGTAGGACTGGTGATTCCGAGAATGATCCACCTTGGAAAAGGTGTCAGCTTTGAGATGGCGACATCCGATATTCAGGCAACAAAGATGAACAGTATTCTGGATACGGTAAAAGAACTGATCCCGTCCAACCCGGTTGCTGCATTTGCAGAGGGGAATATGCTTCAGGTTCTGATGTTTGCACTGATTGTCGGATTTACTCTGATTGCGATCGGAGAAAAGGGAGAGCCATTATTAAAGGTGATTGATTCCTGTAACGAGGTGTGTCTGAAGGTAATCAGTACTGTTATGTATTTTACACCGATCGGTGTATTTTGTACCATTGTTCCGGTTGTAGAAGCAAATGGAACGAGTACGATCGTATCACTGGCAACACAGCTGATCATTCTGTATGTTGCATTTTATGGATTTGCATTTATTGTGTACGGCGGTGCAGTAAAATTTCTTGGAAAGACAAGTCCGTTCAAGTTTTTCCGTGCGATCATGCCGGCAGCACTGAATGCATTCGGAACCTGTTCAAGCTCGGCAACCATTCCGATCAGTAAGAGTTGTGTGGAGAATGAACTTGGTGTTTCCAACCAGATTTCCAGTATTGCAATCGCATCCTTTGCGGCACTTGCTACGATGGCAGGACTTCCGGCAGGTGTTATGGGCGTTTATATCAGTATCAATACGCTTTGCGATATGGGAGCAACCTGTGTAAATGTTATTGGTGATATGGCAGGCTGTGTGGTATTGCAGGAGAAGATTGATCTGAAGTAGGACGAAAGAAAATAGACGAAAATATAGGCAGCTGGTCTGAAAAGATCAGCTGCCTTTTTACATATTATTCATCTAATAATTTGAATTTCATATACACCGGATCATGATCCGAGTAGCTATAACCGGTATTTATATTTTCATATTCTGTGCATTCAATATTATCGGAAGTAATAAATCCGTCCAGCGTCACCGTGTAGGTCACACCAGGTACATATTCCATATCTGCATTCCGTGCACTGTCCCAGAGAGCATCCTTTTCACTGTCAGAAAGATTGTCCAGGCAGAATGAAAAGTGTTCCGGAAGCTCTTCGCGTGGGAATGGATAAGCCCAGGACTCACAATTTTCTGCATCTTTTTCGGATGCCTTAAGGTCATGGTTGAAATCACCACCGCAAAGTACATAATTACCGGCTTCGTATTCCTTTTCCATATCTGCACTCAGCATACGGATCTGTGCTTCGCGAATCGCATCACTGTTGCCGTAAGCAGACATGTGAAGCAGGAAGATAACCAGTTCCTTCCCGTTATCTACAGGGACTCTGGAAATGCTGTAACAGCGGTCAAGGTCAAAGAACTTGCTGAAGCTTGTCGATATCGGAAAGCTTCTTCTCAGAGAATCCGTAACCGGATATTTGGAGAAAAGAGCAAGTCCGGAACGGCTGCGACCATGCGGCTGTGTGAATGGATAAAAAAGGAATGCGGAATCGTAATTCTGTGCAAATACCGTATTGTAACTTGGAATCGTATCCTTTAAAATTGAATATTCATCTACATGGTAGCTTCGTGTAGAGTTCAGATCAACTTCCTGGATCAGTGCGAAATCCGGATCTTTGGAAGCAACCAGTTCTCCGGCACTCTGAATATCAGATTCGACACTCTCCTTACTTTTTGCCCAGGAAGATTTTCCGCCGTCCATAAAGAAGCTGAAGTCCGGCGTGTAGGCTCCGAAACCAACATTGTAGGTCAGAGCGGAATATTCTTTCTCGGTTGTCAGTGTATCAGCTGCGGTTGTTCCATCGGAAGTTTTCTCGATCTTCAAAGCCTGATTATCCGGAATGCGGTGATAGCTTGCAAAGAGATAGATCAGATATGCAATCAGCGCAACCAGAATGATAAGCAGGAAGATTCCGAGAACTTTTAATATCTTTTTTATGTTCTTTTTCATAATATCCCCTTTTTGTTTGTTGAATTTCAGATAAATCTATGTAAAATATAAGTTTACTATAGCATGTCTAAAAGATTATTTCTATAGAATTGAGAAAAGAAAACAGGTATAGTAAACTATAAAATAAAGCGAAAAATCTCATTGAAGTTCTTATTGCATCTCGTTATAATAGGAAATGGAGAAATGAAATCACAATAATATTGGGGAAATAATATGTGATTAGATCCGAGTATTTATTTAATGTTTGGGAGGTTTACCATGAACGAAAAGAATTACAGCAAAGTACCAGTATTTGAGAACGGACTTGCACAGCCGGTATTTCCACTTACAGATGGAAAGACAGGAGAAAAGTATGATCCGGCAACATCCAGTATCGTAAGATATTGTGTTTATGTGGAAACGGATTACGATGTGGACGGAGATGGAAAAAGAGATCTTGTGAAAGCTGTTGTCCAGGTACCAAGAAGTGCAGTAGAGGGGAATTATAAGGCTGCAACTTTATATGAGGCACGTCCATATGCGGCGGGAGTCCAGGAAGATGGATATCCGCATATGAAAGAAGTGGCAGAAAAAGAATATCATCCGGTTAATTTTGCAGATCTTGACAAAAAAGTGGATGCGCATGTTCCGCAGGGATGTATCAGTGCAATGGATCTTTCTTTAAAAGCAGATCCGGCAGACTGGTATTATCCGGATAAAGGAAATAATAACATTATGGTTTTTGAAAATATCGACACCTTTGATTATTATCTTGTACGTGGATTTGCAGTTGTTTTAAGTGCGGGATTTGGTTCAAAAGGATCTGACGGATTCAATTATGTTGGTTCAGACTATGAAAGAGACGCTTTCAAAGCAATTGTAGAATGGCTGCATGGAGACCGTATCGGATATGCAGACCGCGAAGGAACGGTTGAGACAAAGGCAGACTGGTCAAACGGAAAGGTTGCCATGACAGGAAGATCTTACGCCGGAACCATGCCGTTTGCAGTGGCAACAACAGGAGTAGAAGGACTGGAGACAATCGTACCGATCGCAGGAATCGCGGACTGGTACAGCCAGCAGAACATGCAGGGCGCACAGCGGTACTGGCCGAAAGAAATGCTGAACAGCTTCCTTGCCTATTTTTGTTCCAGCCGTTACAATGATGCGACATTAACCGAGAAGCAGCGGGAGGATATGGCAGCATTCCATCATGAGATGAGCCTTCAGCAGATCAAGGGTGGATTTGACTATAATCCGGAATTCTGGGGTATGGGAAATTATCGCCTTCATGCAGACCGGATCAAATGCAGTGCACTCATCGTACAGGGACTGAATGACGAGAACGTGTCTACCAAGCAGTATGAGATGATGTACAAATCTTTCCAGAAGGCAGGAAAGAATGTAAAAGCAATCCTTCATCAGGGTGCACATATCACACCAACGATGCCGAAGCGATATGGAATCCTTGTGGATGGTAAATTCTATGATGATATTATCAATGAATGGATTTCTCATTATTTATACGGAGTTGAAAATGGTGCAGAGAACAGACCGGCAATCCTGGTGCAGATGAACTATGACCAGAGAAAATGGGAGACAGCAGATTCCTGGGAGACAGCATATAAGATGAATCTTACGTGCGAAGAACAGGGAACAACTGTAATCGATACAGACTGGGAAGCAGCGGGTGTCAGTGCAGAGAACTTCGATGATGTGATGGGTGTGAGATCAAGCAATATGGCACAGCGTTATGTGACGGATCCATTTAAAGAGGCAGTGACATTACAGGGAACAACCTGCGTAAGATTAAGAGCAGCGTTAAAAGATGGAGATGCAGAAGCAGATTTCAATCCGGTAAACAGTAATGATGCAGATACTCTGACGATGAAGCTTGGAATGCATGAAATGTCAGGACGTATGGATGATGTGAAGCTTACTCTTCTTCTTTGTGACGTGTGCGATGAAGAATTTGACAGCATTCAGTCTGTAGATCCGCAGAGAAATACAATTCCGGTCAATGTGGTAAAAGAAGGTGGAATTATCAGCGGAGGAGAGGTTCCGGCATGGAATGAAGCGGAGTTTGCTACTGTACATAAGAAATACCGTGTGATCACACGGGCATTTGCAGATCTGTGCAATCCGGAAGCAGGATACGAACCGGAGACAGCACAGAACAGTATCGAACTGAAAAAGGGTGAATACCATGATTACCATATTTATCTGAATGCGACAAGATATACGGTAGAGCCTGGACATAGTCTGGCACTGGTCATCACGACAGAGGATCCGATCAACTGTCTGATCCACAAGACCTATTCTGTGGAAATCGAGAATGCATCAGTGACAGCGGAAGTTCCGATGACTGAAGCGGTAGAAAATCGCGTGATGACGAGAAAATAAATTACATAAAAGGATAGTTATATAAGTATTTCATGAAGGATCACCAATTCCCGGAAACAGGTTTTGGTGGTCTTTTTTTCACAGTAATGCAGATGTAGCCTATGCTTCACAAAAATTTTTTAGATATATCGGGATAATTCTTTTTATTTTTTTGTAAATATTGTAAAATAATTAGAAATGGAAATAACAGGAAACTGCGTAGGAGAAGTCTGGAGGAAAAGACATGAATGCGGAAGAACGAATGACAAAAGGACAATTAGAAGAAGAAATCCAATATTTTCGGAAGATCTTTCAGGAGATCCGTCTTTTCCCAATTGGAAATATATCAGATATTGATGAAGAATGGAGAAAAATCAACGAGGGGCAGAGCTGCTATCATTATTGAAAACGGGAAACACCCTGTGATAACTGTGTAGCGATGCGTGCAGCGACCACGAAAGAAGAAAAAGGAAAGCTGGAGATTGTAAATGGCAGAATTTATCAAGTGATCGCACGTTATATAGAAGTGGATGAGAAGCCATATGTGCTCGAGCTGATCCGTTGCCTGGAAAGCTGACTAAAGAAGAATTTGAGACTATGAAAGAGCATACGCTGATTGGTGCTTCTATGCTGGATAAGCTGGAGCATTATAAGGATGAGAAGATGATCAAGATCGCATACCAGATCTGCAGATGGCATCATGAGCGTTATGATGGTAAAGGGTATCCGGATGGTCTGACCGGAGAACAGATTCCAATTGCGGCACAGGTCGTATCTGTGGCAGATGTTTATGATGCGTTGGTGAGCAAGCGTGTATATAAAGATGCGTATTCACATGAGCAGGCAATGAAGATGATCCTGAACGGAGAGTGCGGAGCGTTCAATCCGCTTTTAATGGAAGTCCTTGTGGAAATTCGGGATAAAATAAAAGAAGAAATACGTTACGAGGCATAAAAAAGAAGAAACGTCCGTCATGAAAAATCAGTTGTATTTCCCTGACGAATTGTGTATAATAAATAAAATATTCATTTTATATACCAAAAATAAGAAAATGAAAGATGAAGAGGAAAATCTTTCAATCCTGGAGGGGAATAAGGGATGTTATCTACAATTGAGTCGGTGAATAATGTAGTCAATAATTTTATCTGGGGTGTGCCGGCAATGATCTGTATCATCGGAGTAGGACTTCTGCTCAGTGTCAGAACCGGATTTATCCAGATCAGAAAATTTCCATACGCTATGAAGGTGACGATTGGGCGCATGCTTCGGAAAAAGGATGCATCAGATGGTGCGATGACGCCATTTCAGGCAGTCTGTACTGCACTTGCGGCAACGGTCGGAACCGGAAATATTGCAGGAGTTGCAGGAGCGATCGCAATCGGCGGACCGGGAGCAGTCTTCTGGATGTGGATCTCCGCACTTCTTGGAATGTGTACTAAATTTTCAGAAGTAACACTTGCCGTACATTTCCGTGAAAAGAATGCAGAAGGGGATCTGGTCGGCGGACCAATGTATTATATTAAGAATGGTCTGAATAAAAACTGGCACTGGCTTGCATATTTGTTTGCTGCATTCGGCGTGCTGACGGTATTCGGGACCGGAAATGCGACACAGGTCAATACGATTACGACAGCGATCGATTCCGCATTATTCAACTACGGGGTGATCAGAACCGATGCAGCAAAGACGGTCAATCTTGTGATCGGAATTGTGCTTGCGGTGTTGATTGCACTGATCCTTCTCGGTGGAATCAAGAGAATCGGACAGGTAACGGAAAAGCTTGTACCGTTCATGGCGGTTATCTATATTCTGCTTGCAGTTGGTGTAGTTCTGCTGAACTTTAAGAATATTCCACATGTGTTTGTTTCCATTTTTGAAGGGGCATTTACACCGGCATCGGTTACTGGTGGAGCTGTAGGAAGTTTCTTTATGAGTATGAAAAAGGGAGTATCCAGAGGAATTTTCTCCAACGAGGCAGGGCTTGGTACCGGATCGATCGCACATGCATGTGCAGATACAAAAAAACCGGTGAAGCAGGGATTCTTCGGAATCTTTGAGGTATTTATAGATACGATCGTAATCTGTACACTGACCGCACTGGTAATCCTGTGCAGCGGAGTTCCGATTGGTTACGGGGAGGCAGCAGGTGCGGAGCTTACGATTCTTGGATTTACTTCTACATATGGGAACTGGGTATCGATCTTTACCGCGGTTGCGATGTGCTGTTTTGCATTTTCAACCATTATCGGATGGGGGCTTTACGGAACCAGATGTATTGAATTTTTATTTGGAACGAAGATCAACAAACCGTTTATGGTGCTGTATTCAGAGTTATAGGACAAAATGTGTTGATAGAAACCGCCTTCAGCCCTTGAAAA
>ENA-OPDD01002183-OPDD01002183.1-human-gut-metagenome-genome-assembly--contig:-NODE-2183-length-12319-cov-1.960861_pt1 | contig 12319 bp, 8 predicted proteins | sample MGYA00241574_ERZ501499 | MGnify/ENA primary metagenome ERZ501499 (study PRJEB25962, sample SAMEA2042576) | human gut metagenome | biome: human gut; feature: human-associated habitat; material: faeces...
GTGCGCGGCGACGAGGTGATCACGATCAATATCCCGGCCGGTGTGGCGGAAGGCATGCAGCTCTCCATGAGTGGGAAGGGGAATGCGGCCCGTCATGGAGGTATTAACGGTGATTTGCTGATCTTGGTCGAAGAAGAGCCGCATCCGGAACTGATACGTGACGAGAACGACATTCTGTATAACCTGTTACTGAGTGTGCCTCAAGCGGCTTTGGGTGGCACAGTTGAAGTTCCGACCATCGATGGTAAGGCTAAAGTCAAAATCGAGCCAGGGACTCAACCGGGGAAAGTACTCCGTTTGCGAAACAAAGGGCTTCCCTCTGTTAACAGTTATGGAACGGGAGACCTGCTTGTAAACGTAAGTGTTTATATTCCGGAAACGTTGTCTGCGTCAGAGAAAGATATCATGAACGGCTTGGAGAATTCTCCTAATTTCCAACCGAAGAAATCTGTCAAGGAGAAGATTTTCGATAAGTTCAGACATATGTTCGATTAACATTTTGTGGCGTTTGGGAATAAAAAGGCTGTGTCAAGAATTGCGACACAGCCTTTTTATTTCCGCCATACTGATTGGCTTCCGGTCGTAAATGGAAAAGGCCTTGTTTCAAAACATGTATGTTTTGAACTCGATATCTTCTGGATGTGAAAAGAAGTATTATCCATTTATAGAAAGATAGTTGTTTTGTGGAATAAGGTATACATCTTCTCTCTGTAGGTCAGTGCCTTTTCCTCGATAGCCAATAAGCTGTATGTATTTTTTAAATCATATTGTATGATTACTGTCTCATTTAATAGACTTATAAGAAGGTAGCACTTACCTCTTTCACTTTCTTTGTAACTGATTAAATAGTTGTTTTGAACTATGTGAATTGTGTAGTCTTAAATCACTTCATATTCTTGGTATTTCAGTATTTATAGGGAGTTGATATATATGAATTGTTTGCTGAAGTTGTGAAGATGGACCTTAAAATCAAAAGCTATTGAAATAATATGGATTTTTCAAATACAAGAAGGTCCACCCTTCTGTTATGAAGAGCAGACCTTTTGAAAAAAAATTATCAAAATATTTCAATTAATCCCATCCCGGATTTTGTTTTAAATTGGGATTTAATCCGATTTGGTTTGTCGGAATAGAGAACAAATAGTTCTTGGGATCTATAAAGTTTGGAACAGGATTTGTCATTCGTTTTGTATAAACATCAATGGCACCGTCTACGAAACCTAATCCGGATTTAATGGATTCATAATCTTTTGTATTATATCCATTTAAATCATTCTCACTTGTTGCTTTGTCTGGAATGATACCCAATTTCGGTTGGTTCAGGCGAATACCGCAGGCCCAACGCATTAAGTCGTGATAACGATAACCTTCTGCCATTAGTTCAACACGACGTTCACGGCGGATTTCGCGGATCAAGTTGGCGTTCGGGCCTTTGATTGTTGGATATTCGGCGACCAATTTCGGGTCTTCAATCGGATTTGTTGTCAAATGGTGATTAAAACCAACCCGATCACGCAAAGCGTTGATTGTTTTATCTAATTCGGGATCTTGGCCAAGTTCGGCTCCTGCTTCTGCACGTATCAGAAGAATCTCTGCATAACGGAAGATTGGAGCGTCTAATGTTCCAATATGATGAGATGATGTGTATTCTGACGGATTGTAATATTTGATAACACCATATCCCGTAGATGTACTAACACTTCCACTGGTATATTTACCGATATCCGGACGTTTCCCTTCTAGGTAATAGGTGTATTCACCAGCTTCGGGAGTCGGTACTGTTTGTAGTAAACGCGGATCTCGATTCTTTAGTTCGGCGATTAATGTAGTATGATGAGAGTGGCCTTCGCAGCCGCACATAGAGATTGGTTTTCCTGTTGTTGCACACAAATAATCTTCAACAGCGTCACGACTCAAACCGATAGGAGATTCACCGACTGCAATTTGGCGGCTTAAGTTATTTCCTTTGCCGACAGTCGGATCATATTCCTTCGACAGAATAATTTCAGGATTGGAGTTGTAATCTGCTTGGATAAATAATTCATAATAGGCTTTACCAGGTTTTGAACCTTGGAACAATGAATAGCCATATTCGGATTTCATCAGTTCGCCTGCTGCTTCATAAGCGGCTTTGAGCAATTCGGTATCACCTTCCATATTATGATAACGGCGGAAAGTTCCTTCAAATAAACATATACGTGCCTTTAATGCAAGTGCAGCGTCTTTGCTGATGCGGTAGACACCTGTCGTTTCTTTTTGGGGTAACCATTCAATCGCTTGATCAATGTCTTTTATCATGTTTGCTACAACGGTAATACGGGAATCGCGGCCTTTGTATAGGTCTTCGTCTCCAGGAACCAATACTTTGTCATACCAAGGTACATCGCCAAAGCGTTTTACTTTATTAAAGTAATCCAATGTCTTGAAGAATAAAATTTCACCAGCATAACGATGTTTTACGGCCTCGGTTTCCGGGGATAGTTCGTAATCTTGCATAAAAGCATTACAAGCACGAATATTTTCCCATTTCCAATTGTCATTGTCTGCTGTAGAAATGCTGTGTTGACTGAAAGCTACAGAGTTTGCGTCCCACGGAAGTAGGTCATCAGACTGGAAATCAGTTTCCATCATCCCAAAATTATATTCGTTCGGATTTCCATGTCCGGTGATTAATTTGGGATATAAATCATTACAATATTGCTCTAATGCCTGTGCATTGGCATTTGCAAAGTATTGTTGTGTACTGATAGAGTCTAATGGCTCTTTATCCAGTACATCACAACTTTGGGTTGTGAGGAACAATAAACCACCAAATAATATAATTGACTTTTTCATGTTACTTTGTCTGTTTTTAGAATGTTACGTTGATACCAAATGAATAAGAACGGGTGAACGGGTAAACACTACCGTTGTCGTCAACTTTCAAGTTACCGTTATTGTCACGTCTGCCTACAGCATCCGGATCGAGGTATTTGTACAATCCTGTAGCTTCCCAAAGATTCTGACCGCTTACGAACACTTTTAGCTGACCAATGCCGTATTTATTGATGAGCGCTTTAGGAATAGTGTAGCTTAATGTAACATCTTTCAGACGGATAAAAGCACCGTTTTGCAGATATTTTGTCTGTGTTTGTTTACTTCTATCACTCCAAGTCGGAATAGGATAGTAAGCGTTCGTATTGGTTTCACTCCAAGAGTTATCGATGATGTAATCATTTAAGTTAGCCCACCAAATACCTGTCTTGTATCCCCAAAATACAGGAGAGTCCAACCATACGTCGCGTTTCATTGTACCTTGGAAGAACAGACGTAAGTCAAAACCTTTCCATGAACCACTCAAGTTGAGGTTGAAATTGTAGCGGGGAGTTGTATTACCAATGACTTTTTTGTCGCCCGAATCACCAACACGATTATTCCCACGGTCAATTTTTCCATCACCGTTCAAATCTGCATAACGAATATCTCCTGGTTTCCAAGTTGTGCTGATGAAAGCCTGTTTATTGGCCATTTCTTGGGCTTCAGCTTCATCTTTAATGAAGCCATCTGTTACATATCCCCAAATTTCGCCGATTTTCTTTCCCTGGTAATGAGTTTCATCCAAACTTAATGTCGGATTATCATATTTCGTGATCTCAGAAGTGTTGTCTGAGATGCCGATGCTGATAGAGTAATCCAAAGGACTGCCGGCCACGTCTTTAATCTGATCGTTCCACGTTAAAGATAATTCCATACCTTTGGTTCTCATATCTGCCAAGTTCTCTTTACCACCTGTCGTCCCTAATACAGCCGGGTAAGTTTTGTTTACGACCATTCCTTTTGTATCGCGGATGTAATAGTCAAAAGATCCAGTGAAACGGCCGTTCAGCATAGTCCAGTCTAAACCGATATTGGTTGTGTAAACTTTTTCCCATGTGATGTTTGTACTAGCCAATGTCGGAGCTTTCAAGCCACTAATGATACCGCCGTTCATCAGATAGGCCAAAGATTCGCTTGTCAAGAAACTTAAATATTGGAAATTGCCATCTGTAACTTGATTGCCTAATGAGCCATATGAAGCTCTGACTTTTAGGTTGTCGAAAATATTACGAGCTGGTTCGAAGAAACTTTCTTCAGAGATACGCCAACCTGCTGATACCGAGGGAAAGAATCCCCAACGATCACCAGACATATATTTGGATGAACCGTCATAGCGACCATTTACCTCAAGCAAATATTTTTGCATGTAATCATAATTCAAACGGAAGAACGCACCCTGTACAGCCCAGATTGTTGCTTCTTCACTTGGCATGTTATAAGTACTGGCCAAATCGGTGACAGGGAAATTGTTATCAAATAGATTACTAGTGCTTACGCTTAATTTAGTCGTCTTTTTGCTTTCTTGGTTGTAACCGACCATTACACCTAAATTGTGCTTGTCATTGAATGACTTCTTGTAGTCAGCCCATAAGTTCAATGCTTGATAAGTATCTCCGTAATTAGCTTTTGTTACACCTCCAGGTGTACCAACGGATAGCGGAGATAACGTACTTTCTTCTGGCATTGTCTGATACAGTATCTTGCCGTGCTGGGTTTGATCTTGATAGAATTTGTTTCCGGTATAATCTCCCTTGATTGATAAACCGGCTAACGGTGTCAGATTAAAGGCGGCAGTGTACCAAAAGTCATCCGAGTTGGTTTTGTCTCGCCCAGCTCCATCTAGTAAACCAGCAAAGTTATAGTTGAAGTTGCTACCTGCTATACCTGCAAAATTATTACCATCTGGCAGGTAAACAGGAATAGTTGGGAATCCACGATAGATTTCGTAAAAAATGTTTCCTAAATTAAAATTGCTGGTGTAGGGATAATCACTTGTATTGCGGTTATATTTTGTACGGAAAGTTACTTCCAACCATTTTGTAATCTGAGTGGAAAAGTTGAAAGACATATTAATACGTTTGTATTTATCCGTACCATATTGCAAAATACCATCTTGTCCTTTATAACCAATAGAGCCGTAGTAAGTCGTCTTGTCTGAACCACCGCTGATACTTGCATTATGCTGTTGCATGAATGACGGTTTGTACATTACGTCGAACCAATCGGTGTTCCCAGCATAAGCCCATTGTCCGGCAGCAGTTATTGAATTGTCTGTTGTATAAAATGCAGAAGGACCTCTTCCCGCAATGAAATCATCTACAGCCTGAACGTGTTCATCTTTGAAATACTGTCCGCTGCCATTGTTCACGTTTGCCTGATTCATGGCACGAATCCACTTATCGGAAGAAACACCATCCGGTAAGCGAGAGGCCATCGACCAAGAAAAGTTGTTATTGTAGTTGATTTGAACTTTTTGTTCTTTTTTCCCTTTTTTAGTTGTGATCAATACAACGCCAAAAGCGGCACGGGCACCATAAATAGAACTTGCAGCAGCATCCTTCAATACTGTTATATTTTGTACATCTGTAGGATTTATTGATGCTAAATCACCTTCATAAGGCATACCATCAACCACATACAATGGCTTTGTATTTCCCATATAAGTAGTAATACCACGAATAACAACATCATTACTGTTGCTTGAAGTTTTATTTATACCTGCTACCAATCCTTCAATACGTGACAACACATCCGTTTCCAGTTTACCCTTCGTACTTTTCTCTGAAATCACAGAATAAGATCCTGTTGCTCGTTCTTTGGACAAAGTCTGATAGCCAGTTACTACAACATCCGCCAGTGCAGTGGCATTAGTTTCCATTTTCACATTCACCACTTTCTTACCAGCTTGTACCTTGACTACTTTATCTGCCATTCCAACAAAAGTAAATGACACTAAATCACCAGGAGTAACCCGCAAACTATACCGACCATCTATATCGGTTACAGTACCCTGACTTGTACCTCCAATCATAATGGTAGCTCCAATAATACTTTCTCCGGTTTCATCCATAACCACACCTGTCATATAAAAGGGTTCATGTTTTCCGGTTGTTTTCTCAGCCTTTGAAGGTAAAATAAGAATCAAATTTCTTTTTACTTCATATCGTAATGAAGTCTGTTTACAAAAATCGTCCAAAACCGCATTCAAAGAAGTTTTGGTGTAAAATAAACTTACCCGTTTTCCTGAATCAATATTTTCTTCATCGTAAACAAAATGGATCTTTGCTTCCCTTTGCAGTTGATCCAAGGCTGTTCTGATTAAAACATTGTTCACATTGATAGTCACTTTAGTATCCGTTTGGGCAAATGCTTCACCCACCGAACAACAAAATACTATCAATGCAACAAAGCATTTCACCATGAGGCCTTTGCGACAGATAGTTTCGCTCAAAAGTTTTGTACTCATAATTGTTTGTTGATTTATTATTAAAAAAAGTCAATTCTCTCCTATCATTTTACTTTCTCATTCGTGCTTATCTTCAATGTAAATCGTTTCTCCTTCGCGGGTAAAATGTACATTAGACACTCTCTCAATTACTTCAATAGCAAAATTTAACTCTTCATCCCTGAAGATGATACCTGCAAATCTTTTATCTTTCAAAGATTCATTTTTAAAATAGATATCTACATTATACCACCGTGACAGTTGGGCAACAATTTCAGACAAAGACGTATTACGAAACTCATAATTTCCCTTCGCCCAAGAAGTAAATAGATAAGCAGGCACATCACGTGTCACTATATCATCATTATCCAGTTCAATAACCGCTTGTTGGTCAGGATTTAACACAACCGAAACTTTAGCTGTACTTACTTTAATACGCCCTTCTGCAAGAGTTGTATATACCTTATAATCAGGATAAGCAGATATATTAAAACTTGTACCAAGTACCTCCACCGAATGTCTGTTTGTATGAACTATAAAAGGATGTTTAGCATCTTTCGCCACTTCAAAAAAAGCTTCCCCTTTTAACCGAAGTTCCCGGGTATTGCCATTAAAGGCTACCGGATAGGTCAGCTGGCTTTCTGAGTTATCAGATTAGAAAATTAATTATTAAAAATTATATTGCTTTTTACCGTATTAATGACAAAGATAAAATAGTAAATGTTGAAAGAATTCTATATAATGCTAGTAATTGGCTGGACAAATTGTAAATAATTCACAATAATTGATTGGCATTATTATTGATTACAGTAGAATTTACATTAGAAATAGTACCTTTTTTAACAGACAAGTCCACTTTTTCTCCATTCTCTAAAGTAAGGATAGCCTTGCGGCTGCCTGTTTCCGGAAATGAAATCACAGCAGCCACTACAGCCTCCTTGTTTTGCGTGTTATTGTGGAGAGAGAATATATGACTAATTCCTAAAATAAGAAAAAGAAGAGCCGCTGATGCCGCTACACAATATAAACTGATACGGCGTTTCCTTCTTTTTTCAAGCTTGTATTGCAGGTTTTCCCATGAACGTTCATGATCATATTGACAACGAAATTCTTCTTTTCGCTGCGCTATATAATACTCAAAAGACTTTTTGTTCTTTTTTGGATTCTCTTTGTTCATCGATTACTTTCTTTTAATAAAAGAGAGCCCAAATTAATAAATGGGTGACAGGAAAAGAAGAAAAATTTAATTTTAGTAAAACAGTGAGTGTAGATTGTATTCTTTTCTTAATTGTCTCAAGGCTCTTGTCAGATGAGTTTTTAGGGTATTCACAGAAATATGGAGTTCTTCAGCCGCTTCTTTATATTTCTTATTTTCCATAATGACAGCTCTCACTACTTGTAATTCCTGACGAGGTAATTTTTGTAATTTTTCCAATAATAACTTATTTCGTTCCTCTTGCTCCTCTTCATCTATAGACTCTTCAGGAATACTCATATCAAGACCTGAGAGTTCCTCCATAGATAACATGTTATTTTTCTGTAAAGTATTGATTGCCGCATTCCGCACAGACAAATAAAGATAGTAACGAAGATTTTGATTTATTTTCAAGTAATATTTCTTCTCCCAAAAATAGATAAAGAAATCCTGCACAATATCTTCAGCCATCTCAAAAGAATCGGTCAGTTGCACTGCATATATACATAATTTCATGTGATAAGCATCAAATAATAAACGAAAAGCCTCCTTGGGAGATGTCCGGAACAACTCCAAGATATACTTATCCTTTTCGCTATTATCTTTTAAATTTATCACCATGATAATACACTAATAGATATAAAAACTGAAAAAAGGTTCTATAAATCATTAGATTTACAGAACCTTTCATATGTTAAAGGGTGACTAGTGGGATTCGAACCCACGACATTCAGAACCACAATCTGACGCTCTAACCGACTGAACTATAGTCACCATGTTAGGCTTTCCTTTCGAAAGCGATGCAAAGGTACTGTTTTTTTTTATATCCGCAAACTTTTTGAGGAAAAATTATTCAAAAAAATACTCTTTTATGCCTCCATTCGATTTCCCTAATAAATTCTCAGTTCCTTTCAAGAAACGTTTCATCACATTAAGTTCCTCATTATGAATGGATTTATTTATAAAAGTAACAGGATATAATTCAAAGTTCTTTTTTTTACTTAAAACTGGTCTCGAAGTCCAAACCAACGCATATTCACAATTCACTAAACGAGTTATTCGAAAAATCCGTTGCAACTTCAATCTCACCATAGCTCCTCCATCCGTTTTTTCTTTCGACATATTTGAGATAAAATTACCTAATGAATAAACAATGACATGCCGGGCAGGAGTCCGGGAGTCTTTTACAATTTCCATAGGCTGGAGTACATGCGGATGCGAACCTATTACATGATCAACTCCTTGTCCAATCAACCAGCCAGCCAGTTCACGCTCCGATCGTTCAGGGAACGAACAATATTCCACTCCCCAATGCATACAGGCTATAATAACATCAGGAAGTTTCCTGCGCGCATCAAGAATATCTTTTTTTATCTGTTCCCGATTAATATAATTAACCATATTCGGAGCATCAGTCTTCAAGCCATTCGTTCCATAAGTATAGTTCAACAATACAATTCTAAAACCATTTTTCTCAATCAATAACGGGTAGTTCCTATGGCGTTCTTCCGGGTTCCTATAGGTCCCAGCATGATGTATTTTCAAAGAATCCAGCATCAGGATAGTACGTTCCAGCCCCAGTTTCCCCTTATCCAGACAATGATTGTTAGCGGTCAGCAATACATCAAATCCGGCTTCCTTTATGGCATAAAGATATTCGTCCGGAGCACTGAACACCGGATACCCTCTATAAGGCTTTCCTCCCAATGTCACCTCCAAGTTCCCTATAGCCATATCCGCCTCACTTATTTCTTTCTTCACATGACGGAAACAATCATTATAATTATACCCGTCTCCTTGCCTGGCTGCATCAATTTGAGCCTGATGTTGCATCAAATCACCGACAAACAACAAAGAGATCTGATCTTGCGCCGATAGCGACAAACCAAACCATAGCAAAAAAAGAATGAAGATCTGTTTCATCTATTCTAATATTAAAGGGTACAAGATAGGAAAAAATTCGTAAAGAACAAAGTTCTACACTAATTTACAGTTTTCATACGCTTGAATTCCGTAGGAGCAACCCCGAACTGTGCCAACAGGCTTCACTAACCTGTACCCGTTCTGAAACAGCAGTACCATCGTTTTTTTCAAGCGAATAATACAAATAAAAATTAGAAAGAGGGTCTACAAGCATTTGCAACAAATCTTTATATATCACACACATGCCTTATTGATGACAATGACCCCAACAGAAACCACGTCAGCAAGCATGCCAACCGCCAGTCCAAAAGACAAGGACATTTAAAAAAAAGACCAAGACGTTTTTAAAAAAGACGGCGGCCTTTTAAAAAAAGCTCGTCACCTTTTTTAAAAATGACCTGATCTTTTTTACCACAGCCGGAATCCGCCATATTCCATAAAGGTACAAATCCTCTATGCGCACTTCTTACAAGAAAAAAAGCCTAAAAATAGCCTACTTTACATCAAAACGGAATAGCCTATAAAAAGAATATATATAACTGTTTTCAAGCCTCTTATGCAAAATTCAGCTTCAAAATATAATGAGGGCATAAGAGCATAAGTGAGAGCAATATTTTTTACCCTCACCATCTAAATCTTTTATAATAAACCTATTATACATGCAGTGAGAGCATGAGGGCATAAATGTCCCGAACTTCCCAGCGAGAAAGACCTATACATCAAGGACACTCCCGAAAATATAGTCATTCCGAAGAACAAAATAATCTTTTAAGAGCGAAAATCCTTCCTTATAATTTTACAGGTAAGTCCGAAAAACAGGCATAACTTTTGTTCATGAAAACAAGTGTGTCAAAAGCAGGTCAGCTTATCCTGTAAGCATTACCAAACTTTTGACACATTCTTTTTTATCCAGCAAGCTTCGCAAAGCATGTGGCACTTATTTGTAAATGGCCTTTTTTCCAGCCAGCAACGTATTCTTCATTAAAGATACAATCGTCATAGGTCCCACACCGCCCGGCACCGGAGTGATATAAGAACATTTGGGAGCCACTTCATCAAATTTCACATCCCCGGTCAGTTTGAATCCGGATTTCTTTGTAGCATCCAGCACACGGGTAGTACCTACATCAATAATGACCGCACCTTCTTTCACCATCTCAGCCTTTACAAAATTAGGCTGACCCAGTGCAGCAATGATAATGTCAGCTTCCTGACATTCTTTTACCAAATCCTTGCTGCGGCTGTGACAAACAGTTACAGTGGCATCACCCGGATAAGCCTTCTGCATCATCAGACTTGCCATAGGCTTACCTACAATGTTACTGCGGCCCAATACCACACATTTTTTTCCTTGGGTTTCAATGTTGTAACGCTTCAGCAATTCAAGAATACCGTTAGGAGTAGCAGATACATAGCAAGGAAGACCAATGGACATACGGCCTACATTGATAGGGTGAAAACCATCCACATCTTTCCGATAGTCAATGGTTTCAATCACTTTCTGCTCGGAAATATGTTTCGGCAAAGGGAGCTGTACAATGAAACCATCCACGTCAGCATCCTCATTCAGTTCTCTGACCTTTGCCAATAATTCTTCTTCCGTCACATCCGCTTCATAGCGAATCAGACTGGATTTGAAACCACATACCTCACAAGCCTTTACCTTGGCCGCTACGTATGTTTCACTTCCTCCGTCGTGTCCGACGAGAATTGCAGCTAAATGGGGACGCTTGCCACCTTTAGCCACGATTTCGGCAACTTCCGCAGCAATTTCCTGCTTCACCAGTTCCGAAATAGCTTTTCCATCAATTAGTTGCATACTATCTATTTACTTATAAATTATTCATTGAGCAACAAATGTAGTATAAATCAGCCATGCAGCATAATAAAAAAAGGAGAAAGTTTCACACTTTCTCCCTTATCTGTTTATTTAAGCATCACTTTTTAAGTTTCGGCATCATCTTACCCATCTTACTGCCGGTCACCATCTTCATCATCTTGCGAGTCTGGTCAAACTGCTTCAACAGACGGTTTACCTCCTGAATGCTGGTTCCACTACCTTTGGCTATACGTGTACGGCGCGTTCCGTTCAGAATTTCAGGATTTGTACGTTCCTGCGGAGTCATGGAATAAATAATCGCTTCAATACTCTTGAACGCATTATCATCGATATCAATATCTTTGATAGCTTTCCCCACACCCGGAATCATGGATGCAAGTTCTTTCAAATTACCCATCTTCTTAATCTGATGAATCTGGCTCAAGAAATCATTGAAGTCGAACTGATTCTTGGCAATCTTCTTCTGAAGACGCTTTGCCTCTTCCTCGTCATATTGCTCCTGCGCACGCTCTACCAAAGACACGATATCACCCATGCCGAGAATACGGTCTGCCATACGTGCAGGATGGAACTGGTCGATAGCATCCAACTTTTCGCCGGTACCCACAAACTTGATAGGCTTGTTTACCACGGTACGGATAGAAAGAGCAGCACCGCCACGGGTGTCACCATCCAACTTGGTCAGCACGACGCCGTTAAAGTCCAGACGTTCATTAAACTCACGAGCTGTATTCACCGCATCCTGACCGGTCATTGAATCGACCACAAACAAAGTTTCATCCGGATTTATCGCTTTCTTGATAGCCTCAATCTCGTTCATCATCTGCTCATCGATAGCCAGACGGCCGGCTGTATCGACAATGACCAAATCATACCCTTTCGCTTTTGCTTCATGAATAGCGTTCAATGCAATCTGCACCGGATTCTTGCTGTCCAACTCACTATATACAGGAACCTCGATTTGTTCTCCCAATACTCTTAACTGTTCGATAGCAGCGGGACGATAGACGTCACAAGCCACCAACAGCGGCTTACGGTTCTTCTTGGTTTTCAGCATACG
>ENA-OPDD01002185-OPDD01002185.1-human-gut-metagenome-genome-assembly--contig:-NODE-2185-length-12318-cov-2.388649_pt1 | contig 12318 bp, 18 predicted proteins | sample MGYA00241574_ERZ501499 | MGnify/ENA primary metagenome ERZ501499 (study PRJEB25962, sample SAMEA2042576) | human gut metagenome | biome: human gut; feature: human-associated habitat; material: faeces...
TGCGGCGTTGGGTGGCGTCAAGAAGGGTGCCGCGATTCCGGACTTCGCAGCCTCCGCGGATGCGGCGACCATCGCCACGAAGGTCAACAGCATCCTCACCCAGTTGCGCGCGATCGGTGTCATCGCCGCCTGACGTGGGGAGGTGTGTTATGGCCGACGAAACGGAAGAAAACCCATTCGCCACCCACACGGAATTGTCCAAACGCTGGAAGCAGATGCCGGACGACCCGGATTATGTTGACCAGCGGCTGGCTGATGCATCGCAGTTCATTCGCGAGCAGTGTCCCGGATGGCGCGATATCGCATCCGCCACGTTGGAACGCATCGCCTGCGAGCTCGCCAAGGATGTGATCTCGTCCGACATGCAGACCGAGGGCGCCGGTTTCGATACGACCGGTGCCAGCAATCTCAGTCTCACGGCGGGCAGTTTCACCCAGTCGATGACCTTCTCGAACCCTCGCGGCGAATTCTATCTGTCCAAGGGACAGAAGAAGGCGCTCGGACTCACCGGCCAACGCTTCTACAGCATCGACCTGTCGAACGGGGAGGCGTCATGAGGGGCGAGACCGTGAAAGTGGTGCGCTGCACGCCCACTGGCGAGACCGACCCGGGCGGCTCGCCCGTCACGAAGGACGATATCGAATCGGTGGGCAACGTGCTCGTCTCGCCGGGTGCCATGTCGAATGCAACCGATTCGCTGCGCCCTGACGGAGTGACCGTGGCGTTCACGTGCCTGTTCCCGCGCAGCTACGCATACCGGAGCCTGCGCGGGGCGAGCATACGCATCGACGAGCATGACTACAAGGTGATCGGAGACCCGAGGCCATTAGACGGCGGCATGAAGCCGACCGCCTGGAACCTCAAGGTCGAAGTCACGGATTCGAAGGGCTGATGTCCAATACCGTGAGACTCGATTATTCGGCGTTCCTCGCTTACCGCCAAAACGAGGGCGCACGCATTGTCAAGGCCGAAGCCGACAAAATCGCGGGACGCGCCAACTCCACCGCCATGCGTGACGTGCATGTGTCCGCCGGAGAGGATCACGTTCCGCGTTACGAGGCAAGCGTGCGCACCGGCCCCAAAGGTGCCACGGCGAACGTCTATCCGGCCAACCACGCGGCCCACGTCGACAACGCATTGCACAACACGCTTGCCAAAGCAGTGGGAGGTGGCGGCTGATGGCCGTGAACGCGGAGAAACTCGTCATGGACTGGCTCAACGCGGACCCGACGATCAAGGCCGAATATCCGGCGATGTTCGACGTGCCCGCCGGATCGTCGGCCACGCATCCGATGCCGTTCGTCACCGTCGAACAGGTCGGAGGCACGGACGAACCGTTTCGCAGCCTGCCGCTTATCGCGGTGCAGGTGTGGGGCGAGTCGCGCTGGCTGGTCTCCGAGGCTGCGGCGAAACTCATACTCCCCCGGCTCAAACGTATCGTCGAACTGCCCGAGGTCGCCGATATCGACATCACCGGGCGCACGCATTTCCCCATGCCCGACGGGCGGCCCCGTTACCAAATCATTCTCCAGTTGATTATCAAATCAGACGATTAGAAAGGCTGTAAATCATGGTTGATTCCACAACCAACGATTCCACCATGGTGTCGTTGGGCAAGTTCAAGGTCGGCGGCTACGCCTACTGGGCACCCGCCGGCACCACACTGCCCACCGACTCCGCCACCGCATTGCCCTCCGCGTACAAGCTGCTCGGCTACCTGTCCGAGGACGGCCTGACCAACACGACCGACACCGACACCACCGAGATCAAGGACGCCAACGGTACCACCGTGATGAAGATCATCACCAGCTACGCCGAGTCCTACCAGTTCGCCCTGCTCGAAGTGCTGCGAGCCGAGTCCGCGAAGCTCCGCTATAACTCGGACGCGGTCACCGGCACCGACAAGAGCATGACCATCAAACACCAGATGCCCTCCGACGAGGACTTCGTGCTCGTGTTCGAAATCGCGATGAGCGGCGACGTCAAGGACCGCCTCGTGATCGGCAACGCGACCCGCGCCGAGTTCGGCGACCGCCAGGTGCATGCCGGCGACCCGCAGGTGTACGACATCACCGTCTCCGCCAACGACATGGGCTCCGGCGTCACCGCCATCGAATACGTCGGCATCGCCGCGTCCCGTAGCGTGGCCGTCACCGAGGCCCTGGTCGGCAAGGTCATTGATCCGGTCAACGGCGACGAGAACGCCGAAACCGGCGAAGGGACCCCGGCCGCCGAATAACGGTTCTTCCCGCGTCATGCGTTCGACGACTTCCCCGCGACGCGGGAACCCTCATTTTTTCAACCCTCGAAGTCGTCCATGGTTTTTTGGAGAAGTCATTATGTCACGAAACCGTCATCATCGTTACGGTAATACCGCCAGCAACAACGTCCCCGGCAACCGTCCGCAGGATCACAGGCCCGCGCAGGGCAAGCCGCGCACCGTCACCGTCAAGGGCATCTCCCTGACCATCGACCCGAAGGTGCTGGACGATTGGGAGTTCGTGGAATCTCTCTATGACCTTCAGGCCGACCCGAAGGGCAACGCCTTGCAGATCATCCCGTTCCTGCGCCGACTTCTCGGCGACTCATACGGCAAGGCCAAGAACGAATTACGAGGCGCTGACGGTCGTATCGACGGCGAAACCATGGGAGCCTTCCTGAACGAACTGTTCGAGGAGATGAGCAAGGCTTTCCCAAACTCCTGACGCTCGTATACCTGCTCGTCCGCTGCCCCGACCAGCTGGCGGCGGACATGAGGCGCGTATATGGGCTCGGCATCTACGAGCTGGACCCGTTGGAGACGGCCGCGTTTGCCGCGAACCTGCCCGCCGGCTCCCTTATCTGGCAGAAGCTGGACGCCCCGGCCGCGTGGACGCTTGACCAGTATCTGATGACCACGCTGATCGACCAGATGAACATGTGGATGTGGGGCAACGCCGACCCGAAGAAACGCGGCCCACAACCCGAACCGCTGCCACGACCCGGCAACGGAAGCGGCCATGCCGTCGCGAACCCCTCCAAGCCGGAGGACTCCGGGGAAGCCACGCGCAGGACGCGCACCATCAAGCCCATGGCCCTGACCATCGAACAGCTCGACGCGTTCATGAGCCGCGACTTCACGGACGTGGAGACGAAACCCTTCACCCACAACGAATGAACAACTGAATAGAGAGGCATGGTCATGGCATACCAGCTGGCTCAGGCGTACGTGCAGATCGTGCCCAGCATGAAGGGCGTAGGCAAGGCCATCGAGAACGCGTTCGACGGGCCGTCGAAATCCACCGGGCAGAAGGCCGGCCAGAGCATCGGCTCGGGCCTCTCCGGCGGTTTCGCGGCGAAGGTGGGCGCGGTCGCCGGCATCGCCTCCACCGTGTTCTCCAAGGTAGCCTCGGTGGTCACGGGAAGCCTGAACTCCGCGATCTCGCGCGCCGACCAGATGAACAACTTCCCGAAGGTCATGAAGAACCTCGGCTACAGTTCCGAGGACGCGGCCGCCTCCATCAAGAAGATCTCGAGCGCGCTCGACGGCCTGCCCACCACCAGTTCGGCGATGACGGGCATGGTGCAGCAGCTCGCCCCATTGACCAGCAATCTGGATCAGGCCACGAACATCGCCCTCGCGTTCAACAACGCGATGCTTGCGGGCGGCGCTTCGACCATGGAGCAGGAGAACGCGCTCACCCAGTACACGCAGATGCTGAGCGCCGGCAAGGTCGATATGCAGGCATGGCGTTCGATTCAGGCCGCGATGCCCGGCCAGCTCAATCAGGTCGCCGAGGCCATGCTGGGCGCAGGGAAGAACTCAAACGACCTGTATGAGGCCATGAAAAACGGGTCAATCAGTTTCGATGATTTCAACAAGAAGGTCATGGAACTGAACCAGAACGGTTTCGGCAAATACGCCTCGTTCGCCCAGCAGGCCAAGGACGCGACTCAGGGCATCGGCACGGCCATGGAGAACGTGCAGAACCGTGTCGCCAAGGCCGTGCAGAAGGTCATCGAAGCGGTCGGCGTGGAGAACATCGCCGGGGCGATCAACGGTTTCAGCTCCCAGTTCGGCAAAATCGGCGACGCGGCGGCGGGCATGGTCACCGGCGTGAAAGGCTGGTTCGGCAAGGCGGCGCAGGCCGCGCAGCCGCTTGTGTCGATCTGGCAGTCCGATTTCGGCCAGCTCGGAGTGTATCTGAAAGGTCTGGCATCGAACGCGCAGGCGTTCGGCGGGAGTCTGCTCGATGTCGTCACGAATGGCGGGGGCTTGCAGAACTTCCTCACGGTATTGAACAACATCATCTCCCCTCTCGTCAACTGGTGGATCGCGCTTACCCGCAACGTGAGCATCTTCATCGGCACGCTTTCCGACAGCGGCGGAGTGCAGGCGTTCCTCGCGTCGCTCAGCGAACTCTGGAAGGGGCTCACGCAGCTCGGTCAGGGATTGGCAGACGCAGTAACCGGTTTCCTTGCGGTCGGTCAGAACGGTGGCGCCGCAGCCTCCATCGGCCAGCTTGTGGGCGACGCCTTCAACGCCGCCGCCCCATTTGTCGAAAAACTCGCGTCCACATTGCAGTCGCTCGGTGATTGGGCGAGCGAACACGGCGATGCGATACGAACCGTCATCGCTGGCATCGCAGGTGGTTTCGCAGCGTTCAAGACGGCGAGCCTCATATCCGCAGCCGTCACCGCATTGAAATCGTTCGACGTGGCGGCGAAAATCGCCGCAGCCGGACAATGGGTTCTCAACGCGGCAATGAACGCAAACCCAATTGTTCTCGTTGTCACCGCGATAGGCGCGCTCGTGGCCGCGCTCGTCTGGTTCTTCACGCAGACCGAGACGGGCCGCAAGGCGTGGGCCTCGTTCACCTCGTTCCTCTCATCCGCATGGCAGTCGGTGGTTTCGTTCGTCACGAGTCTCGGCCAGAACATCGCCAACTTCTTCACGCAGACAATCCCGAACGCGATCCAGTCTGTCATTCAATGGTTCCAGCAACTGCCTTCCGCGATCGGGACGGCGTTGTCGAACCTGATTACGTCGATTGGCACGTGGGCGGTGAGCTTCGGCCAGTCGGCGTTGCAGGCGGGACAGCAGTTCGTCTCGAACATAGCGAACTTCCTCACGAATCTTCCGGCGACGATAGCCTACTGGCTCGCCTATGGCATCACGTTCGTGGTGCTGTGGGCCGCGCAGCTCGGCTCTCAGGCGATTTCTGCGGGCCAGCAGTTTCTCGCGAACCTCGGCACGTTCTTTGTGCAACTGCCGGGCAATATCTGGAACTGGCTGACCTCCACGGTTGCGTCGGTGGCGAGCTGGGCCGCGCAGATGGGTGCCAACGCGCTTTCCGCAGGCTCCCGGTTCCTCAGCAACGTGGGCACGTTCATCTCCCAGCTTCCGGCGAACGTCGGCTCGTGGCTGAGCGGGGCCGTAAGCGCCGCAGCCAGCTTCGTCGGCCGGATGGCGTCGAACGCGGTCAACGCCGGCTCCCGGTTCCTCTCGTCCATCGGCTCCTACATCTCGCAGGTGCCCGGACGCATCGGTGCCGGGCTTTCCGGCGCGATAAGCGCGGTCGGCTCGTTCGCCAGCAGCATGGCATCCGGCGCGCTTCGCGCGGGCCAGCAGTTCCTGAGCAATCTGGTCAACACGCTTGCATCCATACCGGGACGCATGGTGTCCATCGGCTCGCAGATCGTGCATGGCATTATCAGCGGCATCACGGGCAGCATCGGCAAAGTTGGCAGCGCCATTCTCGGCGGCGTGAAAGATGCCATCTCCGGCGTGAAGAACTTTCTCGGCATCCACTCGCCGTCACGCTTGTTCCGCGACCAGATAGGTCGGAACATCGGTCTCGGTCTCGCCCAGGGCATCAGCAACAGCCAAGCCGCCGTCATGTCCAGCATGAACGGCATGGCCTCGGACATCGCCTCCACACGGTTCACGACTCCCGATGTAGCCACCGGCTACGGTCTGAGCCCGACCAGAGCCTCCGTCTCGACTGGCGGCGAACCGTTATCTGGCGAACTGCTCGGCGAACTCCTGTCGGAACTGCGCGCGCTGCACGCGGATATGCCACTGATTATGGAGAAACTCGGCATCGAAGTCGATGGTCGTGAACTCGGAAGGGTGATACGAAATGCGATCGCTTAGTTATGTGTGCGCCTCGACCGGTGAGACGATCCCACTGGAAGGGCCCGATATCTGGGCTCAGACGGCGGAGGGGCTGCGCGGCCGCGAATGGTCGTACACCCTCGGATACCGGAGTCTAACCGGAGTAAGTCGCACGGCGCGCGAGGCCGAGCTTGACCTAACCTATGTCCGCTGCCCCGAGAAGGTGGATTCGACTCGCCGCCTGTTCGACGCGGACGTGGCCGCCGGAACGCCCGGCACGTTCGACGCGGACGGGTGGACGACTCGCGCCTACGTGGTCAAGGCGGAACCGCAGACCATCACGCCGGCGATAATCCAACAGAAGCTCACCGTCGTCCTGTTGGACGGCATCTGGCGCAAGGCCGGAGCCGTGCAGCACTTCTTGTCGGACGCGCTGCAACCCGGCCTCGACCTCGACTATCCGCACGATTACCCGCATGATTATCTGATGACCACTCGAAACGCTACCGCGAACAATCCCATGCCTACGGCCATGCCGTTCAAGATGGTGATATACGGGCCCGTGTCGAACCCGCAGCTCACGTTGGGAGGCAACCGGTACGCGCTCAACATGGAGATTCCGTCCGGCTCCTACGTGACCGTCACTTCGATTGCAGGCCGTCGCACCATCGTCATGACCGCTGAGAACGGAGACAAAACCAACGTGTTCGACAAAGGCCGGCGCGGAACCGGGCTCAACGGCGGCGAATACATATTCCAGCCAATTCCGCCCGGCGACAGCACCGTGGAGTGGAATGGCTTCGGTGTTGATCTGACCGTCTACGCGGAGGAAAGCGAACCGCCATGGCCGAACTGATTATCACCGACGCGCAAGGCGTCGACCGTGAAAGCGTCGCTGACTACAAGCTGGACTCCGCATGGGGTTCTGACGAAAACGATTTCGAGCTCACCGTTAGCGGCAGACTCATCGAATCCGGCAGCTACGTCTACCTTGACGGCGGCGAGTGCGGCGGCGTGGTGGACGCGCTGAAGGACTCTCTGAAACGTGGTGAATCCACCCTCACCTATTCCGGCCGCACATGGCACGGCATGCTGGCTAATAAGATTCTCGCCCCCGACTCAGGCAAGGATTATCTGACGGTTTCCGGTTCAGCGTCCTCGGTCATCGGCTCGCTCATCAGCCGCGTGGGATTGGATGCCGTGTTCGAGGCGGTGGATTCGCCTACTGCCGGCGCGCAGACCATCAAAAGCTACCAGTTCGACCGTTACGTGGATGCGTATACCGGTTTGCGGAAGATGTGCGCAGCCAACGGACTGAAACTCAAGCTCGCCTATGCGTCCGGTCAGGTCAACATCTGGGCGGAACCCATCGCGCATTACGGCGACTCGATTGATTCGGACTTGATTGATTTCGACGCGACGCGCACGTGGCGCAAGCCGAACCACATGATCGGCCTGGGCAAGGGCGATTTGGCCGCGAGAACCGTCGTCCACTGGTATGCGGACGCCAAAGGCAATGTCAGCCAATCGCAATCGCTCAGTGGCGTGGATGAGATAACGCAGGTCTACGACTACAGCTCGGCCGAGGCGAACGAACTGAACCAGAAGACACGTGAGAAGCTGCAGGAACTGCAATCCGAGGGTGATGTGAAGGTCACGGTCCGTGATGACGCGAACGTGGTGTTCGACGTTGGCGACACCGTGACGGCGCGCGACAATCTCACCGGCATCACCGTCAACGCGAGCATCACGAAGAAAATCGTCAAGGTCTCCGACGGCGTGCTGAGCGTCGATTACGAGGCCGAATAAGGAAGGGAGCCATCATGGCGCGTATCGACAACGCGACGGTCATGCAATGCGACCGTTGCGGCAGAAACAAGTGGTACAAGGACTTGACCGACCCGGATATCAAGACGTGGTACAGCGTCAACCGGTTGGACTCCACCGGCGCGGGCCACGACTACCTGTTCTGCGAACAGGATTACGCGGACTATGTGAACAAGCTCAAGGACTACGACAACAGTTTCGACAGTTGGATGCAGAACGGAGGCAAGCAGAATGGCTGAACTCGTAACAGGACACGCGGGCAAGGCGCACGCGACAGCGGAGCAGGCGGCGGGATTGAACGCCGGCATCCTCGGCCTCGACGACTACGTGTTGAACGTGCACGACAAGTTCAAGATCACCGTCGTGTCCGCGAACAAGGTGACCATCGGCACGGGCGAGCTCGTCATGCAGGGCCGACACGTCAGTCAGGGCACTCCCGAAGACCTCATCATCACGAACGGCTCACAGGGCATGAAACGTAACGATCTGGTCGTCTGCCGGTACACGAAAGGCAGTCAGTCAATCGAGTCGGCGCGACTGCTCGTGGTCAAGGGCACTCCCACCACGGGCACGCCCACGGACCCCGCGTTGAACACGACCAGCCCGTTGGATGGCGGCACCACCTACGACATGCCGTTGTACCGCATCCCGTTGGACGGCATCGCCATCGGCACGCCCGTCGCGTTGTTCAACGTGTTGAAGCCGATGAGCGACGTGTGGGATTCCCTAACCCAGACGCTTCTTATCGCGAAATTCAAGTGGCAGGACACGGGGTCGTTCGTGGCGGACAGTTACGGCGGCGGCATGAGGATCATCGTGGACCGGCGCAACCGGCTCCTGCATGTGGACCTGAGCGGTTTCCGCAGCACGGTCACAGTCAGCAACTTCTCGGTGTTCCGGTATGAGTCCGGCCCGCGTCCGTCCGAGACAATCAACCTTGGTTGCCTGTGGTCGATCCCGAACGGCAATTACGGCAAACAGGCGCGTTGGAACACGGACGGCACCATCACGGTGATCGGAGGACTGGCGAATGGTGACCGGTGCATACACACGCCTGTCACCATGCCGATACCTGACGGCGTGACATTCCGATGATCACGGCAACGGCCATGCCGCGTGAAGCAGAAACCCGCTTCCATCCTGCGAGCCGCCGGTGTTGTTATAGTTGACATTGCCGGTCTTGCAGATGTTCACGCTCTTGTTGTTGACAGCATTGAACACGATCGGCTTGAAGCTGATATCGGTGGCGGGCCGGTACCCGACTGGGAGCGTGCCGATGTCCCCTTTTCCCCATGAATCGCTTGCCGAGCTCTTCCAGTCGAGAGAAAGCCACGCCCACCCGTTTTTCATCATGACGGTGCACGTGCCATACTGCGCGAGATGCGCCGGCACGCAATTCACCGGCTTCGTCTGGGTTAGGGAAAACTACGCGGTGACCCAGCAGCCGGATATACCGACAAATCGTCTGACATATCCGGTGCCGTTAAGCACCATTTTGCCGTTCGGAGTACCGTAAAGGTAGAAACTGACCGTACCGCTGTTGTCGGTGCCGCGCATGAGCGCTCTTGAATCGCCGGACGGTCTGAAGCCATCCGGTATTGTCTCGTTAACGAATGTGTTGCCGGTCTGCTCGAAATTGCTTGTCAGTGTGATGTACGCACTGGCTGTGACGATACGGCCGACGCGGACCAGAGTGATATAGCTGCTGGAATACGGCATCTTGACTTGGCCCGTGATGGGGGTTAGGGAATCCCTCAGGCTATCAAGGCTCTCTCCCAGAGGCGTTGCGCGTCCCTCAACGCCGCGATATCCGGCTTGAGGTAGTAGCGGGCCGTGGTTTTGATGTCGCTGTGTCCGAGCATTTTGCTCACGATGGCGATATCGGCTCCAGCCGCCAGCGTGTTCGTCGCCCACGAGTGGCGCAGGTTCCGTGCCGGCACGTGCGGCAATGAGTGTCGCTTGCACCAGCTCTTGTACTGGCGTGCCACCTGTGGCGGGGTGAGATTGCCGATAAGACGCCCGCCCTCGCGCGGTTTGAGCTCGCGCAGGCGTTTGACCGCGAAGCGCGGCAAAGGCAGCGTGCGGCGGGATAGCTCGGTCTTCGGCGGCACAGTCACCTCGTGACCACCAACCCATTGCAAACCGCGCTCGATATGCAGCACTCCCGAGCGTAAATCGATATCACTCCACTCCAGCCCGTAGCCTTCCTCGGTGCGCAGGCCGCATGAGACGGCGCAGATAAGCCACGCCTCCAAAGGGTGGCCGTAAAAGCCCTGCAACAGCGATCGCTGCTGGCGGATAGTCAACAGCATCGGCTCGTAATGGGGTTTGGCCGGCAGTTGGATATCGCGCCTCGTGACGTCCACGTCCAGCAGATTCCAACGTATCGCTTTGCGCAGTATCGCGCGCAATACGGCCCATGCCTTGCGCGCCGCGCCCGAACTGCCGAACCCGGCGAGCCACTTGTCCACCAATTCAACGCTTATCGATTCCATCTGCATTGCGCCGAACCTCGGGGCCACGTGCAACCGCCACGCCGACTCGTAACCGACACACGTGGACTCGCGCAGATTATCGACGCAATACGGCCAAAACCGGTCGCTCCAAAACTCTTGCAACAACATTTCTCAACCTCCAAAAACCCACACGCATAACGGCCTTATGGAACGACTGCACCGTGTGGGATTCCCATTTTTTAGAAGAAGGAAGGCATGATGCCCCCATTCCAGGAATTGTTCATGAGCCAGGAATTCTGGAGCGCGGTCATACTCGCGCTCATCGGCGGCGGCGGTATCGGCGGACTGGTAGGCGCATGGTCTAACCGGCGGAAAAACGAGGCCGACATCGACTCGATCACCGCCGACGCCGCCGACAAGGCGGTGAGGATCCTCACGCAGAGCATCATCGACCCGCTGCAGGAGCAGGTCGCCTATCAGGAGGAGCAGATCAGGCACCTGGAGCGGGTGCAGCATAAGTATTTCACGGCGGTGGGGTACACGCGCCGCCTGTTCCACTGGCTGCAGGATTTCTGCGAGCTGGTCAAACCGGATTTCCTCGTCCGGCATCCTAAGCCGACGTTGCCGGACGAGCTGCGCGCGGACATCGCGCCCGAAACCATGTCCACCACCAATAGCCAACCAGAGGAGCAGCACAATGACCACGATTAATCTGAGCGTCAACGACCGAACGCTGACGGGACGCTCGCCCCGGTGAAGGGTTCCGCCGAGTTCTCGCCGGTGCGCCGACGATTCGACGCCCCGGCCTGTTCCCGTTCGTCATGCGCGGCTTCGCGCCATGGGACGCGGCCATGAACGGCAACCCCGCCAACCCCGTGCTCACGGCGCACCTCACGGCCGGCAGGTACACGCTCAAAATCCGCGCCAGTTCCGGCAAAACCTACGCGAACGCCCATCTGGGCGTCCGCCTCCATAAAACCAACTAGACCACTAGCCCCACACCCCGTGGGGCTTCTTCATGTAAGGAGAACCATCATGGCAAACACGCCAAACCAGCCCGACCACAAGGCCACCAACACCACTACCACGATTCCTGGCCTGACCGGGGAACGCACCAAGGCGATCATCCTGCTCATCGTCCAGCTGTTCAGCGTCGCGCAGACCGGCCTGAGCATCGCCGGCATCAGCCAGCTACCATTCACGTCGGATCAGGTGAGCACCGCGATCACCGGCGTCATCGCCGTCATCGCCAGCATCTACAGCTGGTGGCGCAACAACAACCTGACCGGTGCCGCAGTGCAGGGCCAGCAGCTCACCAACGCGATCAAAGCCAATATCATCGCCACCGCCACCGACGCCACGACCGGGACAGCTCAGGCGGCCTACGCGGTGTCCGACTCCAGGGGAGCCGACGCGACCGCTGACGTGGCACCCATCGAGGAGGTGTCCTATGGCGACGGCGAGTGAAGTCCTGCGCATCGCGGCGGGCGAAATCGGCTATTCCCGTTGGACCGACCCGCAGCCGGGCACGAAGTACGGGCGCTGGTACGCCCAATCCCACGGCTCATACTATGGCGCGTCGGGCGTCCCGTTCTGCGCGATGTTCGTCAGCTGGGTCATGAGCCGTGCCGGCCAAGCGTTCCCCGGACTGCCCGCCGCCTACGTGCCATACGTGCTCAGCGCGGGACGCTCCCGCGCGGTCAGCACGCGCAGCGCCAAACCCGGCGACATCGTGATATTCAACTGGGACGGCGGCGTGGTGGACCACATCGGCTTCGTGGAAGCCAACCACGGCTCGTACATCCAGACCATCGAGGGCAACACCAACAACGGGCGCGTAGCACGCCGCACCCGCGCATGGAACACCATCGCCGCCATCCTGCGCCCCGCCTACAGCGGCAGCGCCACGTCGTCCGGCGGCGGCACCGCATCCAGCGG